>UMBX01066488.1_pt1 | contig 85249 bp, 101 predicted proteins | sample 1964081 | NCBI WGS metagenome assembly UMBX01 (sample SAMEA4835952, study PRJEB28245) | human gut metagenome | biome: gut microbiome; material: fecal sample | place: Denmark | collected 2008
ATAAATATTTGCAAACTAAAATTTTACACTAACCTAAAGTAATTTATACTAAAAGAGATATTTGAATAAAAAAATTCAAATATCTCTTGCATTTGGCTATATATTAGTATTTTCCTATAAAATATGAATGGTTTTTATTAATGTTTTTTCGCAATCAACATTTCAATTTTTTTATATTATACACAAAATAACAAAAAAAGACAATAGGTATATCACGATTTTTACCATTATTTACTTGGTTAATTTTTTATTATTATTTTTATACTATATTGTATGGTGATAATATGAAAAAGGATAAAGATAATATTTTATATGGAAAAGCATTAAGAAATTTAAGAGATAAAAATCATTTGACACAGGATGATGTTGCTCAATTAACGGGATTTGATACTAAATATATTAGTCAAGTAGAAACAGGTGTCTATATGGGAACTATAAAAACTATGTTAAAGTTTTGTGAAGCTTTTCATGTAACACCTAATGATATTCTAGCTGATCTAATTAATTCAACTAATGTAAATAATGAAATGGAGAAATTTTATAAAGATTTTTCAAAGTTGAGTAAAAGAGATAAAGAAAATGTGTATGCTCTAATTAAATCTATGCTTTCTAATTAATTTTATTTGTATTTTACACTTATTTACTAGCTATACAGTAAAAAAATGAATGATATAATTTCATCATTCATTTTTTTATTAATCTTAATATTTTATTTGTTCTATATTCATTAATTTATTTTTTCTAAATGTCATTTTTAATAAACAAGGAGATGCTATATCTAAAGCAATATCTTTATAGACTAATTTAACATCTTTATTTACTTCGCACCAATTTAATAAGAAGAACTTTATTGAACCTCCGATGACTTATAACTGCAATTTTCTTTCCTTCATATTCTTTCAATATTTTATCAAAAAATTTTGTCATTCTTTCTTTTGTATCTTCTGCACTTTCTCCATCAGATGTCTTAAATGTTCTATCTAAAAGTTGTTCTTGTGAAGGATCTCTTGTACTTTTATCCTTCATAAATTCTCCTAGTTCTTTTAAGTTTCCTAGTTTTCTTTCACTTAAGTCATTATCTAGATTAAATGGTAAATTATTTATGTTAGCAATATATTTTGCAGTTGCTTTTGCTCTAGTGTAGCTACTTGACCATATTACATCTATGTTCTGTAGTTCTTTATGAATACTTAATTTTTTTGCTTGTTCTTCACCTTCAACTGATAAAATTTCTTTTTCATTAATTAATTGTGAATCCTCACTTGTATTTCTAATTCCATTCTCTTCAATCGTTTCAGCATGTCTTATTAAATAAATAATAGTATCTTCCATCTTTTCCTCCATTTTTCTACGATCTTTGCAATTAATTTTCTATAATTTTAATCCACCATATACTAGATAAATTGTAATTTATTTTTCTAATTAGTTTTTAAAGTAATAACAACTAATTCTGGTCGATTATTTATTCTAAAAGGTATTATACTATTTCCAATTCCCCTACTTATTATCATATTAGTATTATTCTCTGTAAATAATCCACTCGTATATTTAGGAAATAATCCTTGATTAGGTGCAACAATTCCCCCAATGAATGGGATTCTAATTTGCCCACCATGAGCATGACCTGTTAATACTAAATCAATATTATTTTCTACATAAGTTCTAAATACTTCTGGTCTATGTGATAAAAGTATTGAAAATAAATCTTTATTATAATTACTTATTTCTAGTTCTTTATTTATAATAGTCGAGTTTTTAACTGATTTTTCATGAGCCATTTTTGGATCATTTATTCCTATTATATTTATTTTACTATTTTCTTTTTCTATAATTTTTGTTTCATTTTCTAAAATTATAACTCCTTGTTCTTCTAATAGATTTTTCCATTCCTCATAATTAGAAATTTTTGCTTCATGATTTCCTGATACATAATATATTGGAGCAATTCCTTTAATTTCTTTTACAAAATTTATAGATTGCTCCATATGCATTCTATTCGGATCAATAAAATCTCCTGTTATAACAATAATATCGGGTTTTTCATTTTTTAATTTTTCTATTAAAAATTTATTTAATCTGTTTGATCTTTCATTATGATAATCTGATATTTGAATTATCTTGTAATCATTAAATTCATTTGGAATTTTACTACTGGATATACTATAATTAGTTATTTGTAATGTTGTATTTTCATAATAAAAATAAATTAATAACAAACAACTCATTATAATACTACTGCATATAATTATTTCTTTCTTTTTCATAAATACCATCAATTTCCCTTTCATCATAACAATAACTTACTATTTATAATTCAAATATATTGCATTTCAGCATCAAATTTCTTATCTTAACTTTATCTGTAAAAGGAATTTCCCATACACTTCCACTAATTGATCTTTTTATTTTGTATTCTCTTGTAGGTTTTCCCAATACTTTGTTTAATTTTCTCTGCAAATCTACTTTATTTGTATAAACAGATATTATTTGTTCTTTATACAGAACATTTATATTTGTTTCTGTTTCAAAATTATTTGCTTCTTTGTATATCTTTTTTTCCATAACATTCTTCACTCCTTGCTAGTAATTTATCTTTGGTGAATGTTATTTTGTCTTACTTTATTTCGCAATAATTACTTCATCTATATCATTTTTATTTACAACCTCTACTTAAATAGAATATAATACCTTATCAATTTTTTCTAATATATCGCAAAATTCTTCATTAGCTTTTTGTATATCTCCATTTTTTGAACTTTTACTTAATATATCATCTATTATATTGCTTTTAATAATTCTAAGTTCATCTTTATTATAAACTCTATTCTCAATTTTGGTAGTTTTTGAAATTAATTCTATTTCTCTTTTGTTAAATAAATTATCTAATCCCATTTTATATTTCCTTTCTATTGCTCTTTTATTGCAATCATAAGTTCATTTGGTTGTACCATTCTATCTGCATTTTGATAAGTAAATCTAGCATTTGTAAAATAGACTTTATACCCTTTATTTTCAAAATAATCTCTATTTATTCTTAAAAATTCATCTACTTCTTCTTCAGATAGATTATTCTTAACTCTTAATTCATAAAAAGTGTATCTTATAAAATTATCATTTTCATTTAATTTTTTATCAATATAATTTGTTACAAATTCTGTTGTCATTTTTTCACTCCTCTATCGGAATTATATCACAAAATTAAAAAAATTTCATTTTTATTTTCTAAAAAAAGAAAGTATTTTTTATTTGATATTTCAACTATTTTTATTATTTCGACAAGTTTCGACATTTTTCTTGTTTTTAGCAAACAAAATTTTCATAAAAATTGAAAAAACTTTTAAAAATATTAGTTTTCATATTGAATTTACATAATTTTGATGATATAATATTGCCAGAATTTGTAAAATATTTTGTGAGGGATAATTATGGTAAATATTCTTGTGGGTGATAGGAATAAAAGTAATATCAATATTCTGCGTCAAAAATTCACAGAAGATAATAAATTTAAAATTCAGAATGCTGTTACAGGTAAAGATACTATTTTGGAATATTGGAAACTGAATCCAGATATTTTAGTATTAAATAATAATTTACAAGATATGTCTATCGAAGAAATTATAAATAAGTTATCTTGTAGTCCTATTGAAAAGAAAAAATGTAACACTATTTTAATTTTGCCCTCAAAAAATAATTTTCATTTAACAGATGTTCAAAAAATCAATAAGATTATTTACAACTCCAATTATAAAGAACAATTAATCTCTTTTATAAAAGAACTTGGACTTGATTACAATACTCCTGATTTAGAATTAGGAGAAATTGACTGGCTCTTACAATCATTAAATTTTAACTGCATGTCGCCTCGGATATATTTATATGAGAGATGCCATCATATATTGTTATTATAATTTTTATAAATTGGAACTTCTTAATGATATATTAAATTATCTTGCATATAAATATAATGTTAGTTATACAAAAGTTAGAGATTCACTAAAAGCTTGTATTAGAAATTTCAATAGTTCAACTGTGTGTAATGTAGATAAAGAATTATTTGATTCATTATATAATAATGGATATGGGGTTTCTTTAAAGACTTTTATTGAAAAAATTGTTATTTATTTGATAAAGACAAAAAATAAAGGTAGATTATTTTAATTTAATCTACCTTTCCCTATTGTTTCATATATCATTTTTTTAGGAATTTTATTGAAATTATAACAATTTCTCCCATCTAGAACTATTGCTTTTTTCATATATTTAACAAAATTATTAATTTTATATTCTTTTATTTCTTTCCATTCAGTAAAAATCAAACACAAATCAGCACCTGTAATGGCTTCATCTATATTATTACAATATTCAATAGAATTTTTATATTTTTCTTTTATTATTTCTAATGATACAGGATCATAAACTTTTATATTTGCTTTTTCATTTAAAAGGATGTTTATATTGTCAATTGCAGCTGATTCTCTTATGTCATCTGTATTAGGTTTAAAAGATGTTCCTAATATCGCTATATTAAGATTGTTAAAATTTTTATAATACTTTTTTGCTTTTTCTATTAATTTTATTCTTTGATTTTTATTAACTAATATTGCTGCTTCTAATGTTTTTATTTCATAGCCTTCTCTTTCAGCAAGTTTAACTAATGCTTTTGTATCTTTTGGAAAACAAGAACCACCATATCCAACTCCTGATTTCAAGAAATATTTACCTATTCTTTTATCTGTTCCCATTCCTTTTTCTAGATCTTTTATATTTCCATCTATTAACTCACATATATTTGCTAATTCATTCATATATGAAATCTTTAATGCCAAAAAAGAATTACATGCGTACTTTATTAATTCTGCTGTATTTGAATCTGTAATTACATATCTTCTGTTATTTTTTTTATAAACTAATTTTAAGATTTTAATAGCTTCTTTAGAATCTGTGCCTAATACTATTCTTTGAGGATTTATCGCATCATCTATGGCAGTTCCTTGCGATAAAAACTCTGGATTTGAAACTATCTTTATATTTTTATTTGTTTTGTTTTTTATTAATTTTTCAATATCTTTATTAGTTCCAATAGGAACTGTAGATTTTATTACAATAATAATATCTTTTGCTAATACATTATTATCTATTATTTCATTAATTGCTTCATACACACTTCTTGTATCCGCTGTTCCATCTTTATTTTCTGGTGTACCTACACATATAAATATAACTTTTACATCTTCATTTAATTTTTCATAATTAGATTCAAATTGTATATTTTCTTTATGTTTTTTTAAATATTGTTGTATATTGGGCTCGTATATTGGTGAAATCCCTAATTTAAGTTTTTCCAACTTAATTGAGTTTTTTTCTATTGCTATTATTTCATTTCCTACCTCTGCCAAACTTATAGCTGTAACTAATCCTACATATCCCATTCCGATTACTGCTACTTTCATTTTTTTCTCTCTTTCCATCAATAATTATTCTATAATTCTTCCGAATATATTTGAAAATTCAAGTATCCTATTTCTATATTTTTTTGGTATATCTGTGTTGTTAAGATTTTCATAATATTCTTTTAAGCAATAATACATATTATCATCTTCTTCAAATTCCTTTTCCCATATGATATTTTGATACTTATGTATAACTACTTTTCCATTTTTTATCTTGTTTAAATCTTTATCATATAAAATAAATTGTCCTTTTATTACAACTCCTTCATCACAAACTATAGTTATTTCTTTGATAGTATTATTGGTAACTAAATCACTTTCATGAATTACTATTTTATCATCATATTCTAAAAGAATCTTTCCATATCCATGTTTTTCAATACATATATTATCAATTATAAAATCCTTTTGTTCTTTAAATATTATTTCTTTTTTATTACTTTCTCCTAATATATAATCAGCTAAATATATTTGATGTGGAATTTCTATTTCAAAATTTTGTGTATTCTTCTTTGACATACCTCTTCTATTTATACTATCATTTATTCTATTTTTAGAAAAATTTGTATATATTAATTTTATGTTAAAATTATTTTCTTCTATTTTTTTCTTAATTTCACTGATAATATTAGAATACAAGTAATTTTGTACCATTAATATATGCAAATTCGGATATTGATTTAAAAAATCTTTAGAAGCCATAAAAGGTTTTTCTACTATGATATTGTTTATGCCTAAAGAAATACATTGATTTATAATATTATAAAATTCTTCTTTAGGAGTACATATATCAACAATAATATTATTACTATTTAAGTTATTTTGAGATAATGTATCTATTATACTTTTATATATCTTCTTAGTTTTTATATTTTTATTACTAGCATTCTCTTTAATATCAGTAAAAAAAATCTTACCTACATTACTTAACTTGTTATAAGACTTAGAGTGTAAAAAAGCTGCTTTACTTGTTCCTACAATTATTATATCTTTCATTTTTCCCTCTTTTACTTTAATTTTTGTATTATTTCATATTTATTGCCTCTTACATTATAAAGTTTTATATTTGATATTTGTGATAAAAAAGTTTTAGTAAATTTTTGTATATCATATAAATAAACATTATCCGTAAAAATTGGCGCAATGTTTGTCCAATTGCAATAATCTGAATTTTGTTTTATTTTGTAATAAAAATTATTTTGCTCATTTATTGAAGTAGTTCCGTTATCACATAAACCTACTATTCTTATTATTTTATCTATTCTTACTTTTTGTTTAATATCTGTATTATCTAAAAATTTTATATTATCATTTTCACGATAAAATCTTGAACCTAAAACTTGATTTAATTGCCAATCCTTTATTTCTAGCCATGTTTGGTCGCTAGAATTTATTTTATAACCATATTTAAGGAATTCATTTGCCAATGTTGTTTTTCCTTGTCCAAAATTTCCTATAATTAATATACCTTGTTTAGAATTACTTACAACTACAGAGTGCATATATATATTATTTTCATCATTTATTATGTAAGAAATCACATTATTAATAATAGTATAAATATCTGTTTTTATAATTTTTGAATTTAATATTTTTTCTTGTCCATTTATTTTAATTTGAACATCATTAATATTAAACTTTAAATAGTTGTCTGTTTTTATCTCATTTTCTTGTTCAAATTGTGAGAATCTTCCATATATTATATCATCAAATTCACTTATTTGATTTTCTACTAATAAAAATAAATTTTTAATTTTATATATCATATTTTACTACCTCAAAAAAGTTATTTTTTCTTTGTAACACATTATTTACTATATTAGGTGTTTCGTTATATATATTAACAAATTTTTTCAGTTCTTTATCTCTATTTTTCTTTAATAAATCTATAAAACAACTATTTCTATTCTGCCAAGAATGTCCATTTAATTCATGTCCTCCAAATATATTTATATTCTTTCTATGTATTTCTAATGGGTCTATTAAATATGTTCCTTCTCTTGGAGTTCCTAATAAAAAAATGGATGAGTTTTCAGTTATATTTTCTATTATTTCCTTTATTATATTACTTTTGCCTGTAGCTTCAATATATGTATTATAAGTTGAAAGTGTAGTAACGACATTTATATTGGCTTTATATATTTGGTTCAATTGCATTATTGCATTATTTACATATTTTTCATTATTATTTATTAAAACATCTATTTCTTTATATCCTAAATCTAATAAATATATTAAAGATGCAAATCCTACATTTCCTAATCCACAAATGATTATTCTTTCATTTATAAAATCTTTCTTATTATCCAGCGATATTTTTGGTATTATTTCAAATCTTGATAATGTAATATTCTCTATACTATAGAAGTCGTCAAATTCAAAAGAATCTTTTAATGTTTGGACTTCTTTTTCATAATGTTTGGATAATACAAAATATCTTTTTCCTTTTTTTACTTCAGATATTCCCATATATCCTTTACTTCCATACTTTTCAGTTCCTCTTGATATTATTGTGTATTCAATTTTTAATTTTTCTTCCATATATACCTCTATTTTTTTGCTAAATATAAATCATAATATAATTCTAATATTTTTGAGTCTTCTATCCATTTATTTACAATATCTAATTGAAGTTTTTTGTTTAATATTTTTTCTTCTTGAATTGCCATATTAGCTGTTACTAAAGTTCCTGCTTTAAATATATCTATTGCTCTATTAGGTATCGACTCTGAATCAAACAAATTAACTGATCTTCCATTTCCTAATACAGTTATTTTTTTGCCGTTAATTTCATATTGAGTTCCATATTTAGGAATAAATTTATATTTAACTCCTTCCTTTTCAAATTCCTTAAAAATAGATAAGTCAGCAGTAGCTCCAGCTGTTACATAGCATTCATCTTCAAGCATCATTACAACTTCTTTACTAATACTTTGCTCTCCACTTGCTCCAATTATAATAAATGGTTTTTCATACTTCATCGCTTCTTCTAATGTTTTGTATGTTATAAACCCTTCTTCTGCTGCCTGTATTAATTTCATAATATCAGGATCAACAATTGATACTCTAACTCCATATTGTCTAAATCTTTTTGCTAAAGTTTCTCCTAAATCTCCATATCCTAGTTGTATTAATGTTCTTCCAGCTAACTTTTCATCTCCCAATAATTCTATTGTTCTTGTAAAAATTGTATTAGAAATTTCTTTATATGTAATAAATTTTTTTAAGTTTGTCTTCGCCACATTTAATACTGGATATGGTAATTCTTCTATATCTAACTTTTTGATTCTCCTTAAACCCATTTCTGTTAATTCTACTATTGCTTTAACATTGTCATATTTTCTATTTATAAGGATTTTAGATATAATCGCACCATCATCTAATATCAAAACTTTTTTATCTTTTCTATCTGTTATAAACTTATCAATTATTTCAGTTCCTCTTTCTAATAATTTTTTCTCCTCTAATGAATTGTTATCTAGTAATTCAACTTGAAATCCTAATTTCTTAAAAGTGGCTGTTATTTCTTTTCTATGTTTTGTACTATCACCTTTATCCATGACTAAAATATCACTTGCTTTTACTCCCATTCTCATAAAAGAAGTAAGTAATCCTATGTTATCTTCTAAAAAATGATCTCTCCAAATTACTGCTACATCTTTCAAATCTTTATTTCTTTTCGAAGAATAATCTTTTAATATTGGCATTTTATGAATTATTGCTTCTAATTCATTATCTGTGTAAGCTGTAGAAATTTCTATTAGATGATTTTTTATATCTTCTCTACATTCAGATAAATCTAGTTCAATCTCATTATCAACAAAAAAAGGTTTTGAAAAACTCCTTAAATCAATATCAATTTCCTTATATTTTACTTTCTGATTTTCAATAACTAGTTCATGTTTCATACTATCTAATTCAACACTATTTGTAATTCTTTTTTTTATATCTTTTATCAAATTTTCTAATACATCATAATATACTACTTTCATTTCATTCCTCCTTATTATATATATTCATAAGACTCTTATATGATTTTACAAATATATCTTTTTTACTTTCATTCTTATTATATTTAGGTAGCATCGTTTCTAAAGATATTACTCCATCATATTTATCTTTATTTAAACTTTTCAATAATTCTGTTATTGGAATAGTTCCTTCTCCAAAATAAACATATTCTTGAGTTTTTTTGTTATAATCTCGTATATGTATATATTTAATATTATTTTTATTTTTTTCATATTCATTTAAAACATCATACTCTCTTGAATATACATTTTCTATATCATATAGTATATGTACGTCTTTTTCATTATCTATTAGTTCATTACATGTGCTTATATCCTCTGCATATGTGTCTTTCTCATTTTCAATCAATAGATTCAATTTATTTTTGATAGTTATTTTTGACATTTCTCTTAAGACTTCTTTTATACTCTTTGGATTAAGTATCCTTCCAATATCCGAAAAAATTCTTAAATATTTTGCTTCAAATATATTAGCTATTTTTATATATTTATCTAATAATTTTTTATTTTCATTGTAATTAAAAGAGTTCTTTTTCTTTCCTATGGGAGTATCTATTGCAATTACTTTTATCTCATTTTTTTCAAGTTCTTCTTTAATTTTTTTTATCTCTTCTTCTGAATATTCCCATATATAAGTATCGTTAATTTTTCTAATTTCTATATATTTCATATCAACTTCTTTTAATGCTTCAATTTGTTCTTCTAATGTTGTTCCTATTTCATCTCCAATAGTAGTTATTATCATAGTTCCTCCTACTTTATAGTTATCTTTCATTCTCCCTTTCTTTGAAAAGTTGTATTATATCTCCAGTTAATATTTTTCCTTGTATATCTTGTGATATTTCTTCATATTCATAAATAGGTTCTTTTTCTCCTAGACCAAATACATCTCCCCATCTCCACCATTTTTCTTTTCCGTATTCTTCTAATCTTTCTTTTAATTCTTCGGGGGTTATCGTTTTCAATGTTGCTCTAGTATTTGGATTTAAATTCACATTTATTATTTGTTCTAATGGTTCTTCCCATATCCATTGTGTAGAGAATTCTTTACAGAAGTCAGCAGGTAGATATTTTATTTTTCCTTTGTTTGGTATGTTTTGTTTTGGTACTTTTTTAGTTAAATCAAAAAATGACTGATCTATTGTTGCTGTCCATGGCCATCCTATTACTTTCCAACCATTATCGTCTTTTCTAACTACTGCAACATCCCCTGACATAGGTCTAGCATTGTCATATATTATACTAGAAAAAAAAGATGTACTTTTTCCTTTATTTTTACCTCCAAAAAATATAACCCCTTTTCCATCTTTTGAAACTACAGACGCATGTATTGGCATATATCCTTTAGATAAAGCTTCTTTTGTTAATATTTCTCGGCTTATTCCTACTATTTGGTTTGGTAATTCTCCTTCGTGAAACATTACTTGAAAATTATTTCCTTTTCTAATAACTATATGAGAACCACCTCTTTCTTCTGGAGGAGAATAAGCTAAATTATATTCTCCACTTTTCCATGAGTAATAATGTGGACCTGCAAAACATCTTTGAAAGTTTGCATCCTGTGGTACTTTCAAGTCTGTTGGTAATATTCTAGTGTTTAATTTTATTGTATAATTCTCTTTTGCTTTTTTATTTTCTAATCCAGGATAATATTTTTTTACTAATTCTATTAATTCTGGAGTTCCAATAAATTTAATAGTTGCAATATCTAAAAATTTTATTATTACTTCTTCCATATTTATTCCTTTCAAAAAGCTTTTTAACCAAAAGAGAAGAGAAGACATATATTAATTCTTCTCTTTTGTAAACATTATCTTTCAATATCTTCTTTTTTTCTGATTCTTTCATCTTTAATGATATGAACAATTTCTTGTGGTATATTTTGCAATATTGGTATCATATAATTTGGTTTAAAAGTTATTTGACTTAATAACTCCTTATCAATCCATTTATATCTATATTTTTCTCCTTCAATTCCCGCAAATTCACCTTGCATTTTTAGTAATTGAGAATTTTCTGGAAGTCTTAATAGATAATTAAATCCTAATTCATGATATGTTTTATCTTTCATATCAAAAAAACTTTCTGTTATTGAGATTAATCTATCAATCTCACTTGAAACACCCAATTCTTCTTGTATTTCTCTTAATATTGCATTTTCTGTATCTTCTAGCATTTCTACTCTACCTCCTGGTAATAACCAGAAGTCAAAATTTGAAAGTCTATGTATTAAAATTTTTTTTCTGTCAGGACTTTCTAATATTCCTCCTACTCTAAAATTAAATTTCTTTTCTTTTTGTTCGTAAGAAATCATTTTAAATTTCCCCTTTCCTTATATAAAATTACCTTTCTTCTCCTAATATTATTTGTCTGTGTGGTACATTTTCTAAAAGACTTTCACTGATTTTATCTAAATTAGAATATAAACTTCTACATAAGTTGGTTCTAAACAAAGCAAATTTTAATAAATCATTTTGACTATAATCTTTATTATACTCCCTATATCCGAATGTACTTCCTATTAGTTGCATTAAGTAAATATGTGGGGCAAATTTCAAATCATATTCATTTAATTCTACATATTTAGATACTTCTTTAAAATATTGAATAAGATTATCTATATCTATTTTTCCACCTTCTGCATTTTTATCTACATAACTATACGATCTGACTATTTCCCATACTATTGGCATCTTCTTTGCTGTTTCAAAATCTATTACTGTAGCTGATTTACCTTCATTATAAATTAACTGCTGAATGCTATAATCTCCATGTGTATTCATTATGCTTAATCTTCTAATTATTCCAAAATCAAATTGGTCAATTAGAGCATTCGCTATTAATATTTTATCATTAAAATCTGCAATAAATTGTTCTTTATATTTATTATCTCCTTTAATGTTCTTTTTTTCTTCTTCTAATTTTTGAACTCCTATTTGTACACTCTTTTTAGAGAACCATTTATCTATAATGCCTTCTTCTTCTAATCCTTCATATCCTATTAATTCTCTTATTAATTTTCCTAAAATAGTTGCTGATTCCATCATTTGCTCATAATTTCCTGTATTGTTTTCAACAGTATATCCCTCTATGAATTGTTGTAAAATCACTACTTTTCCATTAAAAATAAAATAATATCTTCCATCATTTAACTGAATATACTGTGGTACTTGAAGTTTTCCGTTTTGTAAATATTTAATTAATCGAATTTCTTTTTCTACTAAAGATACAGGTTTATTTGAATTAAACTCTTTTAATATATACCTTTTACCATTTACATTAATTTCAAATAAATTTGAAGAACCTCTGTTCAACTTAGTTATTTCTGCATTTCCTTCTATATTATATTGAGTTCTTAATAAAGTAATTATATCATTTTTTGTTAATACTGATTTTTCTACAGACATTTACAATATACTCCTTATTATAATTCTAAACATTTTTTATAATCTTCTTTATCAAAATCTATCGTTGGAATAATTTCTTTGTTATCAATCATTTTTTCAAATTCATCTATAGTAACCCATTTAGAATCAACTACTTCTCCATCTGTATAACTTAAATCCTTTATTTCTAAATCTTTTCTAAATAACCATATATCTTTAAAATCTTTTGCATTATCATCTCTTAAAGTTTTATAAAAAACAGCATCTGACTCATTAAATATAACTCCTAGTTCTTCTCTTATTTCTCTTAACATTGATTGTAAACTGTTTTCACCTTTTATGCAAGAACCAGCCGTACTTTCCCACATATTTGGATATTTATTCTTAAATTTTGAGCGTTTATTTAATAATATTTCTCCTTTAGAGTTTATTATAATAGCCTCTACTACTAAATGATATTCCCCTTCTTTTAATCTTTCATTACTATGTCTATCAATTACTTTTCCAGTAAACTTTCTATTAATATCATATACATCCCATAATTCCATTAATATTTACCCCTTTTTTTATTTTTCTTTATTTTTTCATTTTTAGTTTATTTTGTCAATATAGTTTAAAATAATATTTTAGTATAAATTAATAAATTAATAGTATTATAATTGTATATTCTGATTTAAGTATTCTTTATAATCATCAATTATTCCATTGTATCTTGTTTCTGTTTGCTCTCTTATAATAGTATTCATTTTATTTCCAATTTCCTTTTTTGCTTCTAGATAATCTTCTTTAGGTATATCTTCAGTTATAATATTAAATACAGGAACTTTATCGTTTAATGCTGCTTTTGATTTTTTTATTATATCAAGACCGTTCATACTTGTCCCAAAATCATATTTTGCAAATACCATTTCTGGCTTTAATTCTACTATTTTGTTATATGTATCTTCTGCACTTTTTGCTACTGCTACAATTTCAATATCTTTTCTTTTATTTAGTATATCAACTATCTTATTTTTTTCATTGTCATCATTATTTGCAACAATTGTTCTAATTTTATCACCCGTAGTTTTACTTTCCCAGTCTAATTCTTGCCATATTTTTTCATTTTGTTTAGGTTTAAAAGAACAACAAACTGGCACATATTTTCCAAATTTATTATGCTTATATTGTGTCGCACATGGTGTATTCTTATCCATTTCTATTCCACGCAATTCATTTGTAGGAGAATCGTCCCATACAATTTTATTGTCATAATATCTCGCAATACCATAAGCAGTTCCAATCAATAATGGACAAATACGAAGCATTCCATTTGGATGCACTAATAGTGCTGACTTTGTTTTACAAGTACAATAGCCATAATACTCTGGATTTCTTATAAATCTATCTTTAGTTACAAAAGAAGATGGAATTCTTACAGGTATTGAATATTCATTGTTTTCAACTTTTTCTTCTATTTCATCTTTTACTTCAAACCAGTCTTTTATGCTAATATCTATATTCCCTGTGAAATGATCTCGTGGTATTCCAGTTTTGAATAGATTATGAAAATTAATTTTTTCTATTCCTAATTCTTCTGAAAGCTTTATCATTCTATCTAAATATAAATCGCCATTTTCATCTCTTTTTATTAGTTCTTTGCTGATACAAGCTGTTATGTCTATATTATATCCTAGTTCTTTTGCTCTTTTAATATTTTTTATAGCTTTTTCAAAAGAACCTTTTCCTCTTATATTATCATTAATTTCACTTGTTGGTCCGATCTATACTAAATGTGACTTCATCTAACATTTTAAATTCTGGTTTTTCTAGTAATTCACTATCAAATTGTCCATTAGTATCTATTCTAACATACTCATAGCCTAATTCTTTTGCTTTCTTTATTAACTCTAATAATTGTTTATTTCCATCTTTTTTGCCATACAAAGTTGGCTCTCCACCCATTAAAGTTAGTTTTACAGCACCTAATTCTCTAAAATCAGTAATTAGCTTAACTGCATCTTCAAATGCGATTTCTTTTTTTTCTACTTGAAAGCAAATATCTAATTTATACAAGCATTGTACACATCTTAAATTGCAATCATCAATTAAATATAGAAAAACTTGTTTTAAATTATCTTGAAAAAAGTCTTTAAATTTTTGATCCATTTTATAATTCATCATTACCACATCTCCAAATCTTTTTATGGTAGATAAATTATATAATAGATGGTAAAGATTGTAAATTATGAAATTCTAACAGTGTTGTCGGTTTTCCCAACATATAACAAAAAAGAATACAATTAATTTGTACTCTTTTCTACTAAATACCTTTTTATAAATTCTCTATCAACTTTTGTTAGATGTCCTTTCAAATATACTAAATCTAAACTAACTTTTGGTAATTTTATAAAATCTGGTAATTTTACCTCATATACTTCTTTATTATCTAATGCTTTTTTCGTAGCTTCTTTCAATACATAAGCTATTCCAATTCCCTCTTTTGTAGCGTTTATTCTTTGCTCTGTTAGTCCGACATCTTAAAACTGTTTCAAGTTCTATGTTGTATTCTTTTAATATATCTGATAGCTTTATTGTATTTCCTCTGTTTTCTCCAGATAATATATATTTATAATTATTAAATTCATCTACATTTTCTATTACAATTTCTTTATCTGCTATAAATATGTATTCACTCTTTTTTAACTCTTTAATTTCTAAATCTTTTTCATGGTCGTATTCAGTTGGTATTCTATCTAATATAGCAAAATCTATTTTGTTTTGCTTTAATGCAACAATTAAATCTTCACACTCATACGATGTGTCTAAATTTATTTTAAAATCAGGATAATCTTTTACTACTCGTGCTAATTTTTTCATTAAGTAGAAGTCTAAAATATGGCTCGGACATCCAATAGATATTTTTCCTTGTTCCATACTATTTTTTGAATTTGCTATAACTCCTGCAAAATCAATATCTGCAAAACCACTTTTTACAGTTATATATATGTCTTTTCCTACATCTGTTAATTCTAAAGGATTCCTATTAAAAAGTCTTACCCCTAATTGTTTTTCAAGTGTACTAATGTTTGTTGAAACTGTAGAATGAGAATAACCCAGTTTTTCTCCTGCTTCTACCAGACTTTTAGACTCTGCTGTTGTAATAAAGAATCGCAATAAATTTAGATTTATGTTGTTCATATCAACCATTTTAACCACCCAATATTTTTTTTAATTTTATTTCTGCTTTTTTTATAAAAAAATCGCTTTTATCTATTGGTAAATCTAATTCAATAATCTTTTGTTTTAATTTATCTACAGTATCTAAACTATTGTTATTTTCTATCGTTTCGACCTCAAGTAAATTGTTACCATCTTCTAAAGTTTTTATTGCTATTTTTAAATCTTCTTTTCCAAACACTATATCATCTTCATGTATTTTCATTAACTGTTTATATCCAATAGCTATTAGAAAATCATTTCCATCTTGTAAATTTTTAATTTCACATTCTTTTTTCTCTTGACTAATAATATCACCATTTTGTGCTATATCTTTATATTTATAAGTTAATTTTATAACATTATAATGTTTTATAAATTTTTTTGGCTCATACTGTTTTATATTTCTAATCAGTACATATGACTTTAAAATTTCTTGAGAAGATAATTTATTTATATCTATATATTTTGATATATAATAGGTATCTTCCATTTGGTATTTATCAACTATTTTAAAATCTTTATTTTTTAATATATTTTTTATCTCACTTATAGAACATTTTAGCTTAACAGTTATTTCATTACTCATATTTTTCACCTTAACATTATTACTTTTTTATTATAACATATTATGTAAAACTATTCAAGTAAAATGTATAATTCTTCCATTACTTCATTATTTATTCAAGTGATATTTACTTTTTTGAAGTAAATACCACTTAAATATTATTATATTTTTTTGTAAAGAATCTTACTTATTTCTTTATCTTTTATTGCTTTTTTTTCTATTGTAACACCATTAGAATTTATTATCTTTGCAATATATTGATTTCTATTATTTTTATTTATTATGATAGCTTTGTTTCCATTTTTCAATTCTATCACATCAAATTTATTATACCTCATTTTTTTCCTTTCGTTTATTAATTATAAATAGGTGTTCCATATCCTAAGATTACATTACTATTTATAGAATACTCTTTTTGCTTACAACTGTCTCCACTCGTATTACCTTCTATGGTATATACTGTTCCATTTTCTACTTTTTCTACAATTCCAGTATGATCTGATTCCGCATCGTTATCCCAGTCAAAAAATATAATATCTCCTGCTTTTGGATTATAACCGCTTTCTTTCCATAAGCCACATGTTTTAAACCAAGGCACTCCTTCTACATTAACAGATGCAAATTTAGGAATTATCCCTGCCTCTATATAACCACATTCATTTGCACACCAAGAAACAAAACAAGCACACCATTCTACTCTACTTGTAAATCCATACCAACTCCAATAAGGTTGTCCTCCTACATTTCCTATTTGTTGTTTTGCTACTTGTACTATATCTTGACTGCCAACTGATGAGCCATAGATTACATTATTCCATACACTCGCATATTCTTTTTTTCTTAACTCTGCTAATTGTTCTTTTTGTTTTTGGTTAAAATTATATTCTTTTACCATTTCATCTATCGTTTTACTTGTAACATCAATATATAGAACTTTTCTTTTTTGTTTTTCTGTTTTTGTATTTCCATTTTCATCTGTAACTTCAATATCTTTTTCAATTTCCTCTACTTTTGAAGAAATTGTATTCATCTTCCAAAAAATTTCTTTTAATTTTTCTACTTTTTTATCATCTAATGTTATAACATCTGTTTGTTCTTTTCCATTACTAATTTCTACTGCATAAATTGATATGACATCTTTCCATTCTGCACGATTAGAATTTATTTCATAATCATCGTGTTCTGTATTGTTTTGTATATCTGTAATTTTATTTGTAAATTCCATATTTATTTCTGATACCACTGAACTCATCGTTTTACCTTTTACTTCTTTCTCGCTTGAAAAAAATATTCCAAAAACAGAAGTACAAATTAGTCCAATTAAACATATTATTATTATTATAAAGATTGCTATCCAACCACCTGCAATAATTGCTGATATTAGTGCTTTACTTGCTAATATTATAGCTTTTATTGTAGTTATAGTTGCTTTTATCGTAGCTTGTATGGCTCTACCTGTAGCTTTTGCAGTTGTTTTTGCAACTTGAACTGCTTTTTGGCTTGTCTTTATTGTAGCTTTTGCAGTTTTTTCTGTTCCTTTTATAGTTTTATTTGCCGTTTTTATTGCTGTTCCCGTTGCCTTTGTTGTATTTTTTCTAATTTTAGTTATATTTTTTACTCTCTGTTTTATTTTACTTTTTCTTTTAAGATTCTTAATATTGTCTTGTACTTTCGATAAATTTTCTCGTGTTTGTTGAAAATTATTTTTTCCTACTTTATTTACTTTATATATATTATTAGGCATGCTCTCTGTTTTTTTTGATATTTCATTTATAGCATATTCCGTTCCTGAATTGTAATTATTCGCATATGTTTCTTTTGTTTTATCTTTTGCAGAAATTAGTTTATCTTTAAATCTTTGAACCTGTATCACATTTTTGTCTAAAGTTTTTATTGTACCTTTCTTACTTTGTTTTGTTTTTATATCTGCCATTTTTCACCACCTAACTATTTATTTCATAAGCTATTACTACTAATCTTCCATTTTTGTTACTATACTCACAAGTAGATAAAGTTAAGAGTTTACACTTATTGAGTGGTCTTTTGTTTGTTTCGTACAATGAAAGTTCTTTACATTTTTTTATATAATTATAATAATCATTTATATTTTGAAAATTAATATATTCATAATATTTAAAACTATTATCGCTATATGCAGTTGTTTTAAAAACAGCAAATATTTGGAACTCTGTTTTTTTATCTAGCGTTTCAAATGTTATTATTTGATGATTATTATAAAATTCTTCTTTTTTATAATCTTCTAAAGCTCCAAACATTGCCTTATTCTTCATGTGATGACCATATATAACAATATTATCACTCATATTAATATTACATTGCTCGGATATATATGGAGTACCATAAGAAGAATAGTTTTTATAAAAATCTCTATCTAAATAAAAATTTGGCTTATCTTTTGATTGCATTATTGGATAATTTATTGTTGTTTCTTCAATCTCTAACCAACCAATAAAGTCATTATTTATATCGTATAACTGTTCTAAATTTTTCTTATCTTTATTATCATCTCTTTTTGGTTCTACTATTTCTACTATTTCTTCATAGACTTTATCTTGTTCTTTATTTTTCATTAATCCTTTAAAAAGGTTATAACTGCTAATAAGAATTAAACTTATTAGCAGTATGACAATTATAATATTTATTACTTTTTTCATTATATTGTACCTTCTCCTGGTTTTGTTGTCATTAATTTATATAATTCAGTATTTCTTGGAAATTTATTAACAAATGGTATTAATGAACTTCCTATTTTTATTAAACCTTCCCCTACATTTACATTAGTTATATAACTCATTTGTAAATCTGATATATTTAATAACTTTGCAAGTTCTAATCTGTCCGTAGATGCTTGATTTAACATTATTATAAGTTCACTATTTGCTAACATTGTTCTAGCAGTATGACTTTGCAACATATCTTCCACATTTTGTGTGATTCCTGTAGCATACGCTCCGATACTTTCTCACTCTTTTCCATAATGTAAACAGAAAGTTTGCTGAATACTCATGTTGAAACAATAAATATATTTCATCAATAAAAATAAAGGTATTTCTACCTTTTGCTCTATTCATTGTTATTCTATTTAATATTGAATCTAAGACTACTAACATTCCTATTGGTAATAACTGCTTTCCTAAATCTAAAATATCATAGCAAATTAGTCTATTATTTGTATCTACATTTGTTGCTTTTGCAAAAGTATTTAAGCTACCATTTACAAATAGTTCAATAGCAAGCGCAATTTCCTTTGCTTCAGGTTCACTTTGTTTTAATAATTGATCATAAAAGTCTTGTAGTGTAGGTGGAGTTCCTTGATAATTTCCTTGTTGATAATACTTATAAGTTTGTGCTGTGCATCTATCTATTATTGATTTTTGCTTTGCTCCTAAATTGTTACTTCCAATTAGTTGTTCACATAGTGAAAGTATAAATTCTGATTTTAATATAATAGGATTTGCTCCATCTCCATACTCACTATTCATATCCATTGCATTAATATGATTACTACTTGTTGCAGATATTTTTATTACTTCTCCTCCGAGTGCCTTTATTATTGGTGAATACTCTTTTTCGGGATCTATTACTATTACATCTGCATTAGCATCTCTTAAAATAGTTGATACTATTTCTTCTTTGGCGGTAAAACTTTTTCCACTTCCACTAACACCTAATATAAAAGAATTGCCGTTTAAGAGCTTTCTTCTATCTGCTATTATCATATTTTTTGATATAACATTTTGCCCATAATATATTCCATTTTCGTGTCTTATTTCTTGTACTCTAAAAGGTATAAAAACTGCAAGACTCTCTGTCGTTAAAGTTCTTAAAGCATCTATCTTTCTTGTACCAAATGGCATTGCTGTATTTAATCCATCAATTTGTTGAAATTTCAGAACTGCTAATTGGCATAAGTGTTTCCTTGCAGTTGTAAGTAGTGCTTCTGTATCATTGTCCAACTGTTCTTTTGTTTCTGCTGTATGCACCATAGTTAAAACTGATAAAAACATTCTCTGATCACGAGTTATTAAATCATCTAAAAATTCTTTACTTTGTTCTCTTTGTTGTTCCATGTCATAAGGAATTATTGCAGAAAAATTATTGTTTGCATTCTGTCGTCTTTGCCAGTTTGTTATATTTGTTTCAATACCAAGCCTACGATTTTCAGCTTCACGAACCGCTTCATCCATAGGTACAGGTATAACATCTATACTCATCATCATGTTTCTATTAATATCCGTTAATTCTGCTACCATACTATCTTTTATATAACTAGCATATTCTTTTAAAAAGATTACTCTACCATATCTGTTACCAATTTTAAAATAATCGCTTTCTATTTCAATCGTATCTGGACAAATGAAATCTTTAAAACTATGACCTTTTTTCATATTATCTAATATATCAAAATTAAAAAAAGTTTCTTCTCCTACTCTATAAAAATCATGGCAAATTCTTAACCTCTCAACTGCATCTAATTCTATGCACTTTGAACCTAATTCTTTAAAGTGATTTATTAAATCTGTTCCCACTCTTGAGAAATAATTTCTAGCTTCTTCTATATTCTTTTTGTCTATAGATATTGTTATATACTTTTCTTGAATAATTCCATTTGCTCCTGATACCTTACTTAATAACATTTTATTATATTCTTCTCTATATTTATCAAGTTCATCTTTCTCCATAGGTAGCATTATTGTTTTTTCAAAATCTACTTTGTTTAATCTTCTATTTGCTATTGTAATCTTAGTAGTAGCTCCTGTGTCAAATGAATTTAATAATTCTGAATATTCTAAAAACATTGCTTCTTTATCATCTCTACTTGCAACTGCATAATTTATATCACTAAATTTATAACATTTTGAATATTTATTCTTTCCAACTAAAAAGATGCCATCTTCCCATATTGTTTTTATAGGAATGGCATCTTGCACATTTTTAGGAACTACAAACTTTTCTTTATCCTGCTTAAACAGTTTATTTAATGTTTTCACTATTTTGTGTAACCCCCTTTTTTCTATTCATTTTTTTCTCAATTTGTTTTTTTCTATTTTCTATATTTTTTAAATCTTCATAATATAAATTTGTTGGTTTAAAAGTTAGTTTTTTTGGTGTTAATATTTCTGATTTAATCCATGCTGTAATAAACTTTTCTGCTGTCATCCCGTTGTATTTAATAAACCCCAATACCGCAAATGGAACTGCACCTAGTATGCATACCCAACTTAATGTTTCTATACCAAAATATGGTTTTAATAAAAAATATAGTAATAGAGCCACGATACATGCGCATATAGAAAAAAAGAACTGTCGCATAGACAGTCCAAAAAATATACTTTCTGTGTATTCTCGTATTTCTCTATTTATTTTTACTTCCAAAATTTATCTGCTCCTTTCATGTCTTTGCTTTTCTTTCATATCTTGATATATATACTTATATATTTCTTTTGATTCAAGTTTTGCTATATTCCTTGCAATATTTATTGCACCTAAAGTAAAGTCATTAGAAATAATACTATTTCTGTCGTCTTTACTTTTTATATCTTTTTGTAAATTTTCAAAAAAATTATCATTTAATAAGTTTCTTCTTCCATAATCCAGTAAATATTCTATTGCAAAAGCATTTTGTATATCATTACCTTTTTTTAAAAACTCTTCATACTTTTTCATAATGCACCTCCAGTTTAATATATCTCTATCTCTCTTTATTTCTTGTATTTTTTGATTTGTTTGGAAATTTACTTACAATGCTAACTTTTATGTTTTCATTTATTGGAGCTTCTGGTTCTCCATAAAAGTCATTATTCACAGAAGTACATAATGATAAAGTTCCATGTCCCAAATTAGTATCTTTAAAAATATTTCCTTTCTCATCTTTATATACAGGTCTATCCCAATTATCTATTCCTATAAATTTAACTCTTAAAATATTTTCATTTGTTTTTTGTTTCTTAACCTTTACTTCTTTACTGATATAATTTTTATACCATTCTTCAAACTTATTCCATCCTTCTTCACTATATAAAACATCATCTAAAAATATTATTCCATATTTTTGTTGTAATTTTTTCTTTTGTTTTTCCCATTCATTTATTTCTAAATGATCTATTTCTTTTAATTCTTTTTTATAAGCTTTCCAATTATCTTGTGGACATATTTCATTCAAATATATATCTATTGCATCATATTTCTTGTGTCCTATCATTTTTCTTGCTTCTTCAAAATCTTGTAATATACTCATTTTTCCTCCTATCTTACTTTTACTTTTTCTTGCCCTTTACTTCTAAATTTTTCTCTATATTCTTCTTGTACTTTTTCTAGTATTTCTTTTAAGTAAATTCCCATTTTAGAACTATACTTTTTATTTTTATCTGTTATTTTATATGCAAAAAGACCTGTTTTAAAATTATAATTTACCAATCTATTATTTATAAAACCTTGTGTTGCTATTGGAATATCAATTCCATAATATTTTGCTAAATATAAAATATTATTTTGTATAGTCTTTCCATTTTCATATTTGTCAGCTTTGTAAAATTCAAAGTTTTCTATTGGTACTGTTTCACCAATAAATATCCTATACTTCGTTTCTTTTAATTTTCTTTTAAAAATATCATTTGTATTCTTTACTTCTTCTTGTTGTTTCCTTTCTCTCTCAATTCTTTCTTTCTCTTTTTCATTATTTTTATTCTCTAAAAAATTTTCTCTACTCTTTTTTGCTTGCTCGTAAATATCTGGATAAAATCTATGAATATACTCTAGTTCACATTTATTAAAATATCTATTCTCATTTATTTTTTTCATCCAAAAAGCTTTTAAGTCTATGTTCTTATAAGCTTCTGTTATATCTTGACGATATTTTTCTATTTTCTCTTTTTCTGTTAAATATGAATTTGAATCTCCAATAAATAAATTAAGTCTTATAGGTGCTATTCCTAAACTCCAATATTCATTATTTTCGTCTTTTATTAAGAACTCTTGTATATCATAATTTCTTTCTTCTTTTAAAGTTGCTATTTCTACATTATTGTATGTGCTTATTGATACTTTTTTATTACTACATTTTAATTCATTATTTGATATATGCCATACTCTTGCTATTTTTATTTGCTCTATCAACCTTATCTCTCCTTCGTTTTATTTTCTTTTCTCTTAATCTTTAATAATTGTTCTATACTATCTACTTCTTTATTTACATCAGAAAATTTCTCAAAATCTATAAATTTTTTAAAATATTTACTATTAAAATTTAGCTTTTTATCTGTAATGATAGAGCCAACCCTATTAACTAAAACATTTTTTTCTATTGTGGCTATGCTAAATCCGTCATCATCACATCTTAAATCATAACAATATAGTCCTTTTTTTTCTATTTCTTTTTTTTCTTTATTATTTTTCCAACTTGTAATAAAATACTTCATTTTACACTCCTATCTGGCTTCTACTGCTCTTTTTACATTACTTTTCTCACTTTTTTTCATTTCTTCTGCTATTTTTAAATATTTAGAAGCAATATACATAAATCTTCCATATTGATAATCTCCTCTCATTTTCATTGTTATATTTCTAATTATTGAATTTATTTGCTGGCTTTTTAATGGTTTTTCCCAAAATCTTTTTAATTCATTTTGTTGTTTTTCTGTTCCATACTTTAACTTTAGAGGTGTATCGCTAATATATTTTAGTTCAACTAAACTATAAGCTAATGCTTCTCTATATTCTGTGTCTAGGGAACAAAGTTCCATTTCTATATCTTCTACTGTAACTTCATTAACTGATTTATTTATTTTTTCTATTTTATATTTTTCTTTAAATTCTTTTTGCCTTAATATTTTATCTTCACTTCCGTCATTTTTACCTTCAAATACTACTATTTTTTTATCTTTTCTTATAATTGCACATCCTTCTTTGTTCGTTTCTTTATTTATTACTACCATATAATAATCACTTGTGTTTTCAGCAAAATTTTCTAGGAATTTCTTTACTTTTTCTAAATTCCATGTATTTTTGGTCATTAATGTTCTTTCCTTTCCTATATTATTTTATAAACCTAGCATTTCTCTTACTAATCTATCTGATATTTTGACTGTACCAACTAAAACTAACATATTAAATATTAACTCTCCTATATATTTCCATACCATTGTTACTGCTGCCGCTTCTGAATCTATAACTGGTGGACTTGCAGCAAAAAGTGAAAAAATTATACATGCTAGTATTATAATAACACCTTCTAAACAAACTGCCGCATACCCTTTCAAAAAGCTTTTTCCTACATTCTGTGTTGGCTCTCCTCCAAAGCTTGCAAAAGCTATTGGAGAAATTGCCGTATATAAATAAATTTTGAAAAATCTTCCGATATACTGACAAAATCATGATAAATGATAATACGGTTATAAAAAGTCCTCCGTATTAAAGTTACTGCCCATAATGGTATGCTTTCAAAAAAACCGACAATCTTCTACAGCTGTTATGATTTCAGTAGGTAATACTGTTTGTGTAGCTCCTCCTAATCCAGCAGTTTTCATTATTGTACTTGCTATTCCTTGCACTATTTTAAATATAGCCATCATTAATTCTAGCCCGTATGTTATTAGTCCTTTAGCTATGGCAAATCTTATAAATAATTTTAATGCATGTTCAGGTTTTTTTACTTCTGCAAAACTTCCACAAGTTTTTATTACTCCTACCACAAAAAATAATACAAGTAATGCTAATGCAATTGCTTGTATTGCTCCATGTATATTAGTAATAACTTCCCATATATCTCCACCTTTAAAATCTGCTGGTGATTGTGAAATCAGTGTCCATATTTCGCTTAATTTTGAATTCCATGTTTCTAGTGCATTTTGTAAATTACCTACTACCCAATTATCACTCAATATTTAACACCTCCTATTTCTGCCTTGAATAGTTAATATATTCTTTTTTCTTATTACCTCTTGCTTTTGCTGTTTCTTCATCTTTTAATTGTGGATGCTTTTCTTGTAATTTTCTGCGACATCTTGTTATACTTTCAAAACTTATTCCTTTGCTTTTTGCACCAAACATTACTGTTTCAAATTTTTTTCCTATTTCATGAGGATATAACTTACTTATAACTTGTAATATTAAATAGCAGTCATCTTTTCTTGCTAATTCGTCATCTTCTAAAATTTTTTTTACTACTTTTTCTAATTTTATTAATCGTGCCATTTAACTCCTTTCTAATCTTAATATTTTTTATAATTGTATATCACTATTGACTTCGTTTCCCCATGCATCCCATCCTTGTACTCTTTGCCTTGCAAATAGTTCTATTCGTGGTAATTCTCCTAATAATTCTACAATTCTTTTTCTTGCTTCGTCAGGCTTTTTGCTATGTTCCTCAATAGGAGAAATAATTACTTGATGTACTTTTGCTGATATTCTTTTTGGATTTCCTTTAGTTGCCAATATACATATCTCCGCATTAGCTCTTGTCCAAAAACCTAATCCCCAAAATAATGAAGGAGTTTTCTTATTTTGCTTAATCCATACAAATGCTACAGTTTTATACTTAAATCCCCACTTTTCAATAACCTTTATTCCTTCAATTAAAGTTGGAAATGTCATCCACATAAATAAGACACAGTTATCGCTAGCCAAATCTTTTACTGGTAAATTACAAATATCTTCTACACTCATTGTTGGATAGTGATTTTCTGCTGAACGACCTTTTCCTTTTTGTGAATATACCTTGTATTGCCATGGAGGATCTGCATATATTATTTGATATTTTTTTCTTGTTTCTATTTATATTCCTCCTTTACCTTATAAAAAGTAGATTATATATTTCATCTACTCTATTTGTAATATTTATCCCCCTGTGATAATATTTAAAATTTCTTTCGCAAATGTTATAACTACTCCTCCTGCTAAAGTCATAAAACCATTTGCTCTCTGGCTCGGATCGTGTGATTTTAATGACATTCCTACTTGTACCACTCCAAAACCAAGTATTATCATACCTACAGCTCTAATTAATCCAAATATAAAGTCTGAAAGGTTATTTATTATTGTTAATGGTTCATCTGTTGCAAATACATTTGATGCTTGTGCTACAAATAAAGCTATAATTGCAAATACAATTATAGCCATTCTTTTTATAACTTTTTTTATAACTTTTTTTCCTTTCACTTATAAATCCTCCTTTAAAATTCGTTCTATTTCTTCTTCAGATAACAATTCATAATTTCCTACCAACTCTTGCTCAAAATCTTCTGTATCATATTTTTCTATTTCTTCATCTAGCACAATAGAAGCTGTAGCCTTGTCTGTTTTACCATGAATATATGGTTTTCCTTTCCCATCTGTTGTATAAGCTACATTTGGATGTTTTAATATGTCATATTTTAAATCCATAATTGGTCTTTCTCCACGAATAAAAAGAAGTGCATATCTGTTATCAAGTAATCGCACTTCATCTGGAGTCATTAATTCACGACCACTAATTTGATAATTTGTTGAATAATTACCACTTCTGCCTGAACTTTTACCATGTGTATCTAAATCAATAGTTTCTTTACCGCAGAAGCTCTGAAACATATTTATGGGTACTTTGTTCATTTCCACCTAAATACAGAAATGTATCACAATTTCCGTACAATAGATTCCCACTGTTTTTCAAATAGTGCTTTTAATTGTGCTAAATTTTGGAGAATAATAGATACTGAAACTGACCTCGATCTCATAACACTTAAAATCTTGTCAAAATCGTCTGGCAAAGATACATTTGCAAACTCATCCATTACAAAATGGACATGTATTGGCAAACTTCCGCCATATTTATGGTCAGCTATATAAAATAATTGTTGAAATAATTGTGTATATAAAATACTTACTAGGAAATTAAAACTTGTATCATTATCTGGAATTACAGCAAATAATGCTACTTTTTTTTCACCTAAACTAGGCAAATCTAATTCATCTGTTCTTACTATATTAGCAAGACTTTCTAAGTTAAACTTTTCAAGCCTTGCAGCAAGTGTAATTTGTATTGATTTCAATGTTTTCGCTGAGCCTGAGCGATAATTTCTATAATATTTTACTGCAATATGGTATGGGTTTTCATACTCTAATTTATCAAATAAAATATCTAGTGGACTTGGTATATTCTCTTGTTCTTCATCGACATCTCCAGCTCGTAACATTTCCATTACCATTGGAAAATTTTGTTCATCTTCTGGCGCTTCATACTTCAGATAAAAAATAAGTGCTAATAAAAGCATACTTGCTGCTGTATCCCAAAAAGGATCTTGGCTTTGAGATCCTTTAGGAGTTGTGCTTTTAAAAATATTTGTTACTAATCTTTGAACATCATTATCTGTTCGTAAATATTTAAAAGGATTATAGCAATGACTTTTTTCCATATTGATTAAGTCAAGAACTCGTACTTCATATCCTTCTTTTTCTAATAAATTCCCCGTATCTCTCAATATTTCGGCTTTAGGATCTAAAATCACATACGAACTATCTCCGCATTGCATTACATTTGGTTTTCCATAAAATCTTGTTTTTCCTGCTCCACTTCCGTCCACAGACTAAAACATTTAGATTTCTTCTATGATTTCTACCATTTAAACCTATTGCCACATTTTGAGTTAAAATTTTATTATTTTTTAGTGGTTTTTGCATATATTTCTTATTTATTACTTTAGAATCTCCCCATTTAGCCGAACCATGTTCTTCTCTTCTTCGGTAATTCTTCTTTGTAGATTCATATATACTAATTCCTAATACATAAATACATATAAAAACAAGAATAGTTTTTATGCTATTCTCACACCATATAATATTAAATGGCTTACTTGATATAACTGAAATATTATTTACTACATTTATTACTCCACCTTTTATATATGGTGCAATAAGAATAGCTATCCATGTTACTGGTAATATACCTAATATATACAAAAACTCATGTGTCTTTTTATTACCTCTCGTTGCTTATTCTTTCCCTTTTAAATATACTTTTTCTTCTAACGGGGATATCTAACATTCTTATCAATAGTTCATTAACAATTTCTGTTGATTTATTTTCTTTAATTAATTTTGAACGCAATTCGTATAGTGCATTTATTATAATTCCATAATCATACTTATTTAATATTACAACTCTCTGTTCTTCCAACTTAACCTCCTACCTTAATTGTGTTTTATCTCTATTTTGCTTTGCAAACAATTCTATAGAATTACTTGTTCTTCCACCAATATTCTCCATTGCATCATGGATTGGTTCTAATTCTTCTCTTATTTCTTTTGCGGACATTTCCTTAAATTCAAATGGAATATCTGTTACATTATAATTTGATACATCTATTCCATACTTTTTGCATAACATATATGATACACAGTTTATTTTAAAACTTTCTATAGGTGTTTCTTCTCCTATTTCTTGTTTTGCTAATTCCTGTGTTACTTCATAAAATATTTTAGGTGCTTCAGCGCCTCTTGCAATGAATAGTATATCTTTTTCCACATCATACAAAGCTTTTCTATCTATATTAGGAATCTCATCAACAACTTGTACTTTTGCTTGACTACTATTTAAAAATGCTCTTAATAATAAATTATTGTCATATCTCATTACTCTTGGCTTTTTTCTAATATTTACTTGTGATATATCTATTACATATTTTACATTATAATTAGTTCCTACAGTTCCATCTTCTCTCATATATGAATCTCCTGGCTCTAATATTTTCACATCAGCAATACGATTTTTCTTTGGAAAACCTCCTGCATTTGTCCAACCATCATAATCTTTTAACATTGTAGCTTCTGGCATTTGAGCTGTTATTAATAAAGCATTTCCTACTGAATATTGTTCAAATTTACTTTGAGAATCTAAATATTTTTTAAACATTTCTCCACTTTTTACTATTTCTTCTGCACTCCTATCAATTAATTCATATACTTCCTGTTTTTCTTTCTTCTTATACTCTATCCATTCTTCTTTATTATATTGTCTTTGTTTTTTACTGAAAGTTTCATATACTTGGTCTAATCCTCCCATATTTATTTACCCCTTTCTTTGTTTTGTATAATTGGATTATCAATTATCTTTTTATCTGGTACTTCTATATTTACAGTTTCTTTTGATTTTTGAGCTTTTCTTAATTCCAATTCAACCTTCTGTTCTGCTTTTGCATCTTCTATTTTTTTCTTTACTGATATTTTTTTAGCAGACTTAGTAACCCCCTCGGAATTGCTTTTGCTCATTGAGGAATGCTCTAACGGAGGGTTTTTTTCCGTTTTTGCCGCTTCGGGGTTTTGATTTGTCTGGCTTTCTTTAGAAATAGGTTTGGCAAAAATATCTTCTATCATTTCTTCATTTATCTCCGTTTTTTCTGTTCCTATATCTGGTACATTTTCTGCTAAATCTTTTTCATTTTTATTTGCTATTCTTTCTTTTTCAATTTCGCTTCGAATAAATGCTCTGTCATAAGTAGATAGTTTAAATCTTTCAACTATTCTATTTACTTTTGGAGCATCTTCTGCTCTTACCATTATATCTACCATTCCATCTATATTTTTGTTTCTCCTATTTATTAAAGCACAATATAATATTCCATAACTTTTAGCTTCTTGGTAGAAAGTTTTTAATTCTTCTTTTTTGACGGAAAATATTTTTAAATCTTTTCCTGTTCTTATCATATTATTTAATCTTGCTTTTCCTTTGGTTTGTTTTTTATCTTGCATTATAGCATATAAAGCTACTGCTATATTTTTTGCTGCTACACCACTTATTTTTGCGACTACTTCCATTCCTTCAAGAGATAATCTAACAATTTGTTCTGCCGAATCACTTGATATACTCAATATCTTCTTTCTCCTTTCTTCTTTCTTTTTTGTCATTATTTATTTCTTCAATATTTTCCTTTATTTTTGGTACTCTTGTTTCAATATCTTCAATTAAAATAATTTCTTCTGAAAGTTTATCTATTTCATTTTGAATTTCTTGTATTCTTGTATAAATATTTTGTTTTTCATTTTCATCTTCTGCTTTTTTATGCTTTCGCCATAGATTTTCTTTTTGGCTCTTTAAGTCTTTTTTATTTAAGTTAATTAATTTTTTATATGCAAGAAGTTCTTGCACATTCTGAATGTTATTCTTGCACAAGAACCTTGTTTCTCTTGAAATCTTATCCATTTTTTTTATTTCTTCTTGCATTTCTCTTGAATATTTTTTTTTCTTATTTATAGGATATATTTTTAACAAAAAACAATAATAAAAATATAAAGCTTTTATTCCTTTAGCCTTTTTTCTATTTCTAATATTTTGTTTTTTTACCATTTTGTATTTTTTTGGTTGTTGAGTCCTTGCTTCTGGAAATGGCTCTCTTGTTTTATCTGTTTCATAAATTCTTTTTTCAATATTTTCAACTTTATACTCATCTCCAAAAGCTCTTTCAATTCTTATATTTCTTTTATGTGAATTTTGTCTCACACTTAATTTTCCACTACGATTTTCTACTGTATAATTCATTTTATTTAATATAGCAAGAAAATCTTTATATGAATATGCTTGTTCAATCGCATAATCAATATCATCTTTTGTGTTAGTATAGTAATTAGATATTTTTACTTCCTTTTTATAAAAATTACTATAATCAATATTGCTCTTTGGACATTTCTTTTCTTTTAATACACTTAACTTATATTCCTCACAAAGCCTATCCGATGTTTCTCTCATTAGAGCATAACTACTATGACAATCATGATATTTTTTTCCATCTTTAAAAGAAACTGAGTTAAAACAAAAATGATTATGAATATGCTTTGTATTTAGATGTGTCGTTACTACAACTTCATATTTATCTCCCCATAATTCATTTGCTAACTTAACTCCTATTTCATGAGCAATTTCTGGAGTAACTTCTCCTTCTGCAAAAGATTGAAAAGCATGATAACCTAATATACCATCTGTCTTTCTATATTTCTTCTTCGTTTCCATCATTTCTTGCAATATTGTTTCTTTAGAACAGTTTAATGTAGTTACATATAGTTGTTCTTCTGTTTTATACGATGCCTTTGTATATTCAATTACATTATGCAATTCTTTATAAGCTTCATTTGTTGTCTTTTCTGGATTAGTTGTATATTTAATAACATGATCAAGTCTTTTATCTATTTTCCATATACTTGTTGTTGCCATTACTTTTCCTTATCAATATAAAAATATTCTTTTTTTATTTGTTGCATAAATTCATTTAACTTAATACAAGTTTTTTTATAAAATGGTGCATCAATCATTCCTAATGAATTAGCCTTTCTTGCTATCTGGTTTAAATTTATACTTATACCTCTTAATTGGTTCATACTTTCATAAAATTCTTCATTTGGTTGTTCTTTTGGTTTATATCCCATTATAAGACTTCTAATATATTCACTTTCATTTAATCCAACCTTTTTTGCATTTGTTTTTAATGTCTTTCGTTCTACTTCGTTTAGCCATACTTGTTTTTTTATATCTCTTTTTCTCAATAAAAAATATGCACCTCTTTCTTTTTATTATTTTTTACGGGGATTGGGGTATCCCCATATTTTGCATTTGTGCGGGAGTACAAATGCAGTGCTTGCTAGGACATAAATTTTTCAATTTTCAAAATGAGCTAAAATAAAACTACAAATTTTTTTATTAATTTGTTACTCAATTTCTCTTACAGTTTCTTTTAAATCTTCAATATTATCTTCTAAATCTTCAATTAACATATCAATATATACAATGTCATCTTCATCTAAAGCATCTTCTATTTTATCTAAATTTTCTCTCATTTCTTCTACTGTTTCTTCTATATTTTCTCTGCTTTCTTCATCTATAATATTATCTTCTTCTAGTTCTTCACATTTATTGTCAGTATTTTTTTCAACAATTTTTGTTTCAACTGCATCTAAATCCATATAAGAATGTTCTAACATATTTGTTCTTAAATAAGCCTTTTTCACAAATTCTATTGCCTCTGCTTCATTCTCTGCACATACCATAATTTCTTTTCTAAATATTTCCTTTAATTCTACTTTGTATTGATTCATAGTTAAAATTCCTCCATTTTTTTATATTATCTTGCTACTTCTATTACTTTTTCTTTTGTATTTCTATTAAAATTTCTACCTAATATATATTGCAAATAATCGTTACAATCCTTTCCTATAGGAGGTGGTCTATCAAAAACTTTATAGTTTTTTCCTAAAACTTTTTGCATTGCACAACTTGCATTTCTTCCAACTTCATCATTATCTAAATGCAAATATATTTCATTTATATTAGGATTTTTCTTTAAAAACTCTTGAATTGCTATTGGTATTTTATTACTTTCTACCATTTTAGATGGCTGATAAACTCCTGCAAGTGAAATCATATTTTCTCTGTGCCAGTCTATTTTTTTCAATTTTAATAAGGTTGCATAAGACAACAAATCTATTGCACTCTCAAATAAATGTAATCTACTGCATTCTGTTTTAGCCTCTAATCTAAAGGTATATTTTTTATCACTTCCTTTCGCTTCTCCCATAAATCTTGTTTGATTAGTTCCTCTATAAAAAGCATACTTTGGACTTTTACTATCATCTAACCCAATAAAAACCACATTATGATTTGGTAAACTTTCATAAATCAACTTATTATCCATGCACTCTTTTATTATCTCTGGTGCAATTCCTCTGCTCATTAAATATGTTTTTGCACGCTCTGAATTACTTGATTTTTTAGGTAAAATTAATTCAATTTTATCTTGTTTTTCTTCTTTATAAATCACAGGCTGTTTCACATTCACATTTCCTATAATTGTTTCTACAGCTTCTAAAAAAGAATAGTTCTTTACCTTCATAAGATACGAAATTGCATTTTTTCCCCCTACACCTTCTGAAAACCAATTCCATAAACCATTACTTATTCTTATACTATCATGTGTTTTTGTGGTGTAAGTTCCATTTCCTACCTTTACTAATTCTTGTGGTTCATAGTTCTGTAAATATGTTAGTAAATCCATTTCTTCTGCTTTTTTTACTATTTCTGGTGGTATATAAGGCATATTTTTCACTACCTTTCCAAATAAAAAAAGAGATACTAATTTCTTAATATCTCTCAATTTCGTTTATATGTTAATTTTATTTTCTGTATTTTTAAATTTGTATATATTAACTTTTCTTAAGGATTAAGTTTTATATAAGTTCGTTCCACTTTATCATTTTCATCAAAACACACATTCATTTGATATGAGTCAAAAGTTTTAGTATTTCCTAAAATTGGTTCTTTAATTATTTTTCCTGCATAATACTTATATCGTTTTTTATTTTTTTTATCATTATATTCATATTGGGGTTTTCCTAATAACTCAACAACTTCTTCTAATGATAATCCTATAAGAGACTGATTATCATTAAGTTCTTTCATTTTTACATATAATTCATCACCCTTTTCGCTCTTAATATTCATTCTTATTCCAATATATAATAATCCTCCTAGAGTAATTATTATTATTATAAAAACGAAAACTATAAGCATTAATTTTTTTTTCATAAGAACTCCTTGTATATCATTTTTTCTTTATAATATCATAAATAATAAAATAAGTATAGGCATTATATAAAAAAAGTTGGGAAACAACCAGTTTCTCAACTTTTTTATATTTATACATCTCCAAAAGCATTTATTAAAGTATTAGCTATATTGCTTATAGGAAACATATCTTTTTTAAAAGGTTCTTCACCTATACCAGTATCTGCCTTTATTGCAGATTGATACCATCCTCCAGCTACCAATCTGTTTACTTCTCTACCAGCTATTATGATACTATCCTCACCACTTTGTAAGAAAACTGCTAAAAATTCTGTAGCCATTGCATGACATATATTCTCTGCCGCAAAACTATTTAATGACTTGTTACCTGAACGACTCACCAATATTGCACATTTTTCAATATTACTTAAATTATAGTTTTTAACTTTTATTCTACTGTTTTCTGCATCATAAATATCAGGAATACTTAACAAGAACTCTCTTTGTTCATCAGAAAGTCCACTTGGGACTTTGATATATCCTTCTGCATCTCTTTCTTCAGATAGAATTTTTCTTATATATTCTTCTGCAATCAAATGGTTTGCTTGAGAAGTAAATTTTGAAAAATAGTGACCTATAGGTACACAGTAACTGTAATCTGGCTTAACTTTACCATAAATAAGACGATCTAAGGATTCGCATAATTGCTTTTCATAGATAGATTCTTCTACTTGATTAATGACATCTTCGTGGAGCATATTTATCACTTCAATATCAAAGTCCATAAATGGTATTGATGTGCCAATATTTCTTTCATCCAACCCCCTCATTTTTAGTATGCTATAACTTGTTCCTATATTAAAAATATACCAATCATCTAAATCATCTAAATCCACTTTTATTTCATCGGATTTTAAATTACCAATACCCATATTTGATAAAATTTCCTTTAAAGGTTTCGTACATAGTGTAAAACCGTCATTTGTTTGCTTTAAATCATTAATGCTAATATAATTATTATCTATAAATGATTTTAGAGCATCTGGTACATTTTCATATTGCACATTAATAGCATACATATTTCTAGCATGATACGGATATCCATTATTTGTATTTGTGTCTATAGCCCATGTATTATAAAAATCCAAATTATATGGTGTAACAGTTTTTAATTCTTCTTGTGTATATCGAAAATCAGAATCATTCGTTGGTGAACCTGTAATATTATTTATAGAAATATTATTACTTTTATTTCCTCCATTAGCTATTATATACTTATGTCCTGTATTGACCCATCCTATTGTAACACTAATTTCTGGAGACATAACTGCACAGTCTGTTACAGAACTTCCTGTTTCTCCAATAGCTGTAATTCCTCCAGCATAGACATCTGATAAACTCATACCAGATCCTTCTGATTTTACTTTTCCTGAATTGTAACTTTTAGTTATAGTTCCTTTATTATTTCCCACAAGTCCTCCTGCGTATGGACTCTCTGTTGCTGCTTTCGTTAATATATTTCCCATATTGTAACAATTTTCTATGTTTCCACCAAATTCTCCACATAATCCACCAGCTCTTGTAGTTCCAATAACAGATTTTACTTCTGCTATTATTGGTGCTGTATTAGAACTTAATGAAATCTTGGTATTAGTTGCTTTCCCAACTATTCCTCCAACCCAAGAACTATTATCATTACTAGTTGTTACATTTATATTGCCAGAAAAGTGAACATTTTCTAAAGTTGAGTTTGTAGAATCTGCTACAATACCACCAACATATACATTTGGATTAAAGAATGAACCTCCTGTAGTTAATGAAATATTTCCATCGACATATAGATTTTTAATAGTAGCATCAGTACAAGAAGCAAATAATCCTAAATATGGAGTAGTTGGAATAGGTCCAGTGGTTTCACTAATATTAAATGTTATAGTATGCCCTCCACCATCAAATATTCCTGTAAAGTTATTAATAGGCGTCCAATTTCCAGTTATTTCAATATCTTCTGTCAGAATAAAACGCTCGTTAAGATTTGGTTGTCCTATTGATGCAAGTTCCTGTTGAGAACTAATATAAACAAAGCCTAGTGGTTCTTCCGCTAACGCATCCCCGTTTTCTGACTGAACAGTTGCTTGTGCCATTGGTGCAAACATTATACTAACAATAGATATAATCAAGCCCATTGCTAGTATTTGCTTTTTTAATTTTTTCCTCATTTTATTTCTCCCCTTTTCTAATTTATTAATTTTTAGATAACTTAATTAAGTTTCTCCTTTCTTCATAAATTTATCATTATTTTTAAAAATTTTCAATATAAATCAGAATTTTTTTACATTTTTTTCCAACATTTTTCGACATATTTCTACATTATTTATTATAACTATTGCTTTCTCTTTTAATAATAATGTAACTAGGGGTATTTTTTATGATTTTTATCTTTGATATTCTTTTTCTTTATCAGTCATATCTAATTCATCATTTGATGCATCCAATACTTGCTTTTCTTTTTCATCTATTTTTAACAGAATGTTTAGTTCTTCTAATTTTTTCATCTTTTCTTTCAATTCCAATTCTTTTGGAAATGGCTTTTGCACTTCTATTTTGGCTGTTTCTAGTTGCTTTTCAATATCTTCAAGTCTTAACTTTTGGTCTGGAATTTTATCTTTTATTCCATCTAAAGCATTGTTTATTCTAGTAATATTACCATAAATATCGCTACCCAAAAAAATACTATAACTATATTTATTTTTCATAGTCATAGTAAATTGTTTTTCTAATGAATTAAATCCCAGTTCTAATTTAAATCCTCTATATTCTCCTATTTCTTCTAAATCTGGGTTTGTTTTTGTCTTACAAGTTTCTAAAATTGCTTTTCCTGCTTGTTCTTTATCTGTATATTCAACACCCTTTATCTTCATCTTTGAAAAGCCATCTTCGTTTAAAATTGTATTTTCTTCTAACTGTTTTACATCATCTTCTAATGCTTGTATTTTTTCTTGTATCTCTTTAATTTGATTAGGATATGATCTAGTAATTTTATCTTCTAAATCATATATTTGACTTTGATAACTTTGTCTAACTATTTTTAGTTTTGCAACTTCTGAATCTAATTGTGTTTTTTCTAGTATATGCTTATTTCCTGTTGCTAATGCTTTAATTTCACCATAACTTAGAGCTTTTTCATCTATATCATCTGCCGTTCTATCTGGTTTTTTTGAAGTCATTATTTGTGATATAAATCCTTGTTTTCTTTCTAACATTTGAAATAAATAAGCATCAAAAGTCTGCTCTGTCACATAAGTATATATATGAACTTGTTTGTTTTGATTTCCTTGTCTTACTCCGCCTTCCGATTTCTTTGCGTTAAATCTGCTGGTCTATATGGTGTATCTAAATGGTGTAATGCTATAATTTTATCTTGAACATTTGTACCTGCACCGCATCTTACTTGTGCTTCCAATTAGAACTCTTACTTCACCTTTCCTTACTTTAGCAAATAACTCTTTCTTTTTACTTTCATTATCAGCTTCATGAATAAAAGCTATTTCTTCTCGAGGAATACCTTTTAATACAAGTTTTCTTCTTAAATCGTTATAAACATCTGTAAATATATAATTTCCTTCTTCATCATATTTTTCTTCATATTGTTTTGGTGTAGATAAGTCGCAAAATACTAATTGAGTTAATTTTTGTTCTTTATTTTCCTTCCATATATTATAAATGTTGTTAGCACAAGTTCCAACTTTTCCATTTTCATTTTCTTCTAACATATCATTCATAAGTCTTTGGTCTAATGCAAGTTTTCGTCCTTCATTTGTTATTTTCAACATATTATCCACACTTGGATCTACTTGTCCATTTCTAATAGCTTCAGCTCTTTCTCCTAATTCTGCTACCATATCTTTTTGCATTTGGCTTGGTTTTACTATTTCATCATGTCTTATTACTTCTGGTGTTGGTAAATTTAGTGTTTCTGCTGTTTGAATATCTGCTATTTCTTTAAATAGACTCATCAGTTCAGGCAAATTATGAAACTTTGAAAATCTTGTTTTACTTCTATAACCTGTTCCTTCAGGAGACAATTCCATTGCTGTTACTGTTTCTCCAAATATACTTGCCCAGTTATCAAAATTTTCAAGTCCCATTTTTACTAAATCACCATACTGTAAATACCTCTGCATTGTGTATAATTCTACCATTGAATTACTTACTGGTGTACCTGTTGCAAAAACAATACCTTTACCACCTGTAATTTCATCAAGGTATCTACATTTCATATATAAGTCGCTACTCTTTTGAGCATCTGTTTGAGAAATTCCACCTACATTGTGCATTTTGGTATATAAAAATAAATTTTTATAGTTATGAGCTTCATCAACAAATAATTTATCTACGCCTAGTTGCTCAAAATTTATAACATCATCTTTTCTTTCCTGTGAATTTAATTTTTCTAATTTACTTTCAAGTGCTTTTCTTGTTTTTTCCATTTGTTTTATTGTGAAGTTCTCAGCTTTGCTTCTTTTAGCTTCATCAATTCCTGTTAAAATATCAAAAATTTGATTTTCTATTAACTGCCTTTGTCTTTCGATTGACATTGGAATTTTCTCAAATTGTGAATGACCAATGATTACAGCATCAAAATCTCCAGTAGCAATACGAGAGCAAAACTTTTTTCTATTAGCCGTTGCAAAGTCTTTCTTCGTTGTCACCATTATATTTGCTGAGGGGTATAGTTGTAAAAACTCTGCGGCGAATTGCTCTATAATGTGATTTGGAACAACAAAAATGGACTTATTACAAAGTCCAAGTCTCTTACTTTCCATAGCTCCTGCTACCATTTCAAATGTTTTTCCTGCTCCTACTTCATGTGCTAAAAGAGTATTCCTCCCATATAAAATATGAGCAATAGCATTTTCTTGATGTTTTCTTAATTTTATTTCTGGATTCATACCAGAAAAATTCAAATGACTTCCATCATATTCTCGAGGTCTAATGCTATTAAATTTATCATTATATAGTCGTACTAATCTCTCTCTTCTATCTATATCTTTGTAAATCCAATCATCAAACGCTTGCTTGATTTGTTCCTGTTTTGCCTGTGCAATAGCCGTTTCTTTAGCATTAAATTCTCTTATTTTATTTCCATTTTCATCAGTTATTGTATCAAAGATTTTAACATCTTTTAAATTTAATGTTTTTTCTATTATTTCATAGGCATTTATTCTTTTTGTTCCATAGGTTCTATTTGCTTTTACATTAGAATAATCATAATTTTTACTTGAAATATACCACTCTGAATTATATTTACTAAATTTCACTTTTATATTCCATTGTGCATGATTAGGTGTATCTAGTAATTCATACATGAAACTTTCTATTACATCTACAGGAATCCATGTTGCACCTAGCTTTATTCCGATTTCGCTAGCTGTTAAATCTTTTGGTATTACTTTTTTTAATGCTTCTACATTAACTTTTAATTCAGGTTGTGTTTCAACTAAAGATTCTGCTAATTTAAGTTTTTCTCTTACATTTCCTGAAAGGTATTCATCACTTGTTACATATTTATTATCTTCCATAGGTAATTTGTATATAATTCCTTCAAGTTCTTTTATTAGTTCTTCTTGAGTTTTGTTTGATATTTTTGACATATATTCCAAATCAACATTTGCTTTCTCTGAAAGTGAGACAATTAATGCTTCATTTGCAGTATCAACACTTGTTATTTCTTTATATGCTTTTATAGTCCTTTTACTAAACATATCTGCTTTTCTTACAAATCTACCTTCACTATCTATTACTTCTAATGAACATAGTAAATAGTAGCTACTATCTGCCTCAAAAGCTAAACGATTACCTCTACTGTTTATAATTCCGTATTTCTTCACAAAATTATCATAAATTCTGTTTAATTTTTCTTGTGCTGCTTTAATATTCTCATCTGGATAATCTTCTGTTTGCAAGTCTATCAGCTCTCTAACACAATCACGAAGTTCAATCATTCCTTTTATTCTACTTATTGTAGTAATTGGCAAATCTTGCTCTGCCATTATACTATTTTCTCTAAAATATACTTTTCCATCAATTATAGTATAAGAAAAATTTTTCACATTAGGATCTGCTGGAATCGTTGTTTCTTCTCTTTCTTCAATATTTCCTATTGCATATTCTGCAATTTCACCATTTATTTTTTCTTTAGCTTCATCTAACAAAGTTTTTAATTCTATACCTTCATATGGTTTACATGTAGAATCAAGTCTTCCAAATTGTGTTGATTCCATCTCCATTGTTCCAAGTATCATATCTGGATTATCTACAAAATATTTGTTCATTGTAATTCCGTCTTCATTAGTATCTAAGTAAACCCAATCTGGCATTATATCTGTCATATTCTCTCTTTTTTTAAAAAAAAGAATATCGGAAGTTACTTTTGTTCCTGCATTTTTAGTAAAAGTATTATTTGGTAGTCTTATAGCTCCTAATAATTCAGCTCTCTGTGCTATATATTTTCTTACTTCTGAATTTGCCTTATCCATTGTTCCCTTTGAGGTAATAAATGCAATTACTCCTCCTGGTCTTACCTTATCTATTGTTTTCCCAAAAAAGTAATCATGAATTAAAAACTTGTTTTTATCATATTTTCTATCATTTACTTTAAAATCACCAAAAGGTACATTCCCAATAGCTACATCAAAGAAACTATCTGGTAAATCTACTTTTTCATATCCGTTTACTGCTATTGTAGATTTTTGATATAATTGTTGTGCTATTCTTCCACTTATACTATCAAGTTCAACTCCATACATTTTGCATTGTTCAAGTTCTGTAGGTAGCATACCAAAAAAGTTTCCTATTCCACAAGATGGTTCTAATATATTTGCTTCTTTTAGTCCCATTTTTTGCAGTATTTCATACATTGACTTTATTACTATTGGAGGTGTATAAAATGCCGTTAATACTGAAGCTCTTGCATTTTCATATTCTTCATCAGTTAATAATTCTTTCAATGTTTGATATTCTTGAGACCAACTATTATCGTCTTTCTTAAAAGCCTGTTGTAGTCCACCCCATCCAACATATTGACTCATTATCTTTTGTTCCTCTGGTGTCGCATATCTATTTTCTTTATCACATTTTTTTAGAACTTTGATAGCTTCAATATTTCTTTCAAACTTTTCTTTTGGTGTTCCAACTCCTAAATTATTATCTGTAATTTTATAATTATATCTATCATTTATTGATACTTCTGGATGTAATATGAAATCTTGAATTTTATTGCTAGATTTAATAAAATTAGTTTTTATATTTTCTTTTAGCTCATTTCTTTCATTTTGATAATGTAAGTTTTCAGATGGCAAAATGCTTTCTTCTTTATTCTTTCTTGTAGAATTTTCTTCTGCTATATCTAATTTATGTGTTTGTTCTTTTTTATCAATTTTATTTAATTCTTGATTATTTAAAAGATATTTTATATAGCTTGATGGCTCTAACATTGTTATTTCATCAACATTACTTTTAATATTTACTAAATCATCTCTTTCGGATTCATAGTCCATACCTATAACTGTATAAATTATGCTTTCTATTTCAACTTGTTTTCCTAAAAGATATTCCTTTTCTTCAGCTCTCAATTTATTTAATTCTTCTAATAATTTTTCTCTATCATTGCCAACAAATTTTTCATCATAATCATCTAGCATAGCAATCAAATATTTCAAAGTTCCAATTACAGACATATATTCTTCATTTAGTCCAATTCCTGCAATTTTTCCATTGTCATCTATATCAATTCCATTGTCTATAATTTCATATTTTCTAAATATAAATTCAAGTAAATTTATTAACTCTTGATTTTCTTTTGATTTTTCTTTAACAAAATTTTGATTTTGAGATGATTTTTCTCTATTTTCAACCTTTAAATGATCATTTGAATAATTTTCTTGAACTTTTTTTTCAAATTCCTCAATTCCCATTTGCTTATTAAATAGTGGAAATTTTGGATCATATAAAGTAACTATATCTTCTGTTATTCCTGCAATTTCATATTCTTCTGCACCTATATATACAGTATCTCCTAAATGATATTCATAATGAGGAGCTCTTTTTTCTAACACTGTTATTAATACATCAATTTCATGTCTATTGACATCGGTTTCTTCCAAACCATCTTTTGCTTTTCTTAAAGCATTTATATAATCACTTATATTCCTTGAGTCATTAATATCTGCTTTTACAATTTCAATATTATCTTCATCAGAATTTAGTGCTACAGTATCATCTGTATAATTATATAATTCAAACGGCTTAACAAAAGTATATATTCTTTCTGCAAGTTCATATTCTTGTTGTTCAGCTTGATTTTTTAACTTTTCTTCTGCTTGTTGTAGCTCTTTTTTCTGTTCTTGCTCTTTTAGCCAATTTGGATATGCTTCTTTTTCTTTAGAATTTAAGTATCTATCTGCTTTTATCAGTTCACTTATTCTTTTTTCTACTTTATTCCATGGTATTGTAATTTTTGGAGCATCATTTTCATAACCTCTATGAAGTTTTATTCCTTGTCCATCATAATCAATACCAATTTGAGTTCCTATATGAATTGAGCTACTACCACCCCAACCATATTCCTGCTTTAAAAACTTGATATTTTCTTGAGTTGATAGGCTTTGTTCAAAATGATTATATATTCGCATTTTACTTTCATGGAAATTACTTCCTTTCTGTAAAGTATAATCAATGATTTCCTGTGTAAAAGAAAAAGTAGGAGCATTTTCTGCTTCTACTTGTAAAATTTGCATTTGTTCATTATAACTCGGTATAGGTTTATGCAAATCATTAAATTCATTTACCATTATAAGTCCTTCAATATATTCTGCAACCATACTCCAATTATAATAAACTTCTGCTGTTCTATTCAAATAATCATCTTTCCATAAATGTAGTACATTTTCATAGGTTTTATAACCTAATCTTGTATCATCAACTACAATTTCTGTATATGCATCATTAAATGCTTGTTTTATATACTCTTTTCTTTCATTTAAGTCTGGATGTGATTTATAAAATTCTTTAATGTCATTTTTAGATACTTTTAAACTTTGAATATTACTTAATAATGCACTTACATATTTATCTTGCAAAAAGTCTTTGTCTGTTTTTTGTTCTTCTTTAGATAATATCCTTCTTTGTGATAATGCTTCTCCTAAATGTATATTAGTTCGTTCACTACTATTTCCTCTGCTGCCTGCTGAATGTTGTTCATAAGTCCCACCCATTTCATTTGGTCTTTCATTTTCAATTCTTCCGTTATTCCCTCTTGTTTCTTCATTTCCTCTACTATCTTCTGTATTCTTTGATTTGCTTGTTCCTGTATTTGTGTTAAATGCTCTGTCAGTTTCTTGTTCATTACTAAATTGGTCAATTCGTAGTTCTTGTGATTCTTTAGATAATTGTATCTCATTAGAGAGTATTTCCCCGCTGGAATTTTCTCTTTTTTCATTGTTAGATTCGGCATGTAATAGTCTCCCTGTTTCGTGTATTCTATTTTCTCTATCATCTTCTTTTCCTCCTTTATTTTTTTCATTATCTTTAGAATACATTTCTTTTTCTAATTTTTCAACTGTACGATTTTTTAAATTTTCACTTTTTTGTAGATTTATAACTGTCTTTGCAATTTCTCTTAATCCCATTTCTGAAATATCACTTATACTTGCTCCTAAAGTTGTAAGTATTTCTTGATTATTAAAATATTTTATATATGAAAATTCTTGTAGTCCAATCTCCTGTCTTGCATTTATTCCACATCTTGTCATAATCATATAACTTACACTCGACCATGCTGTTGTCATGAATATTGTTCTTATTTCATCATCTGACATATCTTTTAGCAATGAATTATTTTTATTGTTAATAACTGATGATAAATAATCTTCCATGTTATCTACCACCATATTATAACTTGCAAGCATTATTGCTTGAGCCAGTGATTCTTTTGCACTTATATCTCCAAAATTAGCTTCTAAACTTTCAATTATGTCTTGTTCAAATTCTTTCTTTATTGTCCATAATTTATATTCAGTATTATTATAATTATGTGTATCTGATAAGTCAAATACTAATTTAAAAGGATATTCACTATATGGATTCTTGTCAAATATATATATTGGTTTTGTTCCGCTATTTATCCATCTTTTTAACTTTTTATTCCATTCTTCCATTGTTGCACAAGCCTTTGCATCTGGTCTTTGAGCATAAATTAGAATTTGGTCATCAAAATCGTACTTAAAATTCCATGAACTACTATCCAAAAAGCTCTGCCAATTTTCTTCATTTTTTGAAATTTCATTTATTACTTCTTTATAGAGTTTTTGTGTTTCTTTTATTTTTCCCAAATTACTCCTCCTCTGATTTATTTTCTTCTCATTTTTTCGGTGTAATCTTCACTTACTTGTACTCTGTCTAATGCTGAAAGTAATAATACAATTAATTCTGATGCTTCTTGTTGAAAAAGTGCTATATCAATTATTGATACTTCACCTTCTTCATCTTTTTGTGGAATAGAATATTTTAATAATAACTCTTGTAATTTGTTTGCACTCTCTTTCCATTCTTCATTAACAATGTTTTCTTTTTGAAATTCCAAAATTCCCATTAATTTATTAAAATTACCTTTATTTACAATAAATTTTACCGATGGTTTTTTATAGTATTCTATCATTTACATTTCTCCTTTCTCTGTTTCATTTCCTGCCAAAAATTCTATTATCTTTCTTTTAGATATTGCTTCTTTTAAATCCATAATAAAACTTTTTTCAATGGGACTAAAAGCTTTTAAATCCTCCCATTTCAGTGCTTTAATTTTTTGTTCTGTATCTATTTTATTTTCAAATAACTTTTCCAATGTTTTTACACTTTGTGTTAAAGTATATTGTGGCATATATTTTTCCTCCTAATAAATTTTAAGGTGGCATTATAGCCACCTAATTTTATTCCTTATTTATTTTTCTTTTTTTACACTCGTGTACTCCCATACCTACTAATGTTATTGTAGCTATTCCAAGTAAACTTGCCCATAATGCTAAATTACTATTATCTCCAGTTTTTGGTGTATCTACAGGTGTATTATAGAATTCAAAAGTGTATTTATCATTTACTTTCTCTATTTTTTCTCCATCAATAAATATTCCTTCATCATTTATTTCAAGTTTAATTACTTTATCTGATAATACATATCCCTTTGGACTACTCTCCTCTTTTATGAAATATGTGCCATATCTCAAGTCTGAAAATGTTACTGTACCTAAATCTTTATCAGATTCTACTGTTTTGATTAATTTAGTACATTCTTGATCTTCATAAAGTCCAAAAGTAAATTTATCCTTTATTACTTCATTAGTGTTACTATCTTTCTTAACTAATTGAACTGTTTGAAGAATTGGCATATCTTTCATTTCTATTTTTTGAACTTCTTTATCTGATGTTACTATAAATTCAATTTCATTTGTTAATTCATAACCATAAGGAGCAAGTGTTTCAATCAATTTATAAGTTTTTCCTTCTTCTAGTCCTTTTACTTTATGAGGTGTTTTAGTAGATGTCCAACTATCAACAGTATTACCATTTTCATCTACAACTTTTAATTCTGCTCCTTCTATTTCTTCTCCTGTTACAAAATCAGTTTTTGTAACTTCTACTATTTTATCTACCATTGTTATTATTTGAGTTTCTTTATCTTCTGTAACAGTAAATTCAATATCTTGTGCTTTTACATAATCTCCAATTGTTTCTTCTTCATGTAGTACATAAGTTTCTCCTTCTATTAAGCCTGATACTTTATGAGGCTCTTTAGTTGTAATCCATTTATCTACAATATTTTTTGTTTTTGTATTTGTTAATATTAATGTAACTCCTTCTATTGCATTTCCATTAATATCTACTTTCTCTACCTCTACTATCTTATCTGTCATTTTTATTTCTTGTGTTTCCTTGTCTGTTGTAACTGTAAATTCTACATCTGTAGCAATTACAAATCCGTCAGGAGCATAATTTTCGTGTAGTGTGTAAGTCTTTCCTTCCTCTAATCCGTTAATTTTATGTGGTTCTTTTGTGCTTATCCAACTATCTACCACTTCCCCATTTTCATTTGTTACACTCATTTCTGCACCTTCAATTTCAGTACCTCCAATATCTTCTTTTGTCATTGTAACTACTTTATCTACCATTGTTACTTTTTGTGCCTCTGTTGTATTTTCAACAGTGAATTTAATATCTGTTGATTTAACAAATCCTAGTGGTGCTAAATCTTCACGAAGTGTATATTCTTTTCCAGTAGTTAAACCTTCTATTGTATGGACTTTGCTTGTTGATGTCCATTGGTCAATAATATTACCTTGTTCATCTAGTACAGATAATTTTGCACCTTCTAATTCTTTTTCACCAGTAATGTCTGTTTTGCTAATTTCTATTAATGTTGTATCGTTTTTAACTTCTAACCCTTGCTCATAAACTTTTGTTACTGTATCCTTTTGAGTAAATCTAATTTCATATTTTGTATAATTTAATACAAGTCCATCTAAAGTTTCAATTTCTTGTATTTCATATACCCCCATTGGAAGTTCATTTATTTCTAGTTTTCCTTCTTTTGTTAAATTATAAGTTCCAACTTCTTGTCCAGCATTATAAATTATACTTCCATCTATTGGACTAATTATATCTTCTTTAGCTGTCAATTTAAATTTGATACCACTTAAATCACTAATATCAACAAGTGAAGTATCCACATTTTCTTTAATTGCAAGTGATTTATCAAGTAAAATAGTTCCAGTAGGTTGATCATTTTTAATTTCAACTGTTTTTATATAATCATCTTGAGAATCTTTGTCATAATCTCTTATTCCTTCAATTGTAAATTGAATAGGTTTTTCTAGTTGTAAAAATCCTTGTGGTATAAGAATCTCTGTAATTTCATATTTACCAACATCTAATTTTAAAGGTGTTACAACTGTACCTAATTCATCATTATCATTGCTATAACTATTATCAGGAACAACTAAATTTTCTGCATTTGTAGTAAAACTATCATATACTGTGCTACCAATTTTTTGTTTTATTACCTCACCTTTTTTGTATAATATTTTTCCGTTTCCTCTATCATATATGTCCTCTGCTGCTTTTATTTGGAAAGTTGCATTGTTTAGAGTTACTATTTTGTCAGTATCTAAATCTTTTTTTACTAATTTAATATATGCTTCTAATTGTTCGTTGTTTATAAAAATATCTTTTACTTTTTGTGCTACATCCTGTATTTCACTTTCATCTTTTGTAATTGAAAAAGTAAAATCACTAGCTGTTTCAAAATCTTTTGGTGTTTTTGTTTCTTTTCCAATGTATTTACCATAAGGAAATTTTATATCAGAATAAGCATTACCTTCACTATCAGTAGTTAAAGTATCATAAGTAGGTGCTATTGCTTGAGCTTTAGCAACTCTTTTGGCATCGACATCTACTTTATTTCCATACTCATCTACACCATTCCAAATTTCTGGATAAGTATAACCTTGGTTGTAAGCCTCCTCAACATCACTCGCTAATTTAATAGTAAATTCAGCCCCTTCTAATCCTTGAACTTCGCCAGATTGTTCGTCAATTCCACTCTTAAATATATGAATTTGCATTTTCTTTACTACTTCATTGCTTGTTACAGTATCTGAAATAATTGGTGTATTTTGATTCTTATATTCTAAATTTACATCATATTCTTTTGTGTCTATTAGATATCCTTCTGAACTAACTGTTTCTTTAACAAGATATTTTCCAATTGGCAAATTTTCTACATCTTCTGTTTTTCCTTCATTGTTCATTGTTCTTGTAGCAACTAAATCACTTTTTTTATAATATTGTTTAGTATGAGCTTTATTCCAAATATCTTCATTTGCATACACTTCATATTTTGCATCAACAAATGTTGCATCTCCTTGTGGTGTTGAACCTGTTTCACTATCTCTTTTTATAATTGTAATCTTTCCTGTTGGTTCTTCATTTGTTCTTGTCGCATTTGCATAAATAACACTTGTATTTTGGTCTTTATATTTTAATTCAAAAGAATAAATAGTATTATCTATTAAATACCCCTCTGGTGCTTTAGTTTCTTGATAATTGTATTTTCCTAATTTTAATCCTTCTACTTTTATTTCTCCTTCGTCATTTGTTGTAACGGTTTTATCATAATCTGAATTCCATATTCTATATTCTGCTCCCTTAAGATTTGCTGATTCATCTGCATTTTTCTTAACTAATGTAAAAGTTCCAGTTGGTTCAATATTTACTACTGCTTGAGTTGCAGTCTGATTTACTTTTACTTCTACATTATAAGTTTTTGTGTCTAATAAATAACCATAAGGTGCAGATATTTCTTTTATTGTATAAGTACCTTTTTTTAGTTTTTCTAATGTTATTTTTCCGTTTGTTACTGTTACGTCTTTATTATATCCATTTGGTCCTGATACATTAAATACAGCTCCAGAAATTAAATCTCCTTCTTCATTTAATTTTGAAAGTTCTAATTTACCAAAACTCTCTATTTTTAAACTTATTCCTAAAGTTACAGGATCATTATATGACATTGAATATAATTGATTCTGTACTCCCTCTGCAAATTCAAAAAATACCATTGTATCTTTATCTTCTGTACCATCTTTAATCATTCCCCATGACTTAAATTCTGCATCAGTTATAGTATAATTTTCTAAAGAAGTATTTTCATCAACCAATATAGTCATTGAATTACTTCCTTGTGAGTGTGTCACTCTAATTCCATTTGTAGTTCTATCAATACTTGGATAACTAGCTAATACACCGTTTGTATCATTTATCGTTTTGCTTTCTCCTGCTTGAACATTAATTGTTGTCCCATCAAAACTTGGTCTTGTCGCCATATTAGATATTTTATTTTCTATGTCTTGTTTGAAATTTTCATATTCTCTTTGATATGATGAATCTATAAATGTGGAATTAGTTTGTCCTAATACTTCCCAAATATATTGCTGTGTGTACACATAGTCTTTCTTTACATAAATCATATCTCCTGCTAAAATTCCACCATCAACAACATAATCTCCATATTTTGAATACCATCCAAAATAAGCAACTTTACATGCTTTTCGTATAGTAGCATCTGTTGGAGTGTAATAATTACCATTGTATATAGTTCCTGTATCAAACTCTACTTTATGTTCAGCACAAAATACTGTATATCTTTCTCCCGTATCATAGTTTATTAATCTTCTAATTAATATTCCTGTTTCTCCTGGTTTATGGTCTGTAGTCTTCATACCTGAAGCATATTGACCACCAACAAAATCATTATTTCCAGAAACTGCAAATATTGGTTGAGCAACACTTAATAATGTTATAACTAATAAAATTAAAGATAAAATCTTTTTATATTTTATCGTTTTTATCATATAAGATTTCCTCCTTTTCATACAAAAAAAGAACAAGTTGTAATACTTGCTCTTTAAAATTAATTTTTTATTATTTTTTATTATCTTTTATAATAATTCAAAGTCCACTTACCACAATAAGGACAACTCCATGTTTCATAACCATATGGACACAATTTATAATATTCCTCTGATGTTATTTCACCATTATGTACTTGATTACTATACATCTTTATCAATTCATCATAATATTTAACAGCTTCATTATAGCTATTAAACCATTTATTCGAATTACCTACACTTATTCCATGTTTTGTATCTGTACATTTAGGTTTTTCTATTACAACATTTTGATTTATATTTTCTTGTTTCGGTTGTTCTTTTATTTCTTCTGGCTTTTCAGTCTGTGATGTATTAACTTTTTCAGTAGTTTGTTTTTGTTCATTTAATTCTACTTTATTTGGACTTTCAATTATTTTTTCTTGTGTATTTTTAATAATCTCATTTGCTTTTTCTTTAGATGTTTCTCCTGTTTTTTCGTCATTCTCAATAATTTTTACTTCTTCAACTACGCTTGTATTTTTATTAAGATCTTCTTCTGTACTTTTTTTCTCTATTTCTGTAACAATATTTTCATTAATTACTGTATTTTCTTTTTGCACAACATTCATATCGACTTGATTTGAACTAGGATTTTTTTCTTTTTTACTCTCATACGCCATTATTCCTAGTGCAACAAAAACTGTAATTATGACTCCCGCAATACTTATTACAACAATAGTTTTCCTTCTACTCATAATAAAACATCTCCTTTTTTATTTATTCTACCATAATGTTTTATTACTTTCAAATATACATATTTTTATGCAGTCTTAACGAGATAGCTCTCTTTGTTTTAATCTTTTATAGTGTTCTTCAACACATTTAAATAAAAAATCTTCAACTTCTTTTTTAGTTACTACATTCCTAGGAAGATATTTCTCAAATCTATTATAGTTTATGTCATATTTTAATTGTTGATTTGGTTTTTCTTCTTGCATTATTTCTTCCATTTTCTCCGTAGTTAATTTATTCTCTTGACTTAATTTTTTTAAGAATATGGCTTGCGATTGCGATGGTGTTGCATCATATCTTTTTATACAATCCAGTAACATATATTGTTCTTCTTTGCTTAAATAAGATATTTCTACAGCAGGATTAAAAGATATTTTTCCTATATCGACCATATCTAGTAATTCTTTTATAAGTTCTGTTAATCTAATATATCTTTGAACTTGTCTTGCACTATCATCAGAATGTTCTGCAATTTTTTCATCTGCCCTTAACTTTGTGCCAACTTGGCACGAAGTTAAATCGTTTCTCTTTCCTTGCTTTTTTAATGCTTCCATTTTCATTTTGTAAGCAAATGCTTTTTCACTTATTAATATTTTTTCTCTTTGAATGTTACTATCTACCATTATAACAATGGCTTCTTCATCTGTCATTTCTCTAATAATTGCAGGTATTTCATTTAATCCTACCTTTTTTGCCGCAAAATTTCTTCTGTGTCCTGAAACCATTTCATAAGTACCATCTTTCTTTGGTCTAACTAAAACTGGTAATTTAACTCCTATTTGTCTTATACTTTCTATCATTTTTTCCATTTCTTCATTATCTTCAATCCTAAATGGGTGATTTGGAAAGTCAGAAATTTTATTTGGATCTAACATTACAACTGTTTCAACTTTTCCTCCATTTGTACTAAATTTAAATAATTCATCTACATTCGGCAAGTCTAGTTTTATTTCTTTCGCTATCTTTTAGCACCTCCTTTGTTAATTCTTCATAAGCAATAGCTGGTTTACTTTTTTTGTCATAAGCATATACACTTTTGCCTTCTATCGTACTTTCGGCAGCTTTTATTCCCATAGGAATTATCGTATCATAGATTTTTATTCTCCTGCCATAATTATTTTTTAAACTTTCTATTGAAGCTTTTGCCAAATTAGTTTTCATATCAACCATAGTTAGTAATATTCCTTCAATCTTTAATTTAGGATTTATTTGAACCCTAATCTTATCTATAGTTTGCATTAGTTGTGTCATATCTTTTAACGGTAAATATTGTGCTTGAACTGGTATTATAACACTATCTGCTGTTGCTAAAGCATTTATTGTAAGCAAACCTAAAGCAGGTCGGCAATCGATTAAAATATAATCATAATCTTCCCTTATTTTATTTATATATTTTTTTAAAATATTTTCTTTATTCATGTATTTAATCATTGATAATTCTAATGCTTCTAATTCTATATTTGCAGGAATAAAACTAACTCCTTCTCCATTTTTTAAAATTCCATCTTTTTTACTTATTGGAATTTCTTGTATTTCCTTTTCCATAAGATTTTTTATTGTAAAATCTAAACTATTTGGATTCTTATAACCTAAAGAAGTAGTTAAATCTCCTTGCGGATCTAAATCTATTAGTAATACTCTTTTCCCTTTTCTAAAAAGTCCGTTTCCTAAATTAACAGTTGTAGTTGTTTTTCCTACTCCGCCGTTTTTGATTAGCAATGGCAATCACTTTACACTTTGACACTTTTTCCCCTCCTTTCTATAAAAAATAACCATCTAATAAAGATGGCTATGTAAAACAAATCAATATAAATTGATTTGTTAAATAAAATTATCTTTCTTTTAAAGATTTTTCTTTTTCTCTCAAGTTTCTTAATTTTCTCTCTATTGTTTGGCTATATTCTTCTACTCCCATTACTCTTATTGCATTTATTGATTGTTTTTTTATGTTTAGATTTTCTATCATAGATTCTCTATTGTACTTTTCTATAAGTTCTTTTACCTTTTCTTCTGACTTTATACTTTTAAATTCAATTTCTCCATCTTTAATAGTAAAGTCATAACCCTTTTTTAGTAAATAACTCAAAAAATATTTTTGTCCCTCTGCATCATAAGCCTTTAAATTATCACTATTAAACATACCATTTTGAAAATATTTTAATACTTCATTATCTTTCATCTATTTACCTCACTCTTTCTTTATTTTTCTTTTTATTAGGTTGCCTTCTAACTTTAGAGTATATTTCAAAAGCTTTATCTTCATCGTATTTTTTATCTATTGAAATTGCTTTATTTTCAATAAATTCCTTTGACAATATAAATCTTCCTGTATCCATAAAATTATATCTTCCATCTTTATCTTTTCCCATATACATTGCTGTAATAGGCATTACTTCATTTCCATAAAGAGGCAAATTAACAGTACAGAACATTCCTTTTTGCAAATTGTTTAGATAGTTTATTGCTTCTTGTCTTTCCATTTATTCTTCTCCTTTCTATTTTTTAATAAAAAAAAACTAATCTTTCGATTAGCTTTTCTTTAATTATGTATTTTGTTATTTTTTACTTAATTTGATTATTAGTTCATTTATTGGCTCTACTGGTCTATTTTCTTTTAGTTGATTATTCCTTTTATCAACTAATGCTCGCATAATTATACTTTTATCTTGGTCATTTATTTTCACTTTAATTTTTTTCATAATCATCTCTCCTAATATTTTTATTATATATATAATAGTATAATTATGATTAAAACTCAAATATATATTTCTATTATTTTTGTAAAAATTTCATATTTATATTTTATCGATACTCCCAGCCATTGATATTACTCACTTTTATCGTTATACTTAGTGGACAAGCATTGTTATTACTAGTGCAATCAGTGTTATACCATTCCTTTCTTTTAAGTTTAATTTCATTTTTCATCCTCCCTTTCCTGTAAATGTCTAATATTATTTGATAGTCCATTTACTTTTTTATTTATTTTAAATTTAAAAATTTAATAACTTATTTATTTTTACTGTTTATTGTTTCTACTTTTGATTTTGTATTTATTTTTATAAATATATTTTCTACAACTTATAAAATTTTTTCTAAAAACTAAACAGCAAAAAAAGACAGCAATAAAAAGCCATTAAATAGGCTTTATTTCTGTCTTTGTATTCATATTTATATTTTTAAAAAGTAGACATAATATTGTTGCTTTAGTCAAGTTTAATACGCTACTTCCATTTACTAAAGTATAGCTCTCTCTCTCTCTCTCTCTCTCTCTCTCTCTTACAGTACCAAGGTTTCTATCGTTTGTCGTTTTCATGTTTTTTCTCCTCTTTTGTTTGATTTCATATTTATATTATACAAATTTTCTACTTTTGTCAACATTTTTATGGCAATCGCTTAAAAATTTAAAGACACTACATTTACAAGATTTCTTTGATTATGAATATAGGCTAGGAAAATCTGCTAGAACTGTTCCGTAGTTTGACATTTAAAATGGCAAAAAAATAATACCAAGTGAATCTTTCAAAGCCCTTGATATTACTATAATTAGTGTCAACGCCGTAGATATTTACAACCTTTGGACTCTCTTGACGATTGATACAAATATAAATCAATTTATTAAAGTATATCATATTTTATGAAATTTGCAATAGCTAAAAAGAAAACTCCCACATTTCTGTGAGAGAAAAAGAATAATTTCTTTATTTAAATAGCATCACATTGGAAAGCATACATAAACGCTGCTGTTAGTTTTTACCTTATACAGCCCATGGATATGCTTAACTTTCTGTACAGTAGTGGTATGCCAGTTCACACATCTGCTTTTTTCACCCTTGAACTCCATCTTATAGCAATACATATCAGAACCAATCTGAGGCTCCGAGCTTACAACTGCAAAGTGGACATTCTCTACTGGCATATAAAGCACACGAGTTACATAGTATGAATTTCTTGTAGAAACAATAAATACATTACCAGCCAAATTTTTGACTTCCTGCACAGTTGTGGTTTCAGTGCTACGAAAAGTGAGCTCGCCTTTAGAATTCTTCTCAAGTCTCTTACACTTATAGTGTTCACCAACCTTAGGAATAGAATTCCCGATTGCCATATACGACTTGCTAGGCTTAGATACCTGTGCCTGACCATTACCTACAAATGCTCCCATGATTGCATTCATTACACTTTCTTCAACAGTTCTTGCCATTTTTATTACCTCCAAAATTTTTTAAATATCTGTTAAACGGCTAGCTGTAAACACGAGGTGTTTACCACAAAAGGACTTTCCTAATGTATTTTCAGTATACCATATTATGTTACTTTTGTCAAAATTAGTATAAATATTTACTTTATATTATTTACTAAATATAAGGTAATCTTATTTCGTTCATCTTGTTACATCTACATAATTTTTGCCATTGTGAACATTACAATCTTATATTTTCCAAAATTTATAAGTGTTGTTCTATATTCTTCGTCTATTTCTTTTAGCATAATATCAAATCTCTTATATATTTTGTTTCTGTTATATAAAATATTTGCCCAATCACTTGTAGTTAAGCATACACCTAATCTCAATTTATCTTTTATATTCATATCTTTAATTATATTTATTACATTTTTAACCTTTTCATTTTCCATATTAAAAATTTCCTTTCCTTTAAAATCTTGTATCATTATTTTTCTTTTTATTTTTTGTTTGCTTGTTTTCATCTGGTATAGTTACTTTTCTATAAATATTATTAGCTATTTCATTATCATTGTCGTCAAATATGCCATTTTTATATAAGTTATCACTAACAATTTTATAGTTATTATCTTTGTCATAGCAAATTCTTTTGTGAAAATGGCTCATAACACTATACCAAAAGTCTTTAAATTTTTTTTAGTTCTTTTTTTATTTTTTCCTTTTCAGCTTGTAATTTATTTATGATTTTATCTTTAGTCGATAATTCATTTTTAAGATTACTAATTTCATCATCTTTTAACTCTAACTGATATTTTAGCGAACGATTTTCTTGTGCTATTTCAAAAGAATTATGTTCAAAATCTTTAATTGCCATATTTAAGTCATTTACACTTCTAACAGTTTTAGTAATATCCTTTACATTTTCTGTATAATTTTTGATTTTTTGAACATCCTCGTTTGAAATAACCATATTATTTTTGTTAAGTTTAGTAGATTTTAGGTTATTTAAAATTTCTTTTATATCATTACTAGAATTATCAAGCATTTTCGTTTGATTATTTGCTTTTTCAAGTTTTTGTTCTTTCTGTTTTAGCTGTTTCTTTATTTCTCTGTAATTACCCATTTCATTAACATTGATGTCTTGGTTTCTACCTTTTTGCTTTTCCTTTAACTTAGTATTTTTTTCAATTTATACACCATCCTTTCGTTTGGATGATTTTAATATTGTTTTTAGACAACAAAAAAATCAACCAGATTTTATTTTCTGATTGATTTTTGTATCAATTCTGTTCTATTAGTTCGAACAGATACGTCATTGGTGCGGATGAAGGGACTCGAACCCCCACGCCGTTGGCACTGGTTCCTAAGACCAGCGCGTCTACCAGTTCCGCCACATCCGCATATATTATTTGCTTAACAATAGTTATAATAGCACATTTATGCTTCTATTGTCAAGCAATTTTTTAATTTTTATTTATTAAAATAAAATAACAGTCCACCTATAATAACTACAAAAAAACCTAATATCTTTAATCCACTAGTTGCTTCATTTTGATCACCAAATCCAAAAAACTTTTTTGTTATTATTCTTGCATCATATATTAATATAACTCCTGCTAATATCATAAGTACCGCAATTAATTTTATTATAACTTGAAACATTTATTATCAACATCCTTTTATTTTATACCTCATATAATATACTATTTTCATAATCAAAAGTCAATATTTTACAAATTCAATGCTTGTTCATATACATCTATTAACTCTTGTGTTAGAACATCTTGTGAATGATTATCCTTTACATATTTTGCAATATATTCTCTATCAAATTTTTTTCTATCTTTTAAAATATCTATTATTGCATTCGCTAGCTGTTCTACATTTTCAACTTCTACTAACGTTCCTACTTCTTCTTTTAAGAAATCTGGAATCCCTCCTTGATTTGTTCCAACAACAGGTGTTCCACAAGCCATTGCCTCTAAAGCTACAAGTCCAAATGGTTCCCTTCTAGACGGTACAACTGATACATTTGCTATATTGTATATTTCTCTCAAAATCTCATGTGGTTTATTTCCTACAAATACTACATTCTTTAATTCTAAATCTCTTTTTAGCTGATTTAATTCTTCAAATAATTCACCATTACCTGCAATTACTGTAAGCGTATTTTCATCTTCATATATTTTACATGCCTTCAACAATATATCTATCCCTTTAAAGTTAGTTAATTTTCCAACAAATGAAACTATTTTCTCATAATTTTTATTTATACCTAAACTTTTTAACACATCTTCTTTTTTATATTCTTTTCTATAAAATACTTCTGGGTCATATCCATTTTTTATAATAATATTTTTTTCATTTACATCTTTAAATGTATCTAATACTAATTTATCATTGTCTTTTGATATTGTAATTATCTTTTTACATTTTTCTACTACTCTATCTGCATAACTACGAAACTTTTCTTCTTTTTGATATCCCATTATATCTGTTCCATGTGCTGTTACAACTAATGGAATATTAAACTCTGATGCTATACTTGATAAAATCCAAATATGTTGTCCATGAATAATATCTGGTTTAAATTCTTCTATCTCTTGCTTTATAGCTTTTCTAAAAGCTTCTTCATACATCTTTAATTCTGTATCATTCAAATCATAAAAATTAGTTGTACTTCTTGGATGTGTTGTAAAACATGGAAAATTAAATGGCAATGCTTCTTCTATTTTTTCTTTTCCTGTAAAATATACTGGATGTAATTTAACTCCTTCTACCAAATTATAGTTTTTTGTGTTTTCAGGCATTATAATACATACCTCATTTCCTCTTTTTGTTAAACTTTTAGCTATGTTCTTTGTATAAACTCCACTTCCTGAACCTTCTAATGGGAAATGATTAATTAATAATATTTTCATATATGCTCACTCCTTTTATTTTATTATTTTCATATTTCTATTCTCTTCAAAAATTTATCTCTTATTAACATTTTTAGTTGTTTATTAACATCCTTTTCTAACTTAGGATCTTCTGACAATATTTTCATAGCAACGCTTTGTACTAATTTCAATGTCTCAACATCCTCAAACAAATTTGCTATTTTAAATTCAGGCAATCCATGTTGCATAGTTCCAAAAAAGTCTCCTGCTCCTCTTAATTCTAAATCTTTTTCTGATATTATAAACCCATCATTTGTATCACACATAACCTTCATTCTTTTTCTAGTATTTTCGCCTTTTCCTTCAAATTTCAAAATACAATAAGATTGATATTCTCCTCTTCCTACTCTTCCTCGTAACTGATGTAATTGTGCCAAACCAAATCTTTCAGCATTTTCTATAACCATTATATTAGCATTTGGTACATCTACTCCAACTTCAATTACTGTAGTTGATATTAAAATATCTATCTCTTTCTTCTTGAATTGTTCCATAATACTGTCTTTTTCTCTAGCTTTCATCTTTCCATGTATATATGCTACTCTATATTGTGAAAAAATTTCTTTACTATACATTTCATATAACTTTTCTACTGACTTTAAATCCATTTCTTCATTTTCCTCAACTAATGGACATACTACATAAGCTTGTCTTCCTTCTTCTATTTGTTTTTTTACAAATGCATTTACTCTGTCTGTCATGTTTTTACCAACAGCAAATGTTTCAATCTTTTTTCTATTTGGTGGAAGTTCATCAATTATTGATATATCCAAATCTCCATATAAAATTAAAGCTAGTGTACGAGGTATTGGTGTTGCTGTCATAACTAATACATCTGGATTTTTTCCTTTTTCTGCTATTTTAGTTCTTTGTTTTACTCCAAATCTATGTTGCTCATCTGTTACAACAAATCCCAAATTTTTAAATTCCACATTTTCCTCAATAATCGCATGTGTTCCTATTAATATATCAATTTCTCCATTTTTTAATTTTTCTAAAATTTCAGATTTTTTCTTTTTTGTAATTCCAGATATTAATAATTCACACGTTATATTTAAATCCTTTAAAATATTTTTAAAGTTCTCTAAATGTTGTGTTGCAAGAATTGCTGTTGGTGCCATAATTGTTGCTTGATATCCACTTTTTACTGCTTTATATGCTGCACACATTGCTACTACCGTTTTTCCTGATCCAACATCTCCTTGTAATAGCCTATTCATTGCATTATTAGATTCCATATCATTATCTATTTCTTCTAATACTCTTAATTGTGCTTTTGTTAATTTAAATGGTAACATATTTATTACATCTGACATTTTAACATTTTTATCAAATTGAATTCCTTTTTCTTCTGTAATATAATTGTTTTTTAATTCTAACAAAGCTAATTGTACAGATAATAATTCCTCAAATACTAATCTATTCCTTGCTATATTAAAATCTTTGAACTCATCTGGGAAATGTATATGTTTTGTTGCTTCATTTAAATTTTCTAAATTATATTCTTTCAACAAATATTGTGGCAGAGTCTCTTCTAGTTTTCCATATACTTCTTCTATAGCTGATTCCATTATTTTTCTTAATGTATTTTGAGATAAATTATATGTTAATGGATAAATTGGAATTATTCTTCCTGTATTCTTATTGTTTTCTTCTATGTCAAATACGGGCGAATTAAGCATTACTTTTCCTGATTTTATATTTACTTTTCCAAAAAATTTATATTTTTCTCCTATTTTAAATTTATTTTTTAGATATGTTTGATTAAACCATGTTATAGTAGCTAAGCCTGTTTCATCTCTTACCATTAGTCTTTGCATTGTCTTTCCATTTAATCTTACATTAGTCATCCCACTACATGCAACAACTTCTATTAAAACTTCTTCACCATCTCTACATTCACAAATATATTTTGGTTTACTTCTGTCCTCATAAGTTCTTGGATAGTATGTAATTAAATCTTTTAAAGTAAATATTCCTAATTTATTTAGCAATAATACTCTTGTTGGCCCTACACCTTTTATATATTTTACATCTTTATCTAGATCTATCATTCTATCTCCTAATTTTATTTTATTTTATATAATTTAAAATCTAATCCATCGGCACTTACTAATTTAAAATCAATTTCAAAATATTCTCCTTCTACAGCATCTCTTATAGATGTACTATGTAAATGTCCATAAAAGCATTTTTTTACATTGTATTTTTTCATTATGTTTATAAAATCATTTCTTTCATTTTTTATTAAATTAGATTTGCAAATTGGTGGATAATGCATAAAAACTATAATTTCTTTATTTTCTCCAAAACTTTTTATTCCACTTTGTATTGATAATTCTAATCTTAAAGCTTCTCTTTTTAATATCTTTTTGTCTTCAATATCTTCTGATTGATTCCACCCTCTTGTTCCAACAATTATACAATTTTCAAATTCATATGAGTTATTATGTATAAAATCTATATTATCAAATTTATTCTCTTTCAAAAAATTTCTCATACTAGTTATTGTTGTCCACCAGTAATCATGATTTCCTTTTAATAGTAGTTTTTTTCCTGGTAAACTATTTAAATATTCGAAATCCTCTTTAGTATCATTCAAATAAGTGGACCATGAAAAATCTCCTGGCAATATTACCAAGTCTGTTTCTTTTACTTTTTGTATCCAATCTTTTTTTATTTTTTCTTCATGTCCTTTCCAATTATCTCCAAATATGCTCATTGGCTTATTTTCATGAAAAGATAAATGTAAATCTCCTATAGTATAAATTGCCATTTTTTTCTCCTTCTATTTTATTTTATGTATTACTCACTATCGCCTTTATCTATTAATTTCCTAATTGAATATTTGGTACTGCATTTAAATCTAACTTATCTCTTTTTCCTGATATAAAATTATAATATCCTGCTGATGCTATCATTGCAGCATTATCTGTACATAACTTCAAATCTGGCATATATACTTTTATACCATCTCTTTCAAATTCTAAAAATTTTTCCCTTATATATGAATTTGCTGAAACTCCTCCTGCCAATACAATTCTTTTTATTTTCGTTTTATCAACAGCTTTTTTTACATTTTCAATTAGAGTATCTGTTACATTTTTTTGAAAACTTGCACATAAATCTGCTTTATTGATATTTGGATTTTTATGATTCAAATTAATTACTGCTGTTTTTATTCCACTAAAACTAAAATCCAAAGTATCTTCATCAAAATGTGTCTTAGGCAATTCTATATTAGCTTTTCCTTCTTTTGCTAATTTATCTACTTTTGGTCCTCCTGGATAACCAAGACCAACTACTCTTGCTACTTTATCAAATGCCTCACCTATTGCATCATCACGTGTCTTTCCTAACACCTCAAATTCTGTATAATCCTTTACATGTACGATTTGCGTATTTCCCCCAGACATCATCACACAAATAAATGGTGGCTTGAGCTCTTTATGTGTAATATAATTTGCTGCAATATGTCCTTCTATATGATTAACTCCTACTAAAGGCTTATTAACTGCAAAACTTAGTGCTTTTGCATAAGAAAGTCCTACTAGTAATGCTCCTACTAATCCCGGTCCATATGTTGGTGTAATAGCATCGATGTCTTTAAAATTAACTTCCGCTTCTTGTATTGCTCTCTTAGTTACTCTAGAAATAGCCTCTATATGGTTTCTAGATGCTATTTCTGGAACAACTCCTCCATATTTTTCATGTATTGGTATTTGTGTATCTATTATATTAGATAATATTTCTCTACCATTTCTTACTATTGCTACTGATGTTTCATCACAACTTGACTCAATTCCGCATTGTTATTATATCTTTTTTCATATCTACTCCTACTTTTTTATAACTTTAAAACAGGTTTTATAATTCATCTTGTAAATAGATATTAAAACCTGTTTATTATTTATCCTATAATTAATTTTCCTAAACTTAAAATTCCAGTTGTTACTAAATTAATTGCGGGTGATATTATAGTTCCTGCTATTCCTGTTATCCATAATACTACAAATACAAGAGAAAATAATTGCTCATTATTTGTAAACCACTCTTTTGCTTTATATGGTAAAAATGGCATAATTATCTTAGAACCATCTAATGGTGGTAATGGTATTAAGTTAAATACTCCTAATCCTATATTAATTGATATTGTGTAAGATATTAATAGCATTATAATTCCACCTACTGTTGAAGATAGAAGCTGACTTCCTGCAAATTTATAAATTGCATAATAAATTAAAGTAAATATAATAGCAAGAAGAAAATTCATAATTGGTCCTGCTGCTGAAACAATGGCTTCTCCTTTTTCCATTGATATTTTTCTAGTATAATTTCTTGGATTTACATGTACAGGTTTTCCCCATCCAAATCCAGCAAACAATAACATAAGTGAACCAATAGGATCTAAATGGTCTAACGGATTTAGACTTAGTCTTCCTTCATTTTTCGCAGTATTATCTCCTAATTTATAAGCCACAAATCCATGTGCAAATTCATGAAATGTTATAGCTATCAAGACCCCTGGTATACTCGCTAACAATCCAAATAAAGCTCCTGGATTATTTATATAATTTCCTAATGTCATAAAAACCATAATTGCAATTACAACATATAAAACTCTTTTATCAAATGAAAAATTAAACATAATCTCTCCTTTTATCTTAAAGTAATAACTTAACTATTTTTAATTCTAACTTATTCTAGTTTTTAATAGGACACTTACGACCTGTCCTTATTAGGTTTCATTGTTGGGAATAATAGTACATCTCTTATTGAATCTGAATTTGTTAATAACATAACAAATCTATCTACTCCTATTCCTAATCCACCTGTTGGAGGAAGTCCTATTTCTAGTGCTTGTATATAATCCTCATCCATCATTCCTGCTTCTTCGTCTCCCGCTTCTTTTGCTTCTACTTGTTTTTTAAATCTTTCATATTGGTCTATTGGATCATTTAACTCTGAAAATGCATTTCCATATTCACGTCCACCTATAAATACTTCAAATCTCTCTGTCATTTTTTTATTGTTTGGACATTTTTTGGCAAGTGGTGATATTTCTACTGGATATTCATAAATAAATGTTGGTTGAATAAGTGTTTTTTCAACATATTCATCAAAGAATAAGCTTATTACATCTCCTCTTGTTTCTTTTGTTACATCTGGTATTTCTATTCCTCTCTCTTTTGCTAATGCTACTGCTTCTTCATCTGTAGTTATTTCGTTAAAATCTACTCCGCAAGCTTCTTTTATTGAATCTATCATTGTTATTCTTTTCCATCCTGGTTTTAAGTCAATTTCTGTTCCAAGATAGTCTACTTTTGTTGTTCCTAATATTTCTTGTGCTGTTTCTGAGAATATTTTTTCTGTTATATCCATCATATCATGATAATCCTGATATGCAGCGTATAACTCAAGTTCTGTAAATTCTGGATTATGTCTTATATCCATTCCTTCATTTCTAAACACTCTTCCTATTTCATAAACTCTATCAAATCCACCTACTATAAGTCTTTTTAAATTTAATTCTAATGCTATTCTTAAATACATGTCTATGTCTAATGCATTATGGTGTGTTATAAAAGGTCTTGCTGTAGCTCCTCCTGATATTGTATTTAATACTGGTGTTTCTACTTCTAAATATCCTTCTTTATCTAATATTTTTCTTATATTACTTATTATTTTACTTCTAATTTCAAATGTCTTCTTTACTTCTGGATTTACAATTAAATCCGTGTATCTTTGGCGATATCTTAAATCAGGGTCTTTTAATCCATGAAATTTCTCTGGTAGTGGTCTTAATGATTTTGAAAGTAATGTTACTTCTTTTGCATGAATTGATATTTCTTCTGTTCTTGTTTTAAATACAAAACCAGTAATTCCTATAATATCTCCTATATCAAATGTTTTGAATGCTTTGTAGCTTTCTTCTCCTAAGTCATTAATACTAACATAACTTTGGATTTTTTCGTCACAATCTTGTATTGTACAAAAAGATGCTTTTCCCATAATTCTTTTTGCAATAATTCTACCTGCAACTGTTACGTCTTTTTGTTCAAACTTCTCGTAATTTTGTTTTATTTCTCCTGCTGTATTTGTTCTATCAAATTTTGTTATTTCATATGGATCTTTTCCTTGTTCTTGCAATTCTTTTAATTTTTCTCTTCTTACTTGCATTAAGTGATTAATATCTAATTCTTCTACTTGTTGATTTTTATTTTTGTTATCTGACATTTATATCTCTCCTCTATATTTTTTCTTTGTATATTATATAGTAAATCGCTTGAAAAGTAAAGATTTATCAACAAAAAAACACTATATTTAATAATGAATTTTCACATTCATTTTATTGTATAGTGTTTTTATTGTGGATTTTTGTATTTTGCCTGATTTTTATAAATTAAAACTTCTTATGCTTCTAATAGTGTCACTCTGTAGTCTATTCCCTTATATAGTATATTTGCTTCTTTTAGATGATTTTTAAATTTTTCATTAAAATTTATTTGTTCTTCAAGTATTTTTGAGATATTATTTTTCATAATTTCTTGATTTGTTTCCAAATTTATTTGTCTTTCTTCTAATTTTACTTGCATTTTTTCTAAATTTGTCTGTCTTTCTTCTAGTCTAGCTACACACCTCCTATATTTGAATCTGAATTATTCAATTTTAAATCTTGCTTTATCACACTCATGATTATATAAAATTTCAGTCTCAGATAATTTTCTATCATAAATTCTTATTGAATAAATATTTCCTTGAAAACAAAAACCTTGCCAAGGATATGCACTTCCAATTGTATAGTTAGTTCTTTCAGCAATTAATTGCATGTATTTTTCATCAGCATCTGTAGAATAAAACTCTGTATTATCTGAAAAACGAATAGTTGTATTATTTAAAGATATCCCCATTGTTCTTCCATTAATATCAGTACATTTTTTAAAATTTTTTGAACTTTTATAAATTTGATTACTTGACAAAAAGGTTTCTACAACACGTCCACCATTCCCTACTGCAAATTGAAAACCATTAGCTTCAAAATTGCTTTCTCTATTTTGAAATACCCAATTAGTATTTTCTAATTTAGGTATATCATAACATACCTCAACAGTACATTCTGTAGCATTTTCAAGAATAGCTTGATTACAATACAATGTTCTATTCACACCATCACCTTTATAGCTATTTTCACTCCACACAGCATTTGCCGCTGATGATAATTTTATAAAGTCATACTTATTATCAATCAAATTCTCCCAAACTGTAGCGTTATTATCATGCCCCTTTCTAGTATTATCCATTCCATCAAGATATAATAGCATTCCTTTTCTCACATAATCTTCCCAAACAGGTCTTTCTTTTTCTTCTGATTTAACTTTATTATTTTCTATCTTTACAAGATAATTTCCTTGTTCATTTACAATAAAGCTTAAATCTTCACTTGTGCTCCAATTATTACTATCTTCAAGTTTGTAGTTAACGCTCCATTTATTTATATAACCATCATAATTAATATTTGATACAGTTATTCTCCACTTTCCCTCACTTACCTTTTCAACATTAGTATCAAACGTAGGTGGTTCATTTGTATTCTTTTCATGTTCTACATTATACAATCCATTAGGTAATTGTTCTAATGTATAATAATATTTATCTTCATATTGAAATCCTTCATAACTTATAACACTTCTTTTATCTATATTTACGAAAAAAGTTCCAGAAACACCTTCTATATTCAATTTTTTAATTGTATCTTTATCAAAATATTTGTATTGTTCTCTTTCGTCTTTTGTTGTAATCCCAACTGCATTGAATACATTATTTACTTGTGTCTGATTACCAATTTCGGATATGATTTTTCCTAATTCTTTTATCGTTGTATCTCCGTCTTGCATTTTTTGATATAGCTCATTTACTTGTGTTTGCATAATCTTCATTTCTGTCGTAAATTTAGTTAATTTCGAAGATTTAATTACTTCTATTCCACTATATGTAGCAATTGAAGCTAGTATTAGCAATATAACAATTGTTATTACTAATGACATAAGTGTGATTCCGTTTTCTTTTTTGCATGAATTTTTCATTCGTTTTCCCCCGTTTTTTGTAAAACTTCTATTTTTTATATTATATCTAAATTAAAGTTTTTTGTAAAGTTTGTTTTCATGATTTATTAATTTTTATTTGCCAATATCTTATAAAAGAGTTATAATAATATTATCAATCTTAAGGAGTGAACTTCATGGTAGAAATTTTAAAAGATGCATCTAAAATAGATACATCTTCAATGACAACAGAAGAATTAATCAATCTTCGTAATGCTTATCAACAAGTTGTTGATACATTAACTCATACTATTCGTTTACGAAAAATTTGTGAACAAAAGCATAAGGCTAAAAATTAATTCTTTTTGTAATTGATTTAATAAAAAATGCAAATGTATATTTCTATAATATCACATTTGCATTTTTTATTAATTTACTTTATCCCTATTTTAATTCATCATATTTCCTTTCTTCTTCTGAATATTCTTCTGGTTTTAAACCGACTCTATTTTTCATATAATTATATGTTATTACAAATAGTATCGTAAATGTTATTCCTATTACTATCATGCAATAAGCTGTTGACATTTTGCTTAATAAAAATGATGCTAATATACCCATAATTGCTGAACAAGTATTATTAAATAAGTTTTTTACTGCAAAAACTTTTGTATCTATTTTATTATTTGTAAAATTTCTAAAATATCTATCAATTATAGTATAATACATTCCATGTGCTATTCTTGAAAAAACATAAGCAATAATGATGATAAATAAAGATAAATTTATATAAATAGTATCTACTCCAGCTATCCCTGCCACGATATCACTAATAGCTATTGTAAATGCAATAGTTATTAGTGATTTATTTCTAAATTTATCACTAAACTTATCTTGTTTCTTTGATGCAATCGCACTTACAAATGTTAATAAAGCTCCAATAATCCCTATAGTTGATGAAGATAAATTAATATCCTTTAGAAGGCTTGTTCTATAATTTAATGAAATTGAAAATATACTACTTAATAATGACGAAGCTAATATTAATGCCTTTAATCGTTCTGATTTTATTATAAATTTAAATCCAGTTCTTATATCTTTAAACTGTTCTTTAACTAATGTTCTATTGTATTGTTTATTTTTCTTTTTTATTGGTTCAATATAAAGTGTAGATATTATTGTTACAATTATTAAAACTATTAATGAACAAATAAATGGCAAATATCCATTTATCGTAAATAAATAACCCGCTATGATCTTCGATATAGCTCCAAGTACATAATATCCTGATTTTCCCTTAGCTATTATCTTTGCAAAAATATTACTTTTATATCTTGAAGGTGGTATAGATGCATTTAATAAGCTTGGCTCTGCAATATTTTTTATTAAAATAGCTAATGCAGATAAAAATTTAGCTAATAATATACCAGAAAAACTTGTACTTACCATAAATATTATCATGTATATACAATTTATTACATTTCCTAATATTACACTATTTTTTCTTCCTAATATTTCTACAATTATATTAGCTGGAATCAACAATAATATAGAAAAAATTGATTTAATAGAAGTTATTAAAACTACATCTGATGCACTTATGTATTTTATTTGTGTCAAAAATAAAAAGTCTATTGTATAGTAAAACAAATAATCACAAGCAATTTTAGTATAGTTAGGATATAATTTCATATTTCTTTTTCTCATTTGTATTTCGTCGTTTTTCATTGCTTATCTCCTTAATTTTTTAATTCTAATTTATTTCTAAAATATTTTTTTATTATAACAGATAACTTTAATATCTTTAAATCCATTTCCAATAGTTTATCATTAACATTGATTTTTTTGCTAATAATCTAATATAGTATTTGATTTATTTGTATTATTAGATACAATTTCAATAGAACCACCTGTAACATAATAAGAATTTATATATTGAGAATATTTATTATTTAATATTTTTTATCTCCATAGTTTCTTCTTTACTATTATATTTTATCTGTATTTTGGTTAAATCGTTGTAATTTATATCAACTCTACTTTCTAATTTTTCCTTCCAATTTTTGTCGAATTATCATAATTATATTATCATACTACAATTTTATTATCAATAGAAATTCTTTCTTTTTCTCTATAATAGAAATAATAGTTATAAAACTACTAATACTTCCTAATGATAATTCTGTTGAAACCACCAAAATAGAAAATAATATTTTCCTTGATCCATAAAAACAGATAAAACTTTAGTTACCTTTGCAGATATAACATATACCGGACAACCATTGGCTAAATTCTGTATTTTCTTTTTATCTAATAAATGCTGACATCCCATATCTTGATAAACTTTAGCTTGTATACCAGCTTCCAATTTATCACGATGATGAGCAAAAAAGTCTTCTCTTCATCAAATTCAAATAGTTCAGTTTAGTTACGGAACATTACCTTTAGCTGATGATATCATTATTCTTCTTAAAAAACACAAAAAATAAATCTGCAAATGTTCTTTTAAATACTTTAACATTCGCAGATATTCATTATTGGCTCCATCGAAGTAGTTATCTACAACTTTTTTGCCTCTCATAACGATTGATACAAATATCAATCAATTTATTTATATAAAGATTATCAAATTATTATAAAAATTTCAAGAATTTTATAAAATCTTATATAATTTTTATTTAATACTATATAAATACTTTTTATTTATAGTATTTAATGTATAAGCAAAAGCTATGTACATTAAAGTAAATCCTACTATTAAAATTGAAATAATATTTAAATCAAATCCTATTTTTGAAACAACTATTAAAATTAAATATCCTAAACTTCTTGATATATTTATCATAATTTCAAACCAAAACACATAATTGGGTTCATCTTCTATTTTAATATTTTGCTTACACATGCATTCATAATATATAACTGAATTTGATGTTTCGAATATTGGATTACTTATACCATTAACTACATTATATAATAGTATTAATAAAAATCCTATGTTTACTGTAATAGTTCCAATTCTAATTTCATTGCTTATATTAAGATGCATCATACTAAATGTAAGTATTATAACTACTATGCTTTGTATAATAGACATTGGTATAAACAATTTAGATAATTTTTCTTTTTTAACAAATTTGTTAGTTAAATATACTACAATAATAGAAATAATAGTTATAAAACTACTAATACTTCCTAATGATAATTCTGTTGAAACCACTAAAAAAGTTATAATTGTAATTAATGTTGATAATACTCCAAATGAACTTAGTCCTCTAAATATTGTTCTCCAGCTCATCAATTTCATCATTTTCTTATTTTCACTTGTGTTAATATTTTTCAAAAATTTTCTTATATTTATTTTTCCATGCTCTAGTTCAAATCCTTTTATAAATAGTGAAAAAATAAAACTTATAGAAATTAATGCTATTAATACCACAAAAGCTAACTGATATGAATTTTTACTAATACAATAACCTAGCACAATAGGAAGGACAATATTTATTGTATATTTTAATATTTGGTCTTTTGTAATATATTTTCTAAAATTCCCATCTTGATTAACTCTTTTTATTAATATTTGTTCAGGATAATAATAAAATGCATTCCCTATACTTGCAAATATTGCAAATGGAATTATATAATTTGAAATTTTTTCCCCAACAACTAGTAAAATTATGCATTGCATTAAATTTAAGAATATACCTATTCTAAACATAGAAACTAAATTAAGTTTTTGTAATTTATTAACAAGCAATAGGCATATTAAATATGTTAAAAAAAAGGTTATATAATATACCGAAACATCAACTATATTTCCTTGTGTTATTTTCAAAAAATATATTCCTAAAAACACATCTTTAAATACACTTATAACTTTTCCCGCTAAGTCTGACATTAAAAAATTTTTCCACACATTACTTTGTTCCATCTAAATCTCCTATCTTCCTTCTATATCTTTTTCTTCTTTTCTTTTTTCTAAAACATTAACTATATTTTCAGCACACTCTATATATTGTCTCTTTATAGCATCATCTGTACAACCTGCTATATGTGGTGTAACAACAACATTATTTCTTCTTTTAGATAATAAATCAGTATATTCGCCTACGTCTATATCTAATCCTAAATAAAAATTAGGATTTTTATCTGCGAATTCAACTAATGCTTGTATATCTGTAACTCCTGTTCTCGAAGTATTTATAAATGTTGCATTTTTCTTTAAAAGTTCTACTTTATCTCTTGATATTAAATTATTAGTTTGGTTTGTTAATGGTACACTTACATTTATAAAATCCGAATTTTGTAATAGTTCATCTAACTCTACAAATTTTACGCCTTTTCTAATTAAATCTTCATGATTTTCAGGATGTTCTGTATAGCATAATATTGGCATATTAAATAAATTTGCTATATCTACCATTCTTTGAGATATTTTTCCTGCACCTATTAAACCTATTGTTTTTCCGTTTATATCAGTCGGTTTACTAGTTAATAATCTTCTGTTTGGTTTACCATTTATAACTAAATCATTAGCTTCTTGTATTCTTTTACTTGCATCTAACATCAAGGTTAAAATATGTTCTGCAACTGATGTAACATTTGCATTCGGACAGTTAACAATATCAATAAGTTTAGATTCAAAACATTCCTTATCAATATGGTCTAATCCTATTGACATAGACGCTATAATCTTTGGAGTTTTTATGTCTATAATCATATCTTTTGTTATTCTTTCTTCTACTCCTACAATCAGAATATCATATATACTTAGTAATTGTTTTAATTCTTCTTTATTGGGATACTTTTCTCCCTTCCATACATCTACACTTATACCTTTTTCTTTTAAAATTTTAACAGCTTGTCTATCTATACTTTTTGACATACTACACGCTTTTAACATTTTTATTTCTCCTTAAATTTTTGTTTATTATATCATATTTTAAAAAAATTTAGCTATTTTTGTATTATTTTATTGAAAATTAATCTTATATAACTAATAACAAAGCATTGGTATCTTATTTATTTATAATTATAATTACTTTTTACTTACATAATTGTACAAATATAAAGCAACCTGATTTTGTTCTATTGATTCCATTTCCATGAGTTTAGCCATTGCAAACATTACAAGTTTATATTTTGCAAAGTCTATTAAAGTAGTTCTATATTCTTCATCAACTTCTTTTAGCATAGCATCAAATTTTTCATAGTTTTCTTTAGTGTTGTATATAAGACCTGACCATTTGCTTTGACTCATACATATTGCTAATCTTAATTTATCTTTTATATCCATATCATTTATCATATTTATTAAATATTCAACTTTTTCATTTTCCATATTCTAATTACCTCCATATTAAAATCTTGTATCGTATTTTCTTCTATTATTTTTAGCATTATTTATCTCACCTTTTGGTTTAACTTTTCTAGCTATGTTATTTGCAATTTCATTTTCATCATCAGTAAATATTCCATTTTTATATAGGTCATCACTAACAATTTTGTAGTTATTATCTTTATCATAGCAAATTCTTTTGTAAAAATGTCCCATAATGCTATGCCAAAATTCTTTGAATCTGTGTAATTTGGCTTTTATGCTTTCTTTTTCTTCTCGTAATTTACCAATAATTTTATCTTTAGCAGATAATTCACCTTTTAAATTATAAATCTCTTTATCTTTTTCTTCTATTTGATATTTAAGAGAACAATTTTCTTTTTCTATTTCAAAAGCACTATGTTCAAAATCTCTAATAGCAATATTTAAGTCATTTACGCTTCTAACTATTTTAGTAGTATCTTTTACATCTTTAGTAAAGTTTTTGATTTTTTCAATATCTTCGTTAGAAATAACCATATTATTTTTGCTAAACTTAGCAGGTTTTAACTTGTCTAATATTTGATTTATATCTTTTGTTGTATTATCAAGTTTGTCAGTTTGTTTATTAGCTTTATCAAGTTTTTTCTCTTTTTCAGCAAGATGCTTTTTCATATTTGTATAATTGCTCATATCTTTAACATTTATATCTTGATTTCTGCCTTTTTGCTTTTCTTTTAATTTAATATCCATACTATAAAATTTATTAAAAGACTTAATACAAGCATTTCTCATTTTATCTTGAATTTTAGTTAACGATTCTTTTGTAAATAGTTGTGATTTACCAACCTGTTTTTTCATTCCTCTAGTACAATTTTCTATTATAGGTACACCTACAATGTGCATATGAGGAGATGTTTCATCAAAATGAATAGTAGCATTTGCTATTTTAAATGTTGGTAAAATCTTCATTAATTCATTTACTTGTTCATTATATACATCAATCATTTTTAGTCTGTATAATTTGTCTTTATCTTTCCAAAAATCCATATCTCCAAGTTCAACTATAATCTCACAAGCGAGGTCATTTTGAGATTCATTTATCTTCATAAAATAGTTATCTATTTTTCTATCATTTCTAGTTTGCCTATTATTGTATTCTATACGAGCATCTTCAAATTCTTCTAAATATAAATCTTTTACATCATTTACAATATCATTTGTACCACGAATTATTCTAATCAAATCTTTTTCATTATCATAGTCTCTTAAGTTATGCTTATTTACTTTAGATAAAGCATTTGCATTTTGAATTGCATTATTAGATAGAGACGTAGTACCAGATAAATTTTCTTTTGCAACTTTCCTTGCTAATTTACTTTTGTTTTTATCACTACCCAAGTGAAAAGAATATGCCAATTCTTGCTCCATAAAAGCATCTCCTTTGAATTTTCTTCGTAGCATAGGACTTTGGCTTTGCCATAAGTCCTAACCCCCTACGAGTTATGACGTACCATCATAACTCGGGGGCTCTGCGAGGCAATAAAATTTATCTGCATAGATAAATTTTATTCAAATTAACTATCGCCACTTTCATTTTTATTTCATAAAAACAAAATGTGCCACGTTAATTTTTTTCTTCAGTATCATCTTCGCAGAACTTTACTGGCTTAACACCTACTGAAATAGGAGTAGTATCTTTTGAGTAAATTACACTAGTGTTAGTTTCATCTGGAATATAATCAAATGCAGTATCAATTTCTTGCATTTGGAATTTATCTTCTTCACGAATATAAATTATTCCAAATTCATAAGTTTTCATTTTGCAATCTGGATCTAATTTATAATAATCTTTTAATGGAAATACTCTAACAATAGCACTATTATCTTCAACGAAGTTAAAATAAAACATTTGCTTATCTAAATAGTATGTTGCTTCAGTATAACCAACATCATAATACTGTCTTAATCTCATTATTACTTCGCCAAATTCTTCTTCAGATAAGTAATTACTAAATCTTATATTACCAAGTACATTACCAAATATAGCTGGTTTTATTGTATCGATATAACCTTTGTCAAACAATTCTTTACAAGGCTTACAAATAGTTTCTCTAAAATTAATTTGTTTAACTACTATTTCTGTACCAACTAAAGATAGTTCTATATCGTCAACATATTTCATTATAAGTTCAGCTTGTTCTTCTCTGGTATAATCATTCCAAATTCTATTTCTTGCTTGATATTCTTTATCTATTTTTATCTTATTGATAAAATCAATATCTCTTTTTAGTAAAATATCTTTTGGAGTAAATCGTAATTCTTCTACACTATCAGTAGTATCTAGTTTAGTTTCTAGTTCACTAATTGCTTTTTCAACAATTTTCTTTTCTTCGTTATATTCTTTTAATTCAAAAACACCATTAATATATGCTTTTTTAATTCTTTCAAGCTTATTTCTCTGATTATTTATTTCTTTTTCTAATTGTTCTCTAGGCTCATCAAATTTTTGCTTTATCATAGGCAAGAAGAATTGATTAACAACTTCATCATATTCAATTAATTCAGCTATAAATTGATTAAAGTAATCATTTATTAACTTTTCTTTAAATTCTATTTTACAATCACTGCAGTAATAATAAAAATAAGATTTACCATTTTTCTTTGTAGTAGCTTTTCCACCTAAAATTCTGCCACATTTAGAACATCTTAGTTTCTGTAAATATAAATAAGTTAATGTTCTTTGATAGCTTTTTGAATTTTTCTTTTTTTGAACTTGGCAATCTTCCCACATTTCTTTAGATACAATAGGTTCAACTACATCTTCATAATAAGTAGGATGATTAGTTCTTTTTCCATGAACAAAATCACCTTTATATATTTCATTTTCAAGAATAGTAACAATAGTAGAATCTCTCCAATTATCTCTTCCTAATACTTTTTCTTCGTTAAATAGATTGCTTATTTTTTTATAAGATAATCCATTATAGTATAGTTCAAATATTCTAACTACAATATCTTTAGTAGAATAATCAATTACTAGTTTTCTATCTTCGTGTTTATATCCTAAAGGTGCTTTATGGGGAATATGACCATTTTTTATTGCACCTGCCATACCAACTTTAGTTCTTTCACTTGTTCTTTCAATTTCATTTTGACTTACACTCATTAATAATCTTGAAATCATTTTGCCATTTGCACTAGTTGTATTTATTTCATCATTAACACAATCTAAATAAGCATTGTTTTCATCTAAAAAAGTCATAAGATTTTCCCAATCATAAATACTCCTAGTTATTCTATCTAGCTTTAAAGCTACAATAGTATTTATTCTTTTAGCTTTTATATCATCTTTTAATCTTTCAAACTCTGGTCTGTGATTACCAGTTTTAGCACTTATTCCTGCATCTTCATAATAATCAACTATCTCATAACCTTTGAATTTACAAAAAGCTTCTAATCTTTCTTTTTGCTCTGGAAGACTAAAGCCTTCACGTGCTTGGTCTTCTGTTGATACTCTCATATACAAACCACATTTTTTCTTCTCTTCGTTCAATTTTTAAACCTCCAATCTAACAAAAAAGAGACATCAAAATACATACGAGTACTACTGACATCTCTTAAATCCGTTTATCACAAATAAAATACAATATAATTGTAATATAATATAAATTTTTTCAAAGTACTCATAAATCTATATCTAGCTCTTGCTAAAGTAAATATAGATAATTAATTGCCTATATTATATCACGATTTCCAGAAATGTCAATTTTTTACAAATTATATATTTTTCAAGTATGCTTCTAATTCTGATAATTTAATCTTTTTAGATAAATTAGAAATATAAACATCATTTGAATAATTAAAAACTAACAAAGTAATATCTTTAACGATTACTTTGTGTGGTTCAATATATGAGAGATTAGTCTTTTCAATTTTTCTAATGCTACCTTTTATAAAAGTAGGATTTACTTTAGAAAACTCACATATAAATTCAAGTCTTTGTTTTAAACTTTCCTCAAATTGTATTTCTTGTTTAATTATCTTCATTACAGACACCATCCTTTCTTTAGGATGATTTTTTCGCAAACAAAAAAATCAACCGTTTTACTGATTGATTTTTGTATCTGTAGTTCGAACAGATTCGTTACTGGCTGGGGTACTGTGATTCGAACACAGGAATGTCGGAGTCAGAGTCCGATGCCTTACCGCTTGGCGATACCCCAATATACTTTAATAAAATATTATTACATACTGAGTTGTAATATCAGCAAATTTACAACATCTTTATATTATCACAGTCTAAAAAAAAAGTCCATACTTTTTGTGTTTTTCCGTAACTTTTCTTGTTATAACTTATTTATTTTCTAATATAAAAAAAGAAACTAATTTTAGCTTCTAAATTTATATATTTAATAAAATTTCTTCACATTTTTTATAATCAGGTTGGTATTTTTCAAGCATTTCGAAAAATCTTTTTGAATGTGTTTTATATTTTAAGTGACAATATTGATGTAAAACAACATAGTCTATTACTTTTCTATTGTATTTTACAATTTCAGGATTTATTGTTATTTTTCTTTCTTTGCAAGTTCCCAATGTTTTCATTTTTGCTATTTCGTATTCTTCTGGCGCAAATCCTAACATTATTCTTGTTTTTTCCATAGCTCTTTCTATTTCAACATTTGCTATTTGTTCATACATTTTTTCAATAGCTAAATCTAATATTTCTTTATTTGACATTTTTTTATATTTGTTTGGTAGTGATATTTTTATTGTTTTATTTTCGACGTCTAATTCTGTAATTTTTATATTTTTATAAACTATCTTTACTTTATAGTCCACTCCTAGAACTGGTACCGGATGTCTTTCAATGCTACTGTTTACAACTGCTCTCGCTTTTACATTTCTTTTTACTATATTCATATTTATCACTCCTCATTATTTTCGTTCGAATTATTGTTCTTCGAATTGTTGTTCGCTTTTGTTGTTCCTATTTTATAGTTTATTTATTTTTTTGTCAATAGTTTTTATAAATTTTTTTAATTTTTATTTCTTTTTTTTATTTATTATAATATAATTTCTATAGAATATAGATGTAACTACATTTATATGATATTACTCTTTTAGGAGTGTGATTTTAATGAAAAAGAAAATTTTATTTAAAGGCTGTGGTACAGCTATTTGTACACCTTTTGATAAAGATGGTGTAAATCTAAAAGAATTTGAAAAGTTACTAGAAAATCAAATTCAAAATAAAGCAGATGCTATTATTGTTTGTGGTACAACTGGTGAAGCTGCTACTATGACAACTGAAGAAAAAATATCTACAATAAAAACTGCTGTAGATATTTCTCATGGAAGAATTCCTATTATTGCTGGAACAGGTGGTAATAACACAAGTAATGTAATTCAATATTCTAAAGAAGTTGAATCTTTAGGCGTTGACGGTTTATTGGTAGTTACACCATATTATAATAAGTGTACACAAAACGGATTAATAGAGCATTATACAGAAATTGCAAAAAATGTTTCCTTACCTATTATAATTTATAATGTACCTGGTAGAACAAGTGTAAATATTGAACCTAAAACTTGTTTAGAACTTTCAAAAATCGAGAATATAGTTGCTATTAAAGAAGCTAGCGGAAATTTGTCTCAAGTAGCTGAAATAGCACATCTATGTGGCGAAAATTTGCATATTTATTCTGGAAATGATGATCAGATTATACCTATCTTATCTCTTGGTGGAATTGGAGTTATATCTGTCCTTTCAAATATTTTTCCTGAATATACTCATGATATGGTTCAAAACTTTTTTGATGGAAATATAGAACAGTCAACTAAAATGCAATTAAATGCAATTCCTTTAATAAAAGCTTTATTTAGCGAAGTTAATCCTATTCCTGTAAAAAGTGCATTAAACTTATTAGGATATAATTATGGGATTCCTAGATTGCCTTTAACTCAAATAAGTAAAGAAAAAGAAGAATTGTTAAAAAATGAATTATTAAAATTTAGTAATTAATGTAGAAAGGATTATAATAATTATGTTAGAAGTAATGGTTAATGGATGTTATGGAAAAATGGGTCAAATAGTTTGTGACTTGATAGAACAAAATGAAAATTTAGTATTAAAATGTGGATTTGATAAAAATATAACTGGAGAATTTGCTTTTCCTGTATATGATAAAATTGAAAATATTGTAGAAAAACCTGATGTTATTATTGACTTTTCAATTCCAGTTGCTACTCTTACTATTTTACAATATGCTGTTTCAAATCATGTGCCTATTGTAATTGCTACAACCGGATTTACAAATGAAGAAGAACTTATTATTAAAGAAGCTAGTAAAAAAATTCCTATTTTTAAATCCGCAAATATGTCTTATGATATTATGATTATGAAAAAATTAGTTCAATGGCTTGCTCCTTTATTAAAAAATACTGACATTGAAATAACTGAAACTCACCATAATAGAAAAATAGATAGCCCAAGTGGAACTGCACAAATGCTTGCAGATTCTATTAATAAATCCCTTGGAAATTCTCTTTATTATGAATATAATAGACATGATAAACATGAAAAAAGAAATAAAAATGAAATTGGTATAAATTCTATTCGTGGAGGAAATATTGTAGGAGAACATACTGTTCAATTTTTTGGTGAATATGAAACATTTGAAATCAAACATACTTCATATTCAAGAAATTTATTTGCTGAAGGTGCTTTAAAAGCTGCTGATTTTATTGTAACAAAATCAAACGGATTGTATAACATGGAAGATATGTTTAAATAAGTAAAAAAATTAGTAAATTTTCTTTTAAGACAATTTACTAATTTTTTATGTTTATTATTCAGCTTTTTTATCTGCTACTTCTTCTGAAACTTCTTCTGAAACTTTTTCTTCAGCTTTTACTGTAGCTTCTTCTTTAACTTCTTCAGCTACTGGTTCTTCTGCTAAATCTTCTTTTATTGTAATTTCTCTATCTTCAATTCTAGCTCCTATTTGTTCCTTAGTTTTAGCAGCTTTACCAACTCTGTCTCTTAAGTAGAATAATCTAGCTCTTCTTGCTTTACCTACTCTTACTAATTCTACTTTTTCAACTAATGGTGAATGTACTAAGAAAGTTTTTTCAACACCTACTCCATAAGAAATCTTTCTTACAGTGAATGTTTTATTAACTCCTCCACCTTGTACTTTTATAATAATTCCTTCAAATACTTGGATTCTTTCTTTGTTTCCTTCTTTGATTCTTACGTGTACTCTAACTGTATTACCAACTTTTAATTCTGGTATTTTATTTTTTAATTGTTCATGTTCAATAGATTTTATAATATCCATTTTAGAATTTCCTCCTTTTTTCTATTCTCCGAGCGGTGCAACTTAAAAATTTTTGTGCACTTCTTTTTCACCTCTTTTGCTTTACTTTAAAAGCAAATCTGGCCTTTTACTTTTTGTTATTTCCAAAGATTTTTGTTTTCTCCATTTATCTATATTTTGATGATTTCCAGAAAGCAATATATCAGGAACTTTTTCTCCTTCAAATACTTCTGGTCTTGTATATTGTGGATATTCCAAAAGGCCATTTGAAAAACTTTCCTCTTTTATAGACTCTTTGTTTAAAACACCTTCTACATATCTACTCACACTATCTATTAACACCATAGCAGGAATCTCTCCTCCTGTTAATACATAATCTCCAATTGATACTTCTTCATCCACAATTTTATCAAGAACTCTTTGATCAATTCCCTCATAATGTCCACAAAGTATAATTAAATGGTTTTGTTTTGCTAAATCTTCTACTTTTTTTTGGTCTAATTTTTTTCCTTGTGGTGTCATATATATTACTTTTGCATCTTTTGTTTTAACAGATTCATAAGCTCTATATACTACATCTGGCATCATTACCATGCCACTCCCTCCACCATATGGAGTATCATCTACTTTTTTATGTTTATTATTTGAAAAATCTCTAATATTTATCAAATTAATATCTATTAGTTCTTTTTCTTTAGCTCTTCCAATAATACTTTGATTTAAACATTCAAACATATCTGGAAAAAGTGTTAAAACATCAAATTTCATTTTTTCCTCCATTAAATTAGTCCAGATATTAAATGAACTACCATTTTTTTATTTTCCATATCAATGTTTTTTACCACATCACTAATTGCAGGTAAAAGTATTTGTTTTCCTAGTTCATTTTTTACTACGTATATATCATTGCTACCTGTATTAAAAATATCTTCTATATTTCCAAGTTTTTCTCCTTCATCAGTATATACGTCCATTCCTATCATATCTACTATATAATAAGTTCCTTCTTCAAGAGGTTTTTCTTCTTCTCTATCAATCATTAAGTAACTATTACGTAATAAATTTGCTTGTTCTGGATTTTCTATTCCTCTGAATTTGATTAATATCATATCTTTATGATACTTTACCTCTTCTATTTGATATTCTTTTAATTTTTCTTTATTTTTAATATATACTTTTTCTAATCTATCAAATCGCTTATTGTCATCTGTAAATGGTTTTACTTTTACCATTCCTTTGATTCCAAATGTATTTACAATTTGACCAATTTCAAGATATTTTGTCATATAAAATACTCCAATTATCCTATAAATTCAACTGACACTTTTTTATGTTCTCTTGCTGCTACTGCTTTCATTACAGTTCTAATAGATTTTGCAAGTCTTCCTTGTTTTCCTATTACTTTTCCCATGTCAGCTTCTGCTACTTTTACTTCAAATGTAATTGATTTTTCACTATCTATTTGGTTTATTTCAACAGCCTCTTCATTATCTACTAAATTTGAAATAATGGTTTTTAAAACTTCTTTCATGGTCGTATTCCTTCCTTGTTTAAGTTTTATTTGTTTTAACATTAAGCTTTTTCAATTAAAGCCTTAACTGTATCTGTTGGTTTTGCTCCATTTTTAATCCATTTTTCTACTTTTTCTTTATCTAAAACAATTGTAGCTGGATCTGTCATTGGGTTGTATGTTCCTAATTGTTCAATGATTTTTCCATCTCTTGGAGATTTTGAATCTGCCACAACTATATGATAGAATGGAGCTTTTTTCTTTCCTTGTCTTTGTAATCTAATTTTTACCATTTATTTCACCTCCTGAAAATTTCATTTCTATTATCTACAATCTCGCTTTGCTCAATTGCATAAGTTATCTGTGACAAGCAAAGCTTAAACAGTTAACTTAAAATTTAATAACATAATTTAATTAGAACTTAAAGTTTTTTAATGTATTTTCATCAATGCCTTTCATCAACTTTTTCATTCCGCCTTTATCGCTTTTCATCTTTTTCATCATTTTTTGTGTCATTTCAAATGACTTAATGAATTTATTAATGTCTTGTACTGTTGTTCCACTACCTTTTGCTATACGTTGTCTACGACTCGCATTTAAAAGTTTTGTATTTCTTTTTTCTGCTTTTGTCATAGAACATATCATTGCCTCAATTTTTACAAATTCTTTATCATCTATTTTTACATCTTTTAATTGATTCATTCCTGGAATCATTTTTAATAAAGATGAAAACGAACCCATTTTTTTAATTTGTCTTATTTGTGATAAATAATCATCTAAGTCAAATTCTTTTTTTCTTAATTGCTTTTCTAATTTTTCTGCTTGCTCTAAATCAAATGATTCTTCAGCTTTTTCAATGACAGATAATATATCTCCCATTCCTAATATTCTTTGTGCCATTCTATCTGGATGAAATACTTCAATATCACTTAATTTTTCACCTGTTGCAGCAAACTTAATTGGTTTTCCTGTTACTTTTTTTACAGATAATGCAGCTCCACCACGTGTGTCACCATCTAACTTGGTTAATACTACTCCATCAATTCCTAATGCTTCATTAAATTTTTCTGCTACATTTACAGCATCTTGACCTGTCATACTATCAACTACAAGCAAAATTTCATGTGGTTTAATTCCAGCCTTTAGATTTTTTAGTTCATCCATTAAAGCTTCATCAATATGTAAACGTCCAGCTGTATCTAAAATTACTACATCATTTAATTTTGAAATTGCTGTTGACATTGCTTGTTTTGCTATATGAACTACATCTTTTGATGTTTCATTTGCAAATACAGGAATGTTTAATTGTTTACCTACTACTTGTAATTGTTTTATAGCTGCTGGTCTATATACATCACATGCTACTAACAAAGGATTTTTTCCTTGTTTTCTAAGTAAATTAGCAAGTTTACCTGATGTTGTAGTTTTACCAGACCCCTGAAGTCCAACTAGCATAATTACTGTTGGTGGATTAGGAGTAAAATTTATTCTGCTCTCTGTTCCTCCGAAGTAACTCTACTAACTCGTCTTTTACAACTTTTACAACTTGTTGCCCTGGTGTTAAAGATTTTAATACATCTTGACCAAGTGCTTTTTCTCGAACAGTTTCTATAAAATCTTTTACTATTTTATAGTTAACATCAGCTTCTAAAAGTGCAAGTTTAACCTCTCTTAACATTTCTTTTAAGTCTGATTCTGTAATTCTTGCTTTTCCTCTAATTTTTCTTGTTATTTCTTGTAATCTAGAAGATAAACCTTCAAAAGCCATAATTTCAACTCCTATTCTTAACTTTTTATTATACTAAATAGTTTAATTCTTTTTTTATACTCTCTAAAACGCTTACTACCTGCTTATCTGAAGAATCTTTTTGTATTTTTGTCAATTCTGATAAAGCTTTTTCAATTCTTTTTTCTTGATTTAACATCCTTTTCATAAACATTAACTTTTCTTCATATTCGAAAAGTTTCTTTTCCCCCTTCTTTATGATGTCCCTAACAGCTTGTCTGGTTATATTATGATTTTCTGCAATTTCTGATAATGACAAGTCATTATTATAGTAATCATCTATGAATTCAAATTGTTTTTTTGTTAGAAGTTTTCCATATAATTGGCATAACATACTAATTTTTACTTTTTCCTCCATAGTTATTACCTCTTTCTTCTGAAATCATTACATATTTTTGTAATGCTAATATACTTTACACTATTTTAGCTTATTTGTCAATAGTTTTTAGTAAATTTACTAAATAAACAGTTTGAAGTAAATGCAGAAACAGGTGAAATTAGAAGTAATATATTTTATTGTGATGCACAAATGCCAAGCCAGAAGCCACATGTAGAAAATAATCATGAATTTATACGAGATATTATACTAAAGAAAAAATCTATGTCAAATTTGACGCAGGACAAGCTTGACTTAATGTTCTCACACATAAATTCTGTACCAAGAAAATCTCTTGGAGGAAAGACTCCATACGAAGCATTTGAATTCACTCGCTTAAGTTCGTCTTTTTTTCTTGTCTATATTCTCATTTCACACTAAAAATAAGCAAAAATCAATGTTTTGGCATTAAATTTTTGCTTATAAATAGCATTTACTCGGTAACCAGAATTTACTTTTTCCAAATAGAATTTACTTTTTCAATTGACCTTTTAATTGTTTCCTGTTTGTGTACTCTTATTAAAATAAATGATTAAATTCTCAATTGTTTCCTTGTCTTTTTTAGATAATTACAGTAGTAATTTGTTTTTCTATTTTTTCCAATTCTACCACCTCGTCTTTAGTTTTGTTCTTTTTTTATTTTTTATTCATTATTATTATAGTCTCTGATTACTTATATGCCAATTTTTATTTTAAAGTAAATTATTCTATTTCTATTTCTTCTACTATTATTTTCCCATGAGTTGTTATATGTCCTAAAATTCCTATAAAATCTCCTTGTACCAACTTAGAATAACAAAAATCTGCCACTTGATCATATCCCACAACTTCTATTTTATTACAATTTTCTAATTCCATGTCAAATTTTACTATTGATATATTTTTTCCATTTAGTATAAAATCAAATTTTATTTTGCTTACTATTTTTCCTATTAAAAAGCATACATTCATTTTTATCATCACCTACATTTTTATTTTTTCATAAAATACATATATTCAAAATTTTTACTAATATATATTTTACTGATACATTTTTACCTTTGCGGAAGGAATAAATCTCTTTAATACTAATACTTTTACTGGATATATTCCGTAAAATATATCATCTCAAATGTGTATTAGAGTGGGCGAAACGAATTGTTGCTGTTAGCATTGGAAGTATTGTTGTTGTTGCGATTACTCGTGTAATTGTTGCTGTTGTTGTAATTACCTCCTCGATTAACGCAAGGATTGTTATCCCATATGACCTGCTAAATATCTTTTTGACTCTTTGCTTGTCAGTTTGCCTTGTTTTATTTCATTTTTTAAATGTTTTATTTTCTTTTTTAATTTTCTTTTTCCTTTATCTCTTATTTTCATTCTGTATTCATTTATTTTATATCCACAAAAATTTACTCCCTGTTTATTTTTAAATATTTGTATCTTACTATTTAATTCCAATTCTAAATTGTTTCTTAAAAATATCTTTATTTTTTCTAAAGTCTCTTTTGCTTCTTTTTTAGTCTTTACTATAACAATTGAATCATCTAAATAACGACAATAATATTTTATCTTTAATTTATGTTTTATATATTGGTCTACTTCATTTAAATATATATTGGCAAACATCTGAGATGTATAATTTCCAATTTCAAGTCCTTACTTCCTTCAATTTTGCTTACTATTAATATATTTTCTATCATTTCATACATGGATTTTTTATATTCTGTTCCTATACTGAATTTTTCTGTTCGTGGTAGCTTTAACATGATTTGTAACATATATTCCATATATTTTTCTGTCTTTGGTATTAATATCAGTTTGTTTTCTTTTTCTTTATTTTGAACCATATTTTTTTATTCTCCTGTTGTATTTTTTCTTTTAATTTATTCTCTTTCTCATATAATTTTGCTACTGCTGATATATATTTATCTATTTTTTTATATGCATTTGTGCAATGTGCACAAGTACAACAATTAATTCTATTTTCTTTAATTTCATTGTTATTTTTACCTTCATATTGCATAATTATCTCCAGTTCTTCTTTTTCTTGATTAAAAAAATATACTATATAACTATATTCTTTTTCAGCTATCAATTCTGTATATTTTTCTAATGCATTTATTGGAAATCCAACTTTACATATTTCTTGTTTTAAACAACTTAATTTTAGATCTATCAAATTATTTAACAATACAGCATCTTTACCAATGGCTATATAAAAATTACCCGTATTGCAAAAAACAATTTTCCCTTTGTTTTTTTGTTGCAATAATTCCATCATTTTACTAAATCCCATATTTTCTCTTCCTTTCTCATATAATATTTTTTATGTTTTAAACGTCAAAAAAGCGCCATGTTAGTGGCGCCACGTTAGTGGAAAATTTTCTTCATATTCCAAAATCCGTTTAAAACGTATTTTGAAAATGAATGAAAATTTTCTCTAATTAACGTATTTCATTCGTTAATTACTCTTATTTAATTAACACTATATTAAAACTACTTTTCTATTGTTATAGTTTTAGTTTTCACAGAGTTCAGTTCTACAAATATAAAAGTGGGCGGAACGAATCGCTGCTGCCAGCCTCGGAAGTACCGCTGGCGCCGCGCTCACTCGTGCAATTGCTGCCGTAGCTGTACTTACCTCCTCGAGAAACGCAATGTCCGCCGGTATCCGTTGGAACTGCTATAAGTTTCTGTTGTCCATTCAAGACAGTTTCCTGCCATATCAAATATATTACATTGCTTATCTACTTTACTTGTTTCTGTCAATATATTTGTTCCTGTAGCTTGTGGCATACCTTCAGTAATTGATGAATGTCCCCAAGTACGTGAATATGTTGAACTATTACTTTCTTTTCCACACTTTTGTACAAACACTATTGCTGTATCCCATGCATAACTATTTATTAAATCACTTGTTACTTTTGCTTCACTTCCATACATATTTCTTGACAATTCTGATGCTTTATTTTGTGTTACATAATTCCAAACTTGTTGTTCTTTTTTACACACTAATTTTATATTATCTCCTGTATATCCTGTCCAATTTATTTTATAATCACTGTTACTTGTTGATACTGAGGAATTATAGTCAACCACTCCTGCTTCATATCTTCCTATATAATATCCATGATTGTTTTTTACACTTGTCTTAAATTGTTCTATGTCTTTTGCAATAGCATTTTTATAATCACTATTATGATTTGCTGTTGTATCCTCTGTAAAACTACTTCCAGAATATTCACTTGTTGTTTTAGTAAATTCATATCTTCCAAGAGCTATATCTACTTTTTCTTTATTCGCTTTTTTTATAGCATTTTCTCCAGTTCCTACTGGT
>UMBX01016475.1_pt1 | contig 81133 bp, 108 predicted proteins | sample 1964081 | NCBI WGS metagenome assembly UMBX01 (sample SAMEA4835952, study PRJEB28245) | human gut metagenome | biome: gut microbiome; material: fecal sample | place: Denmark | collected 2008
CCCTTATACTAAAGGAATTAGTAATCTTAAATTCCCTAGGACCATTAACCTTTTTGATTTGTTTTATAAATTCACTATATTCCATAATTATTCTACAGTTGTATTAGACTTAATCTTAGATGGAGTATATGTCTGAAGAGAAGTCTCCTGATCATCTGAGGAATTATTAACTCTATCTCCAGGTAAATATAATATATTTGAAAGCTCTTTAATAACTAAATCTATTATAGGCTGTACTAAAGCCTGCTCTACAGGAAAGTACATGTCTAACTTATCCTCAGTACTCTGTACAAAATCTGTGGGATTTTCAAAGATTGCCTGTAGTTGAAATCATTTGTTAGATAAAAAATTTCTACTAGAACTTAAGTATAATTTATGATTATAACCTATTGTAGCGTAAGCCATCTTGGCTAGCCATTTATTATGCCCTAAATATTTAAACCTATCAGGATTAACTATGGCAACATCTATATTCTCAATATAGTCAGTCCTTTGATCATAAAATACAATAGGAACGCCACAAACAATACAATCTTGAGCAATAGGCTCTGTTCTATAGCTTAAGGACGTTTCTAAAAGCATTCCATGTAAATTTAAAATAGAAGGAATTTCTTGCTCAAAACTAAAGACCTTTCTTTCATTAGAAGAAGTATAAGGCAATTTGGGCTGCCCTAAGTCTAGAATTTGATAGTATTCTAGAGGAACATCTTTCTTAGGACCCCCATATCTTTGCTTAGTTAAAATAGCCCTATATTTATTTAGCAAATATATGATATGTTCAACCTCTCATCTAGAATCATCTGAAGAAAGATTAAGCTCATCAAATACCATATAAACACATTCTCTATAAGTATTCATTAGTTGATATTATTATTTAATATAAATTTTTTAGATTCCTGTGAAAGACTGGAATTACGCACTCTGGATATAGCACCACATTCACACCTATATACCTGATATTTATTAACAGTAGTATAATAGTATCCTGCAGAAATTAAATGCTCAGAACCACAATTAGGACAAACTAATCTATCACTTTCATAATATAGAGCTAAATTAGGATGATTACGTATCCAAGGCCTAAGTCGTAAGTATACAGCTTCTAAGCATTCTACATCCCATTTATTATACTTTAGCATATACTTTAATGCCTCAGGATCACCATCTACACAAGCAGACCAAAGCTTAAAGTCAGTATCTAATTTTACATCAATACCTAAAACTCTGGCTAAGTAATCTAGCTTATTAGAAGTAAACCCAAACTGTCTCTTGGCTACTTCAAAAGTATCTATAGTCTGATTAGGTTTAATGGGAGGTAACTGATGAATCAAAGCTCTTGCATTAATTTTAGGCAAATCAAAACGTTTGCCATTGTGAGTAATAATAATATCTGCTTCATTTAGTAACCTAGACAAAGATATAACTACCCTTCTATCATCTTGATGCTTTGCTTCTTCACAGGTTAACACATCTCCTAAAACCTCCTTATTGAAAAGCCATTTTGCAGACCAGCTTATAATATACCAATCTGAAATTAACTTGTCTAAATTAACAGTATCCTTCCAAAGACTAAATATATATCCTCGCATAGGAGCAGTCTCAATGTCTAAAATCAAAATTTTAGGCTGATGAGTAGTAGATGAAAGCCCTCCATAGTATGTTTTTTTTGCTTGGAGGATCTTCTCAGGAGTAGTACCTAGTCTCTTAGAGAGGAGACCTTTACCCATACGTAGCATATACGGCTTACGTTTAAAAATTTCTAAAATGTCTTTCGTGTCCATAACTAATTTAATAATAAAAAAGCCAGACTAACAGAACGTTAATCTGGCTGTCCTAATCTTTGTTAGATTAACTCTCTTGGGTGCAAATATAGGAAAATTTTTCTATATTTCCAAGAATTTTCATAAAAAATAACAAAGAATTATTAATTAAATAATTATCTATCATCACTTAAGTATATATATCGGTTCATAGTCTGAGCAAAATCATCTAAAATATTAACAATACCGGCATATCGACCAGCAGTCATCCAAGATTTTAAATTCTCTGCTTTGGCAGATAGAACCTTCAAAATAGCTTTGTGATCTGCAGTATTAGGGATATTTGGATCTATGACATTGTAACCAAACCTAGTGTCCTCTAGACCCATAATATTCTCAGTAATATCATCTATATAATCTAATATATCATCATTAATCTCATCTATTAATAAATGAAGAGATTTACTATATGTGTTCCAATGAATCTCTTTGAGTTTTAAGTATGAGCCATAAAGTTCATTAACGAAGGTTAGGACTCTTTCAAAATCCACATTATCCATAACAGATATATAATTATTCTCTGCTTTTGTCAAGCATTGTTATAAGAAGCTCCTCATCCATACCTCGGGCTTCAAAGTAAGCTTCAATGAGCTTCTTAACATCTAATAGCTTACATTCTACTGTACCATGTAAATTTTCTCGAATGTTCCTATGCAAATCATGAGCACTTGAATGGATAATTTCTCGATACTCTTCCTCACTTAGAAAGTCCTCTTCAATACTTTTCTTTACAGCATTGTGTGCAGACTCCGCTATCATTTCTAAAATTGACTCAGCAGTAAGTTTAACGTGTAAGTGCTTCTTCATCATAACCTAGAGCTTTTTGTACTTTACGTTTACAATCTCTACAGTTACGATTAGTCTTTGCTCCGTGGATAAAGTTTCTAACTTCCTTCAAAGTCTCTGATATTTCATGCTGAGTAACTTTAATAGTCTCAAACCCTGATTTTAGAGTTTCTTGTAATCCTTCAAGTTCTACTAATACAGCTAAATATCTTTTTGAATTATTATTAGAAAATAAATCCCGTAATTTCTGAATGAATTTATTACTAGGCATTTTTAACCTTGATATTTAAGAATTCTCTCTTAAATAAATCAATATCCTCCGGACCAAAAGTAATACCTAGGAGAGTCGGCTTATTAGGCATAGATCTCATGGTATCTTTAAGTACATTAGATAAAGATTCTATATCAATGTTACCATTGCCATCTACTAAAGCATCTAACATAACCTTATATTTAGGTTTACTTAGAATATTGTTAGCTCCATAGATAGCTAAAGGTGCAAAATAAGATACCCCTAAATTCGAAGTTATAGTCCTTATAGTAGAATTTAATGCAGCTTTTAATACCTCAATGTCAGACATATTATTTTATTTTATCTAATAACTCAGGATGTTTATCTAAAAGCTCTGCAACCTTTTGTAACTTTTTATTTTGTGCAGCTAGCTCTTGTTTAACTTTAGACTTTACATCCTTAATAACTGATAGCAACTGTTCCCCAGCTGCTCGACCTTGAGGAGTAGAAATGTATTCACTACTAAATCTACTACTAAGAAACCCCATAAACCCTGATTCATAAGCTTCTTTGGCAGATAAATATTCTGGGGATTTCTCTATTAACTTCTTCTCATCTTCAGTGAGATTAGAAGAATATGCGTTAATTTCTTCTAGTAATGAAAGCTGAGAGGAGTTCCCCATAGAACGTAGCGCCTCAATTTGTCCCTCAAGCATCTTTAACTGATTCTCCTTAGTTAATGGACTTTGAAATCCAGAACTTGAATAAGGAGACCCTCCTAGGTAATTATACATAACTCTAGAAATTAAATACCTTTATTATGCCGAAGGCGCAGTAGCACCTGTGGCAGAAACAATATATACAAAGTACCCTCTATTTGAGGCTAGCATTGCCGCAGTAGGAGCTGACTCTATAACACTCTCTGTTACTTTACATACACAAGGAGGTATAACTAATCCTAATACCTTCTCTGAAGTAAGTTCAACAGGCTCAGTGTTGGTAGTACTCTTAGTAACTGCTGCGGTAGTACTAGAATGTATAGTAAAAGTTCTGCTTATATTGGCCACATCAGTATAGCTTATTTGTAAAGCTAAATCTACTTTAGTTAAATAGTAAGTTGTTGAACCTAATGTGAACTCACTAGTATAACGAGTAGTAGGAGTTAATGTAGAAACAGGAGCTACATCAGTCCTAGCGGGAGTGGGAAATGTAACGTTGAACTCTACAACTTGACTCAATTCATTCCCAGCACCAATATTAGTTATTACAGTTCGTTCCATAATATAGATCTTTAAGTACTACTGAACTATAGTATTGGAACCACAGTTATAACTACCATAGCCAAAATACGGCGAAGGTACCGCTCCCTGAGGATAGGGAGGATAACAAATCTCTTTATAAGGAAGCCTAATCTCACCCTCAACTTTATTCCAAGTACGGGCATCCGTATATCTCTCAGACTTTAAGGCTGCAATCTCGGCTAAAAGAGGCTGGGTAGCTTCTATAGCTGAAACTTTCTTGTCCAAATCAATAATACCTTGGGCAAGCTTACTTGAGTAATCTGCTAGCTTACGATCATTATTATTTGACTGAGAGATTATTTCACGGTATAATTCTATACCTACATTGTCTGCATATTTTTCAGCAGCTAAATTAGCTGCAGTAGCCTGGTATGCAGAGACCAGCTCAGCTTGGCCAATGCCACAATTTCCTCTTCCAAATAAACCTCCAAGAAGACCACCATTGCAATTTCCATTACCTAAAAGTCAACCTGCAGTTCCGATGATTCCAAGAGTTAACCCAGCATTACCAATGCCTCTAGATGCAAATTCTGCCATAATTAGTGAAAGTTTTTAAGTTAATGTGTACTATATTTATTTTGCGCAAAATATATAATAGAGCTACTGCTAGACACTCCTACACAGTAGCCCTAAAATTCTTATTAACTTTCACTAACTCAGTATATAACTATAATAAATTTGCCCTAATTATTACAGTCATAATTATTATTAAGGAGTAACCGTGGTTACATTTACAGAAACGCCAGTGCCCGAAACAGTGCCAGAACCAGCAGCCTTGCCAGTAAGAGTTACAGTCTTGAGGAGTTCACTCTTCTTAGCATAAGTACTAAGATCCTGAGAATCAAAAATAGCCTTAAAGATATTATCTAACTTTTCAGCTACAGTACCTAGGGTTGTTGCAGAATCAGTCTTTTCACACAGAATAAGAAGCTGTTTCTCAGATGCCTGCGGCGAGGTGGCTTCCCCACGGAAATAGAAAGCAATGTCTATAGTATCATACTTCTTCGTAGGATCTACCATATATTTCGTATTGATATTATACGGGTAGTTATTCATACGATAGAAGTCCCCAAGCTCACCATGGTAGAAATACTCTAGATCAGCTGCTACCTGTCCTTCACCATGACCCAAAGAACCTCCTACAGTCTTAGCATACAAGCCTGCATCAGCCCCCGTAGTATCAATCCAATCATAATTTTCAAAATTGGTATTGCCTGTAGGAGAAACTGCAATAACAGGCATCGGATAGATGTCAAAATTATAGGAGCGAAGCTGAACCTTGCCTACAATCCAGGGCTTCTGGTCATTGGCAACTTCCTTTATTACTAAAGTATCTTTAGTACCACCAACACTCTCAATAGCAGTTTCACCTCCTGCAATCAGGACCGGCCAATCAAGCTTATTATACTTCTGTCCCTGCTTACCATACATCTTGTTTAGCTGAGCTGCTAATCCATCTGTAACTTCTTTAGAAAGAGTCGCAGCATCAGTAGCTGCACTAGTAACAACAGAAACAATCCCAACCATCTGATCCTCTTGAGATCCAGACATGACTTCACGGATAAGAACTCGAAGACTGTATTCAGTATTTGCAGTAAGCTCATCCTTCTTAACCTTGATAGTTATTGTTCTCTGAGTAGGAGCTACATACGGCTTAGCACTATAGAAGCGAATCTTCTTCTTTTCTATAATATCTGAGCGCATAGTAAGTCCATCTGCATTTTTAAAGGTAACATATACCTTCTCTGCATCCGCAGTAGCAGAAGTGCCAGTAGCTACGTCAATAATATCAACATCACTTGCTGACTTAGCAGTGATAACCTGACGTACAGCATTTTCACTAAAATTTGCCATATTTACTTATTAATTAATTTATTCTACTCTACGATTAAGAGCAACTTGTGCATTTAAACTATTTTCTTTATAATCACGGGTGGCTAATTCAACAGCTCTATTGAGGATCAATTCCCATAATGTGGGAGAAATCTTTTTATCCAAACCATTCTCCCCATCAACATTAGCAGATGTTTCCCCCATAATTGAAAGATCTCCTATAGAAACTCAAGGATCCTCTTTTAAATTTACCAATATAATAGGCTCAGGCTCCTTCATATATGTATATACATAAATATACTCAGTTGCTTCAAAATTAGATAGTAAAACTACTTCTCTAAGTATAGACTCTTCATTTACATATTCATCTACCCTTCATACTCTTTTATCAGAGGGCCTCCTAAAAGGATTCTCTATTAGTCTATATATTTGATCTATCTGAATAGGTTTTACTAAAATATTTGTTTGCTGTAAGGGTTCTTTAGGATACATTCTTTCAGCTAGTAGCTGAAGTACATCTTCCTTTAGGGGAATATAGTATTGATACAATCCTTTGATTAGTACAGCAGAATTCCTAGGAATCAGACTTGCACTATCTGTTAAAATATACCGTGAAATAAGCGATTTTGTAGCTTCTGTACTGTCTACAGTATCTCCACCCATGATACCATTGTAATAGCTTGCTACAACCTCCTTATGCGCTTGAGTTAAGAATAAAGATATTTCATACTCATTAAGACCTGGAGCTGCAGCACTTAAAATGTTATCATAATGCAAATTAAACTTCTGAATTAGCTCCGCAGATGTCATAATAGTTATTACTTTTTAGAAGCTTTAATTTTTGCCTCAAGCATTAGTTTATACTCCTGGTTTCTCACTTTGTTTATAAACCTTGCTGCATTATCAATAGTAGGATCTTCTGAACCTTCACAAAGAGGTGTATTATCTGATTTATAATATAAATCCCCCCGTTTCTTTATTAAACCATATGCTAATGCATCCTTGATAAGGACTTTAGTTTCAAGATAAGGATCCTGTAGAATATTTACAAAAAGCTTAGGATTACTTTGCATATTCTTAAATGCCTGAGCTTGCAGCCATTCCTCACTACTTGTTTCTGAAACAGGTTTACCCTCAATAGTCTCTACTACTAGTCTTAATACAGGCTTGTTATTTAAAATCTTCCCTAGTTCAAGAGATGCCTGCATTGAAACAGTCATTTCTTTGTTAAGAGTCTTAATTTCTTCTCCTTCCCTAATAAGAACATATCTGTAGGTTTCTTTAGGAGAGTTCTTTAAAGTCTCTAAACTAGGAGCAATAGTCTGAGAATTAGCTAGAAGTATCTTGTATTTTATATAATCATCAGGGTTAGACAAATCCAAAACTGTATCTGATTTTGTAAGTCTTACAATTGCATTATCAGATTCCCAGTAATTATTTTCACGTAGATAGATAGATAGTGCATTATCCTCAAGCCCCATAGCTTTTTCCAAAAACTTTTTTTCAGCCTTGGTGAGAGCATTCTTATAAGAACCGGACATTAAAAGAGGTAGCGTATATATTTTCACAGCGGTTTCTGCCATCCCTCCATACAAAGCATGGGAAGGTTTATCAATATTACCTGTGGGCTTTAGAATACACCGTACTATTACCTTTTCATTCCGAAGACAATTTACTAAAACATCATCTTCAGAAACTGTAGTTGAAGCAGACTTTTTATCTGCCTTAACACCTTTAGTTTTAGGTATCTCTACCTTTGCAGATTCCCCAACTTCTGATGTGTCTATATTAATATTACCAATATTGTTGTTAAATTCAACAGCTTCCATTTCTTATCTCCCTTTTAAATTTAAGTAGGTAAGTAGAAGAGTAACTCCTACCTACCTTTATATATTATTATTACTCAGTGAGTATATTCGGAATTAAACTCATAGTACGAGTCGGATCCAAAATAAATACTCCAAGAGTAGCCATCTTATGAATCTGAGCAGAATCTTCCGGATATGACATATACGGATTATTCATGCCTCCCGTAAACGGATTCCTCACATTTGATTGTTACTGCTATATCGTTCCCATATAGCATCTTCATGTTTCCATGAAGTTCAGACTATATCTTCATCTACAATAATTGTAGAGCAAGGCGTTTCGAAACTACTTAGTTCCTACTCCCATATAGGGATAGTCGTTGAACCTTTAATTATAAATACTATTATAATTACTTGGCTGCTGGTTATCCAATCTTTCACATTGTTTCCTTTAGTGTTTGACAACTTAAAAGGCAGTGAAAGCTCTAAGGAACTTCCAGCAATTAACCTTGTTTTTTTGTTATGTCCCTCTTCTGTTTCTAGGTCGGACTAGTGGGAACTGAGAAATGTGTAAAGGCTTACGCCGTTAATCCCCACATATAACCACGATACTCTTCCTTACCACGCACCTTAGCTAGCTGAATATTAGGCTCCTCGGTAGTACCAATGCTAAGAATATCATAACGATACGACTCTGCTACACCACCATTGGGGTGCATAATCTTATTACGAATAGGATCGTCATACAAAGGATTAACCTCAATCTTTACAGTTACCCCATTAGGTGCCTTATACTCAGTAAACTGGAACCCAGCACTTAGAGAGTTATCATGAAGCTTGCTTGAAGTCTTCGATATAATCGAAGGATTTGCAGCATTACCCCCCAGATACTGGAATACTGACCACCCAGAAACTACATCAAGAACAGCCTTATGGAACTGTACTGCACCACGAGAACCTGTCTCTATGATAAAAGTACGATCTGCATAATCCAGCTTAGATTCGCAGAGCTCAAACAAAGCATCCTCAAGAGTCTTAAGGCTAAACTTGGTGTAATATCGCGTATTACCTACAGACATCTGAGCACGGATACCATCACCCATCTTGATAACATTACCAGACTTGCCAAAATTGAGATATTCACCATTCTTATTTCTATTGGAACGACCAAACATTACAATGTTGGACTTATATTCCGAGAAGGTTTCCTCAACCTTATAGTCTACATGGTGAATCCAAGTATTAGCAACCTGCTTCTGCCCTGCTTTATCTACAAAAGGAATACCAATGGCCAGCTTCTTATCAAGAATATTACCAGGAACCTTAGTCTGAATACGAATATGTGACCATTCATTACGCATAGCCGTCGAGCTAGTATAACGTACATCACCTACCTCAAGAGACATCGTATCCTCAACAGGTGCATATTCCCAGCTGAATCTTTTTCCAGCACTTAGCTGAGCAGCCGGCATGCCGTCAAGAACACCGCCCATCAGTTCTACAGTATAAACTGCATTAGATCCTTCCATTCGAGGCTGCCCAAGGATACGAAGAGGATAGACTTCATTAAGCTCTCCTACAATCACCTCGCCATCAGCAAACCAATCCTCGGGGAAAACTAGCTTAAACGGCTCACCATTTACACCAGCATTGCCACTAGAAATAACCTGATCACTCATATCACGAGCCTCTACAAGAGGAATATTTCTGCGCGAGCTGCCAATTACTTCCCATGTGTATTCGTCATCAGTTTCGAAATACTTTACCGGGAATCTCTGGAGATAACTATCAAGACTTTTTCCTCTATGCTGCGCTAGAAGCTGCACCATAATATTAGTGGCTTTCTGAGGTGCACGACCAAAAATAGCCCCGATATGATTATCTCGGGTAAGTCCCTTCCACGACGTAAAGGACTTCATTTGAAATTTACCTAGTTGCATAATTTATTAATTTAATTAAACGTCAATTCTGTCAATGAAGTCAAAGGAATTTTCCTCAGGCTCCACCATAAAGTTAACGCTACCATCATCAAGTTGTCTTGTATTATTAAGAGTATGCTGTAACTCCCTTAATGCACTTTTCTTTTCTTTAGTAAGCTTTTGATTTATCAGCTTATCTATATTTTTGTATCCATCCGTAAGCGTGTACATCAAAGAAAGATAATATTGTGCATCCAGAGGATTCTCCTTTATATACTTTTGAATAGGAGTTAATATATTTCCATCCTCATCTTTATAGGATGCCTTGGTCATATTATTGTAAATTTTCTCTCTGGTACTTTTATCTAAACTCAGCCCGTCAAAAGGCTTATCAGTATTTAAAACTCTTTCTTTAAACTGCTTAAGCTTTAATTCCTGGGTCTCCTTAGCTTTCTTAGCAGCTAATTTCCTCTCTTCTACTAAGGTTGTATATTCATCTTTATAGAAATCTATACAACTTTCAAGAGCTGCTTTAGCATCTTCAATATCTGTTCCAGCATTAAAAGATCTTTCTACCTCTCTCTGAGCACGCTCCTTCTTAAATCCTCGATTAAGATAATCATTGAAAATAATCTTCTTTCTTAAAGCTTCTGCATCTTCAGAATCTTCCTCAAGTTGAGTTTCTGAAATATTTGATAAATATTGAATAGTACCCTCGTATTGCTGAATGACATCAGGTTCAACACCTACATCTAGGAGATCCCTAATTCTTTTCTGCTCAGAATCAAGTCCTGCCTCAATTTGCTTCTTCAATATAGCAGCAAAAGACTCACTATCTTTCACAGATTTTATATCCTCTTCACTTAAGTCCGGGAAAATACCATCTTCAAAACAAGCTTGAGCAACGGAAGCAAGTATTGGTGTATTGGGAGAAGTTTTATTGCCATTACCTGTATCTTCAATGGCATCTTCCCTCTTACTTAAGCCCTCCGAAGGGTCTTCTTCCCCTTCTTCAGAAGCAGTACTTCCGCTCTCTTGCTTCTCCTTCTTAAATATTCCGTCCGGATCAGCATCGGTACTATTAGCTTTAGAATCATCAACTTTACTTATTGTAGTAAAATCAAGATTATCTTCTACCTCAACCGGCTCTTCAAGCTGGTTAAGTAAATCCATAGATAACATTTCTTCCATAGTAACTTCTCCTTATTTGTTGAAATAAATTTATTATTCTTTACATAGATTGATACAAAATTATGCAAAAAAATTGATATAACAAAGGCTCTTATTAATTCAATAATACTTTTAATAAATAACTACTACTTTTAATTCTACTTTACTGTAATTCATAAAGACTCTCCTGAGCTAGCAGCCTTCTCTAGTTTATCTAATAGTTTTAAAAAAGTTACTTTACTATCAGAAACCCGCCCGGCATAATAATTCTTGCCTACTAAAATACACCCAGAAGAATCCTCAGCTGTATTACCTCAATGAATAAGAATCCCAGTAAAAGATGGAACATCGTGAAGTAAAGGGATTTTTCTGTTATCAACCTTTGGACTAAACTTCGGTGAAAATTCCAAAGTTACTTTATATCTTCCATTAGGAATAGCAGTTTGGGAGTACACTTTTTGCTCTCCATTATCAAAAATACCATTTTTATTGAGGTCTCGATCGGTATCCTCAACCGTATCACATTCATATACATTATTTATAAATAACTTACCTCCTGTATATGTGGATTGTCTATCATGTCTTTGTACTAATATTTCCATCTTTATAAAGGATTTAAAGAACGATCTGGGCAGTCTTTAGTATAACAAGTATAACTGTGAGCCTTGCTTATTTCTTTACGTAACGCCTGTGCTTCTTCATTCAATCTATGAATTTCATTTACTAAAGTAGTTATTTCATCCCTGTAATAATCCTTCATTTTATTTATAGCATCTATTTCTATTAAAGAAGCATTGGCATTTGAGTTACGTTTGCCTCCTAAAAATCAAGTAACTAATCCAGTAACTACATTGGATATACCTAAAACTCCCAAAATTCCTAATCAGTCCATTATTTTATAACTTGAATAAATCTCCTCTTTATAGAGTCTACATATTTGTTTTCCTCATACACATCTACTATCATAACCTTATGCTTCTTTTGGAACCATCTTCCTATGAAACATTTTTTTGGAGGTTTAATAGTCTCCTTCTTAAGGCTACCTATAATAGATAAACTACTCCTAAACTTAGGGGAAACTGTGACATTATTAGGGTATCTCATGTCCAGTTTGACCGAGAATCAAGAATCACCTAAAATTGTATCTAATTTAAAAGCAGGATCCCTAAAGATTGTATCCCTAATAAATATAGTATCTGATCTTTGAGCTTTACTTGCAATATATTGATAATATGCTACTTCTTTATCCTTAATCTTAAGTTTCTTCTGAGCTGCTAGTAATTTCTGATTTATAGAATCACTGTAACTCTTAATTTGATCTAAAGTCAGCCTGTATAATCTGCTCTCATCTTTTAGAGAGGAAACCTCCCCTGCGTATGCTTTAAGATTGGTATACGCAAGAGAGAGATCCTCATTTAAAGATTGATTTCGCTTATATAGTATAGTAATAATCACTGCCATTACTACACTCACTAAAACTAAAATCTTTTTCATTACATAAATCTCACAGAATTTGTACTATATAAAATTACTCTGAAACTGTATCTTAATTGGTCCATATCCACTACTCTAAAAGTATCCCCTACAGAAATTGTAGAACTAGATTCTCTTATAGGACTAAGACAGTCTATTTGTACTTCTACCGTCCCACTTGTCGGTGCAGATTCCGCAAATAAAAACTTGTTGGCTATATCCCCTTCCGAATAAGGAACTCCTATGCAATGTAATATTTGATCTGAGTTTTCAAAATTATGGGACATTCTTATTTCAAAGATATGACCTTTATTAATAGTATATCCTATCCAATAAACTGTTATACCTAATGCACTCTGAGGGCAGCTTTTATATACTGAACCTGTAACATGCCTCCTAGAAACATTTACATCCAATATATCTACTATACTTATAGGTATTATGTCATAAATATTCCTGGAAACTATTGTATACCTATAAGTTCCCCCTCCAGATAATCTAGAACCTTCCTCGACTAGAAACTCAGAAGGATTGGATATATATATATTTCCCTCAACATAGGTACTTCCTACATAAGTAACATCTAATATATATTTAAGTAAGCTTCCTGGAGATAGCTTTATATACTGCACTCAAGTTTTTAAACCTGATTGTTCTTCATCATATAGATAATTCCCAGGCAGATACGCTTTTAAGTTTATTGGGGTAGATCCATCCGGCTCCCCAATTTGTATTCTACTCATAAAAGAAGTATCATTAATTATAATACCCTCATAGAGCTCCCCTACTTTATAGTTGCCCTTCTTGGAATCTAGCTGCAGGAGTACATAGCTATCCGTGTCTAAGCCTTTAATCTTTGCGTGCAAAGTAGATACAGTAATATGAGTCCCCTCGTTAGTATTTTTTTCATACTTAAAATAGGCACTACTTCCTATTTGTATAGATTCTGTCTTTAAGTTTCCGTCAGAATCTCAGCTAATACTGCCTTGCCCTAGATGACCACTGCCGTTAGAGAAATCTAAAAGTATATTAGGAGTAAACTGACCTCCTGTAGGTTGCTCTGGATTAAAGTTTTGGTATTCATTAGTAGCACTGCCAGAAGAAGTAACACCTTGCTGGCTAAACATATATTGCTTGTTAAATACAGCAGATCCTACCAAAGCATTACCTAAAATCCCTACATCAGCATAAATAGCTTCATAATCACTAAATTCTTGCCAGTACTGTAACCAGTCAGCCGTAGGATATTCATTCTTTGGATCTTGTGGATGATCATCCCCTTTAAAGTTCTCCCCTACTTTATTTAATAATCAATATTTCCCACTAGCTTTCGTATAACTTCCATCAGGGCTATATACTAAAACATAAGGAGCAGTCTTTGTACTAGTATAATAATCATGATTTGAAGCATATAATCCTTCAGGATATATTATTTGACCGGCCGGTCCTGTAATACTTTCTCCAGCTTCTCCCTTAATTTTAGCTCAGATATAATCATTAGGATTAGTAGGATCAGGCTGTGTCTCTGTAACACATTGCCCTAGATAATCTCCAGGATCTTCTCCATTATTACCAGTGAATGTTTTGCCCCCATCATTACTATACTTAATATGCAGATATGAGTTAGTGCCTGGTATGCCTTGTCCATCGTCTCCCTCTATCTTTACTCAAGCATAATCTCGTGGATTATCACTATCAGGTTTAGAAGTATCTACATAAGAACCCATATATTTACTAGGAACCTCTGTCATATCCTGAGCTAAGGGGTATCCATCCTCCTGAAGTGTAGGAGCATACTTTATATGAAAATAGCTAGAAACTCCATCTGCTCCTGGGGTTCCAGGAATTCCGTCTAAACCATCACGACCTGCAGGTCCTGTATATAGAGCAGGAGCTGATCAAGGACCAAGGCAAGTTCCTTTTCCTGCTTCTCCTACATCTGCATTAGAAGAATACATTATCCTATTCTGAATAAATCAGACTCTCTGCTCTGGAGTAGTAGTTGAAGGAACCCATAAATATCAGTGAACAGGTTCCCTATTCTCTTTACTAAGATTATCATTCTTAGCTTCTTCATTTGGTTCAGTGCTATCTCCTAATGCATATCTAATTTCATAGTTTACACCGGGAATACCAGAAGCTCCATTTTCTCCAGTAGGACCTCTGAGTCCTTGTTCTCCATTGATTCTTCTAGGATCTGCTCATCCTACACTAGGCTCTGCTAAAGCCTCTTGACCATTAGTTTCTTTCTTCTTTTTAGCAAATGTCATTCAGACATCTTTATTAGCACCAAAATCAACCCAGGATTCTTTCCAGTGATCCCCAGGATTTAATGCTAGCTTATTAATACTTGGTGCCTCTCCTCCTCGGTCTGTTGATGCAAACTTAAAATCAGTTCAGATCCCATCTGCCCCAGGAGCTCCATCTTCTCCAATAATAGGCTTAGGACTTGACCAGTCATGCCCATCCTTTACCCTATTAGTAACTCCATCAATTAGAGCATAGGTTACTCACCATTTGCCTGGCTCAACACCTGGAGCATCTTGTCAACCTGAAGGAATAGGGCTCCTATCACTAGGTGGGTCTAGAGTAGGTGTGTTGCTTAGCTTAAAAACATTAGATGTCCAATCCCCAGGTGATCCTTGCTCACCACTAATGCAAACAGGAGTAGATCAAGGAGAATTGAGAGTATCATTAGGATTTATTTGAGCTCAAGTTTGCCACATAAATTCTCCTTCTCCCTTTTCTGGGGGAGTAATAGTTCAATAGGTAGGAGGATCCGTAGTTAATACATCAGGTATTCTATTTCCTTTATTTATAGCAGGAGGATCAATATTACTTTTATTAACAGAAAATCTGGTTTCATAATATTTACCATCTTGTGCCTGCCCATCTCGACCATTAAGAGGAATTACTTCTCCTCAAAACAAAACAGTATCTGTGGTTCCTTCAACCTTGCCAACACACTGTCATCATTGACCTGCATTATTAGGATAATCCTTTCAGTTACTATCCTCAGGAGGTTGAGGAGTATTAAAATTTGGTTTGTCTGGCTTAGAATCAGCTTGCTGATATACATAGGTATAATAATCTGGAGTGATGCCTACTCCATCTTCTCCATCCTTAGAATAATAGGCTCATAAGGCTGGGGAACTAAAAGAACTTCACTTATTATTAATTCACTTTCTCTGACTAACCCATTCCCACCTATAGACGGAAGTTACTCCTGTAGGATCATCAGTTCATTTACCTCATACTGGATCCGTAGGCAGCTCTTCATCATTACTAGTACTTGCAACAGGAGTATTAGGAGTAGTATAAGAAGTAGTTCTTATAAAAATATATTCAACACCATCTCCATCTCTACCATTCACTCCCCATCTAGATCAAACAACAGGTCCTATTCAAGAACCTCAATGCCCTTTTGGATCTGTAGAAGTCCCTGCACTTTTCTTTCTCTTACAAGCCAGTTCTACTCTTCATTCTGCGGTAATACCTTGTGGATTATCAGTTCATCCCTCAGGTACATAGTCATCAACATCTTCAGAAGTATCGGGAGCTGTAACACCAGATATTTCATCCTCGGTTTTGACTCTTTTATAAATATATTCTTCAAAAGCTCCGTCCGCTCCTGGACGACCCTGGGGACCTTGATCCCCAGGATTTCCTTGATCTCCAGGATCTCCTTTATCACCTTTAGGTAATTTGAAGGAAAATTTGAATGTATTCTTATCGAAATACACAGATGCATCTGCAGTATCCGAGGATGCCACAGACTCAACAACAGCTTTGACGTTTGCAGGATCAAAGTCTCCAGCACCTCCATGGGCCAGAGAAACTCACTTGAAGTTAATACAATCATAAGCCATTAAATCCCACTCGGGTGTAACAAGATCCCCTGCAAGAAACTTGGTTATCTCCTCTTTAATAAGGGATACCTTTAATCATAATGTATTAACTTCGAATTCTTCTTGAGGAGGCTCAATATTACCTACTCATATTCTTCCAAGACCATTTAAATAATGATACATAATTTATATTAAGATAGTTTGTTCGCAAACAACGAGATATTAATCCCAGCATTCAAACTTGTAGCTTGAGGCTGAGTAAGCGTTGCCCTATAAGAAGGACTTCCACCATTAGAGTCGGCTAAATTTATAAGAATATTTCCTGAACCAGGGTTTATAGCCAGTACATATGATAATTCACCCTCGGAGATAGTAAATCCATTTATACTACTTTGTACTGAATATCTGGTAGGACTAGTTACTGCAATACCATTAATCAACATTTGGACATAATAAGCTATTCTAGGTGCTGTTCCTAGGAACTTAATTGTCAAAGTTCCTGGACCAGATTTTGCTTCTTGAGTAATAGTAATCTGATAAATATCTGAAATTCAATCAGACTGATCAGTAATAAATTTCATATTTACTATAGCATACCTTTCAGAAGTGGTAGTATTTTCACCAAAAGTTACATAATTACCACTTGCAGATATATTTCCATCACTACTATCCACTAAAGAAAAGGTTACACCCAAACCATATTGAGAAGCCCCAGGCTCTCCAATACTCATAGCAACTTTACTTGACCCCGAAGAATATTTGTAAACAAGATCGCACTCTCCTCCTGAATAAGAGTATCCAGCTTGAGTTGCAGGTATAGTTTCTTGAGTAGGTACAGGATCTTGAGGAGAAATTTTCTTTGAAGTCACCTCATTTGCAGCTTGATATACTGTAACAGTGCTTGACGCAGATTTACTATTTAAAGTAACTGTAACTGTAACTTCCTCTATTCCTGTCCTGGGCCCTTCAACCGTTCCTCTTGATGGTATTCTTACTTTACCATCTACTCCTGTATTTGTGCCTCCCTTATAGCTAACTGACGCTCCTGAAGTTATATCAGTTGGAACTGAAGAGCCTGAAGTATAAGAGTCAGTTTTAGTTTGCTTATAGCTTAATGTAGGGCTTAACACACTTCCACTTGCGGGAGCTTCTGCGTAACCAAAAGTAGTAATTGTAACATCACTATAGGTAGTAGTCTTAGTGTTAGCAGCTTGATAAATATCAGTAGTTTTAGTACCAGTTCTACTGTTGGCTACTACAGTAACTGTTGCAGTAATACACTTATTTCTAGCACTTTCTGTTGTACCCTTAGTACCTTGAGTGTAAGACCCAGTTTGGGGATTAACAGCACTACCACTATAAGTCACAGTACCTCCTGTGGTGATTGTTCTATCTTTAGATTGTTCAGATGTATAAGTATCCTCTACAGTCTGAGATCAGGATATTGTGGGAAGTACAGTTCCTCCTTTGGCAGGAATATCAGGGTAAGTAAATGTAGATATTACAGGAATACCATATTCTGTAGAAACTACTTTATTCTCTTGCTGATATATATACATAGTCCCTGATGCACTCTTACCATTAGCAGACCATGTTACTGCTTGAGACTTAACCACAGTTTGATTTGAAGCAACAACACCCTTTGAAGCAGCAGTTGCAGTAATAGAAGCTACACTAGGACTAACATCATTAGTGCCTGATGTTGCAAGACCAGTGACCTCATCTTTTGTAGCACCTGAACTATAAGTATAGGTTGTCCACTCTTGAGATCTTTGTCAAGGCTGTTTACCTTTGCCTGCTGTTGCCGTAGCACTACCACCTTTAGCAGGAATAGTAACATTAGTGATAGTTCCTGCTGTAATATTAGAGTATGTTAAAGTACCTCCTGATACACTAGTAGCTTCCCTAGTATTTGCTGCCTGGGTTAGTGTAATTTGAGAAGATACTCCTGAGTAGGTAACTTTTAAAACTGTAGTTCTTGCGTCTCCTAATACAGTTCCTCTATTAGCTACAGACATGTTTACATAGTAGCTTCCTGTAGATCCAGGGCTCATTGTAAACCCATCAGTAGAGGATATTGACCATGCAGAGTATGGTACTAAAGTAGTTTCTATACCACTAGTTCCTGCAGTAGTAGTAAATAGAGCCGTATAGGCACTAGATCCCCCCTTAGCTTCAAAGGAAAGCTGAGGTGAGGCATAGTCACTGATATGTTTTATTTCTACACTGGTATATTTGTTTGCCTCCTGAGTTAAAGTGAGCTGTGCTGATACTCCTTGATAAGTAATCTTTAAGGTTGTGCTCCTAGCATCTCCCAGAGTTGAACCTCGGTTGCTAACTGTAACCTTTACAAAATAATTACCAGTTATCTTGAATCCGTCTGTAGAAGATAAGGTTCACGCTGATAAAGGAATTTCAAAAAACTCTCTGTTATCTCCTGCAGACATAGTAAAATATGCTGTATAATCTCCAGCTCCCCCAGCAGCAGAAAAAGATGTTGTTGGGGCCTGGAAATCCCCAGCTCTAAGAATTCTAACAGACTCACACTTATTCTCAGCTTGTTGTACTGCATATGTAGCTGTACCTTCTTTACCATTTAAAGACACCCTTGCCGTAACCGTAGCAACAGTAGTTACACCTGAAATATTTCTGCCCTTACTAGCTGCTGTAACAGCTCCATTAGAACCATTAGCTCCACTATAAGTTATAGTACCTCCTGTGGTAATAGTACCTCCACCTGTAGTAGATCCATTCCAACCTCATGTTTGAGAATAAGATATAGTAGGAGAAACTGTGCCTCCACCAGCTGGAATTTTACTATAACTTAGAGATACAGTTACATTAGAGTATGTCTTAACTCCAGCAGATTGACTAGCATTATAGCTGGTATTAGCACTCTGCCCATTAGCAGTAACAGTAAAACTAATTATTACTGATCTACTACTGCCTGAAGTATTCTGTTTTCATGTTAATACTCCTGTAGAGTAATCCAAAGTCACATATGTAGGAGATAAGCCAGATATAGCAAAAGACCTAGTACCTGTAATACCTTCTGTGGATTTAGCTCCCGAACTATAAGAAACTACTTGAGAAGTAGCTATAACAGGACTAGATGTTGCATTTGCCTCAGCAGAAGCTTCCGGGTAGTGAAAGTCAGATATGGTTATTGCTCCATAAGCCTTTGTATTCTCTGCTTGAGTTAACGTTAATTGAGCTGAGAGTTGCTTATTTTCCGTAGCAGCAGAATTGAGGTTTACAGTTAGAGTTCCTGTTCTCTCACTTCCTACAGTGGTTCCTCGGTATTCTCCAGCCACTGTAACAACCCCATTTGATAGTGTTTTACTAAAGTAAGACTGTGAAAGAACTCAATCCCCAGCAGCTCATGTAGTAATACATGCTTGATCCCCTGTTGTATACACAGCCCATCCTGTAAAGGGATTTGAACCCCCCGCAGCTGAGTATGTAATTGTAGCTGGTATAAGAGAGGTAGTAGACCCTCCTCCTATCTTAAGACTCGTTATATAATTCTTAGCTTGAGTAAGAGTAATAGTTGTGGTTTTCCCTCCATAAGTAAAGGACAAAGATCCTGAGCGGACAGCTCCTACGGTAGTACCCCTTGAACCTATAGTAACACTAACAACATTATCAGTATTATTAGTTTTACTAAGAGAGATCCATGAAACATTAGTACTTCACCCAGAATATTCTCCTATTACTCTTGATCTAGTGTTACTAGTATAGGTTGCATAAGCATGATACCAAGTATCCTCAACCCCTAGGACACCTATTGAAGTTATAGGAGTCTTATCTTTCCAGCTTCTGATATCTAAGCTTTCAACCTTATTAGCCGCTTGAGTACAACTTAAAGTTGCTCCTATGCCATCAGTGGTAGTTATAGTAAAGTTTGTAATATCGCTAACTACATCCCCTTTGGAAGGTATAGTAAAACTTACAGCTTTTCAGACTTCACCATCACCTTCTACCGTATATAACTTCTTAATAGCACCAGGAAGCGAGCAAGATCATAAATCTATATTCCCTCTATCTCCATTATTTTTTGAACCAGATGTAAAGGTATTTTGACAAACATATACACCAACGCCACCGGAGGCTAAAAAAGAAGAAACAGCTTCTGCACCATTATCACGTATAATCTTAGTTTGAGTAATTACATTTGCTTGCCTAATTAAAGTGCAGGTTGCAGTCAGATTTCGGGCTTTAACAGTGAGAGTACTACTTTGTTGAGAAGCTATTGTAGTACCAAGGTTACTAGTACTTATCGTTAATTTATACCCACTCTTACTTACTGTAAATATTCCAGAACTATTAACTTCGTAAGTAATTTGATCCTGAGGAATATTTGTAATTATATCTAGCTCTAAAGTAGCTCCGGAAGCAGCAAAAGTCAAAGATTTTGAACTCAATAGTAGCTCTCCATCTTCATATGATCTAAAATTTTGTGAAAATGTTCATCTCATCTATAGTATATATTATTCTCCAACAAAGGGTAGTACTCTATAACTTGTAGCATTTATTATAGCATTAAACTCCTGCTTCTCAGTTACAGAAAACACAGTAACAGGTTGAAAATGTATAGTATAACAAATAAAAGTATTTTTCGGATTAGATGTTATATTTATACTTGGATCTTCTACATCTTCACTAACTACTAAAGAGCTTACCCCTTTTCCACTCTTTCATTGGATAGTACCTAAATTTTGAGTAGGAGCTAAAATAATTGCATCACTAGAATAAGGGTATCTATAGTGAGTACCTATTCTACACGTTATACTTCTGGTCTCTGCTGTACTCCAACTCCCTACTCTTATATCAGATCCAGGATAAATTATAAGATCCCCTGTATTATCCCCAGTATAGCTATAAGAAGTTTGCAGAGATCTTAGTCCCTCAGGCATATTTAATTGCGTTGTAGTAGGAGCTATAGTCGTGCTTTCTTCTGTAAATGGTTCTGTGTGAATAACACAAGTACTAATCTGAGGGCTTACCCCTGTAGATCTTAGGTAATATTTACCCCCTCCCCTAACATAAAAGTAGCATCTTGAATGTGCAATCATCTGGCCTATTTGTTGAATAGGGCAGGTCTCGGTATATCTATATTGCTTTGCTTCAATAGTCCTTAACCACTCAGAATACAAAGAACCCCATCCATCTGGAGCATCTGTTCATCTTACATATACTGAATAAGACCCCTTACCATCTGAGATTTGATAACTACCCCAAGGAACTCTTGCATCCCCAAGACTACTATATACCTCAAAAGTTGAAATCTTTGTGATAGAACTTCCTATAGTAAATGTTACAGGATAGTATGTATTAGGATCTAAAGTAGTAGCATCTATCGTTTGAACTTGTACTTCTCAAATTCCAGAGTCTAGAATACTCTTATCTTCCTTAGATAGGAGTCCATCTGAGGACGTAGTGGCCTTATTTAAATTGCCGGTATGCCATATAGTAAATACTCCAGGGTTTGATCCTGCTTTTATATCAACCTGTGGGTTACTAATAGACCGCAGAAGTGTTGGTCCAGTAGTACCATCTCCTACACCTCCTAAGATAGTTCTTGCTCCGTCATAATATACCATGGATGTTCCACCTGATGCTTCAGAATATTTTAGATATAAATCCCTTCCTAAAACGATGGAACCTGTCATAACCCCTCCCGCAAGAGGTAGATACGGACCCCCAGTAACAGCAGAATTAAGCTTGGTCTTATCGGCAGCTGTCATTACACCTGCTGTTGTAGTAGTTGCAGCAGGAATACTAAAAGATCCCGCAACTTTAGTGAATAGACCACTTAAATCAGACCTAGTTAAATAATCCAAGTTTGTAGTAACTATAGTATCAGAAGGTACTACATTAATATTACCTACTAAAAGCCTTGAACCTAAAGAATCTAAAATAGATCTATTTAATTTACCCTTGCTGCCTTCATATGCAGTTCCAGGATCTTCTCCAAGAGCCAAATGAGGACCTTCAACAACATTATTTAATTTTACTTTATCAGCGGCTGTTAAAAGGCCAGCAGTAGTAGTAGTAGCTGCGGGTAATGTAATTGCACTAGTAGACTCCGTAAAATTTGAAGTATTATTACCTCTACTTCTTTTAGATAGATTTATTACTATACTAGTATCCGAAGGAGATGTACTTAAAATCTCTGTAAGTATAGTAGTATCTATTGATTGAAGTATCTGGGCTGGCTTAGAACTATTATCTACATATGTTATGTCTGCTTTATTATTTATCTTAGTTTGTAAGTCAGAATGTAGTTTGTCTCATTGAATAGAGTTATTTACTAAACTGGCTTTAATAACACTTCCTTCAACAGTAGTAGTTATCTCAGTTCCATTATATCCTATGTATTCAGTTATAAAATCTGCAATAGGAATACTTGAAATACTCCCATCTCCATTGTCAAATTCTATAGCCTTGGTTTCTTCATTATATCTCAAATGCATCTCTTCTAGAGGTAGGTCTACAACTAACTTAGATCCTCCCTGCGTTGTAAACGTTAAAGAGTAGGCCTTAGAATCTCAAATAGGTAATCCTATACAGGTATTTAAAGTATTTCTTATATCAGTGTGAGATATATTAGAAGTATTATGATCTCCTATACTTTGTGTTGTAAATTCTTTAGAGGTTTGTAAAGCAGTTGCAATATCTTTAGCTATATTATCAATCTTTACCTTGTCTGCCGCAGTTAGTACTCCAGCTCTTACTTGTGTTGCAGAAGGAAGGATTAGTTCATCTAATAAAGAAGTTCAGTTATTAGACTGCCAAATCTTTTTGCTAACGGAAAGAGGCAGAGTACTAGGAAAATCTTTATTGGGAATAGAAATATCTTGAATTCCTCCTGAGATCCCATTTAGTTTTTTCTTATCAATAGCAGCCATAAATCCTGCTGCTGACTCCGTAACCCCAGGGAAATGAACTGTAGAAGTATTTGGACTAAATCTATTTTCACTATCTTTAACCAAAGTCTGGATTGAAAGAATGCCTTGAGTAGGATCAACAGAAATTGGGTTTACTATACCCGTTACTAGAGAAGACCCTAAAGAATTAAGAATCTCTGTATTATTTGTAATATTTTCCTCTAAAATTCTATCTACTTCTTTTCTCTCCTCTATTTCTTTGTTAATAGCAACCCTAATATCTATATGGGAATCTACTGACTCATTATGCTCATTAATCTTATCTTTAACCCACTGTACTGTAGCAGCATTACTCTCAAATCAAGTCATGCTCAGATGTTGTCAGACATTTTCATGAACATTTCAAGTCATAAGTTCATGGTATCCTTTCTTCCCATCAACTCTCTGAATACGCATTCAGATAATATTATGAGAAGGAGTTGGAGGAGGAGTTTCTCCTACTCAGATACTTCCTAAACCATAATTATATTTATACATGTTTTTATTATATTTTAGTTAGCCCCCCCTCCTGATACAGTTATAGTAACTTCTTTAGCATCTGCAGCAGTATTATCTGGGATAGCAGTTTCTCCATGAACATCTCCAGTTATAGTAATCTTCTTAATAGTTTGTGCATAACTGGGCAACTTTGATATTATACCATGAATAGTCTCAATCTGGGAACTATTATAAGTGGCTTTATCTGTAACAGTAGAGATATCCTCAAGCATACTATCTATAGTAGTACTTAGATTGTCTGGAATCTTAGCAGTTAAATCAGAAACCTGACTTTGTAATTCTGTTATAGATTGAGTAAGTTCTCTAATCTTAGTCTCTACTGCTGAGATACGATCTAATATAGAGTTAGCCACCGAGATAGTTACTACTCCTGGAGTATTGGGATCAACTCCTATAGAAATACCGTTACCAGGTACAATCCTCAAATTATCACTGTAAGCAGCTATAGCAGATAAAAGATCCGCTAACTGTACATTGGTTAAATTTAATCCCTTTCTTAATTGAAAAATAAGATCTTTTTCCTTCATAATAATTAAAAATTAAAAAGGGAGAGCATTTAGCCCTCCCCGTATATACATTACTTCGAAGATGATACTTTGGGCTTAGACTTTTTTATAGCTAAATCCTTTTCTTTTAGAGAAACTTCTTTGGATAATTTTTCTTTCTCAAAAGCTAGCTTCTCATTAAATTGCCGTATTGTTTCATCTAATTTAGCCCTCTCCATTGAATTATCTTCAGGAAACTCAGATTTAGTAGATTGAGAGCCTTGCTTCAACTCTTCTATGAATATCTTTGTCTCATTGTCTCTCTGATTTAGCATATCAGCATGCTCTAACTCTCTTTCTTTCATCTCCATCTGAGCCTGAATTTGCGACTGTGCAATTTCTTGATCTCTCTGAATCTGCTCGGCCTGCCTCTCCTGAATAGCCTGCTCATCTTTCTCAATTGTTCTCCTTATCTCTGATAACGAAGAAGAAGTATAAATCTTCATAATTGAAGAGAAGGAAAGAGTTTGATTTTGTAGAGCTGCTTGAGCAAGCATATCTAACTTAGAAGCTAATTTTTGAGTTTCAGGAGATGCATCAACTACAATACCATAGTCACTATCGGCAAAAGTATCCCCATCAATTTCTAAAGTCTTAAGAGCTCCATCAAAAGTTATATATTGGAACTTCTTAGTCCTTCCTCTCATAGCTATTTTGGCAGTTTCCAAGAAACACTCTAGAGCTCTCTTTTTAACATCATCATGCTGAGTGAAAAGTCACTCTGTAATATGAGAAGACTGCAGATTAGCTCTTTCAACTCCTCCAACAGTTTCTCTATTACTAATTTGACCCTCTCTTTGCCTCGAAATGCCAGCAATCTCTCCCATCTCATTCTTAATGAATTCTAGAAGATTAATATGTTCTTGAATATAGTTACCTTGCTCAGCATCAATTACTCCAGAGCTCTGTACATTCATCAAACCAGCTAACTTACCTTGGGCCGCACCACCATTACCTTCCTTAAAACTATCTACAACAGCAATATGATTAACCTTTGCATAATAAAGCCACTTATCTACTTCCCAGCCCTTGGGTACCATAGCTAAGTCCATCTTCATTATCTTACCCCAATTTGCCGCTATCGCTTTGTTAAGTCGATCATAGATAACATCGTAGAAGTAAGCAAATGGTTTCATCATATCTACTAAAGAGAAAGGTTTTGAGTCATTTAGATTATACATAGACCCTACAATGCCAAAATGGCATCTTGACGGGTTTGAAAGCCGGTTGTACTGGACAATTCGAGGCCTCATATTAACGTAAATATCTTTGCCTATTTTTGTCCCCTCTCAGGCTTCATTAATTCAGAAAATTTCCTCTTCTTCGCCTCTATCTTTATCTAATATATATGTCTCTGGATAAAAATCAAATTGCTCTTCTCCAGTTTCAGGATCATACCATTTAACTTTTTTAATTTTTCGTTTACTCTTTCAATACAACCGTAATACTCTTATATTACCTTGCATATCATAATAATTACTAGTAGCAGAAAATCCTGACTGCCCTAATAATAAAAAATTTTCTACAATAGTACCGCCTGTAATGTCTGTTCCATCTATTTCAGCTGTATTGATAAATGCATTTCTTTCATCGTAATTACTCATAGTATCACTACTGAAAGTACTAGCTAATTTATCAATAGAATCTATATCCTTTTTGGATAAAACATCATAATATGTGTCTATTATTCGACCAGGACTTCAATAATCTATAAGTATAATTAAATCAGCATCTTCAACTCTATTAGAGAATCCATTTTTGAATATATGTACCTTACAAGGATTTAGTCTCTCAAAAGTAGGCTCCCCCCCAACAATATCACATTGATAAATCTCTTCTCCACATATCATCGCATCCATAAACCCTTCATTAAAGGTCTTAAATATAGAAAGCTCCTTGATATAATGGTTTAAAACAGTGCTGGCTCTCATTTCAATGATATCCTGTCATTGATAATCAAAGTAATAGCCTAATTTATCAAGCTGCTTGCTGAATTCTTCTTCAGACATGTTTTCATCTTGAATCATGCTCTGTACCTGCTGAGAGAGAATTTCCATCTTATTACTCTCTACTTCGCTTATAGAAGTAGGATTAGTAACAATAACCCTATAATCAAATCTACGTCTAGATTCCTCTCCTTGTAAAACATGAAGTTTAGAATTCATTATAGGAAAATGCTGAATAGATTCTGGTACAAAAAGAGCATTTACACTATCAGGATTTAGAATCAATTCTACATCTCTCATATCTAGAACACCATTAATTAAATTATAATTAATACGCTTCTTAATAAGAGAGTTCCTGACCATGTTACCGAAGTAATATGTCCTCTTATCAGCTCAATCAAGATGAGTCTTACGCCATTCCTTAGTCTTCTTAGAATAAGGTAGCATTTGAGGAGGTATATTCTTTAAATCTATCATAGCAATGAGTTATTTACATAATTTGTACAAAATTAAGTATTTTATTTGAAATATCCAAATATATTAGAGCTCTCATAATAGTTCTATCTTAATCCTACTACTAAATATTCTTAATTATACTTTTACTAAATCTGTAATCATAATTCCTTGTAAAGAATTCATCATTACCTAGATAGTCTGGTTGATCTATGCCTATAACCTCCGAAGGGGACTTTACACCACACAGCATTAACTCTTGTTCTCTGAGCAACATAAGCATTAATAATGCATCATATCGGTCAAAGTTACCATCAGGATTCCACATGGCTAACTCTTTCATAAGAGCCCTATAATAGCACCTATTTATATTATTTATAGTAATCTCAGTTTCTTCTTCACGACCATCAATATTAATCTTACTGAGCACCTTAATAGGCTTCAACAACCAGTCCCGAATTCTTCCTCTTCCATAAGTTTGAATTGGCTGAGAAGCATTTACACCTTTTACTTTATTCCCATAAAGATTTCCCTTCACTAAATCTTTATCTTTTAAATACTCAGGAACATCTGCTAACAGATAAAGACAATTATGTTGTGAAAAATAAGTAAACAATCCCTTTTTATTATTCTCATATAAGCACTTAGCATTATACATTAAGAGAATCCGTCTACAAGTTTCATAAAAATCTTCTGCAAACATAGGTCTACCTACATATTCACACACTAACTCATCTGTAAATAAATCAAGTACATATATAGCTCCTAGAGACATAGTATCTGACACGTCGTCATCATATGGATCAAGACCTGCGATATATCTCCCTCAAGGAATTTTGCCATCAGATCCCTTTATAGGCATCTTATTAATATGTATTGCCCCTTCTATTTTATTATCCTTATGAGGAAAATCCAAAATAGGCTTGACGTCAGCATCGGGAGCAAAAACAATATTCCCTTCCTTAGTTTGTACTAATCTGCCAACCCACATATCATCTAAACTTGACGGATTAGAATCTAGCTCTAAAATCCTATCATTTAGTTTATCAGAAGGGAAAATATTACTATCCCTCCTCATAATAGCATCTACAATGGTAAATGCATACTCTGCTTTACGACGTGTAAGCTGAATAGGGTCTGAGGAGTTATATTTTAATTTAACTCTAAACTTTATTTCATCTATAAGAGCCCCTACAACATCCGAAACTCCATCTTGATTGTAGAACCCTTTAGAATTTATATAACTTGGGAAAAAGAAAATAGTTCTCTTCGCTCCTACATTTCCCTTATCATAAACGTTAGGCAAAGAGTATACATTATATCCATCCGGATAATTAATCATTTCTAATGCTCCCATAAAGTCACTTCCTTCACTACCTCCAGTTCCTATAGCATACGCCATACCAAAAGCTACATTACCTTCTTGAACATTAGGAAGAGACGTCTGCCATACATCTAGGAATTTGGGAAATGCTCCAAACTCTTCATAAAATAATCGCTGGCTTCGCTTGCCTCTGAGCTTATCTGTATCGTCTTTTACAGCAACTCCTAAAACCTCATTCTGAGATCCTCTGGGAATATTTGTCTCCTTATCTAGGTACCCCGCAACTCATTGCATATCAGAAAGGGAACTCTTTAATCGAGCTCTAGGAAATTGAGTATATTTAGAACAAAAATCTATACCATCTATAAACTTATTTAATATACCATCTTTAATAAGGTATTCTTTCTGATAAGCTGTAACTGTGCATTTTACTTTGTCTAGAGAAGTAAAAGATTCCCCAAGCAAAAATAACTTACACATTATAGAGGCTATACTATATGACTTACTATTATGAGTTTGTATAAAATCTCCTATAAGAAAAGTATCATCTAAAGCATCTCCAGTAACACATTTGCATTGTCTAGTTCCCACAAATTCAATATTAATAATCCTAGTAGAATCTCTCCTGGATTTAGCATAATTAGATTTGTAGTTTACAAGGTTACTTTTGCGGGAGAGCCTGAATATTTCCGATCCACCATAGATTCTTACAACATATACATCTTTACATTTTTTATAAATGCCATTCTTTTTGTAACCTGCTGAATGCTTCTTAAAAGAACAATTATACCCCAAACTTCTGGCAAGCCATACTATATCCTGACATAAAATCTTAGAAACTGTACTGAAAATAGGAATCCCATCAGTAGATACATGTCCATCTGTATCCATTAATCCTTGCAATAAACTTAATCTTACTCTCCTACTATTATACTTAAACTCCTTAGGGATAAACTTACTCTCAGATCCCTTATCTGCTAAATCATAAAACTTGAGCTTATCTATTCAATCGGGAATATGAATTCTATATGCATATTTATCTTTTCATTTAGTATATTGATATGGGATAAACTGCCTTATAATATCAAAATCAATAGTCTTACAGGTATAATAACAGCTCAAATGCTTAAAACAACCATCCCCTAGAAGTAATCCGAAAGTATAAGGATCTACTTGTGTGGAAACCTCTTTAAACTCTACTCCATTATTAGATGGAATAGAATATATATACTCTACTCCTTTGGGATTACGAGCACTTTTTTTATGAGGATGCTTATATTCATTTAAAAGGTCTAGTGTAGTCTTTAATATAGGTTTCTTAGAATTACGCTTATATACATTTCAAATATGATTATCAGAGGCTATAATAGTACGCCCATCTCTAAGAGTAATCTTATAACAAGGAGACTCCCCTGCAAATGGAATATCTAATACTTTCGTAGTAGTGTTATTATTCCCAAATAAAGAATCTCCTATCTTAATATCTTTCCATAACTTACGTCCCTCAGGGGTTTCAACAAATTCATTTATTTCTATAGCTCTACCTCTCGATGCAATCTCAACAGCATGTTTAGCCCCCGTAAAATTGTTATAAAGACCTCCATTTCTGGCTTGGTAAAGATAGTGGAATCTCCAGTATACTCCCTCTCATACTTCAGGAAAATCTACTACACGGTCCCCAACTTTAGAGCCCTTTCTTAACTTCGTCTGTATAATGGGGAAGTAGTTTAAATAAAAATACATATCCCCAGGAATTCACTCACCATCCTCAGGTCTAACCATACCTTCTAAACATCTTCGAACCTCTCTAGCTAATCAAAGTCCATATTCAGACTTAGGATTGGGATTGGGCATTAATTTAGTATAACATCCATAATGCTGATAGTGTATAGCAGCAGGCCTAAAATAATCCATATTCTCTAGTATATGAGGATTACATATATCTACTATAATCCTGCCATAAGAATCCCTAGGTAGGTCTTTGGCTCGTTTACGCTCTGGAGAAATAAGCCGCTTTATAAACTCTATATTGGAAATTATATCCATGAATTCATCTCAGACTTCCTTAACTAGAGAGTCCCTTAATTCCTCAGTAATAGGAGTCTGAAACTCATTAGTCGCTTGTAGTATCATTATTCATAAAGTTTTTTATGCCATCCTCTAAAATGGCCTTTTGTTTCAATCCCCGCATAGCTCCTACTTCTTCAATCTCTTTAGATATTGCTTTTTCTGCATCGGCAAGTTCCTTAACCAACCCTGGAACTTGTTTAACAGCTGTCATAACCTGTCCAATATTATAAACTAATTTACCATTAATATCTGTCTTTGTTAAATCAATTGTCCTAAATGTAGTTCGTATATTATCTATAACTACTCTAGTATCTTGTAATAGCAAGGATGAAGATGTTGTAGTTAGATACTTATATAGATCAATAGCTTCCTGAACTTGCTTGTCAGGCTTTCATGTAGAGTCTAGACCTATAGATTCCTTTACCCTTAAATCTCGGTCAGAATCTATAATCTCAAACGAAAAATCTGACCTTGGATCATACATAAAATATAAGTATGCCAATTCTTTCATTGCTTTGGTTTTATCCTTAGTCTTATCTCTATCTACTAACCTCTTAAAAGGCCGTAAGGCATATGCTTCATCAGATATCCTAAGACTATAATCCTTATAAGTAAAAAGCTTCATAATTATAATTAAAAAAAACTCCCCACTGCTATAGTGAGGAGTTGTAGTTAACATACTAAAGTATTTTTTTGTGGATAACTAGGAGCTACTTCAGTAACTTCCTCTTCATATTTATCAATCCTAAAGTAAACATTAGAACTATCTATAAGTAAACAAGTTTGACCATTAATTTCAAACATTGGGATCTCATAAGAAATAACCTCGTTATAATATTCATCAGGCATATCTGCTTTGGTAGAATCTTTTTCAAGTCGCCTCTTAGCATATTTGCTAAAATTAATTTGAACTAAGTCTCCTACTTTATATTCTCGAACACCCTGACCAACACTAATAACCTTCTGTATCTCTTTTAAAGCTCCTACAAGATCACTTTCAAGCATGCCTGTTTCACTAATACACTCTGATTCTGTATAAGTATTAGCCGTTACTAGCATCATCGTGAATGGAGGAGTCGCTTCTAGAATCTTCAACGTCTTTCTTTCCATTATTATATTTATCATTTAAGAATTGACACCTAGAATATGTTGCATAAAATTTACCTAAGCTTGGTACATTAATACTTGTCTGCATATTATTAAATTCTTCTTCACTCATAGGCTCATTTACTGGCACATTCTCTAAAGTGTTCTTAACCCAATTTCAATACTCCCTATAAGCTACCTCTATAACATCATCTGGTAATTCAAATTCTTTAGAAACCTCTAGTACAATAGATTGTAATGTTTTATTATTTATCATATGATATTTTAAAATTTAGTAGTAGCCTATAAGATTCTCCTCCATACTCCAAGGAAGGAATGTATCGTTTACTAATAGTATTATTGATAATAACACCTGCTTTACGTAAACTAGTTAAAGTAGCTTGAAAATTACCAGGAGATATAGCCAACATTTCAACAATTCCTTTTTTTACTTCGTCAGTAAAAAGAACCTTGTCTAGCATATTATCATCCATTATTGTCCTGGATAATTCAAATCTACGCTGTAAAAGAGCCGCTAACACTGTAATCTCTCTCTTAGGCAATCTATGTAAAGGCTTTAAAAATTCTAACCACACCCTAAAAAAACTCAATCCCGTTAAAGTAGAAGTGGTAGAAATGGACACAATGTCAGTACTCTTGGTCATATCTCTCTTATTCATTAGCTTATTTTATACTCTTACTCGTCACTAGATGTAATATCCTTGTCAGCCTCAGGCGGTACTGCCGTTAAAATCTTCTCAATAGTATCAGCAGCAGTATTTACAAATTCTGAATTAAAAGAATCTTTAAATTCAATTACCTTAAATAAAAGCTCTACTCGACGTCCTACAAGAGTCTCCATAGCTTCTTGAAGCCTAAGAGCCATAGTATCATACTCTTTCTTCATGTATAGAAGCTGCTCCTGCTGCTGCTTAGCAATCTTCTTAAGATCTTCATAACTAATAGGCTCTTGGGCCTTTGCTTCCTTTGTAACTTCCTTTTTCATAAAATTATTTTATTTATTATACTTCTCAGAATACATCTGCTGCCACTCTTCAATAGTAGTAGTAGCAATATCTATACTCCCACAAGAATTACAGTATTCATGAATACCTGCTTCATTATAAGCTATTATTGCTAAAGATAAACACTTCTTGCAATAAAAAACAGGCTCTCTATTATAATCCTCCTTTGTTCATCGTACCTTCTCAAAATCGGTAGGAGTCTGTAAAGGAGGACATTTCGGTTTGACTAGGACTCCCTCCATAAATATTTTAAATATTGATTGAAATCTATCATCCTAAAAGCTTCTAAAACTTTTTGCTCCGCTTTTTCACGATGATTTTCTGTAGGATAATTCTCAGATACTATAAAAAGTGTCTTAAATTTATTATGGTCAATAAATAATTGCAACTCCACACCTATAGAAAATTTATCATCAGGAGTTCTATATGGACCCCACTTCTTTAAAAAGTAGGGGAATCTAATAGGATAAGAGACTTCATTAAACATTCTAATATAAGCTTCTATCGGACTCATTTTTTTGATTTATTACTATACATTTAGTAGATAGAAACATATAAGCAACTGATAACGCATTCTCTATAGAGACCCTTGTTACTTTTGCAGGATCTAGGATATTTAACGACTTTGCCTCTTCATAACTCTGATTAATACTTTCTAAAAGTAAATCTCGACAGGATTGTAGTGCCCTGCCTAAAATAACCAAGTTACGCTTAAACAATTCTGAGGCTATTTTTGACTGTATATGCCCCGCTCCAACAACAACTCCTTCTTCAATAGCTGCTCTTGTGGCACATATTGCATCCTCAATTCTATCTTTCTTTTCAGACATCTCTACCTCAGTAGGAGCTCCCACATAAACTATAGCAACTCCACCAGAGAGCTTGGCTATTCTAGATCTTATGTCATCTTGTAAGTATTTAGGATAATCTTTGTTAAGAGACTCCTTTAACAAGGAAATACGAGAAGCAATTGCCTCTTTTGTTCCCTCTCCTCCTATAATAGAGGTTTCTTCAGAACTAACTACTACCTTTCTGGCTTTACCTAAACCTAAAGACGATAAGGATGTAGTAGGAATACCTCTAGTCTCTAGAGGAAACTTTGTATATACCGTAGCTCCTGTAATGACTGAAATATCTTCTAAAAGATCCTTTTTATACTCTCCAACACCAGGTGATCGTATAGCACATGCTCTTAATACACCCCTATTTACATTACGCAATATAGCATTAATAACTTCTGGAGAATAATCATTAGCAATAATGAGAATCTCTTCATTATTAGAAGCAATGAGCTCTAGTAAAGTAAAAAGGGCTTTGACATTATTTAATGTCCCATTATATAAAAATATATATGGATTCTTTAATACAGAAGACCTATTTAAAGCATCATTCACGAAATAAGGAGAAATATATCCCTTCGTAAACTTCATACCCTCAATAACTTCAGAATAGGTATTAAATCCATTGGATTCTTCTAGGGAAATTACTCCATCATAACCAATCTTCTCTATAATATCAGCAATCAGAGATCCTACTTGGGAATCCCCATTAGCAGAAATTGTAGCTATAGATTCAATACTTTTAGGGCTCTCTCTTACTTGAAGAGCACTCTCTTTTATAATATTCTTAGCTATAATCAAGGATTCCTCCAATTCATTCCTAATATCTTTAGGATCTCTATCTGCTGCAAGCTGCTGATAAATATTATGAATTAAAGATTGAGCTATAATAGTAGAAGTCGTAGTGCCATCACCAGCACTATCTGCTGTCTTAGAAGCCGCCTCCTTTACTAACTGGATACCTATATCCTGTAAGGGAGTACTAGAATTAATTGCCCTAGCTACTGTAACACCATCTTTTGTTACTTTAGGTAACCCATCCTCATAGATTATGACTGTATTACCCTTAGGTCCAAAGGTAGTTTTTACTGCATCTGCTAAAATATCCACACCCTTCTTTACCTCTAGTAACGCATCTAAGCCAAAAAGAATCTGGTTACTCATCATCTCTATATATTTTAGACATTCTTTGCTCAATTTCTGCAAGCTTCTTTAAGAGCTCTCTCCAAAGATCCATAAGATCAGTAGGATCATCTAAATCTTGCTTATCTGTAGAAATAGGCTCATCTTTCTTAACCTTCTTGAGCAAAAGCCAATTCATTGCATGAAGATCCTCCTGAGAAGGATACCATATAGCAACTTCTCCAGACTTATCTTTAGCTACTAAACGAGCTGTAGAAGGAGATATAACACCATTCTCTCCTATCGAAGGAATCTGATCTTTAAAGTAAATTCCGTCTTTAAAGTACTTCTCTCGTGTCATGGCCAGATTCTCAGGATCAGACTGAATCTTCTGTAGAATCTCACCAAAAGTGTAAAATGTCTTTCTTGCTTCCATCACAAATTTTTTTTATTTAGTTTCTTTAATAAAGAGGCTTCCAATAGCTAGTACAGTATTAAATACTGGAAGGGTAATACTCGCAAATTTAATCAGCTCCTTCTCTTCTTCTAAGAGATTTATATGTGGATTATCCTTTAAAAAAGAGAAAATAAGAAATCAAATTTGATATAAACTATAAATGCACTTAGCAAATAAATAAACCAGAACATAAACTGAAACTTTCTAAAATTGCAGGAGCTGCAGGATTCGAACCCACCCCATACGTTTTGGAGACGTATATCCAGGTTTTGCATACTACTATAGTTTTCACTACCATCTCTGTTTGTAGTCTGGAGTACTTCTTCACCTTGCCTTTCGGTTTAGGTGCATGATTATCTACTCTCTCGCGGCTGACTGGAAAGTCATTCCGACGTCGTTACCATCAGCATTATCTGTTAAGGATTCAACGTTATCATCATGTCCACTATTAATGTTTCCACTAATAGGCTCCATAGCTCTTAAAGACCCGTGTGCTACCACTACACCAAGCTCCTAAAAGGAGGTATTAAACCTCCTTATTTGACTCCTTACTTAATAGGTAACAGGAACCCATACCTGCTGCAAAACAGCCAATATTCAGCAAGGTTGACCAGAAAGGGAGTATCTTTATAGCCCCCAGAACTACTAAAACAATACCTGCAGCTATTAAAGCCCCCTTAACTAAGTTTTTCTTCGTCATGATTAGTTTACTTTTAAAATGAAAATTGTTATTAATATAATTGCTACTATAAAGTAGTAGAGTTTTAATCTCTCTTGTTTATTACCTCAATTCATAAAATGACAAATTATGCTGGGAGAATAGGGTTCGAACCTATGTTACCTTGATTAACAGTCAAGTGCCTAAACCACTCAGCCATCTCCCAAAAGGAAGGGTTTCTATAGACTTTACTAAGAACTTAGTATTACTAAAGGATTACCCTAAACCTGAGCCAGCGAAGAACTCGCTGCATTACTTAGACCATGAAAAAGTTTGAATTCGTTAGTTTAACCTATGATACGTTTATCTTACTTTTTAACTTTTCCTTTACCTTTCTTTTTACAAGCCATGATTCATCATTTTTAAACACTGCAAAGATAAGTATTTTTTTTGAAATTTCCAAATTTTTTAATGAAAAATTCTAAAAATAATTAAATTTAAAGGTCTCTAGTATTTGCTTAGCCCAAGATTTTCTCATTAAAGAATCTAAAATATTATCATATATATATTCTGCAGCTTCTGTTCTCTTTTCCAAATTAGCTGTAGCCTCAGCCGGAGAAATAAAGTGAGTATTGAATAATTCTACACCTTCCTTCAAAGCAGCTCTAGAAGAAATAGACTCAAAATCTTTCTTAGCTTGGTTACCCGATCTAAAACCAGCCCGGCGTTGTCACTCAGCACCTTTCCCAGGCTGAGCATGATATTCCTTATCAGTAAACTCTAAATTGTTCTGTAACACTGAATTCTGGGGATGAGCCTCTATGTATCTAAGAAGTTTTTTCTTTCGAGAACCACTGTGCTGAAATAATCCTAAACCTAAAGAATTTGGCTTTGGATTATGAGGTAATATAGCTTCTGCAAAAGTATCTCCTTGATTAGTGTAAGGACTTAGATAAGATTCTACATATGAAGTCCCACCAAGTATAGCAAGTCGCTCCTTATTAAATGGAAGAGAGTACTCCGGCCTCTCTACATAATTCCTAGGAGGGTATTTAGTTAAAAAGTAATCCGTCATCCCTTGCAAAACAGGGACTTGATGCTGGATTTGTACTTTATCTGAAGAAGAAAGTACTTCAGAACTATTGGTATCTCCACCTCCTGAAAAAGTATTATAATATTCCCTAATCTTACCTAAATCCCTAATACCTAATTTAAGAAATTCTTTAAACAAGGTCCCACGCTCTCTAATACTTAAACTATCTCACCTACTCATCCCTATTCAAATATAAATTATGACCTTCCGATCTCTCAACTCCTCCTAACTTGTCCGCTCTCCTCTCTGTCCAAAACCAATAATAATTCCATTTATTCTCTTCCTTACACCACTTATTATGAAGCCTCCTAATAAAAAGCCATAATACACTAGGTAACCCAGTTAAAAGTAAATATAAAGGCCCTTGTCACTTGGAATCTAGACTATGCCCATATTCATGCTTTATACTGTCCCGTAAAGACTCCCTAGCCCAATCCTTATTCCACTGTAACTTGTTAAAATCTACATGTAAATACTGACCTAAAGAAATACCCCCAGGAAACTTATCATAAATATAAACTATACTGTCTTTATACTCTAACTTCCTCAAAAGCGTTCCCTTGTAAAATAATACTAAAATAACCCCTACTAAACATTGAGGAAATTCTCAAAATCACCTAAATACCTTTTTCATTATATCCTATCTATACTAAAACATACTAATTTATCCCCAAAATAATAATAACTTAATCTATAGCTATCCCTCTCATAAACCTTCGTAGTATATCCCTCAAAAGTATCCCTAATCTTGCCTACTTGTTTGCTGCGTATCCTCATGTAAAAATTTTTTAAATATTTCTAAAACAGACTCCTCTATGAGTATCTTATTACTCAAATCCCCTCTAGGTAAAAAATCTCCTAAAAAATTCCCGTAATCATCAAAATCTTCTGCCCTAAACTCTTCCATATAACAAATCCCTTATTTTTGCAGCCTCATGAACTAACTCCCGTAAGTGCTCACTCATGCTGTCCCAAAAGTAAAAGGCCGTAGTCTCCTGATTCTCTATACTCAAAGATCTACACCTCTCCAGCTCTTTCTTTAACTCTTTTAATACAATTTCCATGCTGTTTAACTTCATAACTAATATTATGTTTTAACTTCACAAATATACAAAAAAATTTCCAAATTTCCAAATTAAAAAAAATTATTTTTTTTCAAATCAAAGAGTATGTGGGCGAGAGTGACATATTCCCCATTGGTCCCCCCACCTCCGAAGCTTTTGGGGCATATCCCCCGTAGTAATTCTGAAGAAGGTTTTCGAAAGCGACCCAGCTAGCCCCTGGAGGCAGAAGGACTGTCTCTGCGTTAGTGGCTTGCGGTTTCAAGTCATCATAGCTATAAAACTAATCAACTATGGCTGAAGTAAATGCTCAGAGCCTTTTTAAGGTTGTTGAAGAGCGTAAGGGGCAGGTGACGTTTGAGGCGGTGCTGATGAATGTCTCGCCTGCGTACAAGAAGGGTCCTATGGGTGAGAATGGCAAGCGTCAGATTCTCACGGATGAGGCAGGCAATCCTCTCTATCATGAGAGGCTGAAGACCATTCAGTTCAAGGACGATGCAGGTTTGCATTTTGCCAGTGTATTTCCTGAGGCTTTCATGAACGGTGTTGTTCCGGAAGTTCCTGGAAGGGGAGGTCTGGCAGTAGAGATCACTGCATACATCAATGACAATGATCAACCTCAGATCATGGCTATTCGTTATGATAAGGGGGACACTCTGGTCATGAGTCCTGCAGCTCTGAAAGCCATCGAAGCAGGTGGAGCTATTAAGCTTTGAGAAAGCAAAGGGAGAAGGAGATGAGAAGTCTCCTTTTTCCCTCTTTAAAATCTCAGGGGAATGAAGTACCAAAGAGTGCAATAAATTTAGTGATTAAGTTAGATTAATTCTTTCTTATTTCTTTATTCATTTCTCTCTTTCTTTCTTTCTTTATATATTTCTTTCTTTATTTCTCTCTTTGCTTGTTTCTTTGTTCTTTCTTAAAACTTATAATTATTATTAATTATTATTAGAGCAAAATATTTAAGAAATTTACTCTAAAATTGAGATAAAACTCTAACTAAAATCTAAGTTAAATTTCTCAATAAAATCTAAAGCAAATATTAATCTAAAACTCTAAGCAAAATCTATAATCAAAATTGCTTGATAATTTAATTAATAAATTGCTTAAAGATTTACTTAATAATTTAGATTGATTCTTAATACAAAATTGCTTAATATATGCTGAATAAACTCAGCAAACTTGCCCTAACTAACAGCTTATATAACTAGAGGCTTCAATAACCAGAAGTTTTTCCATAACTATAAGCTTAGATAATAACTATTATTAGTTAAGTTTCTTTTCTTTGGTTCTTTCTTTTCTTTAGACCAACTCTAGATTCAATAACATAAGCTTATCTACTATGATGGGAAATTTAATCTATATTGATACAATAGCTGTTAGTTAAAATTATTCTCTCTCTTTTGGTTCTTTTCTCTCTCTTAATCTTGAGTAAATTAATACTAACTTTCTTTAGTTATAATTACTTTAGTCTTTAGCTAGAGATTGATAAAATACCCCCAAACCCAGAATATTGATTTTAAGGCCTCAAATTTCTCATCAATCATTAATAATAGTATAACTTATCATTCCGGTGTTAAGAGTGCCTTAAACGGGCTAAAAATGGCCTTTAAACAGATATTACGTTATACTAACAGATATAAATAAATAAAAAAGTAGCTATTTTCGTATAAATTTTAGGGAAAAAGGTCTAAGTATTTATAGCTAATAGTTACCTTTCACTGACTCAGTTTAAGTAATTATACTAAGCCCTAATAGTATAGTTACGCCTAGTCTAGTAGTAGAGATATTACTAGACTTTATGAAGGAGAGTTAGCTCAATGGTTAGAGCAGGAAGCTTATATCTTCAAGGTTAGGGGTTCGAGTCCCTTACTCTCTACACAAACAGTAGTATACATTGGGATAATGGTTACCTACTGGCACATATAGTCAAGGTTCTTCAAATAATTTCCTTTAAGTTTTGGTTAAATACAGTTAGTCATATTTCATACAAATTAGGGATTATATGTGCAAATTATATTCAAGTAACTATTAACGAATTACAAGATATTAATTGAAGTATTAATTTAACAGAGTATGCTATAAGATATTTATAGTATATTCAGGCAGTTTTAGCTATATCTGTCTCACCGAAAATATAGTAAAGATTATTAATAATAAGTGTTCATAAAATTATGCAAAAGTATGAGTTAGTATATAGCACTATAAGGGCAAAATTTTTAGCTTTAATAAGTATGAAGGAGGATATGAAGAAGAAACGTCCCAGGATACCCAAGGGGACATATGTAAAATGCTTTGGTAAATTAATAAAAATAGGTTAATTTAATTTTATCCAGATCTAATCTTAGGATAGCTCATAAGACATGCAACCTGGAGTCAAAAGTAGTAACAAGTGAGGTTTTGTATAACTACATGAGTAATTTTATTATTCATTAGGCTAGCGAAGTATCAATAATGTGATCAAGGGCAGCACATATGAAATACTCAGGCGGGACTTCTTTAAGTCAGGTGTGAAATTATTTTAATCAATCAATAGAACAAATAACTAATAAAAGATTTACGATTATGTATACTGTAAGACCTCGTGGTATTGTATCATGCTATATTCCTGTAAGTGCATCTATGAAAGATCACAAAAGGGTTATCAAACGTACAGTCAAAGTTTTCAACAGAGAGACCTCAGAATATGAAGACAAAGATGAATATATCTTCAAAGGAATAGACAACAGTTGCAGGCATCTTACTCGTTTAGGTGCTATAGCAACCCTTAAAGCTATGAAGTGAGATGATCTGGGTAATATTCTTCACGGCACTACTTCTTACATATATTTTTGTAAGAGATTGTATAAGATTAATAACCTCTTACACAGAGCAATATACTAACTATTATCAAGGTGATGTTCACAAGAAGAGAAATGCCATAAGTCTTGAAATCACTATTGATATGTGGTTAGCTGCAGCTTTTTGGGTAATTTTCATACTATTGTGGAATTAATATTAGTAATTATATATTCTCTCTTGTGTATACTATTAATGTACTTATTAGGGTATATACTTGAGAGAATATTCAATATTTTCACACATGGGAATTGTTCAATCAGAATTAAGCAGGATTCAAGGCATTCTACACAATCAGAAGATTACTATTACTAAGGGGGAATTAATATCTCAGTTAGGAGGTAGGCTTTTGACTTTTAGGGAGCTTGCATTTCTGCACAGGCAACAGCTAATATCAGATCATGAATTAGGGGTATATATGGATATGAAATCCTATACTACCTTTACGAAAAATCATGTAAATATTATCACCAAAATTCATCAAAACTTAGGATTATGAAATATAAGAAAAAACTGGCTAAATTAGCTAATAGGATTGCTGCACGGGAAGAGTATTGCAGGAGAGCTAAAGTTCCTGAAGGATCCTACACTAAGCCAGGGAGTCAAAAGAAATAACTATGTCAAAAGAAAGTCTTGGGGAGATTCTTGAGAGTCTTCCTATTTTATATCTCTCTGTAGACGAGACTACAAATTCACAGACTGCTATATATGTACCAAAGGATGCTCCTACTCCTGAGGGCTATACATATAGTGTAGGAGTAACTTTAGATTATCTTCCTGAGGATCAAGTCTGGGCTGCTTCCTATAGTGATTTTATAGAAACTCATGATGCTACTATAGAAGGAGCATTATTAAGTCTAAGAGACATTGTAAAATCTGAAATAATAAAGTAACATTAACTTAAACTATTGTACAGTATGTTAAACGAAACTATCAAACAGAACTCCGCTAAAGCCGGCCAAAAAGCCAGCCCAAAACCACCTTCGTGAAGTGAGCTATGAGAACAACTTCGTGAGGCCCGTAGGTTATGCTATGAGTGTGAAGAGACTTTTAAAGAAATTAGGGAGCTCTTATACACTTATACTAATAAGCTAAAGAGTAGTTAGTTTATAAAACTGGAGAAGTATAACTCCTTAGGTTTAGTACCTAGTAATGGTAAAGAGTTCCTAAGTTCAAATAAAACTCTGAGATAATTACCAGTAAGAGCTACTGAAAAATAGTTTCTACTCCACTATATAAAAGCTCTTTGTTTAGTAGGGGGGGGAGTATATATTATACTTCTCCCCTATTAATACAAAAATAAAACAGTTATGCATATCCCAGGAGAAGTTATATATCTTCCTACTGCAGATGTATATGTAGAAGTATTTTCTGCTGATCCAGATCATCCCTGTCATGATTTAAGTGGTAATAGATGTATATTTTATGGAATGGGTAAGTGTGGTATAAGTAGTGCACAAAGTGAATATAGGAAAGCTACTGGTCCTTGTGTACCACCAGATGAGGGAACTCCTGCCATTTGCTTCAAGAAATGCCCTCCTCCACTACCCACGCTAGAGAAAGTTCGATTAAAATGCATCTCCCCTTTATTTAGAGAGTTTAAAGTAGGACGATACTATGATGCTGAACAAATAAAAACTAGCAAATTATATAAGATACGTTTAGGATATAATGATTGCATATATTTAAATCCTGAACAAGTAGATCAAGTCTTTGAGAAAATTATAGTATAATGATAGTAGATAAAAGCTGTGAGGTAAGAGATTTTAAAACAGACTTAGCTAAACCTAAAAAAGAAAGAATCTTACCTGAGGTTAGCTCAGAGTTCTATGAGTCTCTTTATGAGCTTATGAGAGAAGCCCCTATAAAAGATTCCGACATAATTACAATTCAGTATTATGGTCATTGTAACAATGTTATTATGAGGATTTTAAAAGACACTGTACCCTTGGTTGTAATCTCTAGCAGTAGGGAAGCCCTTAATATTCCTGTTGAAGAAAGACCAGGTATGTTGCCTCGAGATTGGCGTCCTTAAAAAATTCTTGGAGGAGGATAACTGGCTGGATGAAGAGCTACTCTTGAAAAGTAGTATATCATGATGAGTGATATGGGGGTTCGAGTCCCTCATCCTCCGCAGATAGTATAATATGCCTTATTTAGCATTTTTAGGTCTATTTTAAGGACTTTAAATTTATTCTAGTATCCTACATCATATTAACTATAGAAGCGGTTAAATAAGCTATAAAGTATGAAAAAGATAGTTCAAGATATTAGATCAATTATAAAAGGTAATAGGGATTTAATTAAGAAACTTCTTAAAATTAATAATCTTACTGAAATATCTATTCCAGAAGTGTCATTCCAGAGGGATACAACAGAGTATTACTTTTATAAGGTATCTTTGTCGGATGAAGAAAGACTACGGTATCATTATAAATATAGGGGCCCTAATAATAAAACATACTATGGTTGGTATTCTGAGAATAGTATATGTGAGTATACCTATGAAGAAAATGAAATTCTGTTATATATAGATACATATTTTAGCTTGATTAAAAAATGTACTTATGATTTAGGTAAATATTTATTATAAAAATCCTTCCCCGTAGCTATGCGGACTCCAACGTGGAGGAAAATAGCACTTGCCGGGATGATGAAATTAGGTAGACATAGAGGACTTTGTGTTGAAACAAATGGATTATGGTTTATGAAAATTGCAAATTTTATGGACCATACTTTAATAAGAAGGATAATAGGTTAAGATGTGTTGTAATATTTCCAAATAAAACAAGACGTACAGTATCCTATCCTAAATATTTAATGGAGGTCCATTTGGATAGATATTTAGAAGAAGATGAGACTATTGATCATATTGACGGGAATCCTTTAAATAATGAATTAAGCAATTTACAGATTTTACCGAGAAGTCTACATGCATATTTAGATGCCAAAAGGTACGAAGATGTGGTAGTTACTTGCCGAATGTGTAAAAAGTCTTTTCATTTAAAAGGAGCTAAATTACATAATGCTAATAGAAAGGATCGCAATCAAAGTGGTTACTTCTGTTCAAAGCATTGTGTTGGTCAATATGGGAAGTTACTTCAACTTGGTTTAATAAAACCTGCTACTGTGGACAGAGTAGTACCTAATATCTATAAGGTAAAGAGTGCTCAGAAGGAAACTTCTGAAGTAGAAGTGGGCTAAAACGGTGAATGTGTCAGCCTTATAAGTGACAAGAACGCCGTGCTAAATTGAGTAAAACTCATAAATGTGTAGAGACTATATACCCACAACCTAAGTCGAAAGATATGGTTATAACATAGTCCGAGTATTTAGATGTCACAATAAATACTTGAAAATCCTCTGACCAGTAATGGTCGTGCGGGTTCGAGTCCCGCTCCCGGTACAATCTAATAATAATTATTATTATGTCTTTATACTTAAGAATTCTTATTTTTTGGGTAATACTCTGGAGTATACCTTATCTTGTTGCGAAAGTTCAATGGAAGCTTTATGATGGAAACTTTAATTATAAATATTGGAGAGAAAATAATAGTTGGTGGATTATATTTCGTATCCTATTTATGCTAGGGATAATTGGATTCTCTCTTTTAGGCTTTCTTATATTTACTTTATGGCTTTTCCCAGAATTAAATTAACGGTGAAGTATGCAAAGAATTAAGTTTGAGACTGCTAAGTTAGCTACAAAGACTGGAGAACAAAGTCCAAAAATTTGATAAGTTAATTAACATAAGGCGTTGGTTTACGATATGTAGCTATTGTGCTTATGCAGCTACTAACTTATTTTTCCTCAATGACTTGGTAAGAAAGGAAATTTTTTATATTATATATGGAAGAAATTAAAGAATATCAAATATTAGGAGTAGGACTTTTAGTAATAGCCCTACTTACAGGAATAGTCCTAATTCTTATGTAGAAAAAAAAATTATAAGTATCATGGTCTTTTAATCATGTCTCCGTAGTTCAAGGGACAGAACCTCTGATTTCTAATCAGATAATCCTAGTTCGAATCTAGGCGGGGATACTTATTTTAACAAAAATATAATTTATGGAAATCTTATATAGCTGGCTTATCTGCCTAGGTATCAATCACATTATATTATATATAAACTGGAGAACAAAGTCCAAAAATGGGACTACTTTGGGGGATATGTATCTATATTATATAGAAGACAACCCTCTTAATCTTTTTATATTTTTAATATTTGTTTGGACTCCTCTAAACTTTATCCCAATTATCGTTAGCCTTATATTAGCAAGTGCTAAGTTATTTTCTAGATTAAAGATTAGGTAGTATGACACAAGATCTTTTTATAAAAACTATTTTATGGAAATTCACGTTTATTAAAGCTGTTTGTGAGACACCTGTTATTGGAGGGTTTCAAAAAGAGCTTAGTCTATAAAAATAGTCAACAATATAAATAAGTATCATCCTAGGAATCTTGTAACCAATCAAGTTCAGGATGCTATAGATAATTTTAACACTATAATCAAAATAGTAGAAAAGACCTCAACAACAAATTTAGTTCATAATATTAACACCATTAGAAATCTATGTATTAGAAACATAGAGTATATTAAAGAATCGAAATTGCTAGTTGTATTAGCATAAACTTTATATAAAGCCCAGGTGCGCTAATTGGCAAAGCGAGTAGATTTAGGATCTGCTGAGTGTGAGTTCGAATCTCACCCTGGGTACCGCTTATACACGAATGCATCATAGTTACCTTCAGCTTTTTCTTAAATCCTCTAATATGAAACCAACAGCTATTTTAGAATCCTTTGAGTATAAGGAATCTCCTCAACTTGAAGTTGGAACTCTTGTATATCATAAAGATTCTCCAAATATAATTATTATGTGTACAAATGTCCAGAAGAATTACATTAATGGAGTGGTTATATATTGTGCTAATTCTTCTCATATAGGAGAGATTGTGGAATATCTTCCCAGCGCATTGGTTATAGTTAATGGTAAAATTACTTTAGAACAATCTTATTAATTATGTTTGAACTTTATTTAATAACCCGGCTTGATGGAATTAGTAACCTGCTCCGTATAATTACTGTAGGATCATTATTTGTGGCAGTAGGCTTACTTATATCTAGTATTATACTCTACGCTGATGCAAATTCTGATAAAGAGAGATCCCAAAGTACTATTCCAAGAGGTTGGGGAATAAGACTACTTATTCTTGCATTAGTAATAGGAACAATAAGAGCTTTTATTCCTACTACAAAAGAAGCTTTAATAATCTATGGAGTTGGAGGAACAATTGATTATCTTGAAGATAATCCTACAGCAAAAGAACTGCCTGATAAAGTGATTACGTGCATAGATAAATTACTAAATGAATATCTAATAGAAGAAACTAAAGATCAAAGCAATAAAGATTATTAGGGACTTCTTAGATGTTTTAACCTGATAACTTAGGATCCTGCCAGTGATTAAGGAAACAGGGACGCCTTGGCAGAGGCTGTCAATAAACTAGGCCATTCTAGTTGAGACGGAGGTGAAAAATAATGCCCAATGATAAAGGCCTACCTCTTTTATTTTTAATATTAATATTTTATTATATGATTATTTCATGATTGTAGGTATAATAATTATCTTAATATGGATAATATTTCTTTCTATTCTTCTAGTAAAGGATGACTTCGAGTATAAGGTTACAGCAGCGTTGCTAGTTATCTTTATTCTGGTATGGCAATTTGTGTTTGCTATATATTTAATTGTTACCTCAACTTGTATTACTACTAAGGTAATAACAGACTATCAGCAAGGCAAATATATTCCAGAGTACACAATTCAAGGAGGAGATACTACAAAAGTTGTATATGTTTTTAGGAAAGAATCTGAGTAACCCTATTAATTAAAAATATTATGAAAATTTACCAAAAAGCAAAGTTTGTGCAGAACAAGAATGTAGTTGCTTGCATCCTGAAGGCTACTGTAGGTGTTAATACAGCCTACGGCGATCATGAAAATTTCGTGGTTGTAACTCGTGGTATTGCAAAATGTGCGCCCCAGGACAAATTTGATTTACGACAGGGCAAGATGATCGCAGAATCACGAGCAACTCTCAAACTTCTCAAAAGAGTTGCAACTCTTCACAAAAAAGAGCTCAAAGAAGCTTATCACAATGCGAACCTTATTGAGAAAAGCCTGGAAAAACTGAAGAACATGAGTATTACTGAATCGGTACACTATGATTCCTTAGTATAAGATTGGTTACTCACTTAGTTTAATGGTTAGAACTCTGGACTGATATTCCAGCAATGGTGGTTCGATTCCACCAGTGAGTACAAGTGTAAAAATATATTAAAGATTATGGAAATACGCTTCATGGCACGCCTCTCCCTTTATTATTTTAAAGGATTGACTAAAAAAGAAGTACTTGATAAAATAAAGGAACCTCTTCTGAAAAACTCTTCTAAAGAAGTAGACCTCCGTGGTATATTTATTAATAATCCTGAAAATAAAGATGAAGGATATAAGGTAATTATTACAGTAACAGGAAGATACACAGATTGTACTCAAACTACTATTAATAAATCCCTTGTTGAAAATTTTCAAGAAGCTATAGAAGAAAAATTAAATCTTTGGGTATTAGAAATAGGATTAAAAAATATTACAACAGATCTAGTTAGCTTAGACGACTGGGAAATAATACCTTAAAATTATGAAAACTAGTAATTTAGCAGGAAATACAATTGCCTTAGTAGTAGGGCTTTTAGGTCTTATATCTATATTAATTTGTATTTTTATAGTGTTAGCAATACCTTACATGTTATATCTTTTATGGTGTAATTAACTATGTCCGATCTTTGTAAGTTTAAACGATTCCTAAGACAGCATAATATTTTTCAGGCATACAAAAAAGAGCTAAAGGGCCCTGCAGGAAGGATGACGTGGAGGCAAATAGCTTTAAGAGCTAAAACTAAGGACCTTCTAGGAATATTAAATTATTCACTAAATTGGTCACGAGTTCAATCATTTGATGCTCCACAAAAAAGCAGAGCATGGGATGTATATATTATGTCTATACATAACAGAAAAAAGAAATGAAAAAAATAATCTTCATTAGTGCTACTTTTGTAGGAGCAACTACTAGTATATTTACACAAGGTGTTACTTATATTCTCAAAGTTTCTTATAACCCTCAGTCTATGTTCCCAATATGTATAGAAACTAGATATAAGGGAGTATATAAGTTTCTTTCTTATGATTCCACTGCTGAATTCTTAAGAAGTTGGTCAGAAATAATTACAACTATAAATCAAGAGGAAGCTGCTAAAATTATAGAGAACAAATCATACTCTTCCCAGATTCCTGTAGTACATGTTGATAATAAGAGAGACTCTGGTAAGTTAGTATCTACAGGATCTTGGAAATGTACCTTTTGTGGAGCAATAAACTATTATGGTTTGACTTGTAGATGTGCCTACTGCAATGAAGTCCGTCCTGGATTTGAAGCTTAAATCCTAGATAAGGATTGATCCATAGTATAATGGTAGTACATAAGATTTTGGTTCTTAGAGTTCCTGTTCGAATCAGGATGGATCAACTTAATTTTTAAATTTTAATCTTTATCAAAATGGCAAGATCTGTAATATGGACAGAAGACTTCTGTAAAAAAATTCTAGCTGAAATTAGCAAGTATCCAGACAACCTTGTAGTAGGGATGGAAAGAGCTGCAGAGAAGTATCCCCAGGTATCTCTTTCTACTATTAAAACCTATTACTATAAAAAAGGGGCTCCTTTATATAAAATTAGGACTGAGTGTAAATCTCTAGTTATGTTTTCTGTGTCTTGTAGAACCCAAAACATAAAAAATAATATAAGAATTAATGGTAATTTTACTAATACCTCGGAGCAATTCACACCCTCCTGTTTTAGAATAATTCTTTCTTGGTGGAATCACCTCCATGCATATCTACGTAACTATCTATGATATCTGAAAAAATACTAGGTAAGCCGTTTTCTTACTATGATGAAAAGCATAAAAAATACGCAGTATTAGCTCCTTTCAAAGCACCCCTAAGAAATAGCTGTGAGGGATGTGTGTTTTATAATAACCATACCATATTATGTAATGAAGAATCCATTTATAAACAACTAGGTCCTTGTGATAGTATAGAAAGGAAAGATCATAATAATGTTGTTTTCAAAGTATGTACTATAAGACCTGCAGATCAACTCAAGGCTGCTATTAGTTGGGAAGCGTATAGGTGGGTGCAAGACCATCCAGGGAGAGGTAAATTCTGGATGGGAGTATATATAGTAGCAAAAAAATTGTTTCCCAAAGAGTTAGCTAAAATTGCTCAGTCTGATTTTGCACCTTCTAAAAATAAAGAAAATTTAGCTCCATTTTGGAAAGAATTCTCACGTTTGATTGATAAAAAAATGGCACACTTAACTGTAAGAGATCTTAAAGATCTTATTCAAGAATACCCTGATGATACTGAAATTAATTTCCTCGACGAAGAAGGAATGGTCGTTCAGTTAGATGATATAGAACTAATGCAAGGAAAAACAACATCTGTTGTAATAACACTTAAATAATATGAATTTATTATTGACATTACTTATAGGAGTGTGCCTATGGGAACCTATAATGATCCGAGGGAGCACTGAGCCTACTATTAAAACTGTCTATCAGGCATGTATAGATAATAATCTTTTGTATCCCGAAATAGTAACTGCTCAATCTATTTTAGAAACTGGGTATTACTCTTCCAAAGTATGCAAAGAATATAATAACATACTAGGCCTCTATAACTCTCGAACTAACTCCTATTATCAATTTTCTCATTGGAAAGAATGTATTAGGCAGTACAAAAAACTTGTAGAGTATAAATATAAACCTATTCAACTTTCTGAAGAAGAATACTTAGTTTTTCTGGAAACATTACCATATGCATTAGATAGTATGTATACCAAAAAAATTAAGATCTTAGTTGCAAAACATTTCTGATAAATGATAAGTCTACTATACTTAGTAGGAGCTTTTATTTTATATTTCTGGGCAAGATCAGTTATTAATCTCTTTAGAGATAATACTCCAAGCCTAAAAAAACTAAATAGGTGGTTTAACTCTGCTCCATTTTATATAAAGGAGAGGATAACTAATACCTATAGAGGCAACTATAATTCTGCTAATAATTATGAGGAGTTTAATTATATTGCAGATATTATTTGGGATGCCATGAGGTATTCTCAAAAGCTCAAGGCTTATAAATTTTCAAAATCCATTAAGGATACTCCCAAACCTAAGGCACCTATGAAAAATTGGGATTCCTATGGATGTGAATAAATAACTCTATGAATAAACTAAAATCTACCCTATGCAGTTTTCAAGGAGAACTGCTTATCCCCATCAACTATCAGACTACTCCTAATGGTCGAGTAGAAATTATTCCTCCTGAAGGACCTATGTATATAGTAGCTTGTATTGACAAGACCTCTATACATATTCCAGCAGTAGAATTTACAATTAAAAAGACGGATTTTATTGAGAAAGTTAAACCCAAGAAGTCAACAGATCCTATAATGGTGTGTATTGCTTATTTTATTCAACAAAATCCGGAATTATATAAAGCTTGTAAACTAAAAAGGCTTTTTTATGATGATTCTAAATATAAGAAGTTCAAGTCTTTAAATACAGATATCAGAGCAGAGCATCGTAGAGAAAACATATTTATTATACATGTTCTCACTAAAAAGAAAGACTGGAAAAATCTTCGTGAATTTAGAGCCACAACACAGACTTTTTATAAAGGTCGAGCAAATCATAATAAGAATTAATTAGTATGCAAGTTATTATTACAGTAAATCTTCCAGTAGGTTTTACCTATGGAAAGAATGAAGATAATAAGTGTTATCGAAAGGTTATAATTGAAGATAGCATTATCTCATACCAAGTCAATAGATCTGTAGAGGATATGCCTTCCTGGGTGAATTCTCCTAAGATATGGAGAAAAATGACTCCACAGGAAAAATTAAAAGCCTATGCACAGACTTTTGACGAAGGTTGGGGTGTATCATATGAGTGTGTAGAATAGGCTACCTTAATGGGGGGGGGTTATAAGGTGCCATATAATCCTATGCCAACTAGCACTCCCAGATAATAAGTACGTGTAATGAATTTAGTAATTAAAGAAAAAGCCTACCAAGACGTAGGAATCACATTTGAACAACTATGTTACTTATTATCTCTGAAGAATAGACCTTCCAAAAAGGATTTTCAAGATCTAATAGACAGGAAAATGATAATTATAAGTTCTCAAGGACAGATTAACCTAGGAGGAAGAGGATTTAATACTGTTGTAGAAGTCTTAAGATTATCACAAATTGTCCATACAGATTTTGAGGTTCTACAGGAACTTGCAAAGAAAATGGCTGACTTATTTCCAGCAGGAAAAAAGCCAGGAACAAGTAAATATTGGAAAGGAAATTCTTCTGTAGTAGTAAAGAAGCTTAATAGTTTCTTAAAGAAATATGGAATAATTCCTCCAGACACTATTATAAAAGCCACGTCTGCTTATGTAAATAGTTTTGGTGCAGATAAATCTCTAATGAGAATATTACCATATTTCATAGAAAAAGACGGTGAATCCGATTTACTTACTTTTATAGAAAACCTCAACGATAACGAAGAAGAGGATCTCGGATTCGAAGACGAAAATCTCCTATAATGAGTATTTTTAACAGAGTCTACGGTGATTTACTGGATAGACTTACTAGAGCTGAATCTGGGCTTTTAAACTGTATTCCTTCACCTTTCCCTAGATTCCAAGAAGTCTTCCCTGGATTAGAAAAAGGAGTTTACTATCTTTTTACAGCTAATAGTAAAATAGGTAAAACGCAAATAGCAGATTATGTATGTGTATATACTCCTCTTTTCTATGCAATAGAGCATGATATTAGAGTACACTGGATATACTTTAGCTGGGAAATGTCTAAAGAACAAAAATATAGGCAGTTTCTATGTTATTTACTCTATAGACTCTCTAATAAATCTATTAGAATAGATACTAAACAGCTAAGATCTGTAAATACTACTAATCCTCTCCCTAAAGAAACCCTAGAACTCTTACAAACTGCAGAATATCAGAAATATATACAATATTTTGAAGAAAATGTAACTATTATAGACGATATTAGAAATCCTACTGGAGTCAAATTATTTTTAGAAGAATATGCTGGGAAAACTGGTGTAATTCATACTACAAATAAGGAGCTTCGTACCAAAAAAGACGGAGTTGTAGAACTCAAAAATGTTTTTGATTATTACGAGCCTTTTGATCCAGAGCTTTATACTATTGTTATTTTCGATCATATTTCCTTGATAAGTTCAGAACAAGGTCTTGATCTAAGAAAAACAATAGAGCTGTTTTCTAATAAAATTTTAGTAAGATTAAGGAATAGATTTAAATTTACTTTTGTAGTTATTCAGCAACAAGCAGCGAGTCAAGAATCTAATGAAAATTATAAATTAGATAAACTTAGACCTACCGCAGATGGTCTTGCGGATGCAAAAGCTACATTTAGAGATGCAGATGTATTTTTAGGGCTATATTCTCCTTACAGATATAAAATACCGTCTTACTTCAAATATGATATCACAGTTTTTAAGGATAATATAAGATTTCTAGAACTCATAGGAAGCAGAGAAGGTGGAGGAGGAAATGTATGTCCTCTCTATTTCGATGGAGCAGTTAATTTCTTTGAGGAGCTCCCTACACCAACCATAATTACAGGAGCTGGAGATGAGAAGCCTAATCCAGAGCTTCAACATTTCTACAGAAGACTTGCTAATATTCGAAATAGAATTAGTCTAGTTGCCTTATCATTAGGGCAAGCAAAAACAAAGCTACTCAATAATGGCAAAAGTTTGCGGAATTTTTGGATTTTCTGGAGACGGAAAAACAAGTAGTACTATAGTTAATCCTGATGGTACAATTGATCTCTCCAAAGAAAATTACCGGGGGATGAACCCACGTAGTCACGGGATATTAAATATAGACATGAAATCTTTACCTTTCCCTGCATCAATAGGCAAACTGTGGTGTGGAGAAAATAAAAACTATAGAGAAACCTGTGATATAAATGTAATAATAAAAACTCTAAAAGCTTGGGCACAAGATCCTAATATTAAGTCTTGCAGTATTGATACTATTAATAGCTATATTACTTATAAGGAGATGCTTGAGCGGAGAAAAATGTCGTTCGATTACTAGTATAGTTGGTCGAACTAAAACGGGGAGAATTGCTGGAACATCTTACAGAGACAATCAGCAGCCGAGCTTAAGGTTAACAGCTTAAGAAGGTTCAGAGACTAACGATTGAAACTACTTATGTAGAATATAATATCGACACGAGTACCCCGCAGAATAAAATATTCTGAAGATATAGTCCGAGCTTATTGGCAACAATAAGAATCGTAGGATAAAATACTACGAGATAACAATGCTGCAATGGCGAGATCTAGCTATTGATGTTGTTGACCTAATCACCACCGCAAATACTGTATTAAGAGATGATCAAATTTGCTATATTTTTGGTCACGTTGAATTGATTACAGATATTGATGGTAATGATAGAAAAGTTTTAGCTACCTCTGGTAAAAAATTAAAAAAGATTTTTCCAGAGTCAATGCTTCCTATAGTATTATTTACTCATGTAGAAGGAGGTCTTGAAGGAGATAACCAGTATTCTTTTGAAACAAAGGCAAATCACAGCTCTGGAAAAACTCCTCTAGGAATGTTTGATAATTTCTTAATTCCGAACTCCTTAGCATTGGTAGATCAGACAATTCGAAATTATTATGGAATGTAATATGGATGATATTACTAGTCTTTTAGAGAGGTCTAAAAAGTCCTACTTAGCTAAGATAGCTTCTCTAGAGCAGAAGAAAACTCTCTATGTGGATAAAATAGACTCCGAGATTGCTAAAATAGCTACTAAACTAGAGGCTATTGATAATGCAATAGAGGTAATAAAAGGGAATTTGCCTCCGGCAGAAGAAGTTCCTGCAGAAGACGTTCAACAGGTAGTTACAATGGAGGATACTATTGATCCTTTCAGAATCTAAATTTAATTTAATAATAAATATTTGTATTTATGGCTGTTGCTAGTGGAAAACCTATTATAGACTTTAGTTCTAGTCGTCAATTATACACAGGAGTATTACCTGTAGAAGTAGTTGCAATTAACCCAACTAAAAGAGAGCTAAATAAAATTTATGGCCGAGAACTCCCAGGAGATGAGCCTGTGTATTTTTCACGTACAAATGATGGAACTCACGCGGGAAGACTGAGAGTTGACTTTATTGTTAGAACGATTCCTGAAAAATGTGATGGCATCAAATTAACAGGAAGATTATCATTCTTTTTACGTGATTCAGTCCAGTATAATGGAGATAAGAGCAAATTTAAGGCAATAAATATTTATAATCAAACTACATGGCTCACTAAAGAAGAATACAAGGAGGGAAGACTACCTGAAGGAGTAAAGCCTCACTTCTTTTTACAGGATAATATCCGTCCTGCATATGTAGGAGAAGAGGCCCTCATGAAGTTTATAGCTATAGCTATTAATATCCCTTCAGTTTATTCTTATGCTACTGGAGATATTATTAAGAATAAAGCTGAAGCAGAATGTCGCCTGGATTCTATGAAGGAGATGGTAACCACAGGCAATACTTCTGAACTTAAGAAACTTCTTCCTGCATTTAAGATCTTCAAAATTGGAGCTGGAGTACGAACAACAGAAGACAATAGAACTTATCAGGACTGGTTTGTAGATTATCCTATGCGTTTTGGGCTTAATGATTTTAAATATTATGATACTCAAATTAAGCGTGCAAAGGAAGTTGGCAGATACCCTAATACAGATTTTGGAGAGATGCCTTATAAGCCGACTCGTTACGAAGTAAAGCCTTCTAAAATTGACACTACTATAGAGGAGACTACTGTAGTGGAGACTTCGGATGATGAACTTGATTGGTAATGCCTATAGCTCCAGGAAGAATTGATATTAGAGATGCCTTAGATAAAATACCTGAAGCAGATATCCTATACTTCTATCTTGGAGTTACTCATCTTCCAACTGTAATATGTAGTCCCTTAAGGAAGGATACTCATCCTTCCTTAGGACTACAATATAGTAATAAAGGTCATATTATATTCAAGGATTTTGCTACAGGGGAGAAAGGATCTCTATTTGACTTACTTATAAAGATACTTAATGTTTCTCCTAATGAATTAATAGAGAATATTAAGGCTAATCTTATTGATAACCCTTCTCCTACAGTTATAACACCTCTTATAGAGGCATCTAAGTTTAAGAATCATAGGAAAAGTCTTGTAAAAGAAATACAAGTTAAAACTAGAGAATGGAAACCTTGGGACAAGGAATATTGGCAATCTTATGGAGTATCTAAAAAGTTTTTAAGATTTTCTAGAACATTCCCAATAAGTCATATTTTTCTCTATAGAGAAGATGGAAGTGTTAATTCCTACCCTGCTGAAAAGTACGCATATGCATATTTAGAAAATAAAGATAATAAATCTACATTAAAGATTTATCAACCTTTTAGCACCTCACAGAAATGGATTAATAAGCATACTTCTGATATTTGGGATTTGTGGGAACAGCTCCCTGCTAAAGGTAAATATCTTATTATCACAAGTTCTAGAAAGGATGCTATGTGTATATGGTGTAATACTGGCATCCCTTCAGTATGTCTTCAAGCAGAATCTTATTTACCAAAGGAATCTGTTATAAATGAACTAAAAGAACGATTTGAAAAAATCTTTATATTATATGATAATGACTTTGGTAAGGAGATTAATCATGGAAGAGAGTTTGGCAAAGCATTATCCAATGCATTCAAAATACCTCAGATTGAATTACCTGAAGAATTGGGTGCTAAAGATAGCTCAGATCTTTTTAAACTTCATGGAAGATCTGTCTTACGTAAAACGATTTATAAACTTATTCAATATGAAAAGAACTAAATTAGCTAATTTTGATAACCCTAAATGGACTTATAGAGATCTTTGTTTTTCCGCACTTAAATATAGAATCAAGATTATGCATGATCCTAAAATTAAAGAAAAGGAAGATCTTTTAGATAGATTATACAGATACAATTCTCAACCTAGAAAAGCACTGATTGCAAATTTAAAAGAAGTACAAAAATATTTATATAAATAATCTGTACAATGTACTATCTCAAAATACGTTCCAAGAATCATACTGCAAATGCTCTTAGGAGAATGATTAGGTGCTCCAAAAGAGCAGTTCTGAGACTAGGAAGTGTTACTCCTCTAGAATATATATTTCCATATGTCAAAGATCTCTCTACTATAATGGAAATTAATAGTATTGAGGGCTGTAAGCTTTCAGGAAATAAAGTTCTAATGAAGACAGCCTTTAGTGAAGCAGGAGTTTCCACCGCTGAATGGCTGCATATGGCAGAATTTATCAATAAATCCCAAGAGGAAATACACAATACTTGGAACACTTTCCCAGCTATTATAAAGCATAAAAATTCCTGTAAGGGTAATGGAATATATATGATTAGATCTGAAGAAGAATTGATGTCATGGATCAATGAGCATCGGGATTCTTTAGGAAATCATATTATTGAAAAATATTATACCTATTCACGAGAGTATAGACTACATGTTACAGAAAAAGGGTGCTTCTATACTTGTAGAAAAATGCTTCGAAATGATGCAGAAGAACGATGGCATAGACATGATAATAACTGTGTCTGGATAGTAGAAGAAAACCCTTTATTCTGTAAACCTGAAAATTGGGATGATATTGTTCAAGAATGTATTAAAGCACTTAAGGCTGTAAAATTAGATATTGCAGCTATAGATGTAAAAGTGCAAGTGCCGAAGCCAGGAAGTACTCCTAAGTTTATTATCCTTGAAACAAATTCTGCACCATCTTTAGGGGAAAGAACAACACTCGAATATATTAAAGAATTATCTAAGTTACTTCAATAAAATGGCTATAGCTTTAAAAAACCTCTCTAGATTATGCTGTACTAGTGATATTGCCTTCACAGCAGGTAAGACCAGATATAAATTTGAAATTGAGGGAGGCCCTTGTTTTGGACTATATACTCATAGTAATATAGGAGAAAAAAATGACCATCAATTATTATATGATGTAAAGGCTGATATCTATCAAATATCAAATAGTAACGCACTAGAGACTATTGAAGAATGTAATTTTAATAACTTGTGCTCTCTTACCAATTTTCAACTAGAAGAATATCTTAAAGAGGTATCTCGTGTTTTCAAAAATACTACATCGTCTATAGAGAGCGGAGTTGCTATCAGTCTCTCCAAAACAAAGAGGACTTGGAGATATTATAGATCAGGGTATGTACATTACGTTGCATTACGTTCAAATAAGATAACCATTACAGCCAAATGTCTTTCTAACTTTGGATTACGTGCCCTCCTCACTTTTGTACGACTATCTTCTGAGTATCCCTGTGCTCTATTGTTGAGAGAAGTTTTTAATTTTAGATCTTTCAATCTAGATAAGTTTGCGAGATGGTCAAATCTACAACTGTATCAAGCATTATCGTTGAGGTTGAATTATAATTATGATCAAGGAGTTTACCCAAGTGGAGTGGATACAACAGAACAAATTATTAAACCTTTAACTCTAGAAAGGCTTGGTTTGAGAGTCACACTAGACACTCCTGAGCAAGGCTCAACACATAACAAAGTAGAAAACATTTTTCAAGTAGTAGATAGAAGTGCAAACGGCATTGAAAAATATTCTCTTCCATACTGGTCTCAGAATGATTATGATGATGAGGATCTGGAAAAGGACATACCGTATCTTTACAAGTACGAGGATTCTGAGGTAATTCCTAACGTTTTTAATAGTATGCCAGATGCTAACCGCTACAAAGATTATTTTAGCATTTTAGCAGTTATTGAAAATATGTGGCCTAAATTAGCAATGGATTATCCATCTCAAAGTAAGTAACTATGAAATTTTTTAGTTTTATCCCAGAATCTGAAATGCTGGATTCAAAGAAAACCCTGATAGCTCAAGATATATTAAGAAGAGGAGCTTATAGTTTTAGCATTTCATATTCTTATCTTCATATTGCTAACAAACAGATTACTTATAACAACTTTAAATCTGCAGCTTGCTTTAGGTCCTTATTTACATTCATCAAGCAATTTAAGACTCCCTTAAATTTAAGAGTTAGAGTAACTCTAGATTGTAGTAACCCAATAGATAGAAGATCCTCTGCTTATTGCTGCAGTACTCCAGATGAAATTAAGGAGTACTTAGATGAACTTGTTAATTTAGTTGGAGAAGAAGTTCTTTCCTATAAACTTGTTTATAAGCAAAACAGTACAATAGATGTAAAGCTAGACTTTAAGAGGGCATATTCTTGGGCTATAGCTTTTACTGCTATATATGTAAGATTGCTTAATGAGTTCCCTTTAAACATTAACTTAAGAGAGATTTTTAACCTCCGAAAAGTTTGCCCTAAAAGTAGAAACTATCCCATTTTATCATTAATAATGGCATTTTCTATAACCAGGGCAACTAGATGGATACATTGCTTGACAGTAAATGCTGGAGTAATTTATAAACTTCTAACATTTGAGGAACTTAAAGAAGCTCTCAAATTATATTTTAGGAGACTATTTTCCGAGTATGATGTCGGCAGCGTACTATCACAAATATTCTTCTGTTCGGATGAGGTACCTCAGTTTAGTAAAGTTACTTCTGCTAGTCAAAAAGATGAATTCATAAAAACATATCCTTACATTATAGAATATAAATTTGATCCTATAGAAAGAACAAAACTTGTGTCAAATTTTTCAGAAGAAAGATCTCATATGGTTCTTATAGGAGCAAGGTTTTATTATCTCCCTTATGTATTAGAACTTCTTAAAGGAGTTTGTGATCCTAAAGTTGTAGAATTTTTTAAAAGTATTTGCGAGATTACAAATGAACACAAAGAAAAAGGTCTTCATAGTAGGACCTGATTGGTGTGACATAACACATTTTCTTTTATTTGATTTTGAGATTGTACAAGAGATTTCACAGGCAGATATTATAATGTTTACTGGAGGAGAAGACATCTCTCCCAGTCTTTATAATGATACTATCCATCCTACTACTCATTTTACACCTAGAAGAGACGAGATGGAAGTAGCTGCTTTCAAAGCGGCTCCTAAAAGAGCATTACTTATTGGAGGATGCCGTGGAGCACAGTTATTGACTGCTCTGAGTGGTGGTCGATTAATCCAGCATTGTATTAATCATAGTGGCCGAGGTGGACATAATATTACAACTACAGAAGGTGATAGATTTGAGATCACATCATGCCATCACCAAATGATGTATCCCTATGAAATGCCTTCTGAAGATTATGAACTTGTTGCTTATAGTTCTGAGAATCTTAGCCCTTACTATTATACAGGAGCAGGTCTCTTAGCTGTTCCTGAAACTTTTAAGGAGCCTGAGATTATATATTACCCCAAGACTCGAAGCCTATGCATCCAGGGACATCCCGAATGGATGCCGATAGATAAACCTGTTATACCTTATATTAATGACTTAATAAAGAAATATCTTTATGAAAATTGAAAATTTTCTCGTGGGATCTGATCCTGAACTTTTTATTGTAGATACAAAGAAAGACAAAATTATTTCTTCTATAGGATTGATCCCGGGAGAGAAGGGAGCTGCATATCATCCTGCGAATCTTCCTGAGGGATTTGGGCTACAGATTGATAATATCCTTGCTGAATTCAATATCCCTCCTACAAATAACGAGGAGGATTTCGTAACTTCCATGAATGTCATGAAAGAATTTATTCGTGGCTTTGTTAAGTTAAAGAATCCCGATTATGACATTCTTTGCCGGGCTTCCGCCTTTGTTGATGAAGATCAACTTCAGAGTGACGAGGCAAAATTATTTGGATGTTCCCCAGATTTTAATGCTTGGAAACTTTGCCAAAATCCTAAACCAAATGGAGACTCAACTAATCTTCGTTCTACAGGATGTCATATACACGTAGGATTTGATGATCCTACAGACGATATTTGCCTGGATTTAATACGTACAATGGACCTCTTCCTAGGAGTGCCTTCAGTACTCTTAGATCCAGATACAGACCGAAGAAAACTCTATGGAAAAGCTGGATGTTTTAGATTTACTCCTTATGGAGTGGAGTATAGAACCCTTTCCGGCTATTTTATAAGTAATGATAATCTTATCAGGTGGTGCTTTAGACAGACTATTAAGGCAATAGAATTTGTCAATGCAGGTAATACTGTTAATGATGATAGACAGTTAATCCTTAAAGCTATTGACAAGTGTGATACAGGCACTGCTATAACATTAATTAAAAAATATAATATAGAACTCTAATGTGTGGAATATTTGGGTTTGCTGGGAAACTAGGCAACCATGAATTCAATATACTTAAATTTTCAACTTTAGGAGCTATGAATGACGCCCGTGGAGGAGACTCTGCGGGCGCCTTTATTGACAAGAAATTTGCTCATGCTGTAGGAGACCAGAAATTGTTCCTTAATTTTACTATTAAGAATAATTTCTTAAATGAATTTCAAGGAGTGCCTGTACAATATGCTCTAGGGCACTGTCGTAAGGCATCTGTAGGCAAAAAAACTATTCTCGAAGCCCAGCCAGTAGTTATCCCTGGGGAAGAAGATATCCCTGAATTTGCCATGATTCATAATGGGACTCTCCTCAATCATGAAGAGCTTAGAGATAAATATCTCAGCAAAACACCAGATCATTTTACAGATTCCCAAATTTTTGCTTATATAGTCTATTATTATGGTTTCAAAGTCCTTACAGAGTACTATGGAGCAGGGGCTTTTGCATTCCTAGACTATAGAACAAAGACTCCTACAATGTATCTTTTTAGAGGAGAATCTCCCTTATACAAGACCTCCCCTAATACTAGCTCAGAACGACCTTTATTTTGGCTTAAAAAACCTGATGGCATCTGGTTTTCTTCTATTAAAGAGAGCCTAGAATTTATAGATCTTGGAGAAAACTCTGTAGAAGAAGTCCCAGCTAATACTCTCTTTATTATTAAAGATGGTAAGGTAGTTTCTTCCAAAACATATAATCGTAGTGCAATGTATCAGTGTAATAACACTACTAGGACTTTGTATGGATATAGTGGCTATAATGAATATGACTATGATGATTACTATTCTAGAAGTTACCAGAATTCTAGATCTTCATATCAATCTCCTTATAGCTCAAGTGTAGAACGTACATACTCTGCTACTACTTTTGTACTATCAGAAAGAGAGGAAGAATATGACAAGCCTGCAAGTAATAAAATCATTTTTAAGGGAGGACTTTATTACAAAGGTCAGCAGTTGCTTCATGGGTGTCATAAAATTTCAGAATACGGATTTGAAAATACCTATTCAGATTCTGGGTACTCCTCTGTTATTTTACCCAAACCTTTCTATTTCTTTCACGGCTACTTGATGAAGGATGGGTTGAATTATGAAATAGCTGTTGAACTAGAAAAACAACTAGGAGAAAACTTTAAGTTAGAGTATATTAGGAAGTTGGTAATGACTGCCTACTATGATCTTAAAACTAAAAAGTTTTATACTAGGAAGGGAAAATCTTATACGGGATCTTATCCTATATATTTCTCTCTTACAAATACTAAGTATAGTATATCAGGAGGATTTATTTACCAATATACTGAAAAGTACGATCCTAAAAGTTGTACTGTTTGGAGGCTTTATTCACCTCAATATTCAGGAACAGATATTAAAGAAAAGTATCAGGCTTTGATACAGAAGTCAGTAAAGAAAATTATTTCTAAGATTTAATATGTTACAAAGGACTACAAAAGTTCTTACTGCAAGTGGTAAGATAGTCAAAAAATCTGAATGTTGTACTATAAATGGAGCATTCTATATCAAAGACGTAGAAGCTGTAAAGGTAGGACTAACCTGGTTCCTTAAAAATGATCCTAGAATATTCTATGATTATAGTACTCATAGCTGGAGAAAAACACGAGGACTAAATATATGCCAAGGAATTGTTGATAAAGATTCTAGTGGTAAATATATATATGGTGCCTTTGTTGTTGATCATAGCAAAAATATTTCTGTCAATATCTTAGGTAGTTTAGGTGAAACTCGCACTCAGGTAGTCTTCATGAATAAAGATCTTATGGGAGATACTATCTTCTTTAATAAGAATTTAGGAGTATATGAAGATCGTGTGAACATGAAGCCTATACTGAAATCACTAGATAATTTATTAGCGAATACTATAGGATATGGTAATTATGATTATACATTTTCTCAAGAGTATTCCTCAAGTAAGCATCTAGAGACTTTCCTAAATACTCCTAGAGATTTAACTAAGCTCAGCTATCAACCTAGTATTAACAAAGAGGATTTAGCACAGTTTGGGAACTTGTCTTTTGGCTTAGAGTTTGAAACAGCTATGGGAAAGATTTCCCAAAAAGATTGTTTTAATCTCGGCCTTATTCCACTCAAGGATGGTTCTATTAAAGGAATTGAGTATACTACAATTCCTATGCAAGGAGAGGATGGTTTTAAGCTTTTAATAAATCAAATTAAATTATTGCAGAAGTCTGCGATGTTTGATAAAGACTGCTCTCTTCATCTACATTTAGGAGGATTTCCAATAGAGAGTAGATCAATCTGGGCTCTTTATAAGTTACTTCTTGTTATAGAACCTAGGATAGCAGAAATTATGCCTAAGTGGGCATTTAATACTGCAAGATTTAAATCAAAGCAAAAAGACTATTGTCTCCCCTTAAAGAAGTTTAGCTCTTTTGAGGAGTATTATTCATACTGTTCCGGAGATAGACTACGATTTGATGGTAACTTAAGATATCCTCATCCTCTAGATGAAGAGGATCGAGCAAAATGGAATATTCATGCACGATATGTATGGGCTAATCTAATAAATTTATTGTTTAAACATAAAGGTAAAACAGCTGAATTTAGAGTTCATGCCCCTACATTTAATATCCAGAAAATTATTAATTGGATGTTCATATGTGCTGGTATTTTACACTATGCTATAAAACATAAAGACACTCTCTTAGCAAGTAGAGTTTCCTCAATGTCTCTAACTTTAGAGGATCTTATATCTGCAGTATATACTAGAAGGATACAAGAACAGCTCATTAGCTATATTAATCAAAGGAAAGCATTCTTTAACCTTTCAGCTAATAAGTACAATGATCCTGCAGGACTACTTGATCTAAGATTGGATGAAGAAGAGGATTATAAAACGAATCTAATTACTAATGTTAGGTGATTGGACTAAACTTATTAACTTAGAGAATGTGAAGCCGATACTGTCTATGCTTAATAAAGAGTATAGGCAGTATACGGTTTTCCCTCCTAAGAACCTAGTATTTGAAGCCTTTAGGCAATGCCCAGTTGACTCTGTTAGAGTAGTGATAATTGGACAAGACCCTTATCCTCAAAAGGGATATGCTACAGGAATAGCATTCGCAAATCCTAAGGAAATTAAAGAAATTAGTCCCTCTTTATCTATTTTACGAGATAGAGTGTTCAGAGACTATGGTGTATTAAATAATGAATTTGATCAAACTCTTATATCTTGGGAAAAGCAAGGAGTCCTATTATTAAATGCTGCACTTACAGTACGAGAAAATTGTCCTGGAAGTCATACACATTACTGGGTTCCGTTCATAGAGTCCCTAATTAGGGCTTTAAATGAAACACATCCTGGCTTGATTTATGTTTGTCTGGGAAAAGTTGCAGAGAAATATATCAAGTATATTGGTCCATCAAATCATGTGCTTAAATACCCTCATCCTGCATATTACTGTAGGTTAGGATGTGGGTTTGAGGCGACTATGTTCTTAGACATTAACAAAATCCTTAAAGAGCTTAATAATGATACAATTAAGTTTTAGTGGCTGAGAATAAAAAAGTTAGGAATGCTACAGCAATAGAATACGAAGGTATTCAGTTTAAAAGTAGACTTGAAAGAGCCTGTTATATTAGATTGAAATCTGAAGGATTTACTCCTCTGTATGAACCGACTCATTATGTCTTACTTCCTCCTTTTAAACTAAATAATGGTGTAATATATGCTCCTAAAAAGAAAGATCTTAGTTTATATACTTCTTTCAGGGCATTGACATATACACCAGATTTTGAATTTACCTATAAGGGCATTCATGTATTCTACGATGCTAAAGGCATGCCAAATGATACCTATCCTCTAAAAAAGAAGTTGTTCATTTCTTATCTAGAAAATTTACAGATTCCTTATATTTTCTTTGAGCCACATAACCTAGCTCAGTTAGAGCAATCAATACAAATATTGTATGAATTACATAGCAAAAATTAAGGAACTATCTAAGCTTTGCTTATCAGATTCAGATAGTAAAAGAATTATAGGGTGGTTAGATCAAAGGGATCTACTTTCTATAAAAGAAATAATTACTTCAGAATTTATTAAGTTTAGAAGATCAAAAAACAATAGTACTGATGAACTAACATGTGATGAAACATATGCTAATTTTGCTGAGTTAGAATCTATTGTAAATGAATATCTTAGACTTAACTATTACTTAGAGGATGAACTAAATTATTATGAAGAGTATTAAAGAACTCGCACTGAACATTAGTGAGCCGGAGTATAGAAAAATTCAAGCTTTTTCATATTCCATGCTCGCTAAATTTCTTAGGGCTAAAGATCCTAAAAGTTTGCTTGATACTACTAAGCAGGATTCTGAAGCGCTACGATTTGGTTCTTTAGTGGATTGCTTACTTACAGAGCCTGAAACACTAGGAAGTAGATTTTGCTTCACTGATGCAAAAACTCCTCCTCCAAGTCTTTTATCTGTAATTACGTATATTTATGATAAAATGCCTAAAGCAGCAAAGTTTTCAGATATTCCAGATCAACTAAAACTTGAGGCTTTAGATCATTTCGAATATGGAACTAGTTGGCAATCTATTACAAGACTTAAGAGAGTAAATGAGTATGCTCTATATTATTCTCTCTTACAGAAGGCTGAGGGTAAAACAGTAGTTTCTTCAGAAGAACTAGCAAGAGCAACTTCTTGTGTGGAAACTTTACGCAATCACTTTTTTACACGAAAGTATATTAATGATGAAGACTTTTCAGTAGATACAATGGAAAGACTTTATCAGTTAAAATTCTCTTCTGAGTATCAAGGAAGTCCTATCAAATGCATGTTTGATAAGATTATAGTAGATCATGAAAATAAGACTATATTACCTATAGATCTCAAAACCACAGGATCTAATGAGGAAGACTTTTGTCATTCTGCTTTAACTTGGGATTATTTTATACAAGCTAATATGTATTCTCAGATACTGCTAGATAATATTCTCAAGGATGAGTATTTTAAGGATTTTGAGCTTCTTCCTTTTAGGTTTGTAGTAATTAATAAATATAATCTTACCCCCTTGGTATGGAAATATCGTGTAAGAATAGAAGGTGAGGAAGTAATAGATCCTCAACAACCTTTGTTATCGGATCACGGTTATAAAAGTTGGCGGCACCTTGTAAAAGAAGCTGCATGGCATTTTAGAACTCAAAAGTTTGATTATTCTTATGCCTCATATATGGCAAATGGAGAAAGAACTATTGAGTTTAAAGAATTACTTCATTAATGAGAAACATAGATGCGTTAACTTACTTTAAAGGTGATGACCTTGCTGCTAAAGTTTGGGCAGACAAATATGCACTAAAGGATGATAATGGCAATATACTAGAAACTAATCCTAATAGTATGCATACTCGGATGGCTTCTGAATTTGCTAGAATCGAAGCTAAATATGGAGGTTCTAAAGCAATGCCTCAAGAATTGATAGAGTCTCTATTTAGAGATTTTAAATATATAATCCCAGGAGGCTCTGTGATGGCCGGTTTAGGGAGTCCAATGATTGGGTCTCTTTCGAATTGCTTTGTAATAGGCCAGCCTGAGGATTCATATTCTGGCATAATGAAACTCCGAGAAGAACAGGCCCATTTGATGAAGCGTCGCGGGGGTGTGGGAAAAGACCTATCTACATTGAGACCTGCCGGAGCAAAAGTTCATAATACAGCTAAAAGTTCAACAGGAGCAGCTTCATTTATGGAAGTAGATTCTAGTATTACTCAAGAGGTAGCCCAAAGAGGTCGGCGGGGAGCACTTATGCTCACTCTTGATATTAGGCATCCTGATGTAGAGGAATTTATTACTAAAAAGCAAGATCTATCGAAAGTCACAGGAGCAAATATTAGTGTTAAAGTTACGGATGATTTTATGAAGGCAGTTATGAAAGATGAAGATTACATTCTTCGTTGGCCTGTAACTACAAAAGTAAAGAATACTGCTTTCCAAGATCTTGAGTATGGTAAACTCTTATGTCTAGAGCATCCCCGTGAGGATACATGTTACTATTTCAAGAGAGTAAGAGCCCGTAAACTCTGGGAATTATTAGTTCACTGTGCCTGGAATACCGCCGAACCCGGTATAATGTTTTCAGATAGGCATATTAACTTTAGCCCTGATGGAGTATATCCTCAATATAGAGGTATAAGTACCAATCCATGTGGCGAGATCTTTATGCAACCCTATGATAGCTGTAGATTAATTCATCTTAATCTCACATCCTTCATAAGGAATCCTTATACGGAGAATGCTTGCATAGATTTTGAAACTCTTAAAAATGTAGCTAAGTATGCTACTAGACTAGGCGATGATTTAGTAGACCTAGAAGTCGAAGCTATAGATAGAATATTAGGGCATATAAAATCATCTATAGGAAACAACCTCGCAGAGTGGAGGCTATGGCACCAGATTAAACAAACTGCATTAGATGGAAGAAGATGTGGTATAGGTTTTACAGGATTGGCAGATGCTCTGGCGATGATGAATGTAGGATTTGATCAAAAGGGAAAAGAAATTACAGAACAAATTCTCAGAACCATTTTTGCAGCAGAGTTAGAGGAAGAGATCTCTTTAGCTAAAGAAAGAGGGTTCTTCAAAGGTTGGAGTGCCTTTTTAGAGCAAAATAGCAAAGATTTTGATACTAATGATTGGTATAATATGGTTTTGAAAGAGTTCCCCGAACTATATGCTGAATTACAAAAATATGGGAGACGTAATATTTCCTTTAGTACTGTAGCTCCTACAGGCACAGTAAGTATCCTCACTCAGACTTCATCAGGTATTGAACCAGTATTCTCACTATACTATGTAAGACGAAAAAAATGTGGTGAAGGAGAAATCCCGGACTTTATAGACCAAAATGGAGAAAAATTCAAAGAGTTCAAAATTTTCCATAGACCCTTTATAGTATGGGCTCAAAAAAGATTAGGGCTTGCTACTATCGAGGCAACAATAGATATGATAAACTCTTTGGAACCTGGTGATTTTGAGGCTTTATTGCAAGGATCTCCTTGGTATAAACAAACTGCTCCAGAAATTGATTGGAAAACTAGAATTCAAATTCAAGGTATAGCTCAAAAGTATACTACTCATAGTATTTCTAGTACTCTTAATCTTCCTAAGGATGTTACCGAGAAGGAAGTCTCTGATATTTATACCTATGCCTTTGAGCAAGGCTTAAAAGGTGTTACAGTATATAGGGAAGGTTGTAGATCAGGAATTTTAGTTACAAATACTACAGATTCTAATACTTTTGTACAACATAGTGCTCCCAAGCGACCAAAGGTTCTTGAAGCTGAGCTACATATTATAAAAGTAAAAAGAATTAAATATGCTGTAATTGTAGGACTATTTGAACACAAACCTTATGAAGTTTTCGCATTTGAATTAGGCGAAGGGAATTTTCTTTCTCAAAAGGGAAAGATTATTAAGATTAAGAGAGGTCATTATAACTTTATAGGAGATGAAGATCTTAATATTGAAGGGCTGCATTTAGCCAATGATAAGGTTGAGGAACGAGCTAGTTCTATCTATATTTCTATGCTTCTTAGACATGGAGCTCCTATAGAGTATGTTATATCCACAATGAAAAAAGTGAGTGAAAATATCGCTTCATTTACTTCTGCAGTATGCCGAGTATTAATGGAATATTGTACTAAAGGAATCTCTGATGAGAGCTGCCCTGAATGTGGGGCTGCTTTAACTAGAGAAGCAGGCTGCAAGAAATGTAATAATTGTGGATATTCAGTATGTCTTACCTTATTAGTAAAGTATTAATGAAACTAAAAATTAAATATAGAGTCACGGATCCTGTAGCTTGTCCTATCATATCTAAAAAAGGGGATTGGATTGATCTTGCAGCTGTTCAAGATGTAAAATTCAAAGCTCCTCATAATGCATACAATACAAGGAAAACTACTTACGATGTTAAGAAGGTTTCCTTAGGGATAGCTATGGCCTTACCTAAAGGTTTTGAGGCTATCATAGCTCCTAGGAGCAGTCTATATAAAGCTAAATCTTTAACCCTTGTTAATAGTATTGGTATAATTGACTATTCTTATAGAGGAGATAATGATATATGGTCAGCATACTTAAAGGCTGATGCAGATACTTCCTTAAATAAAGGAGAAAGAATTCTCCAATTTAGAATTCAACCTTCCCAGAAGGCTTCTATATGGGCTAAGTTAAAGTGGATCTTTACTAGTTCCATAAGTTTCGAAAAAGTAGAATTTCTCACAAACCCTGATCGAGGGGGCTTTGGAAGTTCAGGTGGTTATAAATCTATGAAAAGCTAATGAATTTGTTATGTACTACACTTATTATATTAGTAGCAGGATTAGTAGTTATCTCTGTTGCTAAGATCTTCATAAATATTCATAGGAATATAAAAGATCAAGAGTCTTTTGATAAAAGATATAAGGTTTCCTTCGATAAACATTTTAAAAAAGTTAAAGTCCCTTTAATTAAAATGAAAATAGGAGGAAATCTTAAATATTTCATAGTAGATAGTGGTGCAGAAGTAAATATTCTTGCCACAGATTTCTTTGAGTCTTTAGATCCTAAATATATTACCCAATCTGATATAGAAGCACAATTGATTTCAGCGGAAGGATCTTCAACAAAGGCCTTAGTAGTACATATAGATTTATCTTTTAAAAAAGAGAAATATCCATCAATTCAATTTTTGGTTACAAAGCTGGTAGATGCAACTGAATGGATTCAGGAAAACACTAAAATTTGTATTGCAGGAATATTAGGATCAGAGTTTTTTGCACGATATAAATGGCTAATTGACTTTGATGAAAGATGTATTTGGGTTTCTCAATTAGATAAAGAGGAGAATGAATAGGTTTAAGTATGGTAGTGGAAAGACTTCTTTCTTCACAATACTTACTCCTGTAAATTCAACTTCTATTGTTGCTAAATTACATTATGAAAATTTTGTAAATGTAGGTTATAAAGATTATACAAAACTCTGGGTCTCTTGTGATAGAGGCCCAGAAATTTGTGAAGGATGTACTCTTTCTACTACTAATATGGAAAATGGTACCCACATAAATTTCTTAGTTAATAAAATAAGAAATGAACTAGGGTATCTGTGGTTAGTAGAACTAGAAAGATGCGATACCTAGTAACTAGGAAACCAAGAGAAGTTGATGAAAAGACTCCATATTCATTAATTTCATTACAAGGACTAGTAGAATATTTTAAAGATCATAAATTCATTGGTTTAGATACTGAAACCTCTGGATTTAGTCCTTATACTAAGGAATTATTACTAGTTCAAGTTGGAGATGAGGAAAATCAGTTTGCTATAGATAATAGTATTGATATTAGAGAGCTGAAATCTTTTTTTGAAAATCCTCAATATATCTTTATTTTACACAATGCCAAGTTTGACTTAAGATTTTTCTTTCATTATAACATCATAATAAAATATGTCTTTGATACTTTTCTAGCTGAAAAATTATTATGGCTAGGATATCCTGCAGGAATGCATAGTTTAAGTTTACAATATTGCTGTCAGCATTATTTAAATGTTAAACTTGATAAGGAAGTACGAGGACATATTATTTTCGAGGGAGCTAGTGATAGGGTTATTGTTTATGGTTGTAGAGATGTACAATACCTAATCCCCCTAATGAAAGAACAGCTTAAGGCATTACAAGAAAAGGATCTCTTACGAGCTATAGATTTAGAAAATAAATTCGTAGTTGTTTTAGCCTATATAGAGTATTGTGGAGTAAGATTAGATGTTGAGAGATGGAAGAAAAAGATGCAATCTGATCAATCAAATCTAGAGATTGCAGTAAGAGAATTGAATAAATGGGTTGTTCAAAACTGTGATGAAAGGTTTGTAGAAAAGAATGTTCAGCAGGACTTATTTAATTCAATAGAATCTTCAGAACCTAAGTGTAAAATAAATTGGGCTAGTTCAAGACAAGTAATTCCCTTATTTGAATCTTTAGGCTTTAATCTTTGGGTTAGAGATAAGGAAACTAAGGAAATGAAAAAATCTGTTGAAGCAAAAGTTATTGAGCCTCAAAAAGACCTAAGTCCCATAGCAGATCTTTATTTAAATTATAAAGGATATGAAAAAGTCTGCAGCACCTATGGTCAGAACTTTATAGATTTAATTAACCCAGTATCAGGACGAATTCATACCCAGTTCTCACAGCTTATGGATACCGGTCGATTATCTTGTGGAGGAGGGAAAGATAAAGATATAGACAAACCCCTTGTTAATCTACAAAACTTACCCGGTGATGCAGAGACAAGAGCATGTTTCATACCTGAGGAAGGGAATATTTGGATCTCTGCTGATTATAAAGGACAGGAGAGTGTTCTTATTGCTAATGTCGCTGAAGACAAAACTATGATTGAAGAGTTTCTTCATGGCGCTGGTGATATGCACTCCCTAGTAGCAAAAGCGATTTTCCCAGACGAAATAGGAGATTGTCCAGTCTCTGAAATAAAAGAAAAATTTCCTAAGCTTCGAAAAAAAGCTAAAGGACCAGAGTTCTGCTTTAATTATGGTGGTAATGATGCTACACTAGTTGCAACTTACGGTTTCTCTCCCGAAACTGCTGCATCAATATACAATAATTATATGAAAAAGTTTTCTGGAGTAGCTAAGTATCAAGCATGGTGCAGAAAGGAAGTCATGAATGTTGGTTTTATAGAGCATTGCCCTGAAACTGGTCATAAAGCATATATTTATGACTTTGACAAACTTAAAGCAGCAAAAGAAGAGATGTCTAGGCCAGGATTTTGGGATAGGTATAAAATACTTAAACAGATTGATCCTAAATCCCCAGAAGTCCAAATGGTAAAATATTTCTTCAAGAGAAAAAGTGCTTCAGAAAAACAAAGTATTAATTACCGTATTCAAGCAAGAGGAGCTATTTGTTTTAAAAGGTTCTCAATTATGTTCTTTCAATGGTTATGGAAGAATAATTTACTTTTTACAGTGAAGTATTGTATTCCAGTCCACGATAAAACTTTGTTGTGGTTAAACTGAGTTAATTGCTGGAAACTCCTAAAGACGTAAAATACTTACTAATTTATTTGGTAATGTGACAATTTTTACGTATTTTTGTAGAAAATAAATTTTACAAAAAATGGACAATCAGCAGCTAAATCTCTTAACAAGAGAACAATCTCAAGTACTATTAACGGCTAGACTAGGTGATGGCTGTATAAATACGTCAAATACCAATAGTACTTTTTATAGTACAAACTGTAAATACAAAGAGTATATTGATTTTAAGGGAACCCTATTAGGGGATCTTGTGAAAAATCAAAAATCTTCGCTAAACATGGGCTACAAAAAATCCATTATTTATACTATGAGGTCTAAATCTATGGATTTATTAAAGTATATAAAGCAAATGCCTCTTGAAGAGATTTTAAATAATCTAGATGATTTAGGATTGGCATTATGGTTTTATGATGATGGAAGTTTACATCAAACTAAGCTATTTTATAACTTGTGTACCCATAAGTTTAGTAAAGAAACTCATAAGGATATTCTAGTTCCCTTTTTTAATAAAATGGGAATTTTTCCTAAAATAGTATCTGAAACCAAAAAAGATAAGAGAGTATTCTATTATCTGTGTATTGGAAAGTATGATGGTGCCAATATAATTTCAGATATTTTATCAAGATATCCTTTAGATTGTTATTCTTATAAGAGGTGGAGTCCAGAGACTATCCAGAAATGGAGTAAGATGCAAGAGTATCTGAAAAGCTCAGATAAAGAATATTCAAAGAGAGGTTTAGGAAATCTTTGGAGATCTTTATAAGATATAGTCCGATCTTACAGGAAACTGTAAGAGTGTATATGGATTCGATATACACGTAACATACATGGAGGCCAATATTGAAGCCCCAAAAGAAATAGCCGAGAAAGTTGCAAATGCTCTTGTAACTTGTATGAGAAAAGCAGGGCAATTATTCTGTAAAACTGTACCTTTAGATGCAGATGTTTCTATAGGGAACCATTGGATACACTAATGATTACAAAAATTATCAAATTCGGAGCTCCTTGGTGTACAGCATGTACTGCTGTAGACACTGCACTGGAGCAGCTTCAGGCTATTAAGCCGGAAATTGAAGTTTCAAAAGTTAATATTGAGGAAGATGAAGCTACCACTGAATTATACAAAGTAAAAGGTCTTCCTACTATTGTATTTCTAAACGATGAAAACAAGGAAATGGGGAGAAATGTAGGTAGATGTACAATACAAGAGATTTTAAGCACTATAAATGGCCATGGCATATAATAAGGTACATGAAGAAATTAAAGCCACATATGAGGCTAAAAATAGGGATTATGGGGATTCTTTTAATAAGTCCCTTAATCATTTTGGTATTGTAGCTGCAGTAGTAAGAATAAGTGATAAGTTTGAACGATTAGTTAATCTTACTAATAGACAGAGACTAGCCAAAGCTGCAGTGGATGAGCCCTTAGAAGATACCCTAAAAGATATGGCTAATTACTGCATTATGACAGCATCTTGGCTTGAAGATCAAAAAAACAAAACATGAAAATAGTTGGAATGTCAGACCTACATGGTTTGCTACCTAAATTAGAAGATATCCCTGACTGTAATGTTGTTATTATAGCTGGGGATATCTCCCCTCTGTATTTGCAAGAAAAGATAGCAGAATGTGCCATATGGTTTGGAAATGTATTTATACCCTGGTGTGAGACTTTACCTTGTGATAAGGTAATTATTGTAGGAGGGAATCATGACTTCTTCTTAGAAGATATTAAGCCTCATTTTTTAAAGTTTGGGAAAAATAAAAAGATTATTCTCCTAAAACACCAGGTTTATAAATATAATCATATTACTTTTTTTGGCACTCCCTATGTGGAGGGTCTTCCCCGATGGGCGTTTAATTTATCCTTGGAACAAGCCGAGGAGAAGTTCTCTAAGATACCAAATTGTGATGTACTAATATCGCATACACCTCCCTTTGATGCTGCAAATACCGGCAGAGTTGGAGGATATAGAGGAGCTGTAGATTATGGATCTTGGGCATTAAGAAATGCTATTTTAAATAAAAGAATAGGTTTAATAATCTGCGGTCATATACACACTGGAGATCACTCTCTAAATGACTGGTTTGGTCATAAAATAGTAAATGTTTCCCTTCTCAACGAAGATTATAACATGGAATTCTCCCCTAAACTTATAGAAATATAATGAAAATACTCTATACCAGTGCAGAATTGCTGCAAGATCAAGGACTACTTAAAAATATTGAAACAGCGGGACGAGTCTGTTATAAATCAGAAGATAGAATAACTGAGGACTCAGCACTAACTTTTGTTAATATGATTCGAAAGAGTGGGCACTACTCAGTCTTAGAACATGGAAGTATTTACCTCAAAAGTAAATTTCCTATCATAATAGAGGATATTTCTACTGAGAGGTATATTTCTGGCAATGCTCTTCCTGAATCTCCTTGGTGTCATATTGATCTTAAAGATAGTTTTTACTATTATTATACAAATCTTCGTGTCATTGAAGAAGCTTGCCCTCGATTAGCAGACTGCATTATTAAATCTAAACCCTTGCCTGAGGGTATAGAATTTTTTAATCCTAGTTCGGCGGATCCTTATAGACGAATTTCTTTTAGAATTATAGCGGATTTTAAGATCTCAGAGCAATATCTTCGGCATAGATTACTTTCTCCTAGTAAAGAGAGTACAAGATTCTGTAACTATAGTAAAGAAAAATTTAATAAAGAACTCTCTATTGTTCTTCCACAATCTCTAGCTAGAATTTTAGGATTTCTTCCTTGCTCTGTATCATCATTAAATGATAAATGGAAAGTTCACTTCAAAGAAGAAACTGTAAAGTCTAAAAATGCTGAGTTCTATATTAATAATATACTGACTCATTTTAGTGAAAAGATATCTGATACTGAATATCTTGTAAACTTATCCATGTATCCAGAATTAGATCTCTATCTTAGCATTGCTAAATTAGCTGAAATCAAATACATGGATTTAGTTAACAAAGGCACTAAACCAGAGGAAGCTAGAATTATTCTTCCTTGTATGACTAAAACTGAACAGGTCATGACTGGGTTTATAAAAGATTGGCAGGAAGTTTGCGTCAAGAGATCTATAAAAGCAGCTCAGCCTGAGGCCAGAGTTATTGCAAAAGATATCTTAATGGTGTTAAATGATTTAAGGAATTCTAATAAAGAGAAGGATTTATATACAGTAGCACACGAATATTTAGATGCACTTAAAGCAGATTTCTCTTATGATAACGTATAAGGAGTTCATTAAAACTTATAATCCTATAGATAATGACTTTGATCCTGCAGCTCCTATGGAAGGAAAACTATATGATGTTATAGAATTCTCTCGAATAGCTCCATATGCTTTACGAAGCAGACTTCTTTGGACTGTAGTAAAGGAAGATTTTTTTGATACTAATAGTAGGGAATATACTACTAAAACTCGAATTTATCCAGGATGTATAAGTAAACCTGTAGTACAAGGATATATGGTAACTACAGAGCCATATAAATACGGAGCTGATATAGTTGTAGAACTATAAAAAATTTCCCCAGTAGGAATCAACCTACCGGGGATTTTTTTTTAGACTTCAGAAACTATCTTTGCTCAAAAGTAAATCTATCGAAAACATCAAAGAAATCTTGAACAGCATTAACACCAGGAATTAATCGTGAACTGTAGAAAAAGAAAGGTGATTTATCCTTAGCATCTTCTTCTCACCACAAAAATCCTTTATAATCGTTGCCAGTTATGAGATCTCTAGTTTCATCAATAGTATTTGTAAAGAATCTCTGAATATTTAGGAATCATGTTAAACATGCTATAGGAGACTGCATAATATCTGTAGCACTATTTAGATCTACAAAGAAAGAAGCCTCTAAGAATGCTCCATAAAAAGCTCTATACATATTTTGAGTAACAATCTTAGTAGCTCATCCTGTATAATCTTCCTCAGGATCATCAGGTACAAGGACTTTAGCTATCATAGCAGCTAGGAAGAAGGATACAATAGCTTGCATCTCATAAGCAAGAGCTCTGAGCTTTGACACTCTAAGCCTACAAAAATCCTCAAATGTGAAATCTAACTTTGATTCAGTAGGATGCTCTCTAAAGTATTCTTCATATTGTTTTTTTGCTGCTTTTTCATTTATAGCAACATTCTGATTAGCTAGGTATCCTATAATAGGTAGAGATCTTAGTAGTAATCTAGAAAATGCTTTGGTAAATTCTAATCCTCCAGCAGATAACTCTGAGAGACCAACTCTAAATCTTCCAATATCATATTCATCTGTAGCCAGATTTTTATGCAAAGAGCTTCATCGTGCCCTTAATAAACCAGGCATTCAATTTCGATACTGCATGATAAGGGTCCCTGCAACTGTAGTACCTGCTAAGTATCTATCTTCAGCAGGCATAACACCTTTGATTTTAGTAGCCGCATCCTGTGCAATAAATCGTATTCTTATTATGTGCTCCTTAGATAATCTTTCATCTACAGTAATAGTACCATCTTCTGCTACTCTTAGCAGATCTGCAATAGGCGTAGCATTAGGATTTTTACTTATTCGAACAATCTTTTTAGAGTTTTCATCAAAACCTCAAGCATATAGAATACTTGCAAGAGTTCTCTTATCAAAAGCAGTATCAGATTTATCTAGAAAATAATAAGCATTTTCCATATTGAAAATTCTGTTAGCTTTATTTGCAGATAATTTATCTCCAGCTATCTTCCAAACATCCTTGTTACTTATGTTAAAGTACTCCATAAGAGCATTATACTTCAGAGGATCCTTTCTCTTCATTTCTAGAGCTTTTTTAGTAGATTCCCTGTCAAAATAGATTCCTTCAGCCTGATTAAGAAGATAGTTTGTATAGTTCTGAGCATAAGCTCTAAAACCTAAAATAGGCTTAAAACCAAGAGTACTCAGTGCAGACCATTGGACTACTTTACGAGCTAGTTTACCATAGGTGTATTCCTTCCCCATAAAAATAAAGGTTTTCTGATCCCCTTGCAATGTTTTACCGTATATATATAAGTCTATAAACTTTTCAAGAACTTCAACATCCGAAGATGACATACCTAAGGCTGTTCTAACCTTGCCAGTTCATTTGTCCATATTAGGCAAGTTATCTCCAGTGAAAACTTTAGCTTCATTTGTTTTAGCATGATAAAGAAGAAGTTGTGCATTAGCCTCAATCTCTTTCATATGTTTATATGTATAAACAGACTGGGCCATCATAAGAAGTACTCTTGAAAGATCATAAGACTTGTGCTTTAATCCTTTTTTTCGTGCTAACTCTCTTAGTTTAGTTTCTCGTATCTGACCTCATTCTGCAGAATCTCTGGATAAGTTAGGGTCAATAGAGTTCTCTATATCTGCAATTTCCTTTTTAGTAAGATTATCAGTTAAAGGATCTAAATAAAAGATAGGAATATGTTTAATAGGATTACCTGCATAATCTCGTGCAGAAGTCTCATCTTGGCTTCTGTAGATTGTATCAGATTCATCTCTAAGCTCTAGGCTGGATAATGCAATACTTCTAATATCAGTTAAAGCTGCAAAACCATTTTTAAAGATAGAATCTACTAAATCATTTCTTACATTAGCAATAAATCTACTGTTAATTTGCCTGCCTGTGATCCTTTCAAATTCCATGTTAAACCTTACGTACATGTTATAATAATCCACTAAAGGCAGAATATCTTGAATTTCTTTAAACTCAGCACTATAATAGTCAGAGTTCTCAACACGATATCTATCTCTAATAAAAGTATTATATTTACTATATAAGGCATCCTTATTATAAGCAAGGTCGTTGTTTATTCTTCAGGCTTCAAATCTTCGCATTTCTCTCTCTTCAGTAGAAGTACCCTTAGCTTTTTCAAGTCTGGCTTTTCAAGAATCCATAGCCCTATTGAAATCTTCTAAAGCCTTTCCAGTATATCTAAATCCAGCTCCCTTATGTCCCCTTGTTACCATATAATTATTTAGGAAAAAAGATATACTTCTAAACTTAGGCTTTCTCGCAGTTTCTAGATCTTCATAAAATGATTTATCATATTTATTAATTAAAGTCCCCGTTTCAGTATTAATTATTTTATTAAATAAATCCTGGACTGTGGTATTATGTTCTTTTGCCCAACTTTCTAATGAAGTATGAGCATTTTGAATCTTTGTTAAAGCTACATTCATCTCATCCTTAATATTAGCTTGGGCTGTTTTAAGTAATTTACTAAAAGCCCTAAATATAGGATGAGCTATCTCACTAAGTTTGCTAAACATTCCTGCAAATCACCCAATATGATCACCAGGTTCTGTGATATCTTCTCCTGTAGTTGATAGAATCATATCCACAGGCTTAGCAGCTAAAAGGTGTTTTACAAGTAATAGGTTTTTTAGAGCATTCCCTAGTTTAGCATTATATTCTAAGTCATCTTCTGTATTTATAGCAGGTTGGATATCCTCAATGAATTTTAAGAATGTATCAGTTTGTTGCTTTAACTTAAGAATTTCATCAGCTGTTAAAGATCCTAATTGCCCAAAGGGAATTGTTAATCTCCTTTGAACGGAATCAGTTATATCATTAATTTCCTTAAATAAAAAATTGAAGTCTTGATGAACTAAGATATTTTGAATTAAATCTTCTGTTTTTTCTAAAGAGTCTTTATCAGTTTGAGATCTAGTTCTATTATAAGCTCCTCTTTGAGCATGTCTTACTTCATACAATTTTTCTAAAGCCTTACTTATATTAGGATCAAAGTCTACTTCTTCGGCGACAGATATTGGATTTAAACTAGGTTCATCCAGAGTTCAAGGTGTTAATTCTCTAAATCCAAAAGGAGATTTTTCTCCAGATACTATATCAATATTAAATTGGACATTAATAGGAAGCATACGGGTTGCTCCAAAGGATACATTAATTTTTTTATTCTCCGATTCTGCTTTAGAAATAATAGAATCTGTGAGAATATTTTTATATTGCACCATCTGAACATTTCAAGCCTCTCTCATAGAGGCCGAAATCTCACTAGTAATTTCTCCATTTTTCTCTCGAAATTCATGAGTTTTGTAATCATAAATATCTATTACACCATTAGAATAGACAGCAATGACATCACAAGTTCCTGCCAGATCGCGTTTAGGATCATAGAGAACTTTTTCAGTAAATATCTTTACGTTTCCGTTTGTACCTGTATGATTATTGATAAAAGCTTGCCTAGCTAAAATATCTTTGTAAAGACTATTTGCAGAGTCTACAACTTTAGAAAACTGAGTATGAGAAATTCTAATGATATTTCGGAGTCCTTCATCTGACCTATTCATGAAATCTGCAGAACCTTTTAACTTTAAGAAGATCCTTTCAGTAACATCCCCTTGGAGAGGAGTTTTACCACTAATAATATCATTTAAGACTGCTTCCATATAAGCATGAATAACAGTCCCTTTCATAGTATGGATATTATTAGGGGATTCTTTGTCTGAAGAAACTTGATGTCTGCGCTTGACTCCTCTAGAAACAATATCAGATACTCTCCTTGCAACTATTTTTCCTTCTGATGTTATATATCTATTATTTATTGCATTATAAGTGACAGAAACATTATTTAGATAGTTTTCAATATCTAATTGGGTAGCAGCCATTTTTGCAGTAAGTTCATAGTATACATCTCCAGAAGTATATGAGGAGATTTTTGTATCTAATCCAGTTACCTGCTTATTTAAAAGCATATTAGCTACATTAGTAAAAGGCTGCATTTGAGCCAGCATTTTATCTGCAGTCAAATCTGCAACCTCAGCCTTAGTCTTAAACCAATTTAAAATCTTAGTAAAGAGATTTTTAATACTTGCAATAATACTAGAGGATTCCTTAGTATATTCAGGATGATCTTCCTTATATAATCTTACAACCTCTTGAGCTATTAATTTACCAGCAGTTTCTTCAGCAATCTTTACCTCATCATTCCCATAAACATCCTTATATTCTTCAGTTACTTTAGCATATTTAAGACTTTTTCGTGCAGCATTAAGAATCCTATCATAAAAAGGAGTATTACCTCGTAGCATTCTAACTAGTACATGAGCACACTCCTCACTTAATGTTGTTACATCTGCCTTGTTTGTAGCTACAGTAATGATCTTTCTAACCATATCTGCTTTAGCTATAGCAGGTATTGGTAGGCCATCTTGATCTTTTATATCATCAAAGGTCTCCTCAATCTTAAATCCTACTTTTCCAGCTCAATCTTTTAAAAGCCCAGAAAGGCCCTTTATAGGCTTTTCTGTGGGCTCTGAGCTTAACTGGTAGGATTCCTCAGGATTTACAGTATATGCGCTTAAATCCGCCTTAGAATCCTCAGGAAGCATATACTTCTCTACATACACCTCAGAATACTCTTTTCCTACAGGAGATTGAGAAGATTTGGATACTCTAGCTCTGTAAGCACCATAATTTGCGTTAATATCTTGAGCTTTAGCAAGAGCTCTTGAATAATCTTTATATACTATAGGTTTTCCATTTTTATCAACAACACCTAAAAGTAGCTTCTCTTCAGCAGATAAAGGTGCATATGTAATATTTAAGGATTTTAGCATATTTAAGGCTTGGCGAAGGGTGGGGATATTATCCCCACTCCTTACATACATAGACCAAGTTATGTCTTCACCAAACCTACTGACTAAATCCTTTCAAGCTTGCGAACTTGTATTAGGACAAATCTTAGCCATACTTACTTACATTGTTTTTTACGTTCTTCTCCCAATTTGATAAAGTCAGAAGTAGTATTAATTTCTTCGTTAGATACTGGGATACCCATTGATGTAGCTTCCTCAATAATATCTTGAATATCTTTGGGAACATTAGATGAATAATCTTCTCCTTCCTCCAAGTATGTCCCAATATCCCTGACTTTCTTTATGTTATTAATTAATTTTGTTAAAGGACTGCCTAATCTAAAATCATAAATCTGTCTCTGATGATTTTTGACTATAGATTGAGAGTCAAGAGGAAATGCCTCAGGCAGAGGAATTCTTTCATACTTCTTAGAAGTTGGATTATAGGTTAAAATCACAGGTTGTCCTTCAGTTTGACCTAAAGGTAATACATCCGCAAATTTAAAATGATCTGAGAGAATATTTTTATCATTATAGTTTGATAACTGCCAAGCATATATAAAGGCATCTCTCATTAAAGAGTAGCTCTTTTCCTGATAAGTCTCTAACATAGGAGATATATACTCTCTATACATTTGTACAGGTATAATATCCAAGAAATTTAGAGGAGACATTTGTAATCCAGACTGCAATAAACAGAATTTCATTAGATCTTTAGCAAATTCCTTATCACTCAGATAAAGCTGTTCTCATGCATAAGTTATTGCATTTTGAGCTAAAGGATCTCTATCTATAAAAGGACGTATATTATGTACATCATCTCTTACAGTATTTAATACTGGTACTAAAGCCTCAAATAAGGGATTTTCCCTATATCCTGGATCTTTACGTAGTCTAGCTAACTTCATAGGAACACTATCATTACCAATAAATAGTCTCTTTCTTTCTGAAACTAGAGTCTGACCATTAGCATCTGGAGTGTTTAAAATAATTGCAGTTAAGAAATCATTCTTAAATTTATTTAAAACACTTACTAAGTTATTCCCAGAAATACTAGATTTAGAACTTAAGTATCTATCTATAACCTCATCAAATATACCATTATTACTAGCATTTGTAAACTGCTTATCCCTCATAAGTAAAAATAGAGGTTTAAATAAATTCCTTAAATCTTCTACAACCTTTGCGTAACCTGAAATATATCCAGTACCATCTACAAGATAAGAGAAATTTATTACATCTCCTCCAGATTTTCTACTTTTAGCAAGCTTAATGAGTAATTCTGACAAATTCTTACCTCCATCTTTCGTGTCATATGTAGTGCTCTGCATTGCATCTGCAATAACCCTACCATAATGAACATATCTTAAGAAATCATCTAAGATTTGATTCTGATATGTTAAATCATTTGTTGTAATATATGCCTCAAGATCCTCAGTAGTAAATATTTTATCAGGATGTTCTTTAGGATCGAGCCTAGCAGGATATTTTCTAGAAAGAAATTCTTTTATACCCTCCTTAGTTAATCTTACAATTGCTCTTCCTGCTCTGCCTTCAGCATCTGTAGAACCAACATAATTTTCCTGAGCAATCTGGGATTCATATTGTTGCTGTAGTTTTAAATATTCCCTAATTATTGGTTGATTCATAAACAGAGCTAAAGTATCAGGATGTACCCCTGCCATAGTAAGCATAGTAAGAGTTCCTAAAGTAGCCGGAGTAGCCCCTAGATTGACCCCAAAGGGAGACTTAGCAGCATCTACAGCAGCACTGATCCATTGATTCAGTAACTCAGAAATAGGAATATGCT
>UMBX01013752.1_pt1 | contig 72734 bp, 59 predicted proteins | sample 1964081 | NCBI WGS metagenome assembly UMBX01 (sample SAMEA4835952, study PRJEB28245) | human gut metagenome | biome: gut microbiome; material: fecal sample | place: Denmark | collected 2008
CGTTTGTCAGAAAGATTGAAGTAGAAGTCGAAAATCTGGATATGGTACGCGAAGCGGTAGAAGCGGGCGCAGATATTATCATGCTGGATAATATGACACCGGAAATGATGAAAGAAGCAGTCCGTATTATTGACGGCAGGGCAGAAACAGAGTGTTCCGGCAACGTTACGTTAGAAAACGTGGCACGTCTGACAGATATCGGCGTGGATTATATTTCAAGCGGTGCGCTGACCCATTCCGCTCCGATTTTGGACGTTTCTTTAAAAAATTTACATGCAGTATAAAAAAACTTTTCAAAATAAAGAAAATCAGTAAAAAAATAGCTTTATTGCTTTAATTGGATAAATAATCTGCTTTTCTTTTTTATAATAGTGTGTTAACATAGTAACACACTAAATTTTTGGAGGTTTCTAATGAAGAAAGACGAATTTAAGCCGTATATTCCGGCTGACAAAATTACGCCTGAGTTTACAGTGACATCTGTCATTATGGGTATTCTTCTGGCAATTATTTTTGGCGCAGCCAATGCGTATCTTGGTCTGCGTGTCGGAATGACTGTATCTGCTTCTATTCCGGCAGCAGTTATTTCCATGGGCGTTATCCGCGTCATTATGAAAAAGGATTCAATCCTTGAAAGTAACATGGTACAGACAATCGGTTCTGCCGGTGAATCCCTGGCAGCGGGAGCAATCTTTACACTTCCTGTATTGTTTTTATGGTCAAAGGAAGGTATTACAGAGGCTCCAAGCCTGATTACCATTTCATTAATCGCATTATTCGGCGGTATCTTAGGTGTGTTATTCATGGTGCCGTTAAGAAATGCACTGATTGTAAAAGAACATGGTGTGCTTCCGTATCCGGAAGGTACAGCCTGTGCAGAAGTTCTTTTAGCCGGTGAAGAAGGCGGTGCAAGTGCGAAGTCTGTATTTGCAGGTATGGGACTTGCTGCTTTATTTAAGTTTGTAGTCGATGGACTCAAAGTGATTCCAAGCGTTATTACAGTACCACTCAAGGCATTCAAGACAGAGCTTTCAGCAGAAGTATATCCGGCACTGCTTGGTGTAGGTTATATCTGTGGACCAAAGATCGCATCTTATATGTTTGCCGGCGGTTTAATCGGATGGTTTGTACTCATTCCGGCAATCATTACATTTGGCGGTTCCACAATCCTTTATCCGGGAACAAAGACGATTGCTGATATGTATGCTGCAGGCGGTGCTTCCGCAATCTGGAGCAGCTATATCCGATACATCGGTGCAGGTGCCGTAGCTGCGGGTGGTATCATCAGTTTAATTAAATCCCTTCCGTTAATTGTAAGAACATTTGCAGATGCAATTAAGGGCATGAAGGGTGCAGGAAACAGCAACAGCGCTGTTCGTACAGAAGCAGACCTTGATATGCGTGTAATCGGTATTGGTGTATTAATCATGATTATTGCAATCTGGCTGTTACCGGAAATTCCGGTATCTCCGCTCGGAGCAGTTATTATTGCATTATTCGGTTTCTTCTTTGCAACGGTTTCATCCAGAATGGTTGGTATCGTCGGAAGCAGTAACAATCCGGTATCCGGTATGGCAATTGCAACCCTGTTATTTTCTACACTCTGCTTAAAGGTGACAGGAGATACAGGTGTACACGGCATGAAGGGTGCTATTGCAATCGGTTCTGTTATCTGTATCATCGCAGCAATGGCCGGTGATACTTCACAGGATTTAAAGACAGGTTATATCCTTGGTGCAACCCCGAAGAAACAGCAGATCGGTGAATTAATCGGTGCAGTTGTTTCAGCAGTTACTATCGGAGGCGTTCTTGTATTACTGGATTCTGCATGGGGATTTGGTACAACAGAGCTTGCAGCACCACAGGCAACTTTAATGAAGATGATTATCGAAGGTGTTATGGAAGGAAATCTTCCTTGGGCGCTGGTATTCATCGGTGTATTTATTGCAATCGTTGTTGAAATTCTTGGAATTTCCGTACTTCCTGTAGCAATCGGTTTATATCTGCCACTGGAATTAAGCGCAACAATTATGATTGGTGGTGTTATCCGCTGGTTCGTTGACAAGAAGAAGGCTGATAGGGAAGAAAATAAAGATGCAAACAGTGGAATCTTATTCTGCTCTGGTATGATTGCCGGTGAGGGTCTTGTAGGTATCCTTCTTGCAATCCTCGCAGTTGTCAATGTAGCCGGTAAGATTGATTTATCAGGCAGCTTTACAACCGGAATTGTTGGCGGCGTTGTATTAATGGTTGTTATGATTCTGTGCATCCTGAAGTTCTCACTTTGGAGTAAGAATGGCAAAGAAAACAAGTAAAAAAGATTTAAGAAATTATCTGGATTTTATACCGGTGCATCATGAGCAGTATTCCTATACGGTGTCAGATAATGGTGCAGTTACGGTTTACGTGGAAAATAAAGGCGTATTTAACAAAATTGCCCAGGTGGTTTTTAAAAAGCCGCGGATTTCCCAGATTCATCTGGATGAAATGGGGAATTTTATCTGGCCGTTAATGGACGGAAAGAATACGGTATACGATATTGCAGAACAGGTGAAAGCGCATTTTGGCGAAAAAGCAGAACCGCTTTACAACCGGCTGGTGCAGTATATGAGAAATCTGGAAAGCTACGGATTTATCCGTTTTAAAGAGTAATAGAAAGGGGCAGGCACATGGAATAGGGTGCCTGTCTTTTTTTATAAACGTCAATAAAAATCAACATGAATCTAAAATATCTGATATTTTAAAAAATTCCAACACCTAATATAATAAAACTATCAAAAATGTTTCTGCTGTTTTAAAGGAAAACAGCAGGGGAATGGAGGGTTTTATGAAAAAAAGAAGAATGACAGCCGCATTTTTAGCAGCGGCACTTGGGGTAACAGCATTGACAGGCTGTGGAGGCACAGGCGGCAGTACCGATACGGGGAAAAGCACAGAGGCTGAAAAAATCAGTACAACGATTACCGTATGGGGCTGCGCAGAAGATCAGGCAGACGAGAATGGCAAATGGCTTCAGACGATGTGTGAAAAATTCAACACAGAACATCCGGAATGGGATCTTACATTTGAATACGGTGTCTGCTCCGAACAGGATGCCGGAAAGACCGTTCCGCAGGATCCGAGTAATTCAGCCGACGTATATTTCTTTGCAAATGACCAGTTACAGACATTAATTGATGCGAAGGCAATAGCAAAGCTTGGCGGTGAAACGGCAGATTACGTAAAGAGTACAAACTCACAGGCAATTGTAGATTCCGTTACGGTAGACGGAGCAGTTTACGGTGTACCATTTACAACCAACACCTGGTTTATGTATTACGATAAGAGCAAATTTACAGACAGCGACGTGAAGAGTCTGGATACAATGCTTGCAAAGGACAAGGTTGCATTTAATATCACAGAAGGCTGGTATATGTCATCATTCTTCCTTGCAAATGACTGTGTATATTTTGGTAAAGACGGAAAAGATAATGCAGCAGGAATTGATATTTCAGGCGATAAGGGTACAAATGCAACGAAAGCAATGGTATCTATGGTCAGCAATCCGAATTTTGTAAACGATGCAGGCGGTGTCGGAATCGCAGGTCTGCGTGACGGCAGTGTTGCAGCTTATTTTTCAGGTTCATGGGATTATAAGAATGTAAAAGAAATTTTGGGTGATAATTTTGGTGCCGTACAGCTTCCGAAAGTCAAGATTGGCGGTACGGATAAACAGTTAAAGGCATTTGCAGGTTCTAAAGCAGTTGCCGTGAATCCAAACTGTAAATACCAGCAGATTGCCGTTGCACTTGCAAAGTATTTAGGTGGTAAGGAAGCACAGCAGTCCCATTATGATTTACGTAGTGTAATTCCTTGCAACACAGAACTGCTGGCAGTAGAGCCGGTTAAATCCGATGTGCTTGTAACTGCACAGAATAATACCTTTAACAATACTGCTGTTATCCAGCCGACGGTAACTGGTATGAATGATTACTGGACACCGGCACAGAACTTCAGTAAATCCATTGTTAACGGAGAAATTACACTGGATAATGCTGCAGAAAAGACAGAAGAGTTTTACAAACTGATTAATACATCAATTGTAAAATAGAAATAAAACGCACACAGCGTTTGGAGGTTGCGTATGGAATTGGTTAATGCGTTCAAAAAGGGAGATTGGCTCACAAGAAGTTCAGCAATTGTGATGGGACTTGGCAATATCCTCAGAAAACAATTTATCAAAGGAATCTTATTCCTTTTCACAGAAGCAGCTTTCCTATTCTTTATGGCAGCCTATGGCTGGCAGTGCCTTCTGGCACTGCCGGGCCTTGGTGAAAAAGAACAGGGAGAAGTGTGGAATGAAACACTGGGCGTCTATGAATATGTTCAGGGAGATAACTCCCTGTTAATTTTACTTTATGGCATTGCAGTTTTATTTATTTGTGCCGCATTTATCTGTGTGTGGGCAGGTGCAGTAAAAAGTGCGTATCAGGCACAGGTCTGTATTGAAAAAAATAAGCCGGTGACAACATTTGCAGAGGACATTAAGTCCCTGTTTGATAAAAATCTGCACAAACTGCTTCTGACACTGCCGGTTGGCGGCATTTTGATTTTTACGATTCTGCCGCTGATATTTATGATAGCCATGGCGTTTACAAATTACAGCAAAGTAAACAGCCATCTTGTTCTGTTTGACTGGGTGGGGCTGGAAAATTTCCGGCAGATGTTTGATGTGAGCGGAACGTTCGGAAAAACATTCTGGTCTGTGCTTGGCTGGACAATTGTCTGGGCGGTATTTGCAACAGGTTTAAACTACATCTTAGGCATGCTGCTGGCGCTGCTTATTAATAGGAAGGGAACAAAAATCAAAGGCTTTTGGCGGCTGATTTTTATTTTGTCGATTGCCATTCCGCAGTTTGTGTCACTGCTTGTTATGCGCAGTATGCTAAGTCAGGACGGCATTATCAATGTAATGTTAAAAAATGCTGGCTGGATTCAGAAGTCCCTGCCGTTTTTCTCTAACGTCGCATGGGCGAGAATAACGGTAATTGTTGTTAATCTGTGGATTGGTATTCCGTATACGATGATGCAGGTTACGGGAATTTTACAGAATATCCCATTGGAGCTTTACGAAGCGGCAGAAGTAGACGGCGCTGGTCCGGTAATCCGTTTCTTTAAAATTACATTGCCGTATATGCTGTTTGTGACAACACCATATCTGATTACGACATTCACAGCAAATATCAATAATTTCAACATTGTTTATCTTTTAACAAAGGGCGACCCGGTGCTGTCAGGCAATACCGCGGGCAAAACAGACCTTTTGGTTACATGGCTGTATAAGATGACGGTGGATTACCAGTATTACAATCTGGGTGCCGTTATCGGAATTATGACCTTTGTATTTTTGGCAATCGGTTCGCTGCTTGTATACAGACGGACGAAATCCTATAAAGACGAGGAGGGATTTCAATGAAACGAAAAAAGAAAATCAACAATATACTGGTGCATCTGTTTTTAAGCGTGCTTGCAATTATCTGGGTCAGTCCGCTGTTCTGGATTATCCTTACAAGCTTCCGCGCACAGAAAGGTGCTTATACCTCGTCATTTTTTCCGAAAAAATATACGTTTGACAATTATATCAAATTATTTACGGATACCGGAATTTTAAATTTTCCGAGAATGTTTGGCAATACGCTGTTTATTGCAATCTGTTCCTGCATTATTTCAACATTTTTTGTATTGTCCGTGGCATATTGTATGTCGCGCCTGCGCTTTCGTTTAAGAAAGCCGATGATGAATATTGCAATGATACTCGGACTGTTTCCGGGATTTATGGCGATGATTGCGGTTTACTATATTTTAAAAGCAGTTGGACTTTCAGAAGGCTCCATGATTCGTGTGGCACTGATACTGGTATACTCCGGTTCGTCCGGAATCCAGTTTTATATTGCAAAAGGATTTTTTGACACAATTCCAAAAACGATTGATGAAGCGGCTATGTTGGATGGTGCTACCAAATGGCAGGTGTTTACAAAAATCACTATACCGCTTAGTAAGCCAATTATAGTATACACGGTGCTCACGACCTTTATCGCACCATGGGTGGATTTCATCTTTGCAAGAGTAATATGCCGTGCCAATGCCGATTATTATACGGTGGCAATTGGTCTGTGGCAGATGCTTGAAAAGGAATATGTAGACAGCTGGTACACCTGTTTTGCCGCAGGAGCAGTCTGCATCTCAATTCCGATTGCAGTGCTGTTCATTTTTATGCAGAAGTGTTATAATGAGAGCATGTCGGGAGCGGTCAAAGGATGACGGCTTTTTGCAGAGAACGCCTCACCGGTGGCGCAACGAGGCTATTTCACAAAGAACGCCTCAACATGTTACTTGACTTCGGCTTATCTTTGTGAAAAAGCCTGTGTAGACGGAAGTTTTGGCGGCTTATCTCTGCAAAAAGCCTGTGACGGTTGCGGCGTGGGTGTCTCACAAAGAACGCCTCACCGCTGTCGCTTAACTTCGGCTTATCTTTGTGAAATAGCCTGTGTAGACGGAAGGTTTGGCGGCTGATTTCTGTGAAATGCCTGCGAGAGAGTGACGTGACAGGACTTTTTGCAGAGGATGACTCGGTTTTGGAGTGTGTGGAATGATAAAAGGATTTAAAAAATTTTGTTTGTGTCTGCTGGCGGCGGGAGCTGCGGGCGGGATTTTAGCCGGGTGTAACAGCCCGGCTAATCGTGTTTTGTCCTCGCGGCAGGAATATGCAGAGCAGATGCAGGCTGCGGTATCGTCGCCGTTTGGCGCGTATCCCGAAACGGTTGTGTATACACTGGGAAAGATGATAAGCACGAATAATTCCAATATGCCGGCGGGGGATACGTATGAAGACAATGCGTATACGCGGTATATTAAGGAAGTGATTAATGTCCAGAACAGGGATGTTTTTGAAGAAGCCGATAAGCAGTATGATACCAACGTGAGCATGGCGATTGCAATGAATGAACTGCCGGATATTATGCTTGTGAGCAATTATGAGGACTTGGAAACGCTTATCGAAAATGATATGATAGAAGACCTGACGGTAGCGTATCAGAACTGTATCAGTGACAGAATACGTGAAATGTATGCCAGCTACGGCGAAGACCTGATAGACAGCGTGACATTTGACGGTAAAATTATGGCATTGCCCGAAACGAATATTACGGACGGACCGAACCTTGTGTGGCTGCGGAAAGACTGGATGGATACGCTGGGACTTTCGGCACCGCAGACCATAGAAGATGTGGTTGAAATTGTACGTCAGTTTGTAGATAATCAAATGGGTGGGGAAGAAACCGTGGGACTGGTCTGTGATACACAGATTGCAGGCGAGTGCGGCTACAGCAGTGAATATCTGCTTGATTTGATTTTTGCTTCTTATGGAGCATACCCAAAGCAGTGGATTACAGGTGATGACGGCGAGGTGGTATACGGTTCGGTGACAGACGAAGCCAAAGCGGCGCTTTCATATGTGCATACACTTTATAATGAAGGAATTCTTGAAAAAAATTTTTTGATACATACAACATCGAATCTGATTGAAATGATAGAACAGGGAAAATGCGGCTCGTTTTTCGGACCGTGGTGGGCGGCAAATAATCCGCTGGCATCTGCGGTCAGTGCTGTAGCGCAGTCTGAAAAGCCGGACTGGCAGCCGTATCTGATAGCGACGGATGCGCAGGGCAATACCTCGTATCACAGCCAGAATCCGGCATATAAATATGTGGTTGTAAGGAAGGGTTACGAACACCCTGAAATTGCCGCGAAGATGATCAGTGTAATGTTTGACAAAATCCGCTATGAGTGTGATTCGTCCGAAGAATTTGAAAAATATTATCAGTTAAATGTAGAACCCACGGCAAGACCGCTGGCAATCAATGTGGATTATAACAATGCGCTGGAGCTGTGCTATGAGGATATTGCGGCAGTTTTTTCCGGCGAAAAGCAGGAAGACGATTTAAAGCTGCTTGAAAAGTCTTATTATACTGCGTGTAAAAATTATATGGAAAATAAAGAATCTGCAGGAACCGATGCGTGGGCGGCGTATATGACACGGATTAAAGCGTGTGAGGCAATCCGGGAAGGCTCAGTGATTACAGTACCGTCCTTGTATTTTAAAACCACTAAAACCATGAAGTCGGAGTGGTGGAAATTAAAGGAAAATGAAAAAGAAGCCTATTTAAAAATCATCTGCGGCGAAGAACCGCCGGAATATTTTGATATCTTTGTGCGGTCATGGCAGGAAAATGGCGGCGCACAGATTACAGACGAAGTAAAAGCCGCCCTTGCGGCAGAATGAGGAAGATTTTGGAAAAACTAGAAGTATTAAAGAAGGTATTTGGTTACGACAGTTTCAGGGAAGGCCAGGAAAAAATTATTGATGCGATTCTGCGGGGGCAGGACGTACTGGGCATTATGCCGACCGGCGCGGGAAAATCGATCTGCTATCAGGTTCCGGCGCTGATGTTTCCGGGAATTACGGTAGTGGTATCGCCGCTTATTTCCCTGATGATTGACCAGGTGAAAGCATTAAACGATGCCGGAATCCATGCGGCATATATAAACAGTGCCCTGACGGAAACACAGATTACAAAGGCACTCTACAATGCAATGTGCGGGCGGTATAAAATTGTATATGTTGCACCGGAACGCCTTGAAACCGACCGCTTTCTGGAATTTGTCATGAATGCCGATATTTCCATGATTACAGTCGATGAAGCGCACTGTATTTCCCAGTGGGGACAGGATTTCAGACCGAGCTATCTAAAAATTGTCAATCTGATAAAGCGATTTCCGAAACGTCCCGTTGTCAGTGCATTTACGGCAACGGCAACGCAGACGGTTAAAGAAGATATCCAGTGTATTTTAGGACTGCAGAATCCGGAAGTATTAATCACCGGATTTGACAGGAAAAATCTGTATTTTGAAGTGCGCAAAACAAAGCAGAAGGATGCCGAAATTCTGGATTATCTGGAAAAACACAAGGGCGAGAGCGGTATTATCTATTGTTCTACAAGAAAAAATGTGGACAATGTATATCTGATGCTGCGTAAAAACCGCATTGCTGCGGCGCGCTATCATGCGGGTCTGGACAATGACACCCGCAAAGAAAGCCAGGAGGATTTTATCTACGACAGGGCGCAGGTGATTGTGGCGACCAACGCATTCGGCATGGGCATTGACAAATCCAACGTGCGTTTTGTCCTGCATTACAATATGCCCGCGTGTATTGAGAATTATTATCAGGAGGCGGGGCGTGCCGGACGTGACGGTGAGCCTGCCGAGTGCATTTTGTTTTATTCGCCGCAGGATGTGGTTATTCATGAATTTCTGATTGAACAGAAAGGGCAGAATACTGAATTTACGCAGGACGATTTAGATGTTATCAGAGAAAATGATATCCGTCGTTTAAATAAAATGCGTTTTTACTGTGCAACTAAAGAATGTCTGCGGGAATATATGCTCAATTACTTCGGGGAGTATACAAACCGCAGGGAATGTGGCAACTGCGGCAACTGCAATGCTTCCTTTGAAGAAAAAGACGTTACGGTGCTTTGCAGGGATATGATTGCCTGTATCCGGGAGAGCGGACAGCGGTATGGAATGGGAGTGATTATTGGCATTTTAAGAGGTTCAAATACCGCAAAGTTAAAAAGCTACGGTGTCAGCCGCTATGAAACCTTCGGAATCCAGAGCAAAACAAGCGAAGCGCAGCTAAAGGCGGTTGCAGAAGAACTGCTTTTAAAAGGGTACTTGACAGAAACGCCGGACATCTATAGAATAATCAAGCTGGATAAAACATGCGAAGAACTTTTAGATGAGGGCGCTTCTTTTTCAATCCGCTGGTCAGAACGAACGGAAAAAATGGCAGAGGCAAAGGTCAAAACGGCAAAAAGCCGTGCAACCGATACGCTTTCGCCAAAGCAGCTTGCGCTTTTTGGTGCGTTAAAGCAGCTGCGTCTGACACTTGCAAGAGAAGAAAATTTACCGCCGTACATTATCTTTTCGGATAAGACACTGATTGACATGTGTCATAAAATGCCGCATACACAGCAGGAGATGCTTGATGTCAACGGTGTCGGTGAAAATAAATTTGCACGGTATGGAGAAGCATTTATCCGGTGTATTACGCAGAACAGTTGATCGTTTTGTAAGAATTTTTTACGGAGGTTTCTCATGACAAAGAATATGACAGAGGGTTCACCGATGAAGCTGATTCTGGGATTTTCCATACCTATGCTGTTTGGTATGCTGTTCCAGCAGTTTTATAATCTGGTGGATACCATGATTGTAGGAAAAACGCTGGGCGTTGATGCGCTGGCCGGTGTCGGTGCAACAAGCAGTATCAATTTTATGATTATTGGATTCTGTATGGGCGTGTGCGGCGGATTTGCGATTCCCGTGGCACAGCAGTTTGGTGCGCAGAAATATGAACAGCTCAGGCGCTATGTATACAACGGCTATTTATTAAGCGTTGTGTTTTCGATTGTGCTGACGGCGCTTTCCGTCTTTTTCTGCCGGAATATTCTGACGGTAATGCGCACGCCGGAGAGCATTTATGAATATGCGTATGCGTACATTGTCATTATTTTTGCCGGGATTCCGACCGTATTCTTATATAATATTGTATCCAGCATTATCCGTGCGCTGGGCGACAGCAAGACGCCGGTCATCTTTCTGGTGTTTTCGGCAGTGTTAAATATTATTCTGGATTTTGTATTGATTCAGGGACTTAAAATCGGTGTCGCGGGAGCAGCTGTGGCAACCGATATTTCACAGCTTGTATCGGGTGTTGCCTGTCTGATTTATATGAATAAACGCTACGAGGTTTTAAAGCTTTCGGCAAAGGACCGCAGGGCGGGAAAACGGTATATGATCAATCTCTGCATGAACGGGATTCCAATGGGGCTTCAGTATTCAATTACGGCAATCGGCAGTGTTATTTTGCAGACCACCGTCAATACGCTCGGTGCAACGTATGTAGCAGCGATGACTGCCGGCAGTAAGATTTTTACATTTACGTGCTGTCCGTTTGATGCGCTCGGTTCCACTATGGCAACCTACGGCGGGCAGAATGTCGGTGCGGGCAAATTAAAGCGCCTTGGAAAAGGAATCCGTGCAGCAGGCATTATCGGTGCGGTTTACAGCGTGGGTGCGCTGATACTGCTGTATTTCTTTGCCGATTACATCGCCCTGCTGTTTGTCGATGCAAATGAAGTGGAAATCATTCATCTGACATATCAGTTTATTTTATATAGTGCGCTGTTTTATATTCCACTGACCTTTGTCAATGTTGTGCGTTTCTGCATACAGGGTATGGGCTTTTCGGTATTTGCGATTCTTGCAGGCGTATTTGAAATGGCGGCAAGAACCTTTGCGGCAGTCCTGCTTGTGCCGAAAATGGGCTACACCGGTGCATGTCTTGCCAATCCGTGTGCGTGGATAGCCGCCGACATCTTTCTGATACCGGCATTTATTTACTGCTGTAAGCGGCTGGAAAAAAGCACGCGCAAAGGCAGGACAGCGATGAGCGTGTAAAAAGTATCTTCCTTACCGGGTAAAACCAGCAGGGAAGATATTTTTTGCCTTTTTACATACATTTCAAAAAAATTTACGGATATTTTACTATAATAAGGTAGTAAATTTTACAAAGTCTGAGATAAAATAAGTGATATAAAGAGCGAAAACAAACAACCCTGTTGGCAGATGAGAAATCGCCTGCGCGAGTTTCTCATCGCCACCTCGCAACAAGGTTGCTCGGAAAATCGGAATGGAGGAAATATGCCATCAACATATGCGCATTACAGAATGGGGCAGGAGGTTTATCATAATCTCACAGGAAAGCCCAAACAAATTATAGAAAAGTATAAGGAATTATATGATATCGGACTGCATGGACCGGATATTTTGTTTTATTACAAACCGCTCTTTGCAAATCCGGTCAATCAGGTCGGATATGCGATGCACGACCGTCCGGGCATTGAATTTTTCAGGCAGGCATCCTTGGTGATGCAGAAAGCGGAAAATAAGGAAGCGTGTGAAGCGTATATTTACGGCTTCTGCTGTCATTTTGCACTGGACGTCAGCTGTCACGGCTACATTGATGAAAAAATTGCGGAAAGCGGGGTCAGCCATACGGAAATCGAAGTGGAATTCGACCGTAAATTAATGCTGACGGATGGGTTTAATCCGCTGACACACAATCTGACGGGGCATATTCATCCTACTTTGAAAAATGCCGAGGTTATCAGTCCGTTTTATAAAAATGTAACGCCACAGCAGGCAGAGCAGGCATTACAGGGCATGATTACCAATAATAAACTTTTAATAGCTCCATCCTATTTTAAGCGTTTTTTGATTTACGGTCTGTTAAAGGCAACGGGAAATTATAAGGAAATGCACGGTCTGTTAGTCAATTACAGCGAAAATCCGCAATGCACGGACAGCACCCAGATGCTGATGCAGCTCTACCGCGATGCCGAAAAGCTGGCGGAGCGGTTAATTGATGAGTATGAGGACAGCGCATCGGGAAAAATTCCGTTCGATAAGCGGTATGGTCTGACCTTTGGCGGAAAAGAAAAAGATGAACCGCTGGAAATGTGCGGGTAAACAAACGGCAGAACGTATATCACTTAGAAATGGAGCAGAAAATGGGAAAGAAATTAACAAAAAATGAAAGAAACTGGATTTTGTATGACGTGGGAAACTCAGCATTTACACTGCTGATTGCGACAATTTTACCGATTTATTTTAATTATCTGGCGGGCAATGCCGGGATTTCATCGGTGGACTATCTGGCATATTGGGGATATGCGGCATCGGTTGGCACGATTCTTGTAGCACTTGCAGGTCCTGTGCTCGGAACCATGGCGGATACCAAAGGGTTTAAAAAGCCGATTTTTACGGCGGCGATTTTAACAGGCGTAGCCGGTTGTGCTTTGCTTGGACTTGCAAAAGGCTGGCTGTTATTTCTGGTTATTTACATTATTGCAAAAGTCGGATTTTCAAGCAGCCTGATTTTTTATGATTCCATGCTTGGTGATGTGACAGACGAAGACCGCGTGGACTATGTTTCTTCGGCAGGGTATGCATGGGGATATATCGGAAGCTGTGTGCCGTTTATTGTCTGTCTGGTGCTTGTGCTTGGCAGCGGAAAAATCGGTATCAGCATGGAAATGTCAATGATGATTGCATTTTTAATTATTGCCGCATGGTGGCTTGTGATGTCGCTTCCGCTGTTAAAAGGATATGAACAGAAATTTTATGTGGAAAAGCAGAAACACGCGGTAAAAGAAAGCTTTTGCCGTCTGGGACAGACCTTTGGCAATATCCGCAAAGAAAAACATATTTTTATGTTTCTGCTGGCATTTTTCTTTTACATAGACGGTGTATACACGATTATCGACATGGCAACGGCATACGGCGCTGCACTGGGGCTGGACAGCACAGGACTTTTACTGGCACTGCTTGTTACGCAGCTGGTTGCATTTCCGTGCGCAATACTTTTCGGAAAATTATCCGGCAGAATGGAAACCTGCCGCCTGATTACCGTGTGTATCTTTGCTTATCTTGGAATTGCAATCTTTGCCGTATTTTTAAAGAGCCAGGTTCAGTTCTGGATACTTGCGGTACTGGTTGGAATGTTTCAGGGTGGAATTCAGGCGTTGTCCCGTTCATATTTTACAAAAATCATTCCTGCCGAAAAGTCCGGAGAATATTTCGGACTGATGGACATCTGCGGAAAAGGCGCATCATTTATGGGAACAACGATTGTAAGCCTTGTATCGCAGATAACCGGAAACATCAACGCCGGTGTAGGCATGATTGCGGTTTTATTTGTAGCAGGCATTATTTTGTTCCGTAAATCAGTGTCACTTTGCAATACAGAAAAAGGTGAAGAGGTGTATCCTGCACCGGAAATGCCACAGCGCTCGTCCATTTAACTTCGGCTTATTCCTGCACATGGGACGGGGAAGGTGTGGCAGCTCCGGGGAGTGAACAGGAAGTGGTATAGAAATTAAAAGATGAAACTTTGCAAGAAATGTAGTGCAGAGTTTCATCTTTTTGTATTTTAAGGGGTAAAGCGATGCACAATATATAGAATGAAATTTATAAAGAAGTTGGAAAAGTTGCATTTTTTATTCAAAAAAGGTTGGAAAAGTTGCAAAAACAGGGCTATTTTGGGTTGGAAAAGTTGCAAAAATCCTCTTGACATTCCAAAAACTTGAATCTACAATTATTGCACATACAACAGTTGGAGGTGCAATAAATGTTAAAGAGAATCTTTTCTTATATGAAACAGTATAAGAAATATGCCTTTCTGGCATTGTTTTGCATCGCGGTGGAAGCGGTGCTGGAGTTAATGGTTCCGATGATTATGGCGGATTTGATTGACACCGGTGTTGCGACAGGCGATGAAAGATACATCTATCAAAAAGGATTTCAAATGGTACTCTGTGCGGCGGCGGCACTGGTGCTTGGCATCGGAAGCGCCCGTTTTGCGGCGCTTGCCGGTCAGGGACTGGGCGCAAACCTGCGTGAAGCCGAATACGAAAAATTGCAGTCGTATTCATTTGCCAATATCGACCATTTCAGGGTATCGTCGATTGTGACACGTTTAACAAGCGATGTCACGAATATTCAGAATGCCGTTTCAACCGGTATGCGTCCGTTTGGCAGAAGTCCGGTCATGCTGATTTTTGCAACGGGCGTGGCATTTTCCATTAATTCAACACTGGCGCTTGTATTTTTTGTGGCACTGCCGGTACTTGCCGTTTTACTCATTTGCATTATTGTAAATGTACGTCCGCTCTATTCCAAAATGCAGTTTGCGATAGACCGCATGAACCGCACGATTCAGGAAAATCTGACGGCAGTCCGTGTGGTCAAAGCCTATGTGCGGGGTGATTATGAAATCGCAAAATTTGAAGAAGCAAATCTTAATCTGAAAAAAGAATCCGAAAAAGCATTTGGCATTGCCGTGTTAAATATGCCTGCCATGCAGTTTGTTATGTACGCAACAATACTGTCACTGCTGTTATTCGGCGGTTATCTGATTCATGAGGGCAGGCTTGGTATCGGTGAACTGACCGGATTTTTAAGCTACGTCCTGCTCATTTTAAATTCGCTGATGATGATGTCCAATGTATTTTTAATGATGACACGTTCTCTGGCATCCGGCGCGCGTATCCTTGAGGTCATCGATGAAAAAATAGATTTAACCGATGAAAATGCAAAGGACATCAGCGTAGAGCGCGGCGAAATCGAATTTGACCATGTGTGGTTTAAATATAAGGAAGAAGCAAAAGAATATGTGCTTTCCGATGTATCATTTCATATTAAAGCCGGTCAGACAGTAGGAATTATCGGTCAGACCGGTGCGGCAAAAACCACGCTTGTTCAGCTGATTCCACGCCTTTACGATACCGTGCGGGGAACGGTAAAGGTGGACGGCGTTGATGTGAAAAATTATCCGATGCAGCATTTAAGAGATGCGATTGCCATGGTACTTCAGAAAAATACACTGTTTTCGGGAACAATGCTTGATAACTTAAAATGGGGCGATGAAAATGCTTCAATGGCGGAAATTGAAGAAGCCTGCCGGATTGCCTGTGTCGATGAATTTATTGACCGCATGCCGGACGGCTATCAGACCGAAATGGGACAGGGCGGTGTCAATGTGTCCGGCGGTCAGAAACAGCGCCTCTGCATTGCAAGAGCCATTTTAAAAAAGCCGAAGGTACTGATTTTAGACGATTCAACCAGCGCGGTTGATACGGCGACAGAAAGCAGAATCCGCGAAGGACTTGCAGAGAAACTGCCTGATATGACAAAAATTATTATTGCACAGCGCATATCTTCCGTGCGCCATGCGGATCAGATTATTATTTTGGACGGCGGAAGGGTAAGCGGTATCGGTACACATGAAAGCCTGCTTGCTTCCAACCGCATTTATCAGGAAATTTACGAATCCCAGAAGGAAGGAGCGGATTTATAATGGCAAAATATGTAGGATATAAAAGACCGAAAGACACGAAAAAGACAATCCGGCATCTGCTGGTATATTTAGGCATGCACAAATGGTCCTTTTTGCTGGTTGCCCTGCTGGTACTTATCAGTGCCGGAGCCAATATTACGGGAACATATCTTTTAAAGCCGGTCATTAACCGTTTTATCGTTCCGGGAGATTTAAACGGACTGGTGCGTGCCGTTGCGGCAATGGGCGTGATGTATCTGTGCGGCGCGCTGGCAACGCTCGGATACAACCGTTTAATGGTGAAGACCTCGCAGAAAGTCATCCGTGAAATCCGAAGCGATTTATTTGCACACGTACAAAAACTGCCCCTGCGGTATTTTGATGCGCATACACACGGCGAATTAATGAGCCGTTTTACCAACGATGTCGATGCCGTACAGGAAGCGATGAACAACAGCTTTGCAATGATTATCCAGAGTTTCATGATGCTTTTCGGTACGGTGATAATGATGATGGTACTCAGTATCCGGCTGTCGCTGATTGTTGTGGTATTTTTAATTGTTATGTTTGTGGTTATCCGCTTAAATGGAAAGCACAGCAAAAAATATTTTAACCGGCAGCAGGAGGAACTCGGCAAAATTAACGGATTTGTACAGGAAATGGCAGAGGGACAGAAGGTCGAAAAGGTCTTCAATCACGAAGCAAAAGACTATGCGCGTTTTTGTGAACTCAGTGAAAATTTCAGAAAGCAGTCCACCAATGCTCTGTCCTTTGCCGGTATGATGATACCAACCATTGTCAGTCTTTCCTATCTGAATTATGCGGTGTCTGCCTGCGCGGGCGGCCTGCTTGCAATCCGGGGACTGATGGATTTGGGAAGTCTTTCGGCATATCTGGTATATGTGCGCCAGAGTGCAATGCCGTTAAATCAGTTTACCCAGCAGGTCAATTTCCTGTTGTCTGCGCTTTCCGGTGCGGAACGCATTTTTGACATGATGGACGAACAGCCGGAAGTGGACGAAGGTAACGTGCATTTATGTCACGTTGTAAAAAATGCGGACGGCACACTGACAGAATGTGAACAAAGCACACCGGATTATGCATGGAAAGTGCCGGAAAACGGCGGCTTCCGCTATGTTGAATTAAAAGGTGATGTGCGTTTTCAAAATGTAGTCTTTGGGTACACCGATAAAAAGCGCGTATTAAACGGCATTTCTCTTTTTGCAAAACCGGGACAGAAAATCGCATTTGTGGGTTCAACCGGTGCGGGAAAAACAACGATTGTCAACCTGATTAACCGTTTTTATGAAATCCAGTCGGGAACGATTACCTATGACGGTATCGACATTCAGCAGATTGCAAAAGACGATTTGCGCCGCTCACTGGCAATGGTTATTCAGGATACGCATTTATTTACGGGAACGATTGCGGACAATATCCGATACGGCAAGTTAGATGCGGCTGACGAGGAGGTTTATGAGGCAGCACGCATTGCCAATGCGGACTCCTTTATCCGCAGACTGCCGGACGGCTATGATACAATGCTGTATGCAGACGGCAGTAATCTTTCGCAGGGGCAGCGCCAGTTACTTGCGATTGCGAGAGCGGCAGTTGCCAAACCGCCGGTGCTTATTTTAGACGAAGCGACCAGTTCTGTAGATACCCGCACCGAGCGGCTGATTGAAAAGGGCATGGATGCGATTATGGAAGGCAGAACAGTATTTGTTATTGCACACCGCCTGTCAACCGTGCGAAACTCCAAAGCAATCATGGTATTGGAAAAGGGCGAAATCATAGAGCGCGGCAGTCATGAGGAACTGTTAGAACAGCGGGGAAGATACTACAGGTTGTATACGGGACAGTTTGAATTGGAATAATGTGAAAAATCCTTAAATCTAAGATTTTTCACACAGCGCTTTGTGCCTCAGGCGTCACAAAGCCGCTTTTTATCGCAGAACTGAATAGATTCAGTTCGCGATTCCTACGGCATTAAAATGCCTGCGGAATGAAGATTAGTATGAAGTATGAGCAATTCATATGCGAGAGATTGCTCATACGGCAATTTGCTTTCAGGTAAAGCAAATTGCCATTATCGTAGATTGACAGTAAACTCGTCCATACAGATATTTGCGCCGCAGGTGTCGCAAATATTATTTATCGCAGAACTGAATAAATTCAGTTCGCGTTCTTTCGGCATAAATGCCTATAGAAAAGAGGAAAGTATGAAAAAAGAACAGATTCGGAATGAATTATTTAAGATAGAAGTGCTGCGGCAGAGATTAATGCGGCCGCAGTTTATCGCATTGGGGCTTACAGTAGGGCAGGGACAGCCGCGCATTTTAAAAGAACTGCTTTTTGAAGGCAGTATGACACAGAAAAAACTTGCGGATGCCTGCCTTTTAGATGTAACCACGATGTCAAGGACACTTGACCGAATGGAGCAGGCAGGACTGCTTGTACGGGAAAGTAATCCCGACTGCCGCCGTTCATGGCTGATTGCCCTGACGGAAAAGGGAATGGATATTGCCAAAAAGGTACAGCAGATATTTGAAGAAACGGATAAAATTTATTGCAGTAATCTTTCAGAGAAAGAAGCGGAGCAGCTTTTCGTATTGCTTCAAAAAGTAGAGGACAATATTTCACAAAACTGTAAATAAGAACTTCTTTTGTGGCTGTCCTCATTTTTGTGGCTGGCAGGCTGTAAGAAGCAGGCATATATTTTCCGTTGTCCGAATAGGATATACAAACAAACTTTAGGATATTGCATGAAAGGATATATCGAAGAACGGGCAGTAAAGACGGCGGAATATATTATCGAAACCAAAGCAACCGTGCGCCAGACCGCGCGTAAATTCGGTGTCAGCAAAAGCACCGTACATAAAGATGTGACGGCGCGTCTGACACGAATCAATCCGGCGCTTGCAAATGAAGCGCGCAAGGTGCTTGATGTCAACAAAAAAGAGCGCCATATCCGCGGAGGACTGGCAACGCGCGAAAAATACCTGCACGAACAGTAACAGCATATAAAATGAGCCGGTACCGTCTGATGCATCAGACGGTACCGGCCTGTTTTGTTTGGGGAGAAAAGTTACTGTAATACTGCAACAATCTCTAAATTGCGTTCTTTTGATAAATCTACAAATTCATTGCCTTCACACTTTACAATCGGGCGTGACAGGGCATGTTCGTTAATTAAAACGACTTCGCCGGTGCGGCCATCAGAAAGTTTGACATTATTTCCGATATAAGAAGTGGCGACATTCTTTAAGAACGGAAGGCTGAACTTCGGGTCAAATTTTGTAAAAGCATCCTGTTCCATATCCCGTACAACGTGGAATGGACAGAGGGCTTTTCTGTATATGCGGGAAGAGGTCATGGCATCGTAGATATCTGCAATTGTAATAATCTTTGCAAAATCAGGAATGTCTTCTGACTTTAAACCCATTGGATATCCGGAGCCGTCGCATTTTTCATGGTGTAGTAAAATGGCAGATTTAACACGCTCATCAATATCGGCATCCTTTACAATCTGATAGCCTAAGTTGACATGCTCTTTAATAATGGCATATTCGTTAGCGGTCAGCCGGTCCGGTTTGCTTAAAATTTCATTTGGAACTAAAAGCTTTCCGATATCGTGTAAAATACCGCATAAAGTCAGCACCTTTACATCTTCCTCAGAATAGCCGAGCCATTTTCCAAGAATGGAGGCAATAATGGCAACATTAATGCAGTGGACATATGTTAAATCGTCCATATCACGCATACAGTGGAGCATATCGAAAATCTGGAGAGTATTCGTATATTCTGCAAGAATTTTTTCGGTATTCTTTAACAGCGCAGTCGTATCAATTGTTTCGTGGTTAATGACAATGTCATTTAATTCTGTCTTCAAATCATTAATACCATCAATAAAAGTTTCGTTAAAATGTTCGAAATTCTGGCTCTGCTTAATTTTTTCATAGTAAGTCATCTGTTCCAGAACTTCCGGCTGCTCAGGCTGTGCGGCAGCTTCCTCATATACATTAATTTTTAAGACATTGTACTCAGAGATTTTTGCAATCATATCTAAAGTCAAAACGGTATCTTTTGCAGCAATAAGATGACCGGTGGAAGTCATGATATCCTGTGATAAAACCATGCCTTCAGCGGCATCAAAAATAAAAATATTTTTCTCCTGTGTATTGTCGCTCATCCTTGAAATCTCCTTTGCAAAAGTATAAATGTTCCGGTAGCTTCATTATATGGTTGAGGGGATAAAAAGTCAATAAAAAGTACTTGACCAATGCCCATAGATTGTGTAATATACATACGTATGAATGATTAACTGAATAATTTAAGATGTCCCTTATTTAGAGCGGTGGAGATACATAGGATCGATGAAGCCCGGCAACCCCATATGGTAAGATATGGAAGGTGCCAACCTGAGCGACTATCCTGCTTTTGCGGCAGGTCGAACAATAAGAGGATTACGGATCTTACATAGATTACGAGTCCTGTCTGAGGGGCTCGTTTTTCAGTTTCAGGAGAAGTACCAGAAGCAGCGTTTAACAGTTTACAGGGACATAAAAAGCCCGAGGAAAGAAAGGAAGAAAGAATTCATGGAGAAAAGATTATTTACTTCAGAATCAGTAACAGAAGGACATCCGGACAAAATCTGCGATCAGGTTTCTGATGCAGTACTGGATGCATTATATGCACAGGACCCATATTCAAGAGTTGCCTGTGAAACATTAACCAATACAGGATTTGTGATGGTTATGGGTGAAATTACAACAAAGGCCAATGTAGATATTACACAGATCGTAAGAGATACCGTAGTAGAAATCGGCTATGACAGCTCTGAAAAAGGCTTCGATGGTAATACCTGTGCCGTTATGGTGGCACTTGACAAGCAGTCACCGGATATTGCAATGGGTGTTGACAAGGCACTTGAAGCAAAAGAAGGCATTGATCCGGATGCAGATGACATTGGTGCAGGCGATCAGGGTATGATGTTTGGCTATGCAACCAATGAAACAGAAGAATATATGCCATATTCCGCAGCACTTGCACAGAAGCTTGCAAGACAGCTGACAAAGGTCAGAAAAGACGGTACACTGTCTTATTTAAGACCGGACGGAAAGACACAGGTTACAGTGGAATATGATGAAAACAACAAGCCTGTAAGACTGGATGCCATCGTTGTATCTTCACAGCATGCACCGGAAGTTTCACAGGAACAGATTCATACAGATATCAAGAAGTATGTTATTGATGCCATTGTAGACAACAGTATGGTAGATGATGACACGAAAATTTATATCAATCCGACAGGACGTTTCGTAATCGGCGGACCAAACGGTGACAGCGGTCTGACAGGTCGTAAGATTATCGTTGATACTTACGGTGGTGTTGCAAGACACGGCGGCGGTGCATTTTCAGGTAAGGACTGCACAAAGGTAGACCGTTCCGCAGCATATGCCGCAAGATATGTAGCAAAGAACCTCGTTGCCGCAGGTATTGCAGACAGATGTGAAATCCAGTTATCTTATGCGATCGGTGTTGCACTGCCGACATCTATCCGCGTGGAAACATTCGGAACAGGGAAGTTAAGCGAAGATAAGATTGTAGAAATCATCCGTGAAAACTTCGATTTAAGACCGTCAGGTATTATCAAGATGCTTGATTTAAGAAGACCGATCTACAAGCAGACAGCAAGCTATGGACATTTCGGCCGCAACGACCTGAATCTGCCATGGGAAAAACTTGACCGTGTAGATGCATTAAAAATGTATTTGTAAAATATCCTGAAATCCAGGAATAAACAACGGGAAATTCTGGAAGAATAAAGAAAGCCAGAGGGAAGATATAAGCCGGCTATGGACAAACCATCCATTGTCGGCTTATACTGTTTTTAAATAAAGTGTGTTTTTTAAGAAAAAGTAAGCTGCCGCAGGGCAGGTGTGAAACTGTATTTACGGAGTACGCCTTGCCGTATCCTGTATAAATTTGATAGAAATGCATTTAAAAATGAAGAAATGAGGAATTGTATGATTGAAAATTATAGTATTACAGAGTGGATTGCGTTCTTTTTTATTTACAGCTTTTTAGGGTGGTGCATTGAATCCGCCATTGTATCCTTTAACAAGCGCAAACTGACAAACAGAGGCTTTTTAAAAGGTCCGATGCTGCCACTGTACGGTTCGGGAGCGGTAATCATGCTGTTATCAACACTTTGGGCAAAGGATAATTATGTTTTAGTATACATCTGTGGTACAATCGGTGCAACGGCGCTGGAATATGTCACAGGGGTACTGATGGAAATGATGTTTAACATGCGCTACTGGGATTACAGCAATAAAAAGTTTCAGATTCACGGCTATATCTGTCTGACCTCATCCTTATTCTGGGGCGTGCTGACGGTATTGCTGGTCTGTTTTGTGCATATTCCGGTTGCGGCACTGGTGGCTTCCGTTCCGGCAAATATATTAAGAGTTGGATTATTTTTTATCATTGCGGTGGCATCCGTGGATACGGTTGATGCGTTTAAAAAGGCGCTGGATTTCCAGAAGCTGCTCACGTATGAAACAAGAATTAAAAATGAACTGTCAGAACTGACAGAGCGTTTAAATGATGCTAAAGGTGTCTTTACAGATAAGAACAACGAGCGCAGCAGGGAATTTTTCAGTATGCAGGAGGCACGCGCAGAGCGCTTAAGGCTGGAATTGGATGCGGCAAAGGAAAAGGCCGGCAAATTCAAAAATTCCATGTTAAACAGTTTCCCGTCTGCAACATCTAATAAGTTTGGCGAAGCATTAGATGAATTTAAAGAATATTTTAATAGGAAAAAATAAAGCGAGGGGTACAAATGAAGATATTAATTGTTTATTATCAGAGTTTTTTGATAAAAGATTTGGAGGAATGTCTGACTAGGCTGGGACATACCTATAAATGCATAGAAGCAAATGTTATTGTAGAACAATCAGATGACGATTTTTGTGCTTTATTTGATATAGAAATGGAAAGCGGACATTATGACTGCGTATTTACATTTAATTACAGCAGTATCATTTCAGACTGCATGGTCAAATATAATATACCTTACATCTCCTTTGTATATGACAGCCCAATGTATCGCCTATTTACAAAGTCTATTTATAATAAATGTAATTATTGTTTTATATTTGATGAACAATTGTGTGAACAGTTGACCAATATGGGGGCTCCGCATATTTATTATATGCCACTGTCGGTTAATGTGTCCCGGCTGGATAGAATGGAAGATATTCTACAGTATACGGACAATAAAGATGTAAGGGAATTAATTCAATTATTTTCAACACAAATTTCTTTTTTGGGAAGCATGTATAATGAAAGAGAAAGTCAAAAAGAATATGATGAAATGGATTTGACACCATATATGCGAGGATATTTAGAGGGGATTATGAATGCACAGTTAAAAGTGTACGGTTATAATTTCCTTGGAGAATTAACTAAAGGTGGTGTATTTGATGAAGCGTATTCAAAAGATGTTAACATTACATACGGAGAGATATTTGCAGATGGCATTTTGTGTGAAAAGATGGCAAACATAGAAAGAGTTCAAATACTTGAAAAACTTTCTCAAATATTTCAAGTGAAACTATATACCCCAAATGCAACCCCGGAACTGCCTAATGTAATTAATATGGGAAGTGTCAATTATTATGATATGATGCCATACGTATTTAAATGTTCAGACATTAATCTGAATATTACATTGCGGAGCATTAAAACAGGAATTCCACTGCGCGCAATGGATATCATGGGTGCAGGGGGATTTTTGATGTCCAACTATCAGGCGGATTTTTACCGGCATTTTGTACCGGGTGAAGATTTGGTATTGTATGAATCACATGATGATTTAGTAAATAAGTGTCAGTACTATTTATCGCATGATGCAGAACGTCGGCAGATAGCAGCAAACGGATATGGAAAAGTAAAAGAGTTTCATAATTTTGAAGTGCGATTCAATGAAATTTTTGATATTGTATTTAACCGGAAAAAAGAGGTTTAAAGATTTTTTGAAAAAATTTTGATGAACCCCTTTTAAATTTTGAAAATGTTGTATATAATGGTATTCTACGATGTATGTTTAGACTGCGTTATACTGTCTACATATATATAGAAATGAAGAAAATAAGAAAAACGAACATAGATAGAATGAAGAACATCGGAAAGGGGATTCATATGTTATCAACCGATATCGGAGTAGATTTGGGTACAGCCAGTATTCTGGTTTATATAAAAGGAAAAGGCGTTGTTTTAAAAGAACCGTCCGTAGTAGCATTTGACAGAGATACCAACAAGATTAAGGCAATCGGCGAAGAAGCACGTCTGATGTTAGGAAGAACACCGGGCAATATTGTAGCGGTCAGACCGTTAAGACAGGGTGTTATTTCTGATTACAGAGTAACTGAAAAAATGTTAAAGTACTTCATCCAAAAGGCAATCGGCAAGAGAATGTTAAAGAAGCCAAGAATCAGTGTCTGTGTACCGTCAGGTGTTACAGAAGTAGAAAAGAAAGCAGTAGAAGATGCAACGCTTCAGGCTGGCGCAAGAGAAGTAGCAATCATTGAAGAACCGATTGCAGCTGCCATCGGTGCAGGGATTGATATTTCAAGACCTTGCGGTAACATGATTGTTGATATCGGTGGTGGTACAACAGATATCGCTGTTATTTCTTTAGGCGGTACAGTAGTCAGCACCTCCATTAAGATTGCAGGTGATGATTTTGATGAAGCAATCGTCCGATATATGAGAAAGAAACACAATCTTCTGATTGGTGAAAGAACTGCGGAAGATATTAAGATAAAAGTCGGTTCAGCTTATCCGAGAACCGAGATTGCAACAATGAACGTAAGAGGACGAAACCTTGTAACAGGTCTTCCAAAGACAGTTGAGGTAACGTCAGAAGAAACACAGGAAGCATTAAAAGAAGCAACATCCCAGATTGTTGAAGCCGTACACAGTGTACTGGAAAAGACACCACCGGAATTAGCTTCCGATATTGCAGACAGAGGAATTGTCCTGACAGGCGGCGGAAGCCTGCTGCAGGGACTTGAAGAACTGATTGAATCAAAGACAGGAATCCATACAATGACAGCCGAAGACCCGATGACAGCAGTTGCAATCGGAACCGGTAAGTTTATTGAATTCCTTGCAGGATACAGAGATGATAAATAATTATCAGCAAAATAAGAAGTGAGCGGAGGAGGAAAGAAATGGTAAAGGGGCTTTACACAGGGTACACAGGAATGGTGAATTCCCAGAAAAGACTGGATGTGATTTCCAACAACCTTGCAAATGCAACAACGACAGGTTTTAAAGCAGAGGGCTGTACAACACAGGCATTTGATTCCATGTATGCCATCAAGATTAAAGATGCAACAGTCGGACATTTAAACCAGAATATCGGTTCAGTCAGTCTGGGTGCAAAGATTGGGGAAACATACAGAAACTGGGAGCAGGGTTCGTTACAGGCAACGAACAACACCTATGATTTTGCACTGGCAGGACAGGGCTTTTTCTCGGTAGAGTTCACCAATAAGAACGGTGTAACAAGCACAATGTATTCCAGAGATGGCGCATTTCAGATGAATTCAGAAGGCTATCTTGTGACAAAAGACGGCGATTATATTTTAGGTGAAGGCGGAAGAATCCAGCTTCCGACAGATTTGAATGAATTATCTGTTGATTCACAGGGAAATATTTTTGCAGACGGACAGTATGTAGATACATTTGCCTTGGTTGATTTTGAAGATTATAACTATCTGGAAGAATACGGTGAAAATCTGTACCGTGCGGTGGATGGTGCAACCGAACAGGATTGTACGGCAACCGTACAGCAGGGCTACTTAGAAGCTTCTAATATTAATGTCGTATCAGAAATGGTGGACATGATTGCGGTTGCAAGAGAGTATGAAAGCGGACAGAAAGTCATCCAGGCAATTGATGAAATGCTTGGCAAAATGGTGACAATGTCAGAATTATAATAAGGTCCGGGTTAAAAGACATTAATATTATGGTAGTAAGCTGCCGGTAAAATCACCGGTATTGATTACGGAATGGAGAAGAATATGGTAAGATCATTATGGACGGCAGCAGCAGGCATGACGTCACAGCAGACAAATGTAGATACGATTTCCAATAATCTTGCAAATGTAAATACAACAGGATACAAGATGGAAACAACACATTTTAAATCCCTTTTATATCAGCAGTTACAGGCAAAGACCACATCTGCAAACGGTGAAACAAAGCCGGTTAATGCACAGGTTGGTTTGGGTTCAAGAGTATCTGCTGTAACATCACAGTATGTACAGGGTTCTGTCAACAAAACAGACAGTGACACGGATTTTGCAATCGTAGGAAACGGCTTTTTCGGTGTAGTCGGTGAAGATGGACAGACTTATTACACAAGAAACGGTAACTTTGGATTCTCAATTGCAACAGAAGGCTATATGCTTTGTACATCAGAAGGTCTTCCGGTATTAAGCTCAGACGGTAATGAACTGGTGCTGGGACCGGAATATGACCCGACAAAGATTACAGTAGACGGCGACGGTAATTTATTATATCCAAGTGAAGAAAATAACAACAATCCGACGGCAATCGGTTTAAAGATTGGATTATTCCAGTTTGCCAATCCGGCAGGTCTTGATAAGACAGGAGATTCTCTTTTAATGGAAACGGAAGCATCCGGTATTGCATTAAATGAAGATATCGATGAGGTAGGCAAAAAGAGTACTTTAAAGCAGGGATATCTGGAAGCTTCTAATGTCAATGTAGCAACAGAAATGGTAAATCTGATTACAGCGCAGAGAGCCTATGAATTATGCTCAAAGGCAATTACCACATCCGATACGATGATGGAGCAGGCAAACAATCTGAAGCGATAAGTAAAAGCAGCGGTGCGGCAGTTTAATGCCGGGGAGGAAAGGTGTACATATGAGCGATACAATCAGCGGATTAAATTCGTCATATTTAAACGGTACCTATACCAATTCAACAACAAGTGCGCTTGAAAGCACATTAAATAATAAGGATTTATCTACATCTTCCAGCGATGAACTCATGGAAGTCTGCAAGGATTTTGAAGAATATTTTGCAGAACAGATGGTAAAATCCATGCTTAAAATGGCAAAAGTAGACAGCAGTGATGATGATAACAGCTATGCTTCTATTTTTGGACTGTCTTCTGACAGCAGTGATTCCGGAATGAGTACCATGTCCAGCTATTTTGGTGACCAGATGGTGTCAAAGCTGTCTGAAGCACTGTGCAGTACAGAAAACGGCAGCGGACTGGGACTGGCACAGACCCTTTATAATCAGATGAAGAGGAATTACGGAATTGAGGAGTAATTTAGATTACGAAGCAGAATATATTGAAGGCTTTGTAGAAAATATCATATACCGCAATGAAGACAACGGCTATACCGTTTTCAACGTGGTTTATAAAGGTGAAGAGATTACCTGCGTTGGTGTATTCAGTTACATCAACGCAGGTGAATTTATTGCTGCAAATGGAGGATTTGTCAAACATCCGTCCTATGATATGCAGTTTTCTATTAAATCTTATGAATTCAAAGCGCCGGACGACACCAAGTCGGTCAGACGTTATCTTGCATCCGGTGCTATCAAAGGCATTGGTGAAAAAATGGCTGAGAGGATTGTAAAAGAGTTCGGGGATGACACCTTCCGCATTATGGAAGAAGAACCGGAACGTCTTGCGGAGATTAAAGGCATCAGTCTTACAAAAGCGATGGATATCGCAGCTCAGCTTGTCGATAAACGCGACATGCGTAAAGCCATGATGTTTTTACAGGACTATGGCATCAGCATGGGAATTGCGGGTAAAATTTATTCCAGATACGGACAGGAAATATATACAATTATTAAGCAGAATCCTTACAGACTTGCAGACGATATTGACGGCATCGGATTTAAAACGGCCGATGAAATTGCGGCAAAGGCTGGCATTAAAGTAGATTCGGATTTCAGAATCCGCAGTGGGATTTTGTATGTGCTGACACAGGCGGCAGGACAGGGACACATCTATCTGCCGTGGACAGAATTAGAGCAGGGGGTCACAGCACTGTTGTTAATAGATATTCGTGCTATGGAGCGCCATATCATGGATATGGCAATTGATAAAAAAATTGTTGTCCGTGAAAATGCGTCTGGCGAAAAGTGCATTTATGCTTCGATGTATTATTATATGGAGGCTTCTATTGCCAAGCATTTGATCGAACTGAATATCCCGTATTCGCAGGATGAAGCGGAAATTGGTCAGAGAATCGCGCAAATCGAAGAAAAAAACGACATAATTCTTGATGATATCCAGAAACAGGCGGTTCATAAGGCTGTTTTAAATGGATTGATGGTTATTACGGGCGGACCGGGAACGGGAAAGACAACAACTATTAATACCATTATTAAATATTTTGAAATGGAAGGTCTGGAAATCCGTCTGGCAGCGCCGACGGGCCGTGCGGCAAAGCGGATGGCAGAAACAAGCGGATATGAAGCGCAGACAATTCACAGACTGCTTGAAATCTGCGGCAGTGCATCCGATTCACAGAACACAGGCATGCATTTTGAAAGAAATGAAGACAATCCGCTGGAAACAGATGTCATTATTGTAGATGAAATGTCCATGGTGGACGTATCTATTATGAACTCACTGCTAAAGGCAATAGCTGTCGGAACACGTCTGATTCTTGTGGGCGATGTGGACCAGTTACCGAGTGTTGGACCGGGAAATGTGTTAAAGGATATTATCCATTCGGGCTGCTTTGAAGTCGTGAAGCTGGAAAAGATTTTCAGACAGGCGGCAGAGAGTGAAATCATCATGAACGCGCATAAGATTAATAAAGGCGAACCGGTAACACTTAATAAATACAGTAAAGACTTTTTATTTGTCAGACGGAACAGCCCCGATGCCATTATTGCGGCGATGTGTACACTGATTAAAGAAAAACTGCCGGATTATGTCCACGCGGACCGCAAAGACATACAGATACTGACACCGACGAGAAAATCCGCAGTCGGCGCACAGCGGTTAAACCGGATTATGCAGCAGTACTTAAATCCGCCGTCCGCAGACAAAATGGAAAAAGAAGTCGGGGATACCATTTACCGCGTGGGCGATAAGGTCATGCAGATAAAAAATAACTATCAGCTGGAATGGGAGCGCAAAAGCCGCTACGGCGTTACCTATGATCGCGGCAACGGCATTTTTAACGGAGATACCGGTGTGATAGAAGACATCAACTTCTTTTCGGAACAGATGCTGGTGCGGTTTGAAGACGACCGTTTTGTATACTATGATTTTACACAGTTGGATGAACTGGAGCTGGCATATGCGATTACAATTCACAAATCGCAGGGCAGTGAATATCCGGCGGTGCTGATTCCGATGTTTCCGGGACCGCGTATGCTGATGAACCGCAATCTCTTATACACGGCAGTGACAAGGGCGAGAACCTGTGTCTGCATGGTAGGACTGGAAGACTGCTTTCATGAAATGGCGGGAAATGAATCGGAGCAGAAACGATATTCTTCACTGGACCTGCGGATTCAGGAAATGGATAATCTTTAAATCAAAGATTCCTCAGAAATGAATTCAGTTTGTGCATCATTTAGAATTTGAACGTTTGTGAAATAGAGGGGAAAATGAAACAGGGAAAAAACAAGCGGAATAACACGCAGAACTTAAAAGAATATATACAGCAGTTTGCACAGACCGGCATCAAAGAACTGACGGATATAGTGTTTCCGCCGGCGTGTCCGGTCTGCGGCGGGGTTCTGGGGTTTGAAAAGGGCAGACGAAGACAAATCTGTCCGGATTGTGACAACAGACTTGAATATATCGGCGAACCGCGCTGCATGAAGTGCGGCAAACCGTTAAAAAAGACGGATACGCAGCAGTTTTGCTATGACTGTACGGTGAAACGCCATTTTTATGAACGCGGTGTGGCGGTCTTTGCCTATACGGACGGCATTAAACAGTCCATTTACCAATTTAAGTATCATGATAAAAGAGAATATGCGGCATTTTACGGCAGGCAGGCGGCGCAGCAGTGCGGTGCACTCATTGGAAAATGGGATATTGATCTTGTGCTTCCCGTACCGATGTATGCAGCCAAACAAAGAAAACGCGGATACAATCAGGCAGAACTGATTGCGCGCGAGCTTTCTAAAAATCTGAATCTGATCTGTGCTTCGGAAATCCTGGTCCGTACCAGAAAAACAACTCCAATGAAAGAATTAAATGATGAGGAAAGAAGAAAAAATGTAGAAAGGGCTTTCCTTGTAAAAGAAAATGTAGTAAAATATAAAAAAATTTTACTTGTTGATGATATTTATACAACAGGAGCAACGATAGACAGCTGCGCAAAAATTTTATATCAAAAGGGCGCACAGAAAGTATATTTTTTATGTTTGTGTGCGGGGAAAGGATTTTAAGAAAATGCCGGGAACGGCAGAAGGGGAGAATTGGTTATGGATGTTAGAAATTGCAGACAATGTGGGAAATTATATAATTATATAGGCGGCAGTTACCGTAATTTATGCCCGAGCTGCATTAAACAGCTGGAAGACAAGTTTATGGAAATTAAGGAATATATCCGCGACAACAAAGTTGCAAGCATTTCGGAGATTTCAGATAAATTTGAAGTCAGCACCAAGCAGATTGAACAGTGGGTGCGTGAAGAACGTCTCTGCTTTACGGATGATTCACCGATCGGGCTGCAGTGTGAGTGCTGTGGTGCAACGATTAAGACAGGGCGTTACTGTGATAAGTGCAAAGGAACGATGGCAAACAAGCTGGATAATCTGTATAAGGCACCGGCAGCGGCTCCGGCACCAAGGGCAGGCAGGGATCGTGACAATGCAAGAATGAGATTCCTTGATAAATAACAGATTCTATATTACAGAGCATAAAGAAAGAATTACTCAGGATATATACAGAATTCCGGGCGATTCTTTCTTTTTTGTATTTAAAAATTGTAAAAACAGGTTAAGGAATATGCCGAAAGTACCGATAATATTTCTGAAACCATTTTAATGAGAATAGGAAAAGAGTTTAAACGGAAAGAGAGGCGGTCAGCAATGCGTGTAGAGGCATACAGTGCTGTGAACCGGATTTATCAGAGTGGGGCAGCTTCTTCTGCAAAGAAGGGAGGCAGTACTGCTTCATATAGTGATAAACTGGAAATTTCAAGAACAGCAAAGGATTATCAGACAGCAAAAGAGGCAGTAAGCCGGACATCGGAAGTAAGAGAAGACAAGGCTGCACAGATAAAAGCGGCAATGGAGGCAGGAACATATCGTGTGAGTGCGCAGGAAGTTGCCGGTAAGATGCTTGAGAATATTGCAACATTAACATTTTAAGGAGATTCTTTCATGGCAAGTTTAATTGATACACTTATTGATGTACTTGGACAGGAAGATGCAGAGTATAAAAAACTGCTGGAGTTATCCAATAATAAGACAAAGGCAATTGTCGGTGCGGATATTGAGCGGTTACAGGATATTCTGGTTCAGGAACAGGCTCAGATTGATGCCATTAATAAACTGGAACAGCAGCGTATGGAAAATGTAGATGATATCTGCAATGTACTCAATTTAAGAAGAACAGACATTAAATTAGAAGATATTTTAGAAGTGCTAAAGAAGCAGCCTAAAGAGCATGATGCACTTGAGGCAGTTAATGCACAGCTTAAACAGACATTAAATGAGTTGATGAAAATCAACGAGAATAATAAATTACTGACAAAAGAATCACTGGATATGGTTGAGTTTGAACTTAACATTGCAAAAAATGCAGTGCTTACACCACAGACAGGAAACTACAGTAAAAACGCTTATGACGAGGAGAGAATCCAGACCGTCAGCGGCTTTGATGCAAGACAGTAATATTTAATTTTATACTTTATACAGGTTTTCCCACGGAGGGGAGGACGGCCGGCTTAAGGATAAGCAGATGAGGGCAGAAATGGAGAAACAATGGCAAACGGAATGGGAAGTCTGTATATTGGCGTTTCCGGCCTGCACAGCGCGCAGACAGCTTTAAATACAACAGCACATAACCTCGCCAACATTAATACAGAGGGGTATACAAGACAGCAGATTACGTTTGAAGATATGACGTATCTGACTGTTGGTACGAGAAGTAATACAATTGATAAATACGGACTCGGTGTTTCCGTCAGTGAAATCCGCAGAATCCGCGATACGTTTATCGACAGAGCGTATCGGACAGAGAACGGCAGACTGGGTTACTATGAAAGCAACTTAAAAGCCGTAGAAGAAGTAGAAGATCTTTTTGGTGAAATGCAGGGTGTTACCTATCAGGACTGCTTGAAAAATTTATATTCCGCAGTGAATGAATTAAGCAAGAATCCTGAAAGCACCGTTGCACGATCCTCTTTAATTCAGTATACATCAGCATTTGTAAACAGATCCAATAAAATCTATGAGAGTTTAAAAGACTATCAGACAACGCTGAATACCGAAGTACAGAATTCCGTAAACCGGATTAATGAACTGGGGCAGACCATTTTTGCATTAAACAAGCAGATTCAGGGAATTGAATCCGGTTCGGGCGAATATGCCAACGATTTACGTGACCAGCGTGATAATGCACTCGATGAACTCAGTGGATATATTAAGATGTCTTATTATGAAGAAGCAAACGGACGTGTCATCGTCACATGCGAAGGCATTCCGTTTGTCAATGAGAATAATGTGACAGAGATGTCCACAAGAACCATGGACAGTAATTCGCTGCTGATTCCAACCTGGCCTTCCTTTGAAAAGGATGTATTTGACATTACACAGCCGATTTCAAATGGCAGTAAAAATGATATGGGTTCATTAAAAGGTGCAATTATTGCGCGGGGAAGTGTCAATGTCAAGGCTTCCGATGTACCGGTAAAGCCGGATGAGAGTGATTATGACCTGACAACGGCAGAAGGACAGGCAGCATACGATGCAGCCAATGCCGCATATCAGGAAAAGCAGGATTATTACAATACATACATTGAACCGTCTGCTATTTTAAGTGCGATGGCAGGGCTGGATAAGCTGGTAAACGGGATTGTGGAGTCCATCAATGATGTTTTATGTCCTGAAAAGGAAATTACGCTGGATGCACCGCTGACAGACAGTGAAGGCAATGAAATTGCCGCAGCGAAGTATACATATAACGCATCCTCCAATGCAGTTCTGTATACACGACACGGACAGGCAGTACAGGGAACGGACAATGGTGACGGAACATACAGTTACACATCGGAGGAAGCCCTTTTTACAGATGAAACACTGAAACAGAAAGAACAGGTAGATTCTTATGTATATTCTGTTTTGGACATGGATAAGACAGATTATGGTATGGACGATGATAAGACCATCGGTGAGGAACTGATTTCCCGTACCAATACCAAGCGTTATATCGTGACAACCGATGCGAACGGTGGTACGATTTATGTCAGAAACAATCTGGATGTGAAGGGAAACCAGTCTTACTATACGATCGGCAGCCTTGAGATGAACGAGGAAGTTGCACAGAATGTCGGTAAGATTGCACTGACGACGAAACAGGGAAAAGAAGATTTTGACAAAGCACAGGAACTGGTGGATATGTGGGAGAACAAATTTGCTTCCTTAAATCCTGAGGTCTATGCAAAGTCAGATTTTAATACATATTATACAAATTTCATCAGTGAATACGCAACGATGGGTCGTGTGCTTGACAATTACGTGGGCAATCAGGAAACCATGGTAAACGGATATGATAACCAGCGTTTACAGTTGCAGGGTGTATCTTCTGATGAAGAACTTGAAAAGATGATTAAGTTCCAGCAGGCATACAATGCAGCATCACGGTATATTAATGTTGTCAGCGATATGTTAGAAAGCTTAATCGTTTCACTTGGAAATGCATAAAATGAAGTTTAAACAGTTGTCTGCACCGGGGCGAAAGCAGATAATCATGGCAGCGGATGCTGCCCGGTAATAAAAACGCCCGGAAATGAGGAAAATATGGCATCAACATTTTTTGGATTAACAATATCATACAGCGGTCTGCAGGCAGCATCCACATCGCTGAATGTTACAGGACATAACGTATCCAATATTAATACAAAGGGGTATTCAAAACAGCAGGCATCCACAGAAGCTGCACAGGCATTGCGTACGTTCTCGACCTACGGTATGCTTGGTGCCGGTGTTAAGGTAACCGGTGTCAGCCAGCTGCGTGACAGCTATTACGATGAAAAATACCGTAACAATCAGGCGAATTACGGTGAATATGAAGCAAAAGAAAATTATATGGATCAGATTGAGGACTTCTTTGATGAATGGAATCTGAATGGTTACTGTAAGGAATATCAGAAGTTCTTTACATCGGTAGAAGAAGTTATTAAAGCACCGGGCGAGGCTTCGACAAAGAATCAGCTGATTAACAATGCAGCCAGCATGGCACAGTACTTTAATACACTCTCTACGAATCTTAGGAAGATTCAGGAAGATGCAAATAACGAAATCAAGGATGCGGTAGAGCAGATTAATTCCTATGCACAAAACATTGCTTCTTTAAACAGACAGATTAATCAGATTGAAGCCAACTACGGCGATGCAAATGATTTAAGAGATAAGAGAAATGCGCTGATTGATGATCTGGCACAGATTGTCAATGTCAGCATCAAGGAAGAAGACATCGGAAACGGTCTGACAGATTTCAGGGTATCCATTAACGGACAGACACTGGTTGCAGGATACGATTACAATAAGCTTTATACAGAAGCCAGAGCAGATAAGAGAAATGCTTCCGATGCTGCCGCTTTATATGATGTAAAGTGGGAGAGCGGACAAAACTTCAATCTTTACAGCCCGTCTCTTGGCGGACAGATGAAGGCACTGGTAGATATCCGTGACGGCTGTAATGGTGAGTTTGAACAGTACAAAGTAGATGAGAACGGCGATTACATTCTGGATTCAGACGGTAACAAAGTATTGGAATCTGTATTAAGAAATGAACAGAATACAGATTTTAAGGGGATTCCGTATTACCAGTCCCAGTTAAACCAGTTCATTTCCACATTGTCGGAATCGGTTAATAACGTTTTAAAGAGTGGTCTGACATCAGACGGAACACAGCAGGGCATTTCATTGTTTGTAACACAGACAAACACAGATACGATGACGGCTTTAAACATTACAGTCAACCCAGAACTGATTAAAGATGCCGATAAGCTTGCAACAAGAAGTTCTGCGGCAACCGGACAGGCAGAAGCGGATATTATGGAACAGTTAAGAAAGCTTCAGAGCGAAAAGATTTTTGACGGTGGTACAGGCGCTTACTTCCTTGAAAGTATGGTCAGTGATATGTCCATTGATTCAAGCAATGCAACGAATATGTTAGATAATTACAACAACCTGCGCACAACAATTCAGAATCAGCGCTTATCAATCATGGGTGTTGATACCGATGAAGAAGCGATGGATATGATGAAATTCCAGCAGGCATATAACTTAAATTCAAAGATGATGTCTGTTATGAATGAAATTTATGACAAACTGATTAATGGAACAGGCTTATAATTTGATGAATTGCAGGATTGATTCCAGATTGGAGAAGATATGAGAATTACAAATCAGATGATGATTAACAGCAGTATGGCAAATATCCAGGTGAATAAAAAACAGGTTAATACACTGGATACCCAGCTGTCTACACAAAAAAAGATTAATAAGCCGTCAGAAGACCCGATTATTGCCATTCGTGCGTTACGTCTTCGTGCCAGCTTAAATGAAGTAACACAGTATTTAAAGAAAAATATCCCAGATGCACAGCAGTGGCTTTCAACAACACAGGGCGCGCTGACACAGGGCGAATCTGTTATTAATAAGCTGTATGAATACTGCAATCAGGGTTCATCCGATTCTTATGCATCAGAACAGAGAAATACGATTGCAGAAAGCTTAAAGGCTTTAAAAAAGACTTTCTACGATGAAGGAAATGTAGATTACGCCGGACGTTACGTATTTACCGGTTATAAGACGGATACGACACTCACCTATCAGTCCGATGCACTGGCAGCTGAAGCAGATTATACAATTACACAGAAGTTTGGCAGAGATGATATTTCAAGCAAGACCGTCTATACCAATGCGTATAGCAATGCAGATATTTTAAATTTAAACGTATCCTATGATGCCGACGGCAATGCTGTGATGCCAAATGTGGAAAGTGTCTACAGACTGCGCCTTGGCTATTCAGATGTGAAAAACACCGGATATAGCTTAAGCTATAACAATACAGATATCAGCTTTGCCGCAGATGGCACGGCAACTGTTACAACGTATCAGTTAGATGGCAATGGTAACAAGCAGCTGGACGCAGACGGCAACCCGATTACAACGACAACAACGGTCAATCCGGATGCCAACGGACAGTACAGCATTACAGATTCTACCGGTACTGCACTGACATTTACCAATACAACGGATAAAAACTACATTCCGGGTGATGATGAAATTGCCTTTAATGCAACAACAGGTGAAGTGCTGATGGGTGAAAATGTTTATAAGCAGGTCTACACCTCTGACAGCTTTTCATTTACGTATCAGAAGGATAACTTTGTTAAAGATGATTTGAATCCGACAATGTATTATGACTGTGTGGATAATACGACAGGAATCGTCTATGATAAAGTCAGGGAAGATGTAGAATACAACATCAACTATGCACAGAAGATTAAGATTAATACCGAAGCCAATGAGGCATTCGATATTAACCTTGGCAGAGATATTGATGACCTTGTAACATCCGTTCAGAATGTACTCGACTTAGAAAGCCAGATTTCACAGGTGGAAGGCATGTTAAAGGAAGCCCGGTATAGCGATGAGGACTCACAGAAAAAGTTAAATTCGATGCTGAATGGCTTGAATAAGCAGAAAACACTGGCAGAAGATGAGATGACCAAGGCGTTTGAAAGCGGCATTTCACAGATGCAGGGCTATAAGCAGACGATTTCCCTTGCCAATGCAGATGTCGGTAACAGACTTACAAGACTGGAACTGACTAAGGGAAGACTGACCGAACAGTTTACCAACGTTACGGAAAGCAAGTCTGCCAATGAAGATATTGATTTGGAAGATGTTGTGGTAAGCTACACATCCGCCCAGCTTGTATACAATGCTTCGCTTCAGGCGGCAAGTAAAGTTGTACAGCAGACACTGTTAGATTTCTTAGGATAAAAATAAAAGCAAAATAAAAGACTGCTTGTGAGGACGTGCGCAGGCAGTCTTTATTAGAAGGAGCAGATTATGCAGATTAATACAAAATGGTTTGGCACGGTGGAGATTGACGATGCCAAGATAATTACATTTAAAAAGGGACTGATTGGATTTGAGGATTGTACCCGGTTTGCAATTGTATACGAAACCGATGAAGAGAAAGATAATCCGATTATGTGGCTGCAGTCATTAGATGAACAGGCACTGGCACTGCCGATTATTAAGCCGGAATACATTATTGACGATTATGCGCCGGTTGTGGAAGACGAATTGATTTACAGTCTGGGAGAAGACGTATCGGAAGAAGATTTAATCGTGTTTATAACAATGACAGTACCGCCGGATATTACAAAGATGACCTGTAATTTAAAAGCGCCGATTATTGTGGATTCCAAAACAATGAACGCAGTTCAGGTAGCGGCAGCAAATGAAGATTACTTAGTACGCTTTCCGATTTATAATCTTTTAAAGGAAAGAAAAGAAAAGGCGGGTGAATAGAAATGCTGGCATTATCGAGGAAAAAAGACGAAGCTATTATTATCAACGATAATATTGAAATAAAGATTCTTGAAATCAAGGGCGACCAGATTAAAATCGGTATTTCTGCACCGAAATCTGTTCCGATTTATCGAAAAGAAGTCTTTACACAGATTCAGGAAGCCAATAAAGAGGCGCTGGAATCCGTTGATATGGAAAAATTAAAAAAGTTATTCTAAAGATTCGGGTCAGAAAAACCGATAATACTAATAAGAAATGAGATGAACTGCGGTTAAAGTGCAGTTTAAAAACGGCGAAAAAGGATATTCGCCGGGGAACAAGGAAACAAAGCATACGTTATCACACGGAGGTGGATAAAAGTGGGATTAGAATCAATTAACAAAGCATCGGCAGCAGCACAGAGTGTACAGACGGCAGCATCGGTAACAACGAATGTTCAGGCAGCAGGCAGCAGTACACAGACAGCAGATTATACTGCGGCACAGACGGCACAGGCAGTACAGCTTCCGTTTGGACAGGACAGTGCATCTCCTGAAAGTCAGGAAAGCAAAGCAACGCTTGCAGACGTCAAAGACATCAGCAAAGTGCTAAACAGCAATACAGTTGCAGAGTTTGGTGTTTATGAACCGATGAATCGAATCACCATTAAGATTAAAGACAAGGAAACGGGAGAAGTATTAAAAGAGATTCCTTCTGAAAAAATGCTTAAAATGTTCACAAAAGCCTGTGAACTGGCAGGACTTCTTGTCGATGAGAAAATGTAGTAAATACGGATATAAAAACATAAGGACATATAGAAAGGGGTAGATAATATGCCAATTCGTTTATCAGGTATGCAGTCCGGTCTGGATACGGAAGCGTTAGTATCTGCAATGGTATTAAGCTATCGGACTAAAAAAGAAGATTACGAGAAAGCACAGAAAAAGCTTTCATGGAAACAGGATAAGTGGAAGACTATCAACACAAAAATTACAAACTTTTATACAGGAACACTTTCAAGCAATCGACTGACAAGTGCATATAATTTAAAGAAAGCAACAATTAACAATTCATCATATGCAACGGTATCAGCTTCAACGTCTGCAGTCAGCGGTACGCAGACCTTAAAGGTAACACAGCTTGCTTCCACAGGTTATCTGACCGGTGGAAAAGTCAGCAGTAAATCCGGTGATAAGCTTACAGGAACCAATAAATTAAGTGAAGTAAGCGGTATGGAAGGTGTTGCTGACGGAGCAGGTATTACCGTTACCGCATCCGGAAAGACGACAACGATTACGATGAGTTCCGATATGACAATTGATCAGTTTGTCGGTAAGTTAAAGGATGCAGGATTAAATGCAAGTTTCGATGAGAATAACCAGCGTTTCTTTATCAGTGCCAAGAGTTCAGGTGCGGACAATGATTTCTCTATGACAGCAGCAAACAGTAACGGTAAGAGCGCTATGGAAGCATTAAAGATTCAGGCTTCTACGGTTGATACGGTTGCAAAGGATATTACAAAGTATCAGAATATTTTAAGCCAGTCTGATTATGTATCTGCAACGGCAAAGAGCAACTATGATTCCGCAATTGCATCCTATAATAAGTCGATTGCTTCTTTACAGGATGCCAATACACAGCAGAAATACCAGCAGGAATATTTGAATAAATTTATTGAACTGGCAGAATACACCGATGACGGCAATGGCAACTGGAATCCGAAGGATGCGGATACTTTAGCAGCAGCCAGAAAGTATCTGACAGATGCGGTATCTGATTTGAAGGCAAAACAGACTGCCGGTACAATCACAGATGATGAAAAGCTGCAGCTGGCAGCGGCACAGGCAGTTGTTTCGGTAGCCGGAAGTGATACAGCGGTTCTTAGCAGAACAAAAAATGAAAACGGTACTTATACAAGTGATATTGATGCAATGCTTGACAAGGCGGCTTCCACAATTAAGGAAAATGAAGCAAAGATTGCAGAGTTTTATACACAGGCAGGTGTTGACAGCACTGATGCAACACAGGTTGACAGCACAACCGGTAAGATACTCTTAGACTATGATACTGCAATTGCAGGAGGCAATTCACTGGCATCAAGCTATCAGGCGACGGCACAGGAACAGTATGATTATGCACAGAAGATGGTAGATGCTTATGCTGTTGTTACAAAGTATCAGAGCGACAGCACCAGTGTGACAGAAGCTGAATATCAGGCAGCACTTTCAACACTCGGCGTATCTACAACGACAGATGCAACTTCTGCAGTTCGTATTGCCGGAAGCAATGCAAAGATTGAGTTAAATGGCGCAACCTTTGAAAATACAACCAATAACTTCTCTATCAACGGTTTAACGATTCAGGCAACGGCGTTGACAGGAAATGAGGCAGTGACCATTACAACCGATACGGACGTAGACGGTATTTATGATACGATTAAGGATATGTTCTCAGAGTACAATGAATTGATTAAGACTTTAGAGGGGGCATACAATGCAGAAAGTTCAAGCGGATACGAGCCACTGACAGATGATGAGAAAGAGTCTATGTCAGATGATGAAATCGAGAAGTGGGAAACAAAGATTAAGGATTCCCTGCTTCGCCGTGATTCAACATTGGACGGTATTATATCAACCATGAAGAATACGATGCTTAGCAGCATTACAATTGACGGAAAATCCTATAATTTATCAAAGTTTGGTATTTCCACGGGCAGTTATTTTTCAACATCTACAGACGAAAAAGGTGTATACCACATTGACGGTGATGAAGATGACTCTACAACGAAGGGAAATTCTGATAAATTAAGGGCGGCAATTGCCAACGATTCAGAAGGTGTAATTAAGTATTTTTCACAGCTTTCACAGAATTTGTACTCTGCGTTAGGTAAGAAGTTAAGAACTTCAAACAGCATGAGCAGTTATATGTCTGTTTACAATGACAAAGAAATGGCAACACAGTATTCAGAGTATACAAAGAAGATATCCGATCAGGAAGAAAAGATTTCTACATGGGAAGAAATTTACTACAAGAAGTTCTCACGTATGGAATCTGCACTGGCATCTTTAAATGCACAGTCCTCCTCTATTTCAGGATTGTTTGGCTAAGGATACAGGATGTAGGAGGAAGAAGAAGTGGCAGTGAAAAATCCATATGCAAAATATAACAACAATAAAGTCCTCACGGCATCTCCGGCAGAACTGACATTGCTCCTTTACGAAGGGGCAATTAAGTTCTGCAATATTGCCATGATAGGCATTGAAGAAAAGAATATTCAAAAGGCGCATGAGAACATCACAAAAGCAGAGGCAATTATTGAAGAATTGCAGTCTACACTGAATTATTCTTATCCGGTTGCACAGGACTTTAACAATATTTACCGTTATATCTATGATTTACTGGTAAGAGCAAATATCCATAAGAGCAAAGAAGAATTAGAACAGGCATTAGAAGAACTTCGCGGCATGCGGGATACGTGGAAGCAGGTCATGAAGAACGCGAAAAGCATGTAAGGAGTATTATGGATACACAAAATTATGTGGATATTATGATAGACAGTCTGACAAAAAAAGAAGAATTGTTAAAGCAGATTGTAGATTATAATGAGGCGCAGCAGACCATTGTGACAGCGCCGGAATTTAAAGAAGAAGCTTTTGAAAAAAATGTGGCGGATAAAGGCGAAGTCGTAGAAAAAATTCTGCGGCTGGACGAAGGCTTTAATTCGGTCTTTAACCGGATTAAAGAAGAATTGCAGACCAATAAAGGGAAATATGCAAAGGATATAGAGCATTTAAAGGAACTGGTTGCATCGGTAACGGATTTAGGTGTGCGCATACAGGCACAGGAACTGCGCAATAAGCAGCTTGTAGAAAAAAGATTTGCACAGATGCGTAAAGAACTCAGTCAGGCGAAACGTACGACCAGCACGGCAAATGCCTACTATAAGAACGTGAATAACCTGAACCAGTATGAATCACATTTTTTAGATCAAAAAAAATAAAAAAAGTTTATAATCGGGCTAAAGTATTTTAAAATACACCCGATATAATAAATGTAAGTAATCAAGAAGGTTACTACAGAAAAATAATCTAAGCGGCATGGAAGCCGCTATATATTCAAGGAGGAAGAATATTATGGTAGTACAGCACAATTTGACAGCGATGAACACTAGCAGACAGTTAGGTATCACAACAACAGGACTTCAGAAGTCTACAGAAAAGTTATCATCAGGTTACAAGATTAACCGTGCAGCTGATGATGCAGCAGGTCTTTCTATTTCAGAAAAGATGAGAAACCAGATCAGAGGTTTAAATAAGGCTGCTTCTAATACACAGGATGGTATCTCTTTAGTACAGACAGCTGAAGGTGCTTTAAATGAAGTACATTCTATGTTACAGAGAGTTAGTGAACTTGCTGTTCAGGCTTCTTCAGATGTTAACGGTACAGCTGATAGAACAGCTATCGGTGATGAAATCACAGAACTGAAGACTGAAATCGATAGAGTTGCTAATACAACTCAGTTCAACAAGATGAATATTCTTGATGGTTCATTCTCAGCAAAGAGTATTCAGGTGGGCGCTAATGCAGGTCAGAACATTTCTATTTCAATCGACAGCATGTTAGCTACTGATTTAGGTCTTACTGCAACAGCTGTAGATAGCTATGATAATGCTAATGCTACTCTTACAGCAGCTCAGACAGCTATCGAGAACTTATCATCTAAGCGTTCTAAGTTAGGTGCTGTTCAGAACAGATTAGAGCACACATATGACAACCTGAACAACATCAGCGAAAATACTCAGGCTGCTGAATCTCGTATCAGAGATACAGATATGGCTGCAGAGATGGTTTCTTACTCAAAGAACAACATCTTACAGCAGGCTGGTCAGTCAATGCTCGCTCAGGCAAATCAGGCAAACCAGGGTGTTCTTTCATTACTTCAGTAATTGGAATTTCACGGACGAAAAAAAAGAGGTCAGTCTTCGGACTGGCTTCTTTTTTGTTTTGTTAATGAGTATCGAAAACAGGAGAGAAAAGGTCCTTTGACAATAGTGGAAAACAAAATAAAGAGTGTCTTTTGGCTTCTGATATCATTTAGAAATCATAAGACACTCTTTATAGATGTTTTAGTTCATAAGTTCAGGGAAAGCCAGTTGTAATAACTGTGCAAGACGAATTTCCCAAGTGTGATATTGCTTAACTTTTTCATAACCGTTGCGGGCAATTTCTAACCGCTCATCTTCATGGGCTAGGTAGTATGCGCATTTATCAAGTAAATCCTGTTCACTTTCATAAGTCACAAGGTCTTTTCCGATTTCAAAATAGTCCGGCAGTTCGGATTGGAAATTCGTAATCAAAAATCCGCCACAGCCTAAAACATCAAAAATACGGAGCGGAAGCGCAGAGCGGATAGAACGTGCGGTAATATTGATATTAATTTTGCTTTCATGAAAAATCAGCGGCATATCATAAAGGGAACTTGCATAGCCGTGATTGTGGATATTTGGCATAGTTGAGGTATCACTGCCGGTATACATATGCACGTCAAAATTATCAGAAAGCAGTTTTAAAAGCCGTAGGCGTTCCTGTTCGGCAACTTTTACGCTTAAAAAGTGTTGTGCAACAATGGCACGGTAAGTCGGAAGTTCCTCCGGCGGAAATTCAAGATTTTGAGCGTACTTCATGAATTTTACAACAAAATCATCAGAAAGAATTTCTTCAATAAAATTATAACCGTGAATTTTTAACTGGGCTTCAATAATTCCGTCAGCGTAACCGGCTTCATAGGCGGGGAGCTTTACTTTATTAAATGCACACTGCTCCTCATATGTCGACCCGATAAAGGAAATATCGCACTGGTATATTTTCTTAATATTCGAAGATGTCGTTTCAAATAATTTATCCGTACGTGCGACATTTGCGGCAAGCGGCAGATGAAAAATATGCTCCGGATTCTGTTCATAAAAATCCTGATAAGACAACTGGTCAAATATAAAAATGCGGTTATATGGATTTTTAATGGCGCCGTTGTATAATTCAAGCACGGGACTGTCAACTGTCAAGCATAGATATGGGATATGCTTGATATTGCAAAGGTGTGAAAGCCACGGGAAGAAATTAATTGTAAATACAAAGGTATACTGCTTTGTTAAAATTCGTCTGGAAACAAGTTCAATGCAGTCAGAGTCGGAAAGATTTTTATTTTCTTTAAATTCTGTGACCTCATCAACTGTAAAACCGAATTTTTGAAAGGTTTCAATAACGTCCGGTTCACAGATGCTGCCATATCGGAAAAGTAATATGTTCATAAAAGACTCCTTATATCATTATAGTGAATATGGATTAATTATAGTACAAAGAAAAGAAAAATTCAATTTGTTCATAAAACATTTTATATGGAGAAAATTAGAGAATAAAGTGTATTCAATGACTGAAATTTATAGTATAATTTTAATATAGATTGCATTTAAAAATATGACATTTTAACGGATAGGAGAAAAGATGAATACATTACTAATTGGAGATATGAAAAGAGTAGATGGGTTTTGGGAATGGCTAAACGCAGCGGATGAGGTATTTGAAGTATCGTTAATTATATCGGAAGATGAAATGGTGTCAGAAAAATTTTCATGCCCGATTCAGCCGTTAGATTATCTGGAAAAGCTGACAGATACATATGATGTAATATTTATATGCAGTATTTTTTATCAAAAGCTGAAAAATATTTTGATACAGTTAGGCGTTGAAAAAGAGTGTATTTTGTCAGAAGATGATATTGGGAGATATTTATCGAAAACAGACATTATGAAATATCATGCTGCTCAAATATACAAAACATACGAATATGAAAAGCAGGAAGCAGTTGCGGATATAGGAGCATTTACATATGGAAAATTCTTAGCGAATGATTATGGTGAAGGAATCCGCCTGCATATTGGTAAATTCTGTTCTATTGCATATGGTGTTGCATTTATGTTAGGTGGTGAACATAGGGGAGAGTGGTGTACAACTTATCCTTTTAGTGCGTTTATTCCACAATTTTCACATCTTGAAGGATTTACACACATAAAAGGCGATATTATAGTTGGAAACGATGTTTGGATAGGAAGCGATGCAAAGATTATGTCAGGTGTGCATATCGGTGATGGCTGTATTATTGCGGCAAATGCGGTTGTGACAAAGGATGTTGAGCCGTATACGGTCGTAGGCGGTGTTCCTGCAAAAGTGATTAAAAAGCGTTTCTCAGACGAAAAAATTCAAATGCTGGAGCAGATGAAATAGTGGGATTGGAATTATGAGGATATTTATAATGTAATTCCATTGCTTCAGAGTGAGAAAATTGATGAATTAATATTGTATTATAAAAGTAAAAATAAAGAAATTTAGCAGTAGTTGTAAAGTATTAAAAATACTGGTCGTAACTAAAATGGATAAAAGTAAAAAGTATAAGAAGTATAGGTAGAAATGATTTGTAAGAAACTAAAGAATTGTAAAATAAAGTCGATATATAAATAAGAAAACTTAAAATGGATTCTTATAGTGCATGGAGGCAGAACAAGAATAAATATGTTTATAATTTGCCATCTGAATATTTTAATTCAGATGGCTTTTTAACTTAATCAGGGAGGAAGTATTTGATGAATACCACAACAAAATTAATAAAATTAAAAGAAAATAAAATGGACGTAAAAATTATGATTATGGGACTGGGCAGTGTCGGTCAGTATTTATTGGATTATTTATGCTCAGCGGGTGACGAAAGAATAGAAATTATTGTAGCAGGCAGAAATAAAGATAAAATGCAGCAGGATGTAAATATTGTCCGTGTTGCGGCAGCAATCAGAGGTAAATTAAGAACAAAAATAAAAATTGTTGAAAACTGTGATTTGGATAATATTGAAAGTATAAAGAAATGTTTGCGGGAAAATCAACCGGATATTATTGTAAATACAAGCAGAGTGTATGCTGGATTAAAATATGGAAGTATATCATGGAAAAATTTCAGAGCATACGGAATTTGGACACCGTTGGCTATTAAATATATAAAAAATATTATGGAGGCTGTTGAAGCAGAAACACCATCTGCAATTGTAATTAACACCTCGTATTCTGATGCAGTTATTCCATGGCTGAAAAGTGCCGGAAAAGCATACCCTGATTTTGGAAGTGGTAATCTGAATCATTTAATTCCAAGAATAAGATTTGCAGTTGCACAAAAATATGGAATCAATGATGACTGGAATATTGATGTATCACTTGCAACGGGTCATTTTCATGATGTGGTGATTAGTAAAGAGGGGCAAAATGAAGGTATTACTCAGTTGATTTCTGTTTCATACAAAGGAGAAAAAATTGTATTTGATCAAAAAGAGATATTAAGCCGGTGTGTAATACCAATGCCGGTCGATGCAAAAAGAAATATGATGAATGCTTCAAGTAATTATGAAATAATATCTGCAATTTTAGATGCAGTTTTTGAAAATAAAAAAATACGCATTCATATTCCGGGATTTGGTGGAAATATAGGTGGATATCCGGTATGGATTGATGGTTCAAATGGAGATGTAAAAGCATATATTGATGAGGAGAATTTTGCATATGAAGATATGGTTTTGCATAACCAAAAATCAATGTATAAAGATGGAATAGAAAAAATTGAAAATGGAAATTTGATTTATACAGATGAATTAATAGAAAAAGTTCAGAAAACTTTTGGAACAAAACTTCCAAAGTGTGTTACATTTGAACAAATAGATGAAACAGCAGAATACATAATACAAAATATAATTAAGAAAGCCGGTAAATAAGGCTGACAATGCGAATTTATCAGGGAGAAAAATCATGAAAGATGTTTTAATTAAAAATATCGGAAATCGCAAAATTGTATTCTGGGGATGCAGTATATATCAGGATGATAAAAATCAGATTTCCCACTTTTGGAAAGAGGTAATAAAAAAGGAAAAGCTGGAAGTCGCATTCTGCGTGGACAGTGATTATGGAAAATGTGGTGAAAATGTAAAATTTCACTATGAGTTAAAGAACCAAAAAGAGAAATACTATGTTATTGTATTATGCAGGTATTATGAGGAAATATATAAATTGCTTGAGGAATACGGCTATACGGAACACAAAGACTTTATTTATGTGAAGCATCAGCCGGTTATAATAAAATCAACATATGATTATATAGATAAGTATAATAACCGTATCGAAGGCAGATTGCCACAAGGTGGAGAAATTATGTTTTCGGGATATAATGCAAGAGTTATCATAGGACGTAATTTTAAGTTTCATGGAAAAATTGAAGTGAGAAATAACAGTTGTCTGATAATAGGGGACAATGTAGTAGTTGAAGATGCTTCTCCCTGGCTTGTGAGTAATAACGGATACTGTACGATTGGTAGTGGGTGTAAATTTAAAAAGACTGGTTTGATTAATGTTCTTGACGAAGCAAAGCTGATAATAGGAGATGATTCTACCTTTGAAAGTGATTATCACTTTTCAATTCAGCCATATACGACCTGCGAGTTTGGAAAGGATTGTATGGCATCAAATGAGTTGAGTGTCAGGACAAATGACGGACATACTATATTTGATAATATTTTAAAAGATAATGTGAACAGTAAAGTTGAGATTAGTAAAAACAGAAAAATTATTATAAAAGATCATGTTTGGATAGGACGGCGGTGTGCAATTTTATATAATACATACATAGATACAAATTGTATTGTCGGACTCGGAAGTGTTGTAAAAGGAACATTTGAGAGTAACAGCATGCTTGCAGGTGTGCCTGCAAAAGTGATAAAAAATAATGTTAGCTGGAGCAGAGAGAAGATAGGAAATTATGTTGAAGACAACAGATTATAAGGCAAAAAAAATTTTAATATTGTCTGATATACATGGTAATTATTCTGCATTGAATAGTGTATTAAAAAATGTTGACTGGGATTGTATTAAAGGGATGATACTCTTAGGTGATTTAATTGATTATGGACCTTCATCCAATGAAACAATTGAATTATTAAAAAAAATTGAAAATAAGCAGACATATTGTAATATTTGGGGAAATCATGAATATGCAATTATGACGGATATTTATGACAAATTTTCGTCACAAAGAGGAATATTGAGTGCAAAATATACAAAGTCAAGGCTCACAGATTCATCAATTCAATATTTGGAAAAGATGAATAGGGAGGGCAAAGCACAATTTATGCTCGGAAACAGAAAATGTTTGGCAGTACATGGTTCGTTAGAAAATCCTTTATGGAAAAGCATTTATCCGGATAAAATAGGAAATGAGTATTCAGAGTATGACTATGTATTTTCGGGACATTCTCACAGAGAACATTTTTTTTCTGTATACTATGAAGCGGATAATGCGGAATATAGAAATGAAAAGCGGACGATATTTGTTAATCCGGGTTCGGTGGGACAGCCAAGAAATCATAATCCGGCGGCTTGTTATGCGGTTTTAAATTTGGAAAATGATGAGATAGAATTTAAAAAAGTAAATTATGATATACAGGCAGAGCAGGACAAATTTTCAGATGAGGTAGATCAGTTCTACAAAAAAAGATTGGAGTGTGGAATATAAATGAAAAAAGTATACTTATGTATTTCAACAGATGTCATTCAAACAGGACATATTAATATTATTAATGAAGCGGCAAAATTAGGAGAAGTTACAGTTGGTGTATTATGCGATGAATGTGCTGCAAAATATGAAAGATATCCGTTGATTCCGTTGGAGCAATGAATGAACTTAGAGGTTTGCCTGAACTTAGAAGACAGAAGCTAAAGGATAAGATAGAAAGAGGAGAAATTGTTAAAGTAATTGTTACATATGATGGAATCAGCGCACTTTTAGCAGAAAAGACAGAAGTTGAAACAGAAAAAGGGAAAAAACAATTTGATGCGTTTTGGATGTCCAGTCTGTGTGATTCAACGGTAAAGGGCAAACCGGACATAGAATTAGTTGATATTTCGTCCAGAGTGAGTGTTGTAAATGACATTATGGAAATAACAACGAAACCGATTATTTTCGATGCGGATACAGGCGGACAGCTTGAACATTTTGGATATACTATCAGAACATTGGAAAGAGTAGGCGTATCGGCTGTAATCATTGAAGATAAATGTGGATTAAAAAGGAATTCTTTACTGGGCAATGAAGTTGAGCAGCATCAGGACAGTATTGAAAATTTTTGTGAAAAGATAAAAGCCGGGAAGGCGGCTAAGATATCAAAGAATTTTATGATTATCGCAAGAATTGAAAGCTTGATTTTAGAACAGGGAATGGAAGATGCGTTGAAACGTGCGCAGGAATATGTTAAAGCCGGTGCAGACGGAATTATGATGCACTCTCGTGCAAAGACTCCGGATGAGATTTTTGAATTTGCAGATAAGTTCAGAAAAATGGATAGTGAAACGCCACTGGTTGTAGTACCAACAACATATGCGACAGTAACGGAAGAAGAATTAAAGGCACATGGTATCAATATTGTCATTTATGCAAATCAGACACTGCGTGCCGCATTTCCGGCAGTGCAGAAAGTTATGCAGACAATATTAGAAAATGGACGATGCTACGAAGCAAATGAACAGTGTATGTCAATTAAAGACATTCTTTCATTGATACCAATAAAATGATTTGTGTGGTGATAAAATGAGATGCTATATTAAACAGAAAATTTTAGATTCCTGTAATATATTGATGCAGAATGTGAAATTATTTCAAGCGCATAGTGGACAGACGATAACAGAGGCAATATACCAGAATTTATGTGATTATCAGAATATGTTTGTGGAATTAGGCGAATATATTGAAAAAAATTGTACTGAAAAGAAATTTTTAGTACAAAAATTGGAATGGTCATGTGAATGTTTATATAGAATAAGCCAGACGGATTTGGATATCAATTTATTAAACGATATAGAAGAAAATATTAGTTTTATCAGAAATAATATCTTAGATGAGAAAACAGATAAAATATTAATATATTTTCTGCCTTATAAAGCTGCGATGTGGGATTGTTTTGAAAGTATATGGGAATGTGCAAAAGATGATGAGCGATGCGAAGTTAAAATAATGCCGATTCCGTATATTGAAAAAGCCAGTGGCAGGGTGATATGTGAACTGGATCAATTTGATTCGGATATTCCGTTAATAGATTATCGTCTGGTTAAATTAGAAGAAGTTCATCCGGATATTATATATATACATAATCCATATGATCAGGCAAATAAAGTTACAAGTGTTGTTGAAAATTATTTTTCTGCTGAATTAAAAAAGTGTACGGAAAAACTGGTATATGTTCCATATTATTTATCATCAATGTATAGAAATGAGCAAAGACTGATTGAGAAGGCGTGTTTACCGGGAAGCATTAATTCGGATATTGTGATTTTGCAATCACAAGTACAAAAAGACATATATAAAAAATATGGGATAGATTGCGAAAAATATTTTGTAGCAGGAAGTCCTAAAACAGATGCTGTTATCAAGTATATTGAATCCAATAATAAAGAAACAGTAAAAAAAGAATGGGGGATTGATGGAGAAAAGGTCGTAATGCTTAATACAAGTATTACCTATTTTTTGAATAAAGAAAAATGGGGAGAGATTCTATTTGAAATATTGCGTATTATAGATGAAAAAGATATTACTTTGTTATGGAGACCTCATCCGTTATTAGAAGCTACGATGAAGGCTATGAATCGGGAAGGCTATAAAGAGTACAAAAAGGCATTGGCATATGCTGCAGATAAGAATAAAATATATGTCGATTATTCGCCAAATCCGTTAAAAGCAATATTAATATCGGATGCGTTAATATCTGACTATAGCTCTTTAGTAGTACAGTATTATTTAACAGGTAAACCTATCTATAGTCTGGATGGAATAAGAAAATGTGTACAGGATAGTATTTTGATTTTCAATTATTATGACGTATATCTTAAATCAGAGGGAATAACAGTAGAACAATATATTGACATGATATTGGAAAACAATGATTATAAAAAAAATATACGTTTAGAACGAATAAAAGAGTATCCTATGTTAATGGACGGTATGGCAGGAGAAAGAATTCATAAGTATGTTTTAAAATATTTTACATGCAGAAGCTAGGGAGGAAAAATGAGTATTAATAGAAAAGCAATGGTTCTATCCCGCGAACAGTTAAGAGAAATACAAATGGTAGAACTGGAGATTTTAATAGAGGTTGATAGAATTTGTAGAGAAAATGATATTAAGTATGTATTGGGATATGGAAGTGTATTGGGAGCTGTCAGACATAAGGGATTTATTCCATGGGATGACGATATAGATATTTTGATGCTTAGACCGGAATATGACAAATTTAATGAAGTGTGCAAGACACAGTTAGATACAAGTAGATTTTTCTGGCAGACATGGGATACGGATTTAAATTATCGTATTGGATATGGAAAAATGAGAAGACTGGGTACGGAGTATGTACGTGTCGGACAGGAAAAAATGAAATATCATGGGGGAATTCCAATAGATATTATGCCATTGGATAATGTACCGGATGGGAGCATTGAAGAATCCCATTTTTTAAAGATGTGTGGTATTTATAGAAAACTTATGTATTCAAAAGCTGGTTCAATGTGTGAAAAAAATGTATTCAAAAGATGTGGTTATAAGGTGCTGTCATTTATTCCGAAGAATTGGGTGAAAGAAAAATTTATAAAATATGCAAGCGGATATAATGATATAGATGTTGTTAATGTTCGATGTCTATATGCAAAAGGAACGACGGTATATTATAAAGATATGTTTGCAGACCGTGTGGAATTGGAATTTGAGGGATACAAATTTTATTGCCCAAAGGATTATATTATGTATTTAAAAGTAACGTATGGTTATTATTTTATGACACCGCCACCGCAAAATGAGAGATATGGTCATGCGGCGGTATCCAGTTATAAAGCGATAAAACCTGATTTTTTAGATAGGTAGGATTATATAAATGAAAATTCTTTTATTGACAGTGGCGGGAATGTCTACAAGGTTTAGCAGTTCGTTAGGTAAAAGCTGCCTTAAATGTATTTATTATGAGAATAATTTTAAAGAATCTATACTGTATAATATAATTAGCAAAGATGTGTATTTTGATAAATATGTTATTGTTGGGGGGTATCGTTTTCAAGAATTGAAAGATGCTGTTTATACCGAATTGCAACAATATGCAGATAAAATTCATTTAATTGAGAATACACATTTTTGTGATTGGGGTTCAGGATATAGTTTGTATAAAGGTTTGGAATTTATACAACAGGATCAATTTGATGAAATTGTGTTTGCAGAAGGTGATTTATATGTTGATGATATCAGTTTTGTCGATGTGTGTGACAGCAAAAAAAATGTAGTTACGTGTAATACCGAGCCTATATTGGCAAATAAAGCAGTTGCATATTACTATGATAAGGATTATAAATTACATTACATATATGATACAGCGCATGAAACATTATGTGTTAAAGAGGAATTCAGAGGAATATTTAATTCGGGTCAGATATGGAAGTTTATAGAGCCGGAACGAGTAAGAAAAATATATAAACAAATGAAATCAGATGAATGGAAAGACACAAATTTGAGATTTATTCAGCATTATTTTGGGGACATGAATAAGGAAAAATATGAAATAATTCAGTTACGTGATTGGATTAATTGTAACACGATAGAAGATTATAAGAAAATTTTACAGTTGAAAATAAGGAAGGGTTAAAGCGTAAAAATAAGTAATGATATCAATCTGTATAATTACAAAAAATGAAGAAAAGAATATAGAAAGATGCTTGCAGTCTTTTCAAAAGTATGATTTTGAACTTGTAGTAGTAGATACGGGGTCCACAGATCAGACGAAAAATATAGCAGGAAGGTATACATCACATATATATGATTTTGAATGGTGTGATGATTTTGCAGCAGCCAAAAACTATGCAGTATCAAAGGCATCAGAAGAATATGTAATGGTAATTGACAGTGATGAATATTTGAATGATATAGATATAAAGGCAGTAGAAAAATTAATTAAAGAGAATCCGTACAAGGTTGGTCGTATAAAACGTATCAATACATTTGTAAGAGATGGAATCGCTTATGAAAATACAGAAATAATAAATCGTATTTTTTCTAAAAAATTATTCCATTATGAAGGAAAAATACATGAACAGGTAAGTCATTTAAAAGGGAAGGATTATGAAACATATATATTACCGGTAACAATAGGCCATAGTGGATATGATATGCCGGAGGAGGAACGAAAGCAAAAGGCACGGCGGAATATTAAACTGCTCGATTTAGAATTGAAAAGCTTAATCAATGAAAAAATAAGAAACGTGTGCAATTCAGGACAAGAGGATACGCAAAAGTATTTAGAAATATTATCGGAAACGCTGCAACGGGAAGATGAATTTGCACATAGCCTTCAACAAGATGACAGGATGCCATATATTTTATATCAGCTGGGAAAGGGATATTATATGGCGAAGGAATACGAAAAGGCATGCAATTATTTTTCATTGTCATTATCATTTGACTTAAATCCTAAACTGGAATATGTAGTAGATATGGTTGAAACATATGGATATGCTTTAATCAATTCCGGACAGGCCGATAAGGCAATGTTTTTTGAGAATATTTATGATGAATTCGGAAAAACAGCGGATTTTAAATTCCTTATGGGACTTATTTACATGAAGAACGGTTTGTTTGATAAGGCGATAGAGGAATTTAAAAAGGCAACGCAAATGCCTGACGGAAGAATGAAAGGGGTTAATTCATATTTTGCAGACTATAATATAGGGGTTATTTATGAATGTTTGGGAGATATTCAGAATGCTAAGAAATATTATAAGATGTGTGGTGAATATGAACCGGCAAAAGTACGGTTATCAGCCTATTAGTGTGAAGAACAAATTAGTAGGAGGAAACTGCGGGCGGCACAGATAAAGGAGTGAAAGAAAACAGATGAAATATTTGGTTGGTGCAGCTAATAATACATGGAGACTGCCGGATGCGATTGGGGCAGCGGCTGATGGAGATACCATTGAGTTTCAGGCGGGGTATTCGCCGGTGGTGGATACGATTATTCTTAATAAAAGCCTTCATTTTAAGGGAAAGGTTACAACGGGGGAAAGTGGAAACCAGAACTTTACCAATGTGATCACCGGAAAATTTAATATCCAACAGCAGGCGAATGTAACCTTTGAAAATCTCTGGATTTGTTATGGCGTGGAAAAAGACAATATCATTAATGGTACAGAACAGTCAGGGATTAGTCTGATAAACTGTGTGTTGGAAAATACACAGGTGGATGGTGAGGTATATCCGATATTTTATATAGGGGATCATTCAAATGTTGTTTTAAGAAGCGTTACCATTATAGAAAACCCTAAATTATATTTGAAAAGCTATGTGGGAAACAGTAAGCTCGAAATGGACAACTGTGTTTTTCAGGACTGTAGGATAATACTGGAGAATGTAGATTTAAAAATGAAAAACTGCACCATTCAGACAGGGGACAGCAATACGATACATGCAATCAAATGTGAGATGCAGATTGAAAATAGTGTCATTAAAGGCAGTGATCCGACAAAGGGATATCCGGCATTATGGCTGGAAAGAAGCAGGGTAAATACAGTATTAAACTGTGTAACACAGCCGGGATATGAGGTATCGGTATCTGTAAACAACGGATCTAGTCTGCATTCACAAGACGATGAATTTACTTCTATAGAAATAGACGACGCAAAAGCTGCATTGCAGAATGTAACCGTTCGTGAAACCGCCGTAGTACAGAATCAGGCAGCAGCCTGCATTCTTGGAGAATTAAATATCCTAGGTGAGAATGACGATAAAATCGACCTTGGTGTCATGAGCAATTCTGTCGTATATGGAGATGCGCTTACCTTAAATCATGTGAATACACCGAATATCAGAATGACCGGGAATTCCGTTTTAAGCTTAAAGCAGCTCAATTACAGCGGCGGAGAAATGAGTGCACTGAATATTGAAGCGGAGAATGGCTGTAAGCGCTATTATCCAAAGAATGGCACTATATCAGCCGCACCGTCAGGCAGCAGCAATGGCAATAATGGCAATTTGGATTCAGATAAGCCGCAGCTCAGTGCAAGGGAGCAGCTCAATCAGTTAATCGGACTTGGCAGTGTTAAGAAAGAGATTGACAAAATGCTTCGCATGGTGGAATTTAACCAGCAGCGTATTGCAAAGGGATTAGAGCCGCAGGAGCAGTCCTATCATTCAGTATTTCTTGGCAATCCGGGAACAGGAAAGACGACCGTTGCCCGTCTGATTGGAGAAGTTTTATTTGAATCCGGAGCATTTAAGAGTGATGAATTTAAATTAATAGAAGCATCAGAGCCGGACTTTATTTCCCAGAATGTAGGTGGAACAGCACAGCAGACACTGGCATTATTGGAAAAAGCCAAAGGTGGTGTGCTCTTTATCGATGAGGCATATGCCTTGAATAAAAAAGATGCCAATGTAGACTTTGGTATTGAAGCAATCAATACAATCTTAAAGTATATGGAAGACCATCGTGGAGAAATCATGATTATCTTTGCCGGCTATACCAAAGAGATGGAGGAGTTCTTAAAGACTAATCCGGGACTGACTTCCCGTGTGCCAAATAAATTTGTCTTTGAGGATTACACACCGGATGAGATTGTTGAGATTGGCGAAAAAGATCTGGTAAAGAAGCAGTATAAATTTGAAAATGAAGAATATTATGCGCAGCAGGTAAAACGTGCATATCGTAATTCTTTAGACCACAGCAATGCCCGTTGGATTCGTAACTTTAATGAAAAACTGCTGAAAGCTTTTGCCAATCGTGTGATGAATGCCGGAACAGAGGACTTGGAAACCATTACCAAAGCAGACATTGATGAGGTTCTTGCACAGGGAAGATATCAGGCATCCGGCAAGAAAGATGAGGATGCACTGGAACGTCTGCAAAAGCTCATTGGAATCAATGGTGTAAAAGAACAGGTAAACCGCTTTATTTCACTGGTAGAATTAAATCACCGGAGAGAAGAACAGGGTATGGAAAACAGCGATTTTACACTGCATTCACTATTCCTTGGTAATCCGGGAACCGGTAAGACAACTGTGGCACGTATTGTAGGCGAGGTGCTTTATCAGAAGGGTATTATCAGTCAGAAGAAATTTATCGAGGTATCTAGAAGTGACCTTGTGGCAGGTTATATCGGTCAGACAGCCAAGAAGACAAGAGAAGTCTTAGAGTCAGCACTGGGCGGGGTACTTTTCATTGACGAAGCCTATTCACTGAGCCAGGGCAGTGACAATGATTTCGGTAAGGAAGCTATTGACGAGATTTTGAAATTTATGGAAGACCATAGAAAAGACATGGTCATCATTTTCGCGGGATATACCAAAGAAATGTCAGAGTTCCTGCAGATGAATTCCGGTCTTGCCAGCCGTATTCCGCATACGTTTGATTTTGAGGACTACACACCTGATGAAATCGTTAAGATTGGTCTTCTCGGCTTACATAATGCGTCATATAAAGTGGATGAGGCCGCATATGCCGATCTGGTAAAGAATAACTACAGTCTGACCTCTGACCACAGTAACGGACGATGGGTAAGAAACTTAAATGAGGAACTGATTATGGTGATGTCAGAGCGGGTTGCCCATACGCAGGATGCGGATATTAACCGGATTTTGCAGGAGGATTTAGATGCAGTCCGCGCAGGAAATCGTGGAGGACGTACATTAAAAAATGCACAGGATGGCAGCGGCAAGATAGTTGCAGATGAAAACGGATATGCAGTACCGCCAGCCAACAGCTGATTCTGGAAAATTTTGTAAAAAAATTGAAATGTCATTAAATTATTTTACGAATGATATTTGATTGACAGGATAGAATAATTATTATATTATAATTATAGAAAGGTCTCCATTAACCTTATAGTTTTAAATTATAAAAGAGATGAACGTTAAAGAGGGTCTCCATTAACCTTCGGTAATCAGTCCGTAAAGAGATGAACATTAAAGAATGGGAAGCACAGTCTTCCCATATTTTTTTACTAAAATACAAAGGAGTATTATAATGTTTGTGCTAGAGGGGAATCTGACATTTATTAATATTGACCAGGATTATTTAAAAAGACTGCATGACGTATGTACTGAAGTATATTATAAGCCTAGAGGGTATGAAAATAAACCGTATATAGGAATTCTTATAAATAAAGAAGGCAGAAAATATGTTATTCCGTTATCGTCCGCTAAAGAAAAACATAAAACATGGAAAAATGTTAATAAAGAATGTTATTTGATTTATGAATATGTAAAAAAATCCTGTATGGGGGAAAATGAAATCTGGGTGGAAACAGAACCGGATAATGTGAAACACATATTATCTGTTATAGATATTAAGAAGATAATTCCTATAGTGGACGGCTTATATAGCAGAGTGAATATTAATGATGATAATAGTGATACAGACGAGATAAGAAAATATAAGGATTTATTAAACAAAGAATATGTTTTTATATTAAAAATAATCGATGAAATAATTGATAAAGCGAATAAACTTTATGATAAACAGATGGAGCATGGAAAGATTGCTAAATTCTGTTGTGATTTTAAAAAATTAGAAAAAGTAGCAGATCATTATAAATGAAGTGGAAGCCTGTCTGTCAACGGATAGGCATTATATTTAAAGAAGATTTTACAAATGAAACTAGAAAAATATCAGTTTCATTCATAAGAAGGATGATTATTAAATGGAAAGTAAAGAAGTGATAGCGCGTATAGGGAAAATCTTAAAAGATAATACTGCGATAACAGAAGATGAGTATATTGCTGTTATGAATATATTTTGTGAGAATACTTTTGACTATGACATACAACAATTATATAACAATTTTGAAAAAACAAAATATGATTATTATATACCAGAAAAGATTTTGATGAGATGTTATAAAAATAAAAGTTATTCAAAAGCGTTATCATTATTGGCAGAAGATATGGATTCGGAAAATAAGACATATGAATGGGGAATATTATTTCATAATAAAGGGATTTGGCTGCTTAATAGAGATATAAAAGTTTCGAATACACAATTTAGTTCCAAAAGGACGGTATTTAAAATCTTATTTACAAATAAAACAGATTCTAAATATTTTAAATATTTTAATCACGAATATTTGCTGGGGTATGACAAAGATATATATTTTTTTAGGGATATCATTACATATAAAAATATAAAATTTCCATCTGTTAAATCAGACAGCTGGAATGCCTATTTCGGCTGCATTAAAAGATTTATGGATTATTATATTTCAGAAAAGGGGCATTATATTGAGGATATTGATAAATGTTATAGAAATATAAAATTATCTGATTATGAAGTCTACATAAAAGACAATGGAACCATAAAAACACCTAATACAGCCAAAAATCAATTCTTTTATATAAAATCTTTTATATTAAGTCAGACCTATAATAAGGAATTTGATATAAGCAGTAATGAAATAATAAGCAGATGTAAAGATATTTTGGATAAGCCAGCGGAAAATGTAGATGAAACAGATATAAAAAAAATAGCAGGAATTATAAAATGTATAGAAAATCAAAGAAATGGCAAAAGAAACAAAACGATATTTCTAATTTTGCTATGCTTTGGAATGGAAAGAAGAAAGATATGTGCATTAACGTGGAATGACATAGATAAAAAATGTGAAAAGATCAAAATGGGAAAGCATGAAATGGTAATGCCGCATATATTACAGCAAAGTTTTAAAGAATTAAAACAGGAAAAAAATGATGATGCAACATATGTCTTTGGCAATTCCAGAACAAATTGGCAAAAACCGTTACCGGAAAGTGGAATTAATGGGGTTTTGGAATTTATCAAAAATATTAATACACAAGATGAGTTCTATAAAAAATTTTCGCCGGGGAATATACGAAAATGGCTTTTTAGATTTTTACTTAAAGAAAATCCGTTACAGGATGTGTTAGTACTAATGAATATACCAATTAGCAACATTTCTAATTATATCAGTGATGAAGAAATGATAGAATTTACTACAGACAAACTTTCAAAGGGGAAAAAATATCTGCTTGAGGATTTTATGAATGATGTTGAAAAATTATTATAATGGATTGAATTCTAACAAAATCCTACTTTTTACAACCCGACAGTTATGCTACCACAGCGCCGGATTTTTTGCGGCGCAGCTGGCAGATGCACTTGAAAAAGCGGGATATATTTGCGAAATGTGCGAAATCCCGGAAGACGGCATCGCTGGAGAAATGCATGAGCAGGCAGTGCCGGCAAAAGATACGGCGGGAGAGATTTCGCCGCAGGCAGCAGCCGTGCTGGAGCGCTATATCGGAAAAGAATATGCGGCAGTCATTGACTTTAATTCCAAGCTGCCGCGGCTGATGTGTGATGATGCCACCTATTATCTGGACACCATTCAGGCACCGTTTTTTAACTACATTTTAGACAATCCGCTGTACCATCATGCAACGTTGCAATGTCCGTTACAGCGATATCATGTCCTGTTAGTCGATGAAGAACACGCCGCTTATGTACGGAAGCATTATCCGCATATTCAGGGTACGCATATGCTTTCGCTTGGTGCCAATGAAGCGGTTATCGGAAAAACTTTTGAGCAGAAGCAGGAAAATGTATTATTTATGGGAACATACCGCAGACCGGAAGTCTATCTGGAGCAGATTCGCAGTCAGGATACGCAGGCGCAGAAAGAAATGCTGCAAATGATTGAGCGGATTCAGGCAGAGCCGGATTTATCGGTGGAACGCGCATTGAGAGCCGTTTTAGAGGAAGAAGGCAGACAGATTTCAAAAGAAGAATTTGCACTGTTGATGAACAGGTATTATCCGGTGGAAATGTATCTGCGCAATGCTTACCGGGAACAGCTGGTAACGGCACTCATAAAGGCAAAAATCCCGGTAAGAATTGTAGGCGACTGGTGGGAGCAGTACGCATATGCCGGTGCGCAAAATGTGCAATTGGAGCGGCCTGTTGCATTTGACCGTTCATTTGACAAAATTGCGGGAAGCGCCGTGATGGCAGATTCGTCCCCGTTTTTTAAAATGGGAATCCATGACCGTGTGTTTGCGGGCATGGCAAACCATACAGCGGTTCTGACTGATGAAAGCCCTTATAGAAAAAAAGTCTTCGGAACAGGACAGCATATCCTTGATACGGACTGCCCGGTTGTTTTGTATTCACCGGCAAATCCACAACAGGCATGTGATATGGCAGAAGAATTGTTGATAAACCGCGGCAGGCGTAAAGACCTTGTGGATAAAGCGTATGAAATGTATCAGAAAGAATTTACATGGAATAAAGTAGCGGAACGATTTGTAAAGCTTTTGACAGAATAATTTACAAGAACCTTTAATAAGTGTTATAATAAAACACAAATGATATCAGGGTCAAAAAGTCTAAATCCACATGAGCTTGCTCATAGTTTTGGGTTTATGCCCCCAACATCACATAAAGGTATGTGATAAAAATACATTGTCGGAGGACGGATTATGCAGGATACGAATTCGATTTACGGGCTGTTAAAAGAAAGCGCAGAAAAATATGCCGGGAAAACAGCCGTTTTATATGATACATTTGCAGGAAGCTATGAAAAGCTGTTTCGGGATGTGACCAATAAGGCAATTCATTTGCAGCATTTTGAGGGAAAGCGGGTTGCACTTTGCGGACCGTCATCATACCGGTGGATTGTCAATTTATTTGGTATTATTCTGGCGGGAAAAGATGTTGTGCTGGTGGACTCCTTTCTGCCGCATAAGGAACGGGAAAGCCTGCTGGAAAAAGTAGGGGTGGATTACATTTTATCTTCTACCAATCAGTACATCCTTGCAGACAGTCATGCCATCATGATACCGGGGGCAGAAAAAGATGATGTTGAGGGAGAATATAATCCGCAGACACCGGAAGGAAACGTATTGGTATTTACGGCAACAGATAAAGAATCTGATAAAGCGGTTGTGCTGACCACACAGAATCTGATGTATACGGTGAATGCAATGAATCATCACTGCTATTGCAGCGAGCATGACAGAGTGCTGGCACAGACTATGCTGTTTCATATTTTCGGACTGGTTTACAGTCTGTTGTGGCCGTTGGCAAACGGCGCGTGTGTATGTGTCGGACGTGGACTGCGTCATATTGATGCTGAAACCTATTATTACAAGACAACGATTCTGCCGGGTACACCGTCGATGATTGAATATTTAAAGAGAATCAAGGCATTTAATCCGGAACTGCGTACCATTGTAATCGGCGGCGCACCGAGCAGCTATAAGTTATTTGAAAATTTAAAAGACCGGAATTACAACGTGTATACAATATATGGCATGGCAGAGTGCAGCGGTGGCATTGCGGTGAACCGTGAAATGGACGGCTCATATGAATTATATGATGATGAGGCAGTACAGTTAGGTGCAGACGGAGAAATTTTAGTCGGCGGGCACTGTGTAATGAAAGAGTACGACAAAGATGAACAGACGACAAAAGAAGTTTTAAAAGATGGTATGTTCCATACCGGTGATTACGGCAGGATGAACTGCCATGGCAGACTGGTAATTACAAAGAGAAATCCGGGCGTACTGCAGCTGCCAACCGGTGAAAAAATCTGCCGCCGGGTAATTAATGAGGAAATTACGGCAATTCACGGTGTTGCGGAAAGCTATCTGACAATGGACGGGGACAAGCTCACCATTGTAATCGTACCGATTGATAAAGAGATGACAGCAGACCGTATGAAGAAAAAGATTGACAAATACAATGAAAAGAAAGGATATCGCTGGGAAATCCAGAAAGTCATTGTATTAAAGCAGAATCTGCCAAAGCTTGAAAATGGTCAGGTGGACGGTGAAGCAATTCAGGAAATGTTAGAAACGGGACAATATTAATGATAAAAAGGGACAGAAAAAATCAGCAGGTCACATGACACAAGCTTACTTTTCTGTCCCTTTTGGTGTATCAACCATACCGGATTGAAGCCGTACAATGATAATAAATTTATTCTTTATGCCTCTGCATTAATTGATAGTAACGGGGTTACAGATAACCGTCAAAAATCATGCCGGTATAGGCGGATAAATTATAGGGGTCATTTGTCGGGCGGAGCGGGTTTTTATAGGCGATAATCTTATTGTTGACATAATCCATCGGATTGAGTGAAATGTCTTCCGCTTTTTTCTGAACAGCCTGTTTAAAGGCATTCAGACCTGAAAAAATGTCGCCTAATGTGCCGTTATCTGCGGCAGAAATAATGGCATCACGGTCAACGGCAATCGTACCATTATCGGTAACGCTTAACCCGTTTTCATTTAAAAGGTGGTTGTAAGATTTTGCAATGCCTGCAAAGTCCTTTTTTAACTTTTCATTTCCTTCAAAATGTTCGTTGGCATCATTGGCTGTTACCGAAATCAAGTTGTTATAGCCGCCGATTAATTCGCCGATACTGTCGGCAATTGCATCGGTGTCGGTATTCATGCTGATGGTGACAGGCGCTTTGCCGGTTGTATCAAAAAAGGTCAGTACATAATTATTATCAATTGTCACCTCATTTGAAACAGAGGTGGCAGTTGTTCCGTTTACAGAATATACAGCATTTGCCGGATACTGTGTCACGCGGTCCAGACCCAGTGTAGATACCAGTTCGGTATTGGAATCGGAAGCATCTGAGGAATTCAGGGACTGGATATGGAAAATCGTCGGAGAAATTCCTCTGATGCCGGTTGCATCAGATGTGATGGAAATAGCAGAATTGCCAAGACCATCCGTTAAAAGCTGTGCGTTTAACCCGATATCAGCCTGGTTAATCAGACGTGCAATCTTTTGCTGGGTATCGGTTACGGTGTCAGTAGCGTTTACGCCGAACTCAAACTGATATGTCAAATCCTGCACCTGCAGATCAAATGAGTACTCACCTGCTGCAAACGGTTTGGAATTTGGCTGTAAGAAGTTGCCGGTGTTTGTCTGTGGACAGGCAAGCTGTGAAACGGTAACTTCAAGCGGTTCATAATCCTGCACACAAGAATCTCCGATATATTCGGCATCGATGACCTGCGGCGAACTGGATGTTGCAGAACGCTTGTATGTAATGGAATCTGTGGATTCATCGGAAAGCTCATCTGCAATCTGGCTTAATTCCCGTGCATTTTCTTTTAAATCAATAGCATATTTTAATGCCGCGTCAGAAAAATCAATCTTATAAGAAGGAGTCTGACTGTTGATTTTTTGTAATCTGCCAAAGGTGCTTTTGAGCTGGGCCTTTGAATGGGTATCATATTTAGAATACTCTCTGTGACCGTACTGGGCGGCATAGTAGTTATAAACCGAATTGATCATCGTCACGAACCTCCTTGTCTGCAATAATCTATATCTCGTGTATTGTGGTTATTAGTGGTAAGCTGTGAAGTTACAAAAACTATAATAGACAGCTTTACGTAAAAAAGCTGAATGTCCCGTTAGAAAATCCGTTTTCCATGTGGGGCATTTGTAAAAAAAGCAATTATCTAAAATGATTGGATAATATTATATACTAATATATTCGGAATGTCACGCAGTTTCTTTAAGGAAAATTTAAAGATTTGGATTAAAAAATTTGTCAAAAAAGATATTGACGAGTGCCTGTTTACTATGATAAACTAGAACGGCTATGGAAGCGGTCTTTTTTTTATGCCTAAAAAAGAACCAATTGGTGTAGAATCTCATACACCTACAAAAATTTAACGAAAATTGGAGGTGGAAGTTGTGCGCGTTAAGATAACATTGGCATGTACAGAGTGTAAACAGCGTAATTACAACACTACGAAGGATAAGAAAACTCATCCGGACAGAATGGAAACAAAGAAGTACTGTAAGTTCTGTAAATCACACACATTACACAAGGAAACCAAGTAATTTGGAGCAGTGAGGTAAAAGCTATGGGTGAAACTGTTAAAACAAAAAAACAGAAAAAAAGCTGGTTCAAAGGTTTAAAGGCTGAGTTCAAGAAAATTGTCTGGCCTGACCAGAAGTCACTTACAAAGGAAACTGCTGCGGTTGTGATTGTATCCGTTGTAGTCGGTGTAATCATTTCAGTAGTGGACTTGATTGCCCGCTTTGGTATCGAATTCTTGGTGAAGTAAGGAAAAGGTGATTAGATGGACGAAGCAAAATGGTATGTTGTCCATACTTATTCTGGTTATGAGAATAAGGTAAAGGCAAACATCGAAAAAACAGTTGAAAACAGAAATCTTCAGGATCAGGTTCTCGAAGTCATCGTTCCGCTTGAAACGGTTGTTGAAGTAAAGAACGGTGCAACAAAGTCTGCCCAGAAGAAGATGTTCCCTGGATACGTACTCATTAACATGGTGATGAACGATGACAGCTGGTATGTTGTCCGCAACACCCGAGGCGTTACAGGATTTGTAGGTCCGGGATCCAAACCGGTACCGCTCACTCCGGCTGAAATTAAATCACTTGGAATTACCCTTCCGGGAACTGAGGCTCCAAAGCCGGTTGTCCAGTTTGCTGGTAAAGTTGGTGACCAGGTAATGATTCTTTCAGGAGCATGGGAGAATACAGTTGGGGAAATTACAGCAATTAATGACGGCAAGCAGTGCCTGACCATTAATGTAGAAATGTTCGGCCGTGAAACACCGGTTGAGATTGGTTTTACAGACGTAAAACTTATGTAACAGAAAGCTTAAGCAGCTGCTTATGGGCATATAGGCAGTGAGGCATAAGCGTGGGAGATTGAAGCGGCAGATTTAAATCAGCCGTATCTTTCGCCAATTACCACATAATATTTAGGAGGTGCCTAAAATGGCAAAGAAAGTAACAGGTTATATCAAATTACAGATTCCTGCCGGCAAAGCTACACCGGCTCCACCAGTTGGTCCAGCTCTTGGTCAGCATGGTGTAAACATTGTAGAGTTTACAAAGCAGTTCAATGCAAAGACAGCAGATCAGGGAGATTTAATTATCCCGGTTGTTATCACAGTATATGCTGATAGAAGTTTCAGCTTTATTACAAAGACTCCGCCGGCAGCAGTTCTTTTAAAGAAGGCTTGCAACATTAAGTCAGGTTCTGGTACACCAAACAAGACAAAGGTTGCAAAGATTTCTAAGGAAGAAATCAAGAAGATTGCTGAATTAAAGATGCCAGACTTAAATGCTGCATCTATCGAGACTGCTATGTCTATGATAGAAGGAACAGCAAAGAGTATGGGAATCGTTGTAGAAGATTAATTGATTCATATTAATTTGATATATGTGGGAGGAAAGCAAGTCCCTTCCGATATTACCACTAGGAGGTTTTTTGATAATGAAAAGAGGAAAGAAATACGTTGAAGCGGCTAAGTTAATCGACCGCGCAACATTATATGAAGCTACAGATGCAGTTGCTCTTGTAAAGAAGTCTGCAGTAGCAAAATTTGACGAAACAATTGAAGCTCATATCAGAACAGGTTGTGATGGACGTCATGCTGATCAGCAGATCAGAGGTGCAGTTGTTCTTCCACACGGAACAGGTAAGACTGTTAAGGTTTTAGTTTTCGCTAAGGGTGCTAAGGCTGAAGAAGCTGAAGCAGCAGGCGCTGATTTCGTAGGCGGTGAGGAACTGATTCCTAAGATTCAGAATGATAACTGGTTCGATTTTGATGTTGTTGTTGCAACACCTGACATGATGGGCGTTGTTGGTCGTCTGGGACGTGTACTCGGTCCTAAGGGCTTAATGCCAAACCCGAAGGCTGGTACAGTTACAATGGATGTAACAAAAGCTGTTAATGATATCAAGGCTGGTAAGATCGAATACAGACTTGATAAGACAAATATCATTCACGTGCCAATTGGTAAGGCTTCATTTACTGAAGACCAGTTAGCGGACAACTTCCAGGCTATTATGGATGCAATCGTTAAGGCAAAGCCTTCAACATTAAAGGGTCAGTATTTAAGAAGTGTTGTACTTACTTCTACAATGGGTCCTGGTGTTAAGGTCAGCACAGCAAAATATGTTGGCTAATTTGTAAAAAACGGTTGACAACCTATATATGAAGATAGTATACTATCATTTGTTTGTGTGATACATCACACAATGCAATATTTTGCCTAAGACAGCAGGTCCCCATCCGGGGTTAAAGGTTATTCGCCTACCGAGGATTATGAAATGCGGCAGACAGACAGTCTGCGGTATATTAAGACATGAATCTACGTCCTCTGAAGTCTTGTGCTTTGGAGGACTTTTTTATGAATTGGGCAGAATTTATCCCTCTGGTGGGATACAAATCTAACAGGAGGTAACAAATTCATGGCAAAGGTAGAACTTAAAGCACCTATCGTAGACGAAATTTCAGGACACTTAAATGGCGCGCAGGGCGTTGTTTTAGTTGACTACCGTGGCTTAACTGTAGAGCAGGATACACAGCTTCGTAAGCAGTTAAGAGAAGCCGGTGTCGTTTACAAGGTATATAAGAATACTTTAGTAAAGAGAGCTATCGCAGGTACAGAATTCGAGCCAATGACAGATATGCTTGAAGGACCTACAGCAATTGCTATCTGCGCTACAGATGCAACAGCTCCGGCTAGAATCCTTAGCAACTTCGCTAAGACAGCTGAAGCTCTTGAATTAAAGTGTGGTGTTGTTGAAGGAACATACTACGATGCAGCTGGCATTCAGACAATTGCTTCTATTCCGTCAAGAGACGAACTTCTCAGCAAGTTCCTTGGAAGCATCCAGTCACCTATTACAAACTTTGCACGTGTTATTAAGCAGATCGCTGAAAAGAACGAAGAAGTTGCTTAATTTCCGTGTCCGGATACAAAACGTATCCATGGAAATGTTGAACAGAGTCTGTACGGATACCGTATGGACGGTCCGGGCAGCAGCCCAATAATATAAAAGGAGAGTAAATAAATGACTACACAGGAAATCATTGAAGTTATTAAGGGATTATCAGTATTAGAATTAAACGATTTAGTTAAGGCTTGCGAAGAAGAATTCGGCGTATCTGCAGCAGCAGGCGTTGTTGTTGCAGCAGCAGGTGCTGGCGCAGCAGCAGGTGAAGAAAAGACAGAATTCGACGTAGAACTTACAGAAGCTGGCGCTAACAAGGTTAAGGTTATCAAGGTTGTTCGTGAAATCACAGGTCTTGGCTTAAAGGAAGCTAAGGAAGTTGTTGATGGCGCACCTAAGGTTGTTAAGGAAGGCGCTTCTAAGGAAGAAGCTGAAGAAATTCAGAAGAAGCTTGAAGCTGAAGGCGCTAAGGTTACTCTTAAGTAATTTTACCCACAACAGTATCAATATAAAATTAAGAACCGGATTCCTGCGGGAGTCCGGTTTTTTACGTTATAGAAATACTGTACGGCAGCGGTGTAATTCGTGAAAATGAATTTACTTTCAATTCTGAAAATGTTATAATATTCATAATTATGCGCGCAAATGTAATAAAAAGGAAAACTGGTAAAAATTATCATGTATAGTGCTTGACAGACAAGTGACTGTATGCTATTATGGACAATGCACTATTGTGTATGCTTATGCTTTTTTATTGCATTGCATATTAAAAATATCAGATTTTATATAAAAATAAACACAAGGGGTGAAACGTCAATGGAGAAAAACAGAATGCGTCCGGTCAAGGCAGGCAAGAGCATGAGAATGAGCTATTCAAGACAGAAAGAAGTTCTTGAAATGCCGAACCTTATTGAAGTTCAGAAGGACTCTTATCAGTGGTTCCTGGATGAAGGGTTAAAAGAAGTTTTTGATGATATCTCTCCAATAGCAGACTACAATGGCAGATTGAGTCTGGAATTTGTTGACTTTGCTTTATGCGAAGATGATGTCAAGTATTCTATTGAAGAATGTAAGGAAAGAGATGCTACATATGCAGCACCTCTGAAGGTAAGAGTAAGACTCCACAATAAGGAAAGTGAAGATATCAGCGAACATGAAATTTTCATGGGCGACCTTCCACTTATGACAAAGACGGGAACATTCGTTATCAACGGAGCAGAACGAGTTATCGTCAGCCAGCTGGTACGTTCACCAGGTATCTATTACGATATCCAGAAGGATAAGTACGGTAAGATTTTCCTTTACAGCTCACAGGTTATCCCAAACCGTGGTGCATGGTTAGAGTATGAAACAGATGCCAACGATGTGTTCTATGTTAAAGTAGATAGAAATAAAAAGGTTCCTGTAACCGTGCTGATTCGTGCACTCGGTTTCGGAACAAATGCTGAAATTATTGATATTTTCGGCGAAGAACCAAAGCTTCTTGCTACAATGGAGAAGGATACTTCTACAAACTATCAGGAAGGTATTTTAGAGCTTTATAAGAAGTTAAGACCGGGTGAACCGTTATCTGTAGATAGTGCGGAAGCGCTGATTTCAGGTATGTTCTTTGATCCGAGAAGATATGACCTTGCAAAGGTGGGAAGATATAAGTTTAATAAGAAGCTTTCTTTCAAGAGCAGACTTTCAGGACATATCCTTGCAGATGATGTTGTGGATACACAGGGCAATGTCATTGCACAGGCAGGCGATAAGCTTGACAGAGAAACAGCACAGGCAATTCAGGATGCAGCGGTTCCGGCAGTCTTCTTAAATGTAGATTTAAGAAACAGTGACGGTACAATTACAACAAAGAGAGTAAAAGTGCTGTCTAACATGGCAGTTGATATTACAAAATGGGTTGATATTTCAAAGGAAGAAGCAAGAGAACTCGGTGTTACAGAAGCTGTATTCTTCCCTGTACTCAGCCAGATTTTAGCTGAAAATGAATCACTTGAAGAAATCAAAGAAGCAATCTGCAAGAACATTGCCGATTTGATTCCAAAGCACATTACTGTAGAAGATATTATTGCTTCTATTAATTATAATATGCACCTTGAATACGGCGTTGGTACAAAGGATGATATTGATCACCTTGGTAACAGACGTATCAGAGCGGTCGGCGAACTGTTACAGAACCAGTTCAGAATCGGTATTTCCAGAATGGAAAGAGTTGTCAGGGAAAGAATGTCCACACAGGACTTAAGCGGTATTTCTCCGCAGTCCCTGATTAACATTAAACCGGTTACGGCAGCGATTAAGGAATTCTTTGGAAGTTCCCAGCTGTCACAGTTCATGGATCAGAATAACCCGTTGTCAGAAATTACGCATAAAAGACGTCTTTCTGCATTAGGACCGGGTGGTCTGTCAAGAGATCGTGCCGGTTTCGAGGTTCGAGATGTTCACTATACACATTACGGAAGAATGTGTCCTATTGAAACACCTGAAGGTCCGAACATCGGTCTGATTAACTCACTTGCATCTTATGCAAGAATTAACGAATATGGTTTTGTAGAGGCACCGTACCGTCTGGTAGACAGAACCGATCCAAAGAATCCGCGTGTTACCGATGAAGTACAGTACTTTACGGCTGATGAAGAAGATGATTATCATGTAGCACAGGCGAATGCGGAAATTGACGAAGAAGGACATTTCGTTAAGAATACTGTATCCGGCCGTTACAGAGAAGAAACTTCTGAATTTGACAAGACACAGATTGAATTAATGGACGTATCGCCAAAGATGGTATTCTCTGTTGCGACATCCATGATTCCGTTCCTTCAGAACGATGACTGTACACGAGCGCTGATGGGTTCCAACATGCAGCGTCAGGCCGTACCGCTTCTGATGACAGAAGCACCGGTTATTGGTACAGGTATTGAAAATAAGACAGCAAGAGACTCAGGTGTCTGCGTTGTAGCAGAAGCAGACGGTGAAGTCCTTTTGTCTGAATCTGATAAAATTATTGTAAGAGAAGATGACGGCAAGGTACATGAGTATAAGCTGACAAAGTTCTCAAGAAGTAACCAGAGCAACTGCTATAACCAGCGTCCAATCGTATTTAAAGGTGACAAGGTGAAGGAAGGCGATGTTATCGCAGATGGTCCTTCTACACAGAATGGTGAAATTGCATTAGGTAAGAACCCGTTAATCGGTTTCATGACATGGGAAGGTTACAACTACGAAGATGCTGTATTATTAAGTGAACGTCTGGTGCGTGATGATGTATACACTTCTATCCATATTGAAGAATATGAAATTGAAGCCCGTGATACAAAGTTAGGACCGGAAGAAATCACAAGAGATATTCCTTCCGCAAGCAGTGATTCTATCAAGGATCTGGATGAAAACGGTGTGATCCGCATCGGTGCAGAAGTACGTGCCGGAGATATTCTGGTTGGTAAAGTAACACCAAAGGGTGAAACAGAACTGACAGCCGAAGAAAGACTGCTTCGCGCAATCTTTGGTGAAAAGGCAAGAGAAGTAAGAGATACTTCATTAAAGGTACCTCATGGTGAATATGGTATCGTTGTGGCAGTGAAGACATTTACAAGAGAAAACAGCGATGAACTGGCACCGGGTGTCAGCAAGTCTGTCCGCATCTATATTGCACAGAAGAGAAAGATTTCTGTAGGTGATAAGATGGCCGGCCGTCATGGTAACAAGGGTGTCGTTTCCAGAGTTCTCCCTGTGGAAGATATGCCATTCCTTCCAAACGGACGTCCGCTTGATATCGTCTTAAACCCTCTGGGTGTGCCTTCACGAATGAATATCGGACAGGTGCTTGAAATCCATTTAAGTCTTGCAGCAAAGGTGCTTGGCTTTAACATTTCTACACCGGTATTCGACGGTGCAGACGAAAATGATATTATGGATACACTGGATATGGCAAATGACTATGCAAATACACCTTTTGACGATGAAGAATTACAGCGTGAAAAGGCAGCTGCACAGGAAAATGGCGAAGATTATCCGGAAGATATGGTAACATTTACAGATAAATATAAAGAACTGCTGAATCCTGACGTATTCCAGTATCTGAGTGACAACAGAGCACACAGAGAAGAATGGAAGGGTGTTCCGATCGGACGTGACGGTAAGGTAAGACTGCGTGACGGACGTACAGGTGAATATTTTGACAGTCCTGTAACAATCGGTTTCATGCACTACTTAAAGCTCCATCATCTGGTTGATGATAAGATTCATGCACGTTCAACAGGTCCTTACTCACTTGTAACACAGCAGCCGCTCGGTGGTAAAGCGCAGTTCGGTGGACAGCGTTTCGGTGAAATGGAAGTTTGGGCACTGGAAGCTTACGGTGCATCATATACATTACAGGAAATCCTGACTGTGAAGTCCGATGATGTTGTAGGACGAGTTCGTACTTACGAAGCAATCATCAAGGGTGAAAATATCCCTGAACCGGGTATTCCGGAATCCTTCAAGGTACTTTTAAAGGAACTCCAGTCCCTGGCATTAGACGTAAGAGTGCTTGATAAGGATAACAATGAAGTGAAACTGCTTGAAAGCTCTGAATACGAAGTAACTGACTTCAAGAAAGTTCTTGATGATGGCAGATACAGACGTGACAGCAGAGAAGAGGAAGCAGAATATGCTAAGAATGGTTCAACCATTCAGACAGTCGGTGAAGACGGCTTTGAAGATGCAGAGGATGTAGAGTATGCCGGCGATGATGCATTTGATGATGCAGATGATTATGGCGATGGCAATTCAGATATGATGGATTAATAGAAGGGAGCACGATCATGGCAGAAGAATCAAAAAGAGATTTGACCAGTCAGTCTATGAAGTTTGATAAGATTCAGATTAAACTGGCTTCTCCGGAGGATATTTTAGAGTGGTCTCACGGTGAGGTTACAAAGCCGGAGACAATCAACTACAGAACTTTAAAACCGGAAAAAGATGGTTTGTATTGTGAAAGAATCTTTGGACCGAGTAAGGACTGGGAGTGTCACTGCGGTAAATATAAAAAAATCAAAGATAAGGGTATTATCTGCGATAAGTGTGGTGTCGAAGTAACAAAGGCCAGTGTCCGTAGAGATCGTATGGGACATATCCATTTAGCGGCTCCTGTTTCCCATATCTGGTATTTTAAGGGAATTCCTAGCCGTATGGATCTGATTCTGGACATCGGACCGAAGAACCTTGAAAAAGTATTATATTTTGCAGCTTATATTGTAATTGATCCGGGTACGACAGAAATTCCGTTCAAGAAGATTTTAACAGAACAGGAATACCGTGAACTCTACGATCAGTACGGCAATACATTCCGTGTCGGCATGGGTGCGGAAGCCATTTATGAACTGCTTAAAAATGTAGATTTGGAATCAGAAGTTGCAAAGTTAAAGGAAGAACTTGAAAATACAACTTCCCAGAAGGCAGCAAGACTCATTAAGAGAATTGAAGTCATGGAAGCGTTTTTAACAGCCGGAACAAGACCGGAATGGATGATCTTAACTGAAATTCCGGTAATCCCACCGGATTTAAGACCAATGGTACAGTTAGACGGTGGACGTTTTGCAACATCCGATTTAAATGACTTATATAGAAGAATCATCAACAGAAACAACAGACTTGCACGTCTGATTGAGCTGGGCGCTCCGGAAATCATTATCCGTAATGAAAAGAGAATGCTTCAGGAAGCTGTTGATGCTCTGATTGATAACGGACGTAGAAACGGACGTCCGGTAACAGGTCCTGGTAACAGAGCGTTAAAGTCACTTTCAGACCTGTTAAAGGGTAAGCAGGGACGTTTCCGTCAGAACCTCCTTGGTAAGCGAGTTGACTATTCAGGCCGTTCTGTTATCGTTGTAGGTCCTGAATTAAAGATTTATCAGTGTGGTCTTCCAAAGGAAATGGCAATTGAGCTGTTTAAGCCGTTTGTTATGAGAGAACTGGTAAGACGTGGACTGGCTGACAATATTAAGAAAGCGAAAAAGAGCGTAGAACATCTTGAAAACAGCGTATGGGATGTGCTGGAAGATGTTATCAAAGAGCATCCGGTTATGTTAAACCGTGC
>UMBX01024803.1_pt1 | contig 48772 bp, 40 predicted proteins | sample 1964081 | NCBI WGS metagenome assembly UMBX01 (sample SAMEA4835952, study PRJEB28245) | human gut metagenome | biome: gut microbiome; material: fecal sample | place: Denmark | collected 2008
TAAATGGTAAAATGATAAGTTAAATTCTTGATAGAAAGAGAAGTTTTCCCAGTCAAAGACGATTGGCAGTTTAATGTCATAACCTTTAAGTTCTTTTAAAACCCAAAGAGCTTCCTTCTTCGCATCTTTTTTATCTTTAGCATAAGAATAGAAGTAAACGCCGGTCTTAATTCCTACTTTATTAAAGCCTTCAATATTTTCTTTAAACTTAGGGTCTAAGACAAAGTCTTTATCAATTCCTTTTCTAGTACCAATTCTAATAAAAGCAAACTCAACTCCAGCTTCTTTAACTTTTTCATAATCAATATCTTGTTGCCATTTAGAAACATCTATCCCAATTAAGGTATTAGCAGTTTTATTTTCTTGATAAAAATCTTTAAAAGCTATTTTTTCTTTCTCGCTACTAGGTACTTGGTAATCTTTCTTTTCTCTTACAGAAATAGTAAAGTCTTTTCTAGTAACATTTCCACTAGAATCAATGGCTTCGTAAACTAACGGATAATCACCAACCATATTAAAGTCATAATTACCAACTACTTGACAAGTCGGTTTATCATCATAGTTATCACCGCAAAATACTTCTTTAGCAAAGTCTTCATCAGAACCTAAATCAACATAGTATAAACTACTAAGGGAAATGACAGGAGGAATATCATCTACTACTTCATAAGTAAAAGTATAACTAGCAAGACGATTATCATCATTTTTATAAGTAAGAGTATACTCATTCTTTCCGACCTTCTTAGTATTCAACCTTTCATTTTTATAAGTACCATTAATTGATTTAATAATATCATCTAGACTAGTATCACTATAAACTTGAAAAGTTAAGTCATCATCTAAACTAACACTTACTGTTACTTCTTTTGTATTTAAATAGATAATACTTGCTATTAATAAACTAATAACTAGAAAGATAGCTAGTAAAGATTTTTTCATTCGTCTTTCTTCATCTCCTCTTTCAAACGATATAAAAAGTTTAAAGCATCCATTGGACTCATTTCTAAAGGGTTAATTTCTTTAATTTTCTCAAGATACTTATTTTCTTTTTCTTCTTGCTCTTCTACTTCTTGGTCAAACAAGCTAGTCTGTGTATAAATAGTTTCTCTTTTTTCTTGATTTTCATACACATTTAAGATTTCTTCTGCTCTTTTAATTAAAGATTTAGGTAAATCAGCTAAACTAGCAACATTAATACCATAACTCTTATCAACAGAACCATTTTTAATCTTATGAAGAAATGTTAGTTTCCCATCTTCTTCGACAGCTGAAACGTGAACATTCTTTAGATGAGCTAAACTACTTGCAAGTTCTGTTAATTCGTGATAGTGCGTAGAAAATAAAGTCTTAGCACCAATGTTATCATGAATATATTCTAATATTGCTTGTGCCAAACTCATTCCATCATAAGTAGCTGTACCACGACCCAATTCATCAAATAAAATTAAACTATTCTTTGTAGCTCTTGATATTGCAAGATTTGCTTCCTTCATCTCTACCATAAAGGTACTTTCACCACTAACTAAATCATCACTAGCACCAATTCTTGTAAAAATCTTATCAAAAACAGGAATAGTACAACTCTTAGCTGGTACAAAAGAACCTATCTGGGCCATAATAACAGTAATAGCAAGTTGACGCATATAAGTAGATTTACCAGCCATATTTGGTCCAGTAATAAGTAAAATAGACGTATCTTTATCCATTATTATATCATTAGCAACATACTTTTCATTCTTCTTAGCCATTACTTCTTCTACTACCGGATGACGACTTTCAATTATCTTTACTTCATTCTTATCATTTAAGACTGGTTTTACAAAGTGATAATTATCTGCTACAAAAGAAAGTGCTGATAACATATCAATCTCTGCTAGAATATTAGCACATTTCTGTAACGGTAAAATATATCTTTTAACAACTTCTCTAATTTGCATAAACAGTTGATATTCTAAGTTAATTATCTTCTCTTCTGCTCCTAGAATAATACTTTCTTTTTCTTTTAATTCCTTAGTAGTAAACCTCTCACAATTAGATAGAGTCTGTCTTCTATCATACCCAAACTCTTCTTTTACTAAATCACATTGTCCTTTACTAATTTCAATATAATAACCAAAGACTTTGTTATAACCAACCTTTAAGTTCTTAATACCAGTTCTTTCTTTTTCTTTCTGTTCTAGTTCTAATAAGAAGTCTTTACTACCACTTGATAAGTCTCTTAACTCATCTAGTTCTTCATTATAACCTTTCTTGATTAAGTTTCCTTCTTTTAGAGAAATCGGTGGTTCTTCATTCAAACTATTATCAAATAAAGATACTAAATCATCAAAAGTTTCTATTTTTTTATCATATTTTATTTCTTCTAGTATTTTCTTAACAGTAGGTAGAGCTTTCAAACTAGAATTTAATTGTAATAAGTCTCTCGCATTTAAGTTACCATAACAAACTCTGCCGATAAGTCTTTCAATGTCATAGACTTGATTTAAACTTTTCTTTAAGTCATCTCTTAAGATAAACTCCGTTTGTAATACTTCGATATAATGATAACGACGTTCTAGTTCTTTTCTATCTATTAAAGGAAACTCTAAGTTCTTTCTAAGTAATCTACTTCCCATTGCTGTTTGATTTTTATCAAGTAACCATAACAAACTATAAGTCTTTTCTCTAAGTCTAAGTGTTTCTGTTAACTCAAGATTACGTTTAGTATGTTCATCTAGTAATAAATGCGCATTAATTAGTTCCACTTTTGCAGCTTGTAAATGCGATAAATCTCCTTTTTTAGTATTAACAGTATAAGCAAGTAAATGCTTAATACCTCGCTCTTTTCGTAAATCGTTTAAATCTTTATAAATATAACTATACTGTTCATCATCATTATAATCATTATAAATCGTAACATTTAACTGATAAGTCTTACGAAGAGTATTAATAAAGTTACGGTCAATTTCATCACTGACAATTATCTCCTCAAAACCATGACGAATAATCTCTTGTAATAATTCTTGTAAACTATCATCTAGAATTGTGACATAAACTTCTCCCGTAGAAATATCAGCATAACTTAATGCATACGAGTTGGCGGTATAAGTAACCGATGCTAAAAAGTTATTCTTAGTGTCATCAATCGAACCATCTAGTCTTGTTCCACTAGTAACGATTTGAATCACTTCCCTCTTAACCATTTCTTTAGTAAGTTTAGGGTCTTCAACTTGCTCAACGATTGCTACTTTATATCCCATTTCTACTAATTTATCTAAATATGCTTCATAAGCTTTAAAAGGAATACCACACATTGGTACTTTTTCATCAAGACCAGCTTGCTTCCCTGTTAAAGTTAATTCTAATATCTTAGATGCCACAATAGCATCATCAAAGAACATTTCATAAAAGTCTCCTAAGCGAAAAAAAATAATCGCATCTGGATTTTCGTCTTTTATCTTCATCCACTGTAACATAACAGGGCTTAATTTAGTTCTATCTACTTCGTTTCTTAACATAAATTCACTTCCAATTTCTATTACCTATTATAGCTAAGTTTTTGTTTTGAAACAAGAAATTTCGTGATAAAATAAGTACCGGGAGGTATTATCTATGAATAGAGAACCATTAGCAAAAAAATTAGAACCAAAGTCTTTAGATGACGTTTTAGGACAAAAGCATTTAATTGGAAAAGGTGCTATTTTAAGGAATTTAGTGGAAAAGAAGAAATTAGTTTCAATGATTTTGTATGGAAAACCAGGTATTGGAAAGACTTCTATTGCTAAAGCAATTGTTAATGATTTAGATATGCCCTATCGTTTTTTAAATGCAACTATTAATAATAAGAAAGATTTTGATATGGTTGTAGAAGAAGCGAAGATTTATAACGGAATGATTTTAATTATGGATGAAATTCACCGTCTTAATAAAGATAAGCAAGACCTACTTCTTCCGCAATTAGAAAGTGGTTTAATAACACTTATCGGTATGACAACTTCTAATCCTTATCATGCTATTAATCCCGCTATTAGAAGTAGATGTCAATTATTTGAACTTAAAGAGTTAGAAACAACTGATATTATTGAAGGTTTAAATAACGCAGTTAAGTCTAGTTATCTTGAAGGAATTAAGATTGATGATGATACTATATCTTATATTGCTAATCTAGCAGGAAGTGATCTTCGTTATGCTTATAATTTATTAGAAATTGCGTTCTTTGCTAGTAATGACCAAAGGGTTGATATTAAACTAGTTAAACAAATCAATTCTAAACCCGTCTTTTTTAGTGATAAAAATGGTGATGGGCACTATGACGTTTTATCGGCTTTTCAAAAGTCCATCAGAGGAAGTGATGTTGATGCTAGTTTATATTACTTAGCAAGACTTATCGTAGAAGAAGACTTAGATAGTATTTACAGGAGAATGAGTGTTATCGCTTATGAAGATATCGGTCTTGCTAATCCTAGTATTGGTCCAAGAGTAATGGCAGCAATAGCAGCAGCTGAATTGGTTGGTCTTCCAGAAGCAAGAATTCCGCTTGGAACTATTGTTGTAGAAATGGCTTTATCGCCTAAGAGCAACAGTGCACATTTAGCACTTGATGAAGCAATTAACGATATAAGAAATGGTAATACCGGTAATGTACCTAATAATATAAAAACTGATTCTAAGGAGTATTTATATCCACACGATTATCCTGGAGCTTATGTTTATCAAGAGTATTTACCAAAGAAGCTTAAAGGAAAAAAATATTATCGCCCTAAAACGATTGGATATGAAAAAAATATCAAGAGTTATTATGACTTTATCGAGAATATGAAAAAGAAGGCTAATCACTAGTCTTCTTTATTTATTATTCTGCTAAAATGAATGGATCAGTCAAAGAACCTGTTCCAGAAGTTATTTTAACTGACGATTTTAAAAATACAACAGGTCTAACCATATTATTAGTAACAGCTGTATCATTTCGAACTCTTCCTTTTTTTCCTATTGCAAAAACATTACTTTGACTATAACCAGATACCAGATATGGAGTTAAAGTCCATTGATGATTTTTATCAGTAAATAACCAACTATTTAGTCTACACTCATCTAAATCTGTAGTATCCCAATTATATAATATTGTATTTAAACAACTAGTTCTATTTGTTGTACTACCCCCACTTGTTGCATATCCATAATCAGAAGAATAAACTAATCCAACCTTAGCTATAGTTTGAAAACAACGACTACGAAAAACATTTGAACTCTTACTTCTTTCAGCTGTATAAAAGGTAGCAGCAGTTAAATCATCATAAGTTTCATTTCCACCTATATACCAAAGTGAAGTACCAATCATTGACTTGTAACTATCTTTTAAACCTGTTTCAGTAAAGTTACAAGGTGCAAGTATCCCATTAGGCTTATTATAACATTGACCTTCTTTGCTGTTCCAGTATAGACTTCCACCCCATTCATTTGTTTCGTAGCCATCATTTAATAAATAATAAAGTCTAGCAGTACACCAAGCATTGTCACCATTATCAGTAGCTGCTCCACTATAAGTATCTTTGTTATCAAAAGAAAAAGCTCCTAAGGATTCATTTCTTATTATTTTAAATCTTTTCTCTATTTTACCCGTTCCATCATCAACATCAAATACGCCGATTATTCGCCATAATTCATTATTGAATTTTACATAGTTATTTGGGTTTGCTCCAATATAGCGATAATCGGTCAACGTTCCAGTTTGTTCTGTTTCACCGTGTGAAAAGGTCCACATCTGATTTTTTTGGTCATCGGTTGCTGTATTATAATCTAAATCTTCTGAATTTGCTTTCGTTATTAACGCTTCCGCGGTATACTCTTCATTTATTTGATTAAATGCCAATGTATTGCTTGGTAGTATCAAATTAGAATTGTTTAGTCCCATTGATGAACCTATTTTAATTTGTTTACCATTTGCTTCTTTTATTTTTATCTTATAAGTTAATGTCTTTCCAGTTTCTATTGATACTCCTTCAACTGTTGGAATTGTCGGACTATCAGAGGTGTAACCTATTTCAATTGAACTATCTGATAAATCATAATAATAAATTGAGTTTTTAACCGTTCTATCATTTGTGTTAGTTACTGTTAAAGTGATTGTGTCACTATCTGTTGATGGTGTATAAGTAATTACGCCAGTTCCATTAATTGTTACGGAGTTGCTTCCTATCGCTACTGTTCCATTTAAAGTACCTGTTACTACACTATATTGTTGTACTCCTTGAACAGTAAACCACGCATAAGAAAAGTATCCCATCAGCATTAAGCCACTTACTCCAAATAAAATAAACATATAACTTGTTGATACTTTTGTATTAAATAATTTCTTAAATATTTTCATAAACTACCTCTTTCTACACATAAAAACAGAATAAGATTAAATTCCTATCCTGTTTTTTGCACTATTAAAGAAAGTAGTTTTGTTACTTAATAAGTACCCCCACCCATGTTAATTTCTGGTTAACTTGAGTTTCTAAGATATTCATCATATCACCATCTACTTTCTTTTTATTGTTCACTTAAATTTTATCATTTTTTAATCATCTATACAATATCTTTATTTTCTATCTAAAATAGCATCTATTGGCTTCATTTTTGTGACTCTTTTAATTGGCATAATACTTGCAAAAATAGAAATTACTAACATAATAACTCCAACACCAATCATTTGTAAAAGACCAAAGTGCATAATATCAACCTGAGTATTAAGAGTACGAATGATACCAGAGTTAACAGAAATTACTATTTCTGGAATGAATATAAATGATAGTACTAAACAAATAATCATTAGCATTAAAACTTCATAAATAAATATTTTCAAAATATCCATTCTTTTACAACCAATTGCCCTTAAGATTCCTATTTCTTTTTTGCGATATTTTATACTATTAGTTATAAAATTCATAAGTATAATAACTGAAAAAATAAAGAAGAATATTGTTCCATACTTACCAATAAGTTTAAGTAAAGCTGAAACTCCAATATTTATTATCAACTCTTTAGAATATTCACTACTTGATATTACATTACTATTAGTTATCGGATAATATTTAATTATATTTTGTAAGTCAGTGACTTTATCAACTTTAGTATATACTCTTTCTAATTTTAAATTATCAGTAATTAATTTACTCATTACTTCCTTACTGTAATAAATAAAATTAAAATCCAACTTATCATCAACTACACCTACTATGTCGTATTCAGTAAAATTTATTAAGTCGTAATATAGTTTATTATTATTTATACCTGATTTCACTTTCTTACCAATTATACCATTACTTTTTAAATAATTTTCTAAAAACACTTGCTGATTAACATTTTCTGTATTTTCTAAGTACTCTTCAAATTTATTCTCATAATCACCATTAGTAATAGCATTTAAAGTATTTAGATTTATAACTATTTCATTACTATTCAAACTATTTTTCTTAATTAAACCAGAAGATGTATAAACATCTATATCTTTATTTATATAACCAAATTCATTAATCAAATATTCTTTATCATCGTAAATAATCTTTGATAAAGAGTTAGATACAGTTTCTTCTTTAGTTGCTATTCTGGTTATAAAGTCATTAGTAACATATACTCGTGATAAGAAAGAACCGCCATCCTTTATTAAATCATTGTATTGTTTATCAAGAAGAGACGAATCACTATTATTACTTAAATCCCAATAAGTAGCAGTCTTAGTCTTTTTAAGCTGATCGTACTTTTCTAAATATTTACTATAATCAACTATTCCTGTTACTTTTACATACATCATATCCCCAAAATTTAAATATAAACCATCTTTTATAATTTGTTCATATGATAATGGTTTATAAACTGTACTAGTACTTGCATTTTTAGTAGTTTTACTATCTATCCCTGCATATATAATTTGGTCTGCTATAAAACTATTTATAACAATCTCATCATCGTTAACTGGCTTAGTTCCTATCAAATTATAATCGTTAAACAATTGTTCATTATATTTAACAAGTTTAATTGTTTTAGCTGTAGGAGTGTTACCAATATAGAAATAAAGCATTGCACTATCACCTGCTGCTGATGAGTAAGTCCACTCTAAATTACTAAAGTTATTAGTGACAGAATACTCTTCATTCCAAACTAGACCTGTTTTTTTATTAGCTTCAGTTACAAAGCTTTGATCCAATTTAAGTGTTTCTGGCAAAACCACTACATCGGAACCAAAAGCACTTTTCAACTGGTTTATCATTACTTTTTCATAATCAAGGTTACTTTTATACTTCGTTAGATAAACTTCTGTACTACCATTTTTCTCAAATGTTTTTAGATATGCATCATTAATATCAAAATCCAAACAAGAAATACTAGTCCCAAAGCAAATTAAACATAAAGTAATAAGTAAAACTGAAAATAAAAGTCTAAATTTCTTATGAAATAAATTTCCAAGTCCCATTTTCATTGTATAAAAGAATGGAAGCTTTGCATCTACTAACATAAATTTACTCTTATTTTCTATCTTTTCAGTATTATCATCAGAAATAATTAAGCCATCTTCTATTCTTACTATTCTATCAGCATATTTTCTAGCAGATTCTTCATCATGAGAAACAATAACTATTAATTTACCTTTTGATAATTTTTTTAAGATTTCAAAGATTTGTCTTGAAGTTTCCTTATCTAAATTTCCTGTTGGTTCATCAGCAAGAATGATTTCTGGATTCTTAATGAGAGCTCTTGCAATAGCTATTCTTTGTTTTTGTCCTCCAGATAGTTCATTTGTTTTTCTCTTAGAAAGTTCTTCTAATTCAACTAATTTTAATACTTCACTAATTTCCTTATTACTACACTTCTTGTGTTGCAACTCCATAGCAAGCTTTATATTATCTTCAACAGTATAGTTATCAAGAAGATTATACTCTTGAAACACAAAACCCATATAAGTGTTTCGATATGCATTCCAATTTTTTTCTGTAAAAGTCTTAGTAGATTTACCATTGATAATTAAATCACCACTAGTATAATTATCTAATCCTCCCAATATATTTAGAAGTGTCGATTTACCAGAACCACTTTTTCCTAAAATAAAAGTTATTCCTCTTTCACCAAGTTTAAGATTTATTCCTTTTAACACTTCAATTGTGACTTTTTGATTCTTATAATTTTTCTTAATATTTTTTAATTCTATCATACATTTACACTCGACAAAAATATACAGATTATAAAATATTTGATAGTAAAAGTAGTATATTTCGTCCCTTTCTTTAATAATCAAACATAGTATAACATTATCTAAATAATTATAAAAAATGAATTATTGAAAGTTCTATTTTTAAAGATTATCATTTAAAATGAACGGAGCAGTTGACGAACCTGTTCCCGAGGTGGTTTCAACTGATGATTTTAGATAAACAGCAAAAAAAATCCCATTAAATATCTTCTTCATCTAATAACTCTTCAACATCTTTAGTATCAGATATTTTCTTCCATCCAGAAGAAGTAATACCTGGCTCTATTACTATTCTGTTGACAAGTTCTTCTAGTAAAGAAGTGCCATCCCTAGGAATATTAAAAGTCGCATACATTCTAAGTTTTCCATCCTCTAAATTAGTTGTATCAACACTAACTAAACTAGCTTCCGTGTTATTAGTACTTTGACTGATTAAAGTTCTTATTAAAAATTCTTGTTCTTCATTAGTTACTACTCTAAGTCGATACTTATCAAATTGTGTTTTCTCTAGATGTTTCAAGTTAAGTTTTCTAGTAATATTTCTTAAAACAACATTAGCTAGCAGAATAAATAACGTTCCTACTAAAGCTTCAAGAAGAAAACCAGCAGCACAAAGTGTACCAATGGCAGCATCACACCACAAAGTAGCAGCAGTATCTAGTCCCTTGATATTTCCTTTATCTTTTAAAATAACACCAGCTCCTAAGAAACCAATACCTGATACAACCTGTGCTGCTATTCGTGAAACGTCTTTGGCATTAGTAAGAAGTGAAAAACTAACAAAGAGAAAAGAACCAAGACATACTAAAACATTTGTCCTTAGACCAATTACTCTTCTTCGCCATTGTCTTTCTAGACCAATTGCAAACCCTAATGCAAAAGTCACAATAATTCTTAATAAAAAATCTTGATAAACCATTTCTATTTCTCCTCTTATTCTAAATTTTGTTTCATTAAACTTTCTACTTCTTGATAGAGTTTATTATTTGCTTCTTCTAAATCCATATCCCCTACTTTAAAAGGCGTACCATATCTAATAGTTAAATTTTTACTTCTAAATTTATAGTCACCTGTTAGTCCAAAAGGTACAATAGTAGCATTAGTCTTTTTTGCCATTGATACTGTACCAAACTTAAATGGTAATAGAAAAACATCTTTTGTTTTATTTCTTGTTCCTTCAGGGAAAAGACCAATAGCACCATCATTTCTTAAAACACTTAAAGCTTTTTCCGTAGCATTATGGTCTTTAATACTTCTATCAACAGGAATACAACCGACTAGTTTGAAAAACCAAGCCATTTTGCCATCAAAGTATTCTTTCTTTGCCATATAGTGAATTACTCTTTTAGTAGCCATTATAGTTAAACATTGATCATAGACATGTTTATGGTTACCTACTATTAAGATAGGTCCTTCCTTAGGAATAACTTCTTTATTAATAATTTTCGGATTATAATAAATTCGAAATAATACACGCATAAGTGGAGTAAGTAAACGATAACCTATTTCTCCTTTAACTCTTTTCTTCTTCATCTTTTTCTTTCTTCCTTAACTTATTATTTTCTTCTTGAAGTTTTCGAAAATCGACTTTTCCAACCATGGTTCTTGGAAGAGACTTTCTAAATTCAAATTCATACACTTTAGCATAGCGTGGTAAATTCTTAGCACACAATTCTTTTAATTCTTTAACTAGTTCTTCGGTTTCTCTATAGCCTTTATTTAAAACAATGTAAGCCTTTGGAACTTCTTGTTTATAAGGATGAGGAATTCCTACTACACTCGATAACATAACAGCTTGATGCTTTTCTAAAACTTCTTCGATTTGAACTGGATAAACATTATAGCCAGAAGTAACGATTAGTCTTTTTAATCTACCAGTATATTTGATAAAACCATTTTTATCCATTACACCCAAGTCACCAGAATGTAACCAGACATTACCATCACTATGAATATGCAAGGCGGCATTTGTTTCTTTCTCATTATTATAGTAACCAAGCATTACATTTGGTCCACTGATACAAATTTCTCCTTCACTACCATAAGGGACTTCTTGATCTGAGTTATCAAAAATACCAATATATGCTCCAGGGAAAGGTATACCGATAGAACCATATTCTAAAACATTTTTAAAACCTAAACAAACAGCTGCTAAACATTCACTCATTCCATAGCCTTGAACAATTCTAGTATCAGCACCATGGTCACTTAGAAATTTATTAATCTTTTTCTCAAGACTAAGACTTAAGGTATCTCCTCCTGATATAATATATTTTATATAATTAAGTTTAATTTTGTCTTTACGGTCACTTTTCATCATTGCTTCAAATAAAGTCGGAACTCCAATCACAAACTCTGGTTTATGTCTCATCAAAATTTTATCAAATTCATCAGCTTTAAATTGTGGAATTAAAATACATTCTGCTCCCACACATAAAGGAGTATAAACACAAACACCAAGACCAAAGCCATGAAAGATAGGCATAATTGATAAGCACTTATCTCCTACCGTTAACTCATCAAAAACAATTTTAGCTTGTTCTGTTAAAGCGATAAAGTTTCCATTGGATAAAACAATCGCTTTGGGAGTACCAGTTGAACCACCACTATGAAGCATAACAGCAGGTGAATTCTTACGTCCAAGAAAATGATAATCACTCTTATAATTTAAACCACTATTTAAAAATTTATCCCAAAAGATATATTTACTATTGTTTTTAGGTAATTTAGTTTTAAGACCAATCGATAAGTTATAACCAAGTTTCGTAAAGAAAGGCATAGAATCACTTGGTCTTACAATTATAACTTTATAAACATCTGTTCTTTCAATAACAGTTTTTAATTTATCATAATCCATATCAATTAGAATTAACATAACACTACCAGTATTAATAAGGTCTTCTTTGATTTCATTTTCACTTGCTAACGGATGAATCATATTAGAAATAGCCCCAATCTTATTTAAAGCTAAAAAAGAAATTATTCCCTCTGGAGTATTTGGCATACAGATAGTTACAACATCATTTTTTCTAATACCATAACTTAGAAAAGAATTAGCACATAAATCAACCTTTTCTAGTAATTCTTTATAAGTTGTCTTTGCTCCAAAATAATCAAAAGCATTCTTATTGGCATACTTTTTCATATTTCTTTTAAAATTATCATAAAGCGAAATGTCTGAAATATAAAGATTCATATCTTTCTTTTGATAGTATTTACTCCAAGGAGCATTTGGTTTCTTTTTAAAACCTAAAAATCTAAAAAATTTCATATCTAATATACTCATTTACTAACCTTCTTTCGTTTTAGTTCATTTCCAATAAAGTTCCTTAACCTATCATTTTCAATTGTTAAGTCTTCTTTAACTTTATAAGGCGAATAAAATTCAATTACTACACTTTTTCTAAACAATTTATATTTACCCGTTATGGTAAAAGGTACTAATAAAGTATCAGTGTCTTGTGCCATTTTAACAGCACCAATTTTGAAAGGAATAGTAACTTCTTCTGTTCGATTAATGGTTCCTTCCGGGAAAATACCAATTACTTTTTTATTAAGAAGTTCTTCTTCTGCTGTCTTTAAGGCATTCTTATCGTGAATCTTTCTATTAACAGGAATAATTCCCATACTTCTAAATAAAAGGCCTTTAATTCCTTTGGCTAAACTATCTTTTGCTAAAAAGTGAATAGTTTTATTAGTAGAAGACATTAATAAAGGTGGGTCTAAATAACTAGTGTGATTACCTGCTAAGATAAAGTTAACATCCGTTGGAATAAGTTCAGTACCAATATATGTCGGGCAAAAAAATATTTTCATAAATACTTTTATTAATGGTCTTGTTATTCTATATAAGATTACATCTTTCATTAATTTCTTATCCTTTCATACTAATAATTATACTACAAATAATTTTAGAGTATAGAAAAAAGTAGCAATTAAAGAAATACTATTTTCGTTTTGCTACTTTTTTATAAAGTTTTAAAGCTTCTTGATTATTTTTAATAATATTTATCTCACCGATTACTTCTTGTGATAAAAGATTCTTATTATAAGTTAACATATATTCCTGTTCTTTTTTAAACTGACTCATCGCTTGCTTTTTACTAGTAAAATATGGTTGATTTAAGAAAAGGTTTTTACTACTTTCTGCTAGATAGTTATGAAACTTTCGCATATTAACTGCTGTTTCTAAAGCATCATAAGCACTAACTTCTCCACTTCTTAGTCTTTGAAGTAAACTATTTGTTCTTTTCTTATATCCTTTTGCTAGTCTAGTACTAATATAATTTACTAGTGCTAATTCACTAAGTGAAAGGTTATCAAGCTCTTCCTTATAAGTTTCTTCATCATCATATTCCACATAAGCTAATTTAGAGTAAATTATATCAAGCATATTACTAAGTGAATGTTCACCTACAAAGGCACAATTTTTTCCATCATTCAAATTTTCTTTAATAGTATGTCTTTCAAAGGTTAACAACATCTTAGCTTGAGTCTTATTAAGATGATAATCTTTTTTAAGTCTTTTACCAATTTCCTTATTTATTTTAAATTTTAATATTTTTGAATTATTAACGCTATATTTAAGATGTATCAGTTGTGATATTGGTCTTATATTCAAATTTTCTATTTTTTGCATTTTCTAACTCCTTGCTATTAACTATTATATTTTATGTTACTACTAGTGTCAAACAAATGAGAGAAAAATTTAGTGTTCATCAATATATTCTTTTATTAATAAAGCTGTATCTTCTACTCCTAAATGATCAACATTAAGAGCTAAATCATAATTAGCCAAATTATACCAATCTCTTTCTGTATAATATTTGTAGTGTTTAGCTCGTTCATTATTAACCTTTTTAATTTCTTTAATAGCTTGGTCTTCTTTGATTCCATAGTACTTAACAACTCGATTAACTTTATCTTGATCACTACTATATAAGAATATTTTTAATGTATCTTTATTATCTTTTAAAATATAATCAGCACATCTACCAACAATAATACAAGATTCTTTGGCTGCTAGGTCTTGAATCACTTTACTCTCAGCAATAAAAATTTTGTCATCATTATTATCGCTATATTTGAAAGATGCAAGCTTTTGGTCATTTTCACTAACATATTCTTTAGATAAACCTGTCTTCTTGCTAATCATATTGATTAAATTTTTATCGTAAAATTTAAGGCCTGTTTCTTTAGCAAGTAATTCTCCAACATAATGACCACCACTACCATATTCACGAGAAATGGTAACTACTATTTTCTTACCATTATAAGTTGTGTCACTTTGTGTATCAGTGGTATCAACTAAAATATTTTTCTTAGATAATTTTCGATATTCAGAATAGAAAATAATTATTGCAATAAAGAAAGTAATTATATCAGCGATTGGTCCAGCATTTAAAACACCATAAATTCCTTTATGTAAGTAATTAGCCATAAAACAAGCGATTGGAATAAATAAAATTATTTGTCTAATAAATGACACCATTGTAGCTTTCTTAACATTTCCTAAAGATTGCACCACAATAGAAGTTGTCATTTCCAAGAAGTTAAGTCCCATAACTAATAAGAAAGAGTGACATATTAAAACAGCAAACTCTAAAAATAATTTATAATTAGGGTCACTATTTGCTATAAAGATACTTACCATTTGACGTGGGAATAAGTAAAAAATTATATTAAATACTAAACCTACTACCAAGTTTACTACTAAAACCTTTCTTAATGCTTCTTTAACTCTATCGTATTTACCAGCACCATAATTAAAACCAATTATTGGTTGGGCACCAATAGATATACCTAAAATAGTTGATATATAAAGACTATTTATTTTAGAAATAACTCCATACACAGATAAAGGAATATCTGCTCCATATTTAGTTGCTGCTCCATATCTAGTCATCATATTATTCATAAAGACAAATAAAGCTAATACAGTTATTTGAGTAATAAATGATGATAAACCAAGTCCTAAAGTTCTAAAGATACTCTTATCAAGTTTAAATGAGTCTTTTGTTAGTTTAACAGACTTAACCCGTTTCAAATACATAATAGCCATTACAAATGAAACTATTTGACCGATTACTGTAGCAATAGCTCCTCCTTTTACACCCATATTAAATGTAAAGATAAAGATAGGGTCTAAAATAATATTTAAAATTGCCCCTACTACTAACAAAATCATTGAATATTTAGGGGCACCATCTGCTCTAATAATTTGGGAAAGAGCAGAATAAATTATCATAAATGGTGCGCCAAGAATGATTATTCTTCCATAATCTACGGCATATTGATAAACATTTTTTGTACAACCAAAAAAGTAAACTAATTGTGGTAATAAAAGATAAGATATAACACTTAAAACGATTGCTGAAATAATAGGGATAGTAACAGCATTGCCGATTATTTTACCTCCTTCTTCTTTTTTACCTTCTCCTAATTTTAATGATAAGTTAGCACTTGCTCCATTACCAATTAAACCAGCTACTGCATTAAAAATTATTACTAGTGGAAAAATTACATTAGTAGCAGCATTTCCTAACGTACCCACTCCTTTTCCAATAAAGATTTGATCAACAATATTATAAACTGAATTGATTAACATACTAATTACACAAGGTATGGCAAACGAAATCAATAGTTTATTAATATTTTCTTTACCAAGATCTACTTTTTTCATAAAACACCTCTTCCTTGCTTTTAACAGCTTTTACAATATATCATATTTAATTTTTTTTCGTAAGTAATTTTTTTAATTTTTCAAAAGAAAAAGACTAAAAAGTCAGTCTTTATTTTAATGTGCATACTGTATTGTTTTTTCTACTACCGCTTTGATATCTCTTTCATTAAATGGCTTTCTAATTATATCTACTATTGGATACTCAAAAGCTTGCGCTACTAAAGTATTATCACCTACACCCGTTATGATTGAAACGGGAATAGAATCAAATAAATTATTAGTTTTAAAATATTCTAAAACCTGGAAACCATTAACATTTGGCATATTAAGATCAAGTAACATACCAACTATTTTTTGACCGTTGTTATTATTTATTAATCTTAAAGCTTCTTCACCATCCCCAGCCATTAAAACTTCGAATTGTTGATCAAAAATCTTTAAAACAAAGTTTTTGATAACGGCAGAATCATCTACTACAATAAGTGCTCTATCTTTACGAGGAGCAGTAATTGTTGTTTGTACTCCTGCATCTTCTAAACCTAAATACTGTTTAACTAAATGAACAATTCGATCTAGTTCTAGTATTAACTCATTGAAATGTTCTGTTACAAAGTAAAGATTATTTTCTTTACTAGCCATTTCGTGTTGATAAGCATAATTTGCTAAAGTATCAAAACCAAAGTATTTGGCATCACTTTTCAATCCATGAACATAGATTGAATAATTAGCCATATCTCCACTTTCTTTATATAATTTAATTTTATTTTCCTTTTCATTAATATCTGCTAAAAAGTCACTTAAGGTACTATCATAAGTTGCCATATCTCCAAATAGTTCCAAACTCTTAGCAACATTTACTCCATTACTTGTTAATAGTGTTACATCTCTCATTGTTCTTCCTCCCTCAAATACTTATCAAGTACTCTTTCTAATTCATTTCTTTGAATTGGTTTAGATAAATAATCATCAAAACCAATACTTAGATATTTTTCTTTCATTCCTGCTATTGCATTAGCAGTAAGTGCCACCGTTTTAATCTTAAAGTCTTCTTTTTCTTTTAATTTTAATAAAGTCTCTGAACCACTCATCTCTGGCATCATATCATCCATTAAAATAAGATTATACGGTACGCCCATTTCTACTCTTTTAATAGCATCCGTTCCACTTGATACTTCATCTATAAATACACTATAATCTTTAAGTAATCTCTCGGCTACTTTTAGATTAAGTTTATTATCATCAACTACCAGTATTCTCTTTCCTTTATAATTTCTTTTAACTGATACCTCTTCTTTTGGTATTACTACTTCTTTAGGTGTAATATCTACTATCTTTTGATCAATACAAACAGTAAACTTACTACCTTTTCCATAGATACTTTGAACAACCATCTCCCCATGCATTAGCTCTACTAATTTTTTAGTAATAGCAAGACCAAGTCCTGTTCCTTCGATAGTTATATTTCTCTCTTCATCAGCACGTTCAAACTTTTGAAATAACTTGTCAATATTATCTCGTTTAATTCCAATACCAGTATCTTCAACAGAGATAATCAACCTGCAAATACTATTTTTCAAAATGACACTTTCTACGACAAAATCAATATATCCTTTCTCCGTATATTTTACCGCATTAGTCAATAGATTCAAAACAATTTGTTTAACTCTTGCATAATCGCCATATAAGGAACTTGGTAAATCTTTACTAAATTTAACTCTTAACTCGATTGGTTTTTCATTTCCAAGTCTTCCTTTAGTTAACACAACTAGTTCATTAAAGATTTTTACTGGTTCATAAGTAGTATTAACAATTTCTAATTTATCAGCTTCTATTTTCGAAATATCTAAAATACCATTTACTATCTCTAACAAACCTTGACTAGCCATCATTATATCTTTAACATCTTCTTTTGCTGTTTCTGGAATTCCTTCTTCTTCTTGAAGAGCTTCTGAAAATCCAACTATCGCATTTAAGGGAGTTCTTATCTCGTGAGACATATTTGATAAGAATTCTGTCTTTGCATTATTTGCTCTTACGGCAGTTTCTTTAGCAATATTCAACTCTTCAATCAATTTAACATCTGGGTTTTCAATAGTGAAGTACATAAGAAAGGTAACTAATGTTTCTGATGGTGTAATAAGTAATACCCCTGGAACGTAGTTTTGTACTATAGAAGTAATAATTCCTAGTATTATATAAATCATTAACGGAATAATTTTTTTATTAAAGTTAAAGGACTTATTAAATATTGCTATTATTACCCATACACTGATAAAAATAAAACTTGCTAAATAAACTAAGTTTACTGGTACACCAGTAATGACTGGTCCATAAGCACCTTTTGCAAAAGTAATCGGGAAGATAAGTATTGGAATTGCAAAAGTAATCATAGCAACAATCCAAAATAATTTTGATATTTGATGATCTTTCTTAGTTATATAAATCATATAAATTGAAAAAGTGGCTATCCAGATAAGTAAAAGTAACAAATAAGTCTTTAATACCAAGTCACTAAAAAATGTAATGTAGTTAAGGGAGACGAAAGTACAAGCATATTCAAAAAGCAATGCAAACAAATTACTTATTACTAGAAATTGGTATAATTTATTTTCAACATTTTTAAGTCTTCTTTTACTAAAGTAAACTATATTTAGTAATATTGAAAAACAAAGGGCACAAGTTGGAAAGAACAACCCTGTCGTCATTAAAAACCACTCCTATCTTTTTACCATTATAGCATTAAATCGACAAAAAAAGAAGATTTTAAATCTTCTTTGTGTACTTTTTATTATTGGAACTCTTAGTTATATAACTAAGAGTGAAAGTATTTGCTATTCCTTGTTCTGTTAAAGCATTAATATCTCGCTTACCAGAACCAGTTAGTGGAAATTCATCTTTTACTTGGGAATAGTGTATTTTTTGTGCTAGTTCCTCTGGTATACGTTCACATAAGCGAAGATTAGCATTGATGATAGTTGATAATTTATCTTTACAAGTTGGTTGAAAAGCATAATGTACTACTGGAGTTTCAATTCCATTTTCATCTTTAACATTAACTACCTCGCAAGACAAAATATTACTACTATCTTCTTCAAGTATCTCTGCTAAACTATAACTTGGAACAACACTTCCATCACTTAAATTAAATTCATTACCAATTCTTCCATGAATAATAACACGGTTATCTCCTTTAATTGCTGCCCAAAGTTTGCAATCACCATAAACATTTCCTGCATTATCGTGAATAAAAAACTTATTAGTAGCTTCTTCGTTATTATTATACTCACGCATAGTAGTAGGCCCAATAGCTACTAATCTACCAACACTGCCATCAGTGATATGATTACCTGCTTCATCTAATATTGCTTGAGAAAGTCCTTTGAATGGAACTAAACCATATTTTTTTGTACAAGCTAGTTTACTTTTATAGGCATGATATAAAGAGAAATAGATTCCACCATGTTCACAGTCGCCGCCTCCCATTGATAGCGTAGCTGCTATTGGTAATCTATCCTTACCAGCTGAGACATCTTTTAAAAATTTATTGATTAATTTTTCTTCTCCTAAAGAGGTATTTTCTCCTACAGAAATAGGAATGAATAAACCTCTCTGCTTTATATTTGGAAATTCTTTTTCATAGGTTAAAGCAGCATGAGTCCAGAAGCTTCTCGTAGCAGCAACAGCATTTGGACGATTTATAACTAAAGAAGTATTAAAGAAATCTCGGTCATAAATTGGTTCTAAAGCTACACTACACCCTTGTGATAGAGGATCAGAAATACTAGTAATAACATCAGTATTTGAATAAGTTGGAATATGTGCTAACATTCTTACATCTTTCATTTCAGGAAGACCTGATAAATCATTATCATGAAGTCTTCCCATAACAATCAAACTCTGATGCTGTTGTACTATTTCTTTAGGAAGTCCAACAATAGTAGAACCACTCGTATAAGTGATTAAAAAATCATCATCTAAAGTTACTTTTGCTCTTTCAACTTGTTTATTTTTACCAATAGTTAAAAATTCTCCAAATGAGATAGTATCTTCATCTTGATAAGGTTTAAAAGAATGATATTTTTTATCAAAGTCGTAAAATAAATCAACTCCATCTTTTAATGATTCACTTAATGATGACACTACTATTTTAGAGTAACCCATTTCTTTAACTATATCCTTTAATTCTATATAGTTATCACTAGTTGCAATAAAGACATTTTTACTAGTATCTTTTAATATTTCTTTAATATAATCTTTATCAAAATGTGATCCAAAAATCTTAACTCTTGCCCCAAGCAAACTAGCAGCTAGGATAGTATAGACAAACTCTGGTGTATTACTCATACAAAGTGGAATAGTATCTCCTTTTTTCACCCCTAATTCTAATAGGCTAGCAGCTACTAAGTTTCTTTTACTAAACATTTCTTTATAAGTTATGACATTACCGCGATAAAATAAAGCCTCTTTTTTTAAATTATCAATATTTCTAAGTTCTATCTCTTTATCCCATGCATGGTTATGATTTTTATTTATATCTTCTATAGAACTATTATATTTACTACTATTTTTAGCTATTTTGTTACTTCTAATTTTATTAAGAATTATATTATTTTTAGTTAATTCTTTTATTTTTTCTATGTTAATTCTTACATTCATAGTTTTCCCCCCTGCTACATTTTTTCTAATTCACTAGCTAAATAAGAACGTACTTCGCCATTTTCTGTTTTCACTTGATAAAGTACTCCTATTTTTAATACAATAACACCCTTTTCTTTAGTATTTGGTATATAAACATTGTTTCCAATATCTAAACTATTAGTATCATCATCTTGACTAGTATTTTTAACAATATATCCCATATCCGCCCTCCTTTTTTAACTATAACATAGAAAACTAATTTATTAAAGCAAAAAGAAAAACTCTACTTAAAATAAGTAAAGTCTTCCTATGATATTTTTCTTAATGTTTTTACTTTTTTATCACTATAATACCTATCAGAATTTTTATTTTGTTTTAATATAATATCTATCAATTCTTCTTTTGATAATTCATCTAAGTTAACAGGATTATTACTTTCTGCTTCTGGTAAAACTTTATGATAAAAGTTAACAACTTGATCATCGGTTACATTATATAAGTTACATAATACAATACTATAGTTTAGAGTTTTTCCTTTAGTACCATTTTCTACCTGACTCATTATAGAAGGGGATATTCCAACTTCTTTATCTATTTGCATTAAAGTTAATCTATTTTCTTTTCTTTGATCATGCCAAAATGATTTTAATTTATCTATCTCACTTGGTAAAATAGAAACCTTTCTAGCTCTAAAGCAAATATCTTTATCAACGATTTTTAATTTTTTACTCTTATCACAAAAAGCTTTATAAACTTCTACTACTTGCTCATCTGATAATCCCCAAAAGCCTGCTAAACGAAGAATTGTTTCTAACTGTGGATTTTTAGCAATTCCGTGTTCTAATCTATATAAGGAGTCATAGGAAAGACCAGTATAGTTAAGAAGTTCATTACCCGAAAGGCCCTTACTAGCAGCAAACTTTTCTCGCAGTGATATAAAAAAATCCATTAAATCTCTTAACGCCTCTTGATTTAGTTTATAATCCTCACGTACCATATTTATTCCCCCCCTTTTTATGGCACATATAATACTACATTTTTCTGTTTTTGTCAACATTTATAGAATGTATGTTCTTGATTTTAGTTAGTTTTTTCTGTTTTTCACTAAAATATTTATCTGGTTCTAAATCTTGATTTAAGATAATTTCTATTAATTGGTCTTTATTAAGGACATCTAAATTTATCGATTTTAACTTATTTGTTTGTTTTAATGTTCTATGATAAAAGTCAAGTACTTCATCACTTTTCACACCATAAAATTTACATAAAGGAATAATTAAATTTAAGGAATTAACTCTTTTTTTATTTTCCATTCCACTAATAGATGAAGCAAGAATACCTGTTTGTTCACTAACATCAACCATAGTTAATCTTTTTGATTTACGAATATGTTTTAATTTTTCTGATAAACTATAAAGTTCACTCTTATCTATATCTACTTTTTTTAGCACTGTCCAATTATTCTTAATAGTAAATGTTAGCTGTTTATTTTTATCACATAATACTTGATATATTTCTATTATCTGCTCATCTTTTAATGACCAAAAACTACTAAGTTGAAGAAAAGTTTCCAATCTAGGTACTTTCACTCTTCTTTCTTCAATCATTTTAATACAAAGTTTAGTAATTCCAGTATATTTTGCTAAAGTTTCCTCTGATACATTATTTTGTTTTCTTAATAGTATTAGATAATTTATTAATTCTTCTACTCCATTCATATTTAGTTCATAATCTTCATCAACCATTTAACATCATTATCCTTCCGTTTCCTTTATTAGCACGTTCTATACTACTATTTTAAGTGATTAAGGTCAAGAAAAATCAACTAATTAGTACACATTAAAAGATAGCAATTAATTTTTGCTATCTTCTTTTATAGTTTCTTTTAATATAGAACCAGCTGTTACTAAATTTTGTAAATCACTAGGAACAATTATTTTAGTAGCTGTTCCATTAGCAACATTTACCATTGCTTCATAACTTCTTAATTTTAGTACTGCTTCATCTGCTTTAGCTGCTTTAATTAGTTTAATTCCTTCAGCTTCGGCTTCTTTTACTTTCATGATAGCTTCAGCTCTTCCGCTTGCTTCTCTAATTTGAGCTTCTTTTTTAGCTTCAGCTCTTAAAATAGTACTTTCCTTTTCTCCTTCAGCAATTAATACAGCTGCTTTCTTTTCACCTTCTGCTTGAAGAATTTTCTCACGGCGTTCACGTTCTGCACGCATTTGTTTCTCCATCGCTTCTTGAATATCTCTTGGAGGAATAATATTTTTAACTTCTACTCTGTTTACCTTTATTCCCCAAGGGTCAGTTGCTTCATCAAGAATAGAACGCATTTTAGAATTGATTATGTCACGTGATGTTAAAGTTTGATCAAGTTCTAATTCACCAATGATATTTCTAAGAGTTGTTGCTGTTAAGTTTTCAATTGCATTAATTGGATTTTCTACTCCATAAGTATATAGTTTTGGATCAGTTATTTGAAAGTAAACAACTGTATCTATTTGCATAGTTACGTTGTCTTTTGTAATAACTGGTTGTGGTGCAAAGTCCTTTACAATTTCTTTTAAAGTAACTGTATTAGCCACTCTATCTACAAAAGGCACTACATAATGCGGACCAGTACCTAAAGTTTGGTGATAAGTACCAAGTCTTTCAATCACCTTTGCTTCTGATTGTGGTATTACTTTAACTCCAAGTACAACAATTGCTATAATAATTATTAAAATAAGCCATAACATAAATTAAATCACTCTTCTTTCTCTTCTACCTTTAGTTTTACTCCACTAATAGATAGTATTTTTACTTTTTTATCTTTTGATATTTCTCTATCACTATAAGCACTCCATCTTTTCCCAAGAACTTTCACTTCTCCTATCTTATCTTTAGCAATAGGTTCAGTAACAACACCAGTTTTACCTATTACTTGGTCAAGATTAGTAGCTACTACCTTTTTTACTTTTAGTTTTTTGACTACTGGTTTAGTTATTAATAAGAGTAGTAATGATACTAATGTAAAAACTGCTAGTAATATTACTGTATCAGTAGTATATAAACTAACTAGTGAAGTTACTAACGCACCAAGAGCAAACCAAATTGTCACTAAATTAACAGTTATAAGTTCTATTATTACTAGGATGATAAAGAAAATCAACCATGCCTCTGTCACTTCTTCCTCCTTTACTAAAGGATACTATAAAAATTAGAAAAATACTACTAAAAATTGATACTTTATCACAAAAAAACAAAAGACTAGAGTTTGCTCTCTAATCTACTTTTTTAAGTTCCACATAACGGCTGGAATCACCACTTTTTTAGTTACCACTTTTGGCTGGTTTCACTCGCTTTTTTTACTACTCAAGTAACAAATATTATTATATATTTTTGTAATAATTAGTCAACTATCATTTTCACTAATTATTCACACTAAACTATTTGTGAAAGATTAAGAAAGAATGCTACAAATAACCAAAGTATATATGGTATCAATAAATAAGCAGCTATTTTATTCTTTTTATAAAACTTACTTATCATATAAATAACAATTACTATTAAAAGAATCAATTCTAATAATGCTAGAAATTTTAAATTCAAAAGAAAGAAGATTATCGGCCACAAGTAATTAACAAATAAATTAATTTTATAAATATTAGTTAATTCTTTATAATTTCTTACTAGATAACTTGCTATTCCCATTAATATATAAAGAATTGACCATACTATTGGAAAAACATAGCTAGGTATAAATCCATCATAACTTTTAGTAGCATCTTTTATTAAGAAACCTACTATTCCTCCAAGTAGTAATGGAACAATTATAGAAATAGCTAGTTGCTTTTTATCTATTTTTTTCATATTAATCACATTAATATTATACTTAATATATTGTATTTTATTCATAATGATAAGTATTTAATCAATAACATTAAATTTAATACCAACTATTTTACTAGCAATTACTTTTTCTTCACCAAAGATATTATAAAAGGCGTTAACAAACTCTTCTTTATTAGCAAAAGATATGTTTGATTCCAAATATTCCTTATTATTCCATAGTTCATCTAAGTCATCAAAAACAATTTTATCAATCACTATAACTTTAAGATTCAACATCTCATCATTAAGCACACTGAAGTTAATTATGTCTCCAATTTTTATTTTATCTGATTTATCATTTAATAATCTAAATTCTATCGTTTTCCTACCAGATAGTATTTCATCATAAACTTCTTTATATATTTTATATTCAATCATTTTATTCTCCCCTATTTATATCTTTTTCACAAATTGTTTTGTCCTAATTGGTGTTTCTTTAATAGATTCTCTTTTTAATTTACCTTTCACATTATAAATTTTTGAATTATCTCTTCGCTCTTCTGCTTGTTCAATCATATATTCTAATAATTTAGTTTTATTTTCTTCTGTGAATGGGATGTTAGCCTTAGAACTATCTAAAAATGTAACTTCTATCTCATCATCAGAAATTTCATAGTGTGAGACTAATTCTCCCAAATCTGCTCCTCTATAACCAAATTTCATCTATTTTTCCCCAAACTAGTGGTTTAATATATTATAATATATTACTCATTTTTTAATCTATTTTTTATTAATTTGACTTACAAATCACTTTTTTGACAAGAAAAATTCTTATCACATCATTCTTATAAATTTGGAATCTAAGATAGAATATAAGTAACAAGTAACAGGTAAAGAAAGTTTCTTTTCTATTACTTTCTTATAACCCGTTAACTGTTTCAAATAAGCTTTATCAGTAACATTTCTTAATTTATAATCAACTATTATAGCAGAAGTACTACCTATCAATAATAAATCAATCTTACCATGTAATTTAGTATTATCTTCATAAGTAATAAATTCATATTCTTTTAATATTTTCATATCACTACAATCTTTAAAGAAATCTTGTTCTAGAAAAGCTGTTAAAAGTTTTTCTTCTTTTAGACTAATATTCTTTGGTAATATCTTATTTTTAATATCTAATCTTTCAAAAAGTTCATGAATATGAGTTCCATATTCCATCGCTTGTAATTCTTCTTCTGTTCGCTTAGTAACTGTCTCTTTAGAAAACTTAGCTTGTTCTTCTTCATAGATTTGATAGTTAGATTTAATAAATGTTATCGGTGATAATTCTCCTTTAGCTTCTTTAACTATCTCTTTACGATTCAAATAAGCTTTACTAATATCTGGTATTTCACTAATCTTAGTAACATTACTACTAAACTCTTCTAAAACACTTATCATCATATCCATAAAAGAGCGATAACCAAGTCTTTCTTCACGTGGCACAATATCTTTCATTTCTTTTATTTCTTCCTGCTCTGGCATAACAATAATTATCTTTTCTCTAGCACGTGTTAATGCTACATAAAATAGTCTTATTTTTTCACTAATATCTTCCTGTCTATTTTTAGCAACAACTAATCTTTTCGTTATTAAATCCGTATCTTTTTCTATATCCGGTATAACAATACCATAATTTCTATCAAAGAAAACTGTTTCTTTATTATCAGAATCATTAAATTTCTTAGAAAAGCCAGCAAAATAACATAGTGGATATTCAAGTCCTTTAGAAGTATGAATCGTCATTACTTTAACACTATTACTATCACTCTTAGATAAAGATAATTTAACTTCCAACTCAGTATTACATAAGCTCTCTAAATAATCAGTAACTTCTAGTAAATCTTTATTTTTCTTTTCTAAATTACTAATCATTTTATAGAAGTATTCAAGTCTTGACCGGTAAACAGCTACCTTACCAATTTTAGTTAGCTTATTGGTATAGTCAGTTATTTCTAATATTTTATTAAAGTAACTAATAGGAGAAAGTATCTCATAGTCTTTAACAAGTTTAGAAAAGTCTTGATATAACTTACTATCTCTATACTTATTTTCCATTATCGTATGATAAATATCAACATCATCCATACTATATAAGAAACTTCTAGCAAGAGAGGTATAAGTAAGTTTAAATAACGTGTCATATTCATTTAAGTATATTTTCTTACCAAGTAAAAATAAATTTTTAACTATCTCTAAGTCATAAGAAGCCTTAGCATTTTCACTCTGCCATAAAGTAATTGGTATTCCTAAATATTCAAATACTTGTTTATATAAAGTAAAGTCAGTTGATCTATCAAGTAAGATAGCAATGTCTTGATAATCTACTTCTCTTAACACTTCCCTATCTTTATCAAAAACCAATCTTTTTGAAGCAATTTGCTTTTTAATATCACTTGCTATTAGGAAAGCTTCTTTCTCTCTTGTTTCAAAAGTCTTATCTTCATTATTATATGTTAATATCTCCATATCACAATTATCATCAACTTTAGCAGCATTTTCATAAGTTAAGTTACCAAATATCATCGCATGTCCATCAAGATAATTAGCTCCTCCGATATCTTGATCCATTATATGACAAAATAAATTATTAATAGTATCAATTACTTCTCTTCGACTTCGAAAGTTCTTCGACAAATCAATTACTGTTCCACCATTATGGACTTTATAATTATCATACTTTTCCTGAAATAACATTGGATTAGCATTACGAAAACGATAAATCGACTGTTTAATATCTCCAACCATATAGACATTATTTTTAGCTATATAAGAAATAAACGTTTCTTGAATATCATTAGTATCTTGATATTCATCTATTAATATTTCTTGATAACTATTCTTTAACTCTTCTCTTACTTCCTCATAGTCTTTAACTAGTTTAATAGCTAGTTTTTCAATATCTAAAAAAGTATAAGCATTTTCACCCGTCTTAAACTCCCAAATCTTCTTTCGCAGTTTATTAATTATTTCTAAAAGCATAGAAACATAAGGATAAGTATTCTCTAAAGATTTAATATAATCAGCTTCTTCATCATAAATCATTAAATTCTTTAACTCTTCTTGTTTTTCATTAATAGTTTTCTTTAGATTTTTAACTTCTTCTTCACTACCTCTTGGTAAGTTAGGTATTTTAAAATCTAAATTTTCTTTTATTTCTTTATAACTCTGACTATTAAGGTAACCACTAGTAATATCAATTACTTTAGCATGATACTTATCATCAATCATCCTTAGGAAATCATTAATTAATTCTCTTAAGTAACTATCCTTTTCATCAATCAATTTCAAGTATTCATTAAGATACTTTTCAAGACTTTCTTTTTTATAATAATCATCTAAGTAACTATCTAAATAAGAGTCAAGATCAAGCACTAGTTCTAAGGAAGCTAACATTTTCTTAATTTTAGTTTTTATCTCTTTATCATCTTTAAAGGTAAAAGCATCTAAGAAATGATAAAATCTCTCATCTTTATTATCATAATATTCTTTAAAGATTTCATCTATTATTTCATCTTCTTTTAAAGATAAAATAACATCATCCATTACTTCTAAGTTACGAGAAATATTTAAATTATCAGCATATTTTTTAACTATCGCCATAGAATACGCATCAAAAGTAGTAATAAAACTGCTATCTAGCAATTCTAACTGACTAGTAAGATTAGCCTTTCTCAGTTTCTTTCTAATACGTTCTTTCATCTCACTAGCTGCTTTTTTCGTAAATGTTAGGATTAGAAGTTGATTAACTGGTACTCCTTCCATTACTTTTCTTAAGACACGTTCTGATAAGACAGCTGTTTTTCCACTTCCTGCTCCAGCACTTACTAAGATATTTTCTCCTTCTAAATCAATCGCTCTTTGTTGTTCTTCTGTAAATTTAGGCATCAGTTTTCACCTCTTCTTCTTTTTTCTCAATAATTACTTCATCTTTCTTCTCATGATAACAAACAGAAGCAAATGGACAATACATACAACTTATATTTATTTTATTTTCAATCTTTGGACTAATACTGTAATTACAGTTTCTAATACCTCTAGCAAAAGATAGTATCGTTTTTTCGATTCTTTCGAACATTTCTTGCTTTTCTTCTTCTGTTATCGTTTTTAAATATCTTGATAAAGTTCCTTGTTTAGTAACTGATAAGTTTTTAATCCAGTTACTCTTTTCGTATTCTTCATCTAATAATTCCAAAGTAGTCATATCATCTGCTACCATTCCAAACACCTTCAAGCTTTTCTTTCGCTCTTCTATATCATTATTTTTAACTAGTAACATCTGATAGAATAAACCAGCTAATTCCATCTTCTTATTTTGATTACTCTTTTCTAATAGATAAGCATAGATAGGAAGCTGAAGATGTAAGCCATAATCTAAATAATCAAGATTAAAACTTATCTTACCTGTCTTATAATCAAAAATAGCATAATAAGTCTTACCATCTTTTTCTCTTAATAATATCTTATCAATGAAGCCTTTAATTTTAATGTCATCACTAAGTTGCAACTCTATTCTTTTTTCAAGTAATGGCATAGTAAGTCCAGAGTGAAACTCCATTTCTTTATTCCAATCAATAACTAGCTTAAGTTCATCTTTTAATTTACTAATAAAGTATTCTTCTTTACTATCCCATTCTAGTTTATTTTTTTGATAAGTAAAGCTCTTCTCAAAATCAAAGTTATCTTTATAAGATGATGATAATACCGCATGATAAACAATTCCTAATTTCTGAGAGAAACTTTCTTCAAACTCATCTAGTTTCAAAACATATTTTAGATAATATTTAAATGGACATAAAGCATAATCATCAATACTAGAATAAGACAAAACTAATTCTTCTTTTGGTATATTAAAGCTAGTAAAGTCGTGTTCATATGTTTCGTAGTCAAAAAAGTGATAGCTTGAAAATAACAAATCTAAATCTTTACCCTTTTCACCATACATATAGTAATTATCAAGTAATTCCCCTAGATACTTTCGATTATATTTATCACTATACTTATCTTGATAAGTATCATCATATTTAGTAACAACATTATACTCAGAAAAGATAGATGATGCCAGCCATTCATCTTGTAATGTTGATAAAGCATAACTACAAGTAAAATTCTTAACCGTAGATAAAGAATATAGGAAAGCATATTTACTATTCTTATTCTTCTCCATACTAGTTATTAAACCAAGACTCTTCTTTTGTTTATCAGACAAATAATCATCATCTTTATATATCTTCGGATATTTATTTTGTACTAATGATATAAGAAATAGATAATCATCATCACTAAGAAGATAAGGCACTTCAAATACCTCTTCTAAAAACTTAACGCTATCGATTTCTTTCTTACAAGGTACTTTAACTTTCTCTAATTCATTTTCTAACAGTAAATCATAGTATTTACTATCTTCAAAGCAAGACAAGTCTTCTTCTATTTTAATTATTCTTTTTAATAAATCAGCATCTTTAATAACACTCAAATCTTTACTATCTAAATATTTCTTTCCAGTAATAGTAGTTAAAAAGGAAACACCTTCTTCTTGATAAGGTATATCAAAATCTTTAAATATATCTTCTATTAAAAACTTACTATCATCATCTACCCCAGCAATATAAATATTACTATAAGGAATATTGTTCTTATTTAAATCTCTTATTCTAATAGCTAAAGCTACTATTTCTTCCTTTTTAGTCTTATACTCATACACTTCTTTAATATTACAATTTTCTTCACCTATTACTACTCTAGCATTAAGTTTTTCAAAGATATTTAATAAGTAATCATCAATAAAAGGATAACCCATCACAATTATTTCTTTATCTTTTAAATAAGTATAATCATTAATATCAATAAATAAGTTATTATCTATTAATAATTGTTTTCTTTCTTTTAAAAACTTTAATTTTTTAGAACTATATTCTTTATTAATATCGATACTAGGTAATACTTTTAGATAAGAGTTAATAATATCTAAGCTATCACCTAATTCTAGCAAATAAACAAGCGCTTCTTTTTTTATCTTACAGATATATTTTTCCTGAAATTCTTCTAATGTATCAAAATGTATATCATAAATCTTATCCATTAAAGACAATTTTTCCAATATAGATTCTTTTAATTTATTAGGTACTATATAATATAAATTATCACTAAACTTCATAGTTATTTCCTTTCCAATCAAATAGATAATTCAATTATATTTCATAGAACAAATATTCGTCAATATATTTTTTAGAAAAAAAGAAAAAAGGTCCAATCTTTGACCTTAATCTCTATCCTAATATAAATGGATCAGTAGAACTACCTGTTCCAGAAGTTATCTTAATTGTGGATTTTAGATGTACGACTGGACGAACAGCATAAGTAAGACTAGCATAATAGGCTACGTCGACAAAGCCATCAGTAACAATACGGAAAACAGAACTAGCGACAAGTGGGCTAATTGTCCATTGTCCTGCGGATGAATTATAAAGCCAGTCATTGTTTTTACAATCACTATAGTTAGTACTATCCCAATTGTATAATTCTTTTGCCATACAGCTTGCTCTATTTGTACTACTTCCTCCACTTGTCGCATATCCATAGTCACTTGGGTACATTAATCCTACTTTTCCTGTCCAATTTGTATTTCTTCCACTATATACTGTTGTTCCTCTTTCATAACTATAAAAATGTGATGCTAGTCCATTTGATGAACTAGTATAACTTGAAATTCCTCCTAGGTACCACTTTGCATCTCCTATCATCGATTTTGCTTCGTCTGTTAGACCATTAGAAGTAAAATCACATTGTGTTGTGGCATTATTAAATCCTGCATAACATGTTCCACTCTTTCTATTCCAGTATAAGCTCCCTCCGTAAGTTTCACTTTCATGTCCTGGGTTTAATAGATAATTTAATCTTGCTACAAGCCAGTTATTTGTTCCATAATCATTTTCTGCACCTGTAGATGTGTCTTTATTATCCCATGAATAACCACCTATTGACTCATTTCTTATGATTTTCATTCTTTTTTCCACATTTCCTGTTTCATCATCTACATCAAATACTCCGATGATTCTCCATAATTCATCATTGAATTTAACATAGTTATTAGGATTTGCTCCTATATATCTATAATCTGTTGTTGCTTTTAATTGTTCTGTTGCTTCATGTGTGAATGCCCACATTTGATTCTTTTGGTCAGTAGTAGCATTATTATAATCTAATGTTTCTGGATTTGCTTTTGCTACTAATGTTTCTGCTCCTGTTGAATCTTTTAATAATGAGAATGCTGTTGTTCCACTAGGTAGTGTTAAATTAGAATTATTTAATCCTATTGATGAACCTATTTTAATTTGTTTACCTTTAGCATTATTTATTTTTATCTTATATGTTAATGTGTTATTTTGAGCTACTGATACTCCTGTAGTATTTGGGATAGTTGGACTATCAGAAGCGTAACCTATTTCAATTGAACTATCTGATAGATTGTAATAATAGATTGAGTTTTTAACTGTTCTATCATTTGTATTTTTTACTGTTAAAGTGATAGTGTCACTATCTGTTGTTGGAGTATAAGTTATTACTCCTTGACCATTAATTGCTACAGAGCTTGCCCCGATTGCTACTGTTCCATTTAATGTCCCTGTTACTACACTATATTGTTGTACTCCCTGTACTGTAAACCAAGCGTAGGAAAAATAACCTGCTAACATCAAAGCACTTACTCCAAATAAAATAAACATGTAACTAGTTGATACTCTTGTATTAAAAAGCTTATCTATTAATTTCTTCATCTGATTAAACACTCCTTCTATTTTAGTATTAAACAAAAAAGATGGATTTATACCTTGCTAGATATTTTCTATCTTTAAAACATTACAAAAGAAAGTAGACTTACTACTTCTTAAGTTAAGATTTTTAGTTTTTGACAGTTATTTTTTACTACTACCATTAACTGTCCCTACCTTTCTTATTGTTTATTATCAGTATTCTTGACATCTTAATATTATCATAATCCTTGACATTTCACAATAAGAAAAAAGCCGTATGATAAATACGGACTTATAATAATTCTTTAAAATTTTCGATTAAGTGTGCTACTGTTGCACAACCCATGAATGCTACTACACCATCTTTATCTTTTAATACTTTAGAAATAGATTCTTCATCTACTAATTCACTATTAGGAATTAACTTGATTATATCTTCAGATGATATAGGTGGATAATCTTCTTTTCTCTCACGATCACATTTTATAGGTGTTAAATAAACTTTATCAGCTTCACTTAATGCACTAGCAAATTCATTTTTGAAAGCCGAAGTTCTTGAATAAGTATTAGGTCTAAAAACAACAGTTAATTTTTTGTCAGGATATTTTTGTCTGATAGCTTGTAAAGTTACTTTAACTTCAGTTGGATGATGTGCATAATCATCTACTATAATAGTATCTTTTACTTGTTCAATAGCAAAACGTCTTGCGGCATTCTTAAAATTTTCTAATAACTTTTTAACTTCTTCTTTAGTTAAACCATTTCTTAAAGCTACAATAATACTTGCTGCAGTATTCATTACCATATGATGTCCATAAAGAGGAACAAAGAAATTAGAAATCAATTTATCTTTTTTATATAAATCAAATGATGAACCTTCACTATCAAGTTTAATATTCTTAATGATATAATCATTGTTTTCCTTCTCACCATAGAAAATAACTTCATTATTAAACTTAATTTGTCTTATATTTTCATCATCACCATTCGCTACTACTAATTCTGCTTTATTAGCAAATTTCTCAAAAGTAGCTATAGTATCAACTATGTCTTTATATATTTCTGTATGTTCTAACTCAACACAAGTGATAACCGCCGTCTTTGGATGATATGCCAAGAAATGACGATTAAATTCATCTGATTCAATTACTAATAGCTTATTCTTTAAATCAATATGACCTTGACCATCACCGATAAAATAGTTACACCCAATACTTCCTTCAAATAAGTGTTTTAATAAAGAGGTAGTAGTTGTTTTACCATGAGTTCCACAAACAGAAATAGTATCAAACTTAGCAGTAATTTCTCCAACCACTTCATTGTAAGGTTTAAAAGTGAGACCTAGTTCTTTAATTCTTTTAATCTCTCTATGATCATCACTAAAAGCTTTAGAAGCTGTTACAATTGTATCTTTATCAAGAGGATGAGTTGAATCATAGAATATCTCTATTCCACGTTCTCTTAATCCTTTTTCTGTAAATTTATAATCCTTTGCATCATCATATCCTGAAACTGTATTTCCCATATCATAAAGCATACAAGCAAGGGTAGCCATTCCTGTCCCTTTAATACCAATGCAATAATATTTCACACTAATCACTTCTTTCTACCAATATTATATACTATTACTTTACTTTTTTAAACGTTTTCTTTACACAATTTTACTTTAATAGTATAGTATTATCGGTGAATAAAAATGAATGAATTATATAACTCTTGTGAATTATGCCCAAGAAAATGTCATATCAATAGAAATATTAACAAAGGAATCTGTTCTAATACTAGCACCTTAAAAGTAGCAAGAAGTGCCCTTCACTATTTTGAAGAGCCGTCTATTTCTGGTACTAATGGAAGTGGGACTATCTTTTTTAGTGGTTGTAATCTAAAATGCTGTTATTGTCAAAACAAAGGAATATCTAATGATAACTTTGGTATTAATATATCAGTAGAAAGATTAAGTGAATTAATGTTAGAACTACAAGCAAAGAATGCTAATAATATTAATTTAGTAACTCCTACTCACTTTGTACCAAGTATTATTGAAGCGATTAAATTAGCTAAGAAAAAAGGTCTTTCTATTCCCATTGTTTATAACACTAGTGGATATGAAAGTGTAGCTACTATTAAATTACTAGCTGGTTATATCGATATATATTTAACAGATTTTAAGTATTTTGATAACAAGTTAGGAGAAGATTTATCAAAAGTTAAAAACTATTTTGAAATTGCTAGTCTTGCCCTTGAGGAAATGTATAAACAAGTAGGAAAAAATAAATTTGCTAGTAATGGTATGATGACGAAAGGTATCATCGTAAGATGCTTAGTCCTGCCAACTAAAGGTACTGATACTAAGAAAATAATTAATTATCTCTACAAAAAATACCAAGATAATATCTATCTCAGTATTATGAATCAATATACGCCTGTTAATCCTAGTGATACTTTTTCCTTTCTAAATGACAAAGTCAGCGATAAAGAATATGATGATATCATTAACTATGCCTTAGACTTAGGAGTTAAAAATGCTTATATCCAAGAAGGAGAAACTCAAGACGAGTCTTTTATTCCTCCTTTTAATCTTGAAGGGCTTTAATTTTATCACGTTCTACTTTAGAATAAATACAACCACAATAATCTTGTCTATATAAATGGTATATATTAGATAGTTCTATACTTCTTTTATAGCCATTTTTCTTTTTGAAATCAGCATATAAATAGTTAATATTGTATTTAGTAGCTAACTCTTCTCCGATTTCATTTAACCATTTGCTATTCTTATAAGGACTTATTGATAAAGTAGTTGTAAAATAATCAAAGTTATTTTCTTTAGCAAGCATAGCAGTCTTTTCAAGTCTTAATTTATAACACTTATAACAGCGAATATCGCCTTCTTTTTTATCTTCTAGTCCTAAAGCCATTTCAATAAATTTTTCTTTATCATAATCACAATCCATAATTTCAATCTGATAATTAACATCTTTGATAAGTCTTTTTAATTCTTCTTTTCTTTTAAGATATTCTTCATAATCAGTTATATTCGGATTATAAAAAAGAATCGTTATAGAAAAGTATTTACTAATTCGTTCTAAAACTGCTGATGAACAGGGAGCACAACAAGAATGTAATAATAAAGTTGGTTTATGGTTTAAATCAATACTATTTAATATTTTTTCACATTCTAAATTATAATTCATTTTAATTCCAGCTTTCTTTCCTTAATTAATAAATCCATTCTTTCGTTCTTTAACTAATACTTTTTGATAGTTATTATTAATATTTTCTACATATTGCCCATTTTGAGCTTTAAAAAAGTTAATTAAATTAAGATTATTTTGAATAGTATGTGTAACTTTATTATATTTACTTATAAATTTTCTTTGTCTTTTAACGGACATTGCAGAAGTTTCTGTAATTGGTTTTCTTCCTTCATAATATGAAGAATAGTTATATAAAAAGTTTCTATTTTCTTCTATAAGTTTTGGCCAGAAGTGATTTAAAAATCCTTCTTCATTATAAGAAAGTAAAGTACCATCACTCTCATAAAGTGGTTCTATAAAAAACTTGTCAGCACCAATTGTAACATAATTAGCAGTATGATTCTCACCTAATCTCTTATGATGAAACTCACTCAAAAACATCTTTATCCTAGCAATATCTTCTTCTGTTTTAGTGGTATCAACCAACACCATTTCATTTTCAATTCCTAATCTTTCAGAAAGCAGTTTATGTAAAGCAGAACTATGTCTACAACACCCTTCTCCAGTAAAAGGAACAAGAGCAAGTTCAAAAAATAAATCCTTATAAAAACCAATTTCTGTTGTTTTATCATTATATGTATATTTTCCAGTCACCGAAAAATAACCCATACTGATAAGATCAGAAGCAAATATTGCTTGTTCTATTTTTTGATTTGGAAAAACATTTTCAATTAAAGTACTAGTTCTTTCCAAAATTATATCTAAATCATTTCTCATTTTTTGATATTCATCTTGTTCTAAATAATGTTCTTTATATATTAATGCTTCTCTTAATTCTTTTAATTCTTCTATTTTCTTCAAATACATCACCTACATCTTTCTATTTTTTTAATACCATTTTTTCATTTGTTAATATTTTTTGATAACTTCTATTTATATTCATAACATTTTCTTCATTTTTTTCCCGAAAATCACTTAATAATTCCGGATTTCCTAGAATAGTAAGAAAAGCTTGGTCATATTTTTGCAAAATCAAGTCTTGTTTTTCTTTTTCCAATTCTGTAACTTTATCAAGTCCCATTTCTCTAGGAGTAGAAGAAAACAAATCATAATTATAAACAAATGCTAACTCATCCTTCGTATTATATTCTTCTACATTCGTATTAAGTAGTTTAAAAGAAAGCTGCTTACCATAATTTTCAAATGCTTTAACAAAGCTTTTATCTATCGAATAAAAAGCGAGCATTGACGAATTCTTTAATGGTTCAAAAATAAAGACATCTCCATCATATCTAACATAGTTAGCTGCATGATTAGCTTTACTATAATTTCTAAAAAAGTCATCCATCATTAGTTCTAATTTCTCTATATTCTTATCTTCTGCTAAACCACTTCTTAACATAGCAACTCCACTTTCAACCAAAAGCTCATCTAGTAATAGTTTAATCAGTGCAGAAGTATGTCTACAACAACCTCTTCCTTCAAGAGATACACAGCTATAATTTAATAAATGATTAGCTATAAGCTTTGACTCTTCAATACTTGTATCATAAGTATAAGAACTATCTTTAGATAAATAACCTCTTGTAACCAACATAGAAGCAAGTGTTATTCTTTCGATTTCATCTTTAAAAGCAAAAGTATTTGCTAATGCATCAACATCTTTTAAGATATCACTCATTGAACTTTCAATATTTTTTGTTTCTTTATCAACATAATTCTTAAGAATTAATAAATCTTTTTTTCTTCTTTTTATCTCATCAAGCATCTATCATCACCTCAAAGCGGATTATATTTTACAACAATTTACTTAATGAAGCAAGTCTAATGAATAAATTTTGCCAAAAGAAAAAGAAGTGTTTATTTCTTCTTTTGATAAGTCTTAATTGTATCCACTTCTGCAATACTATCAATTGATTTTATAATTTTTTCTTTATAAGCTTTCAAACCATTCTTAGCACTTTCAATAACTTGACTTTGATCAATCTTTAAGAATTCTGATATAGAACTAGTTGAATAACTCTCTCCTGTCGCATACCCTAATTTAAGAGCTAGTACAACATATTCAAGAGGAGTTGTTTCTTTTAATAAATCAACAAACTCTGGTTTATTAAATATTTCTAATAAGCTATCAACTGTAGATAATGATTTTGCTAAATCATTGTTTTCTACTTCTATGTTACTTTCATTAATTTTAACTGGTGTTTCTAGAACTTGATTTTGATTAGTTTCTGTTTCTAAATTATTATTCATTATTACATCACTTTCTTCCTTATTAATTAATAACGTAGTATTATTTATTTCTTGTTCCATATTTTCTTTGGCAGTTTCATTTATTATTTTTGGTGATTGTTCTTCTATAGTATCTTTCTTTAAACTATCATCCATATTGACTGATAGGTCTTTTTTCTCTTGATTTTGTTTATCAATTTTTCTTTTTATTCTTAAAATAATATTATGAAATTTAGCTTTTTCTTCTTGATTTAAACTATCAAGAATATTTTCATCATAATTATCACCAAATCTTTTATGAATAATTTCCAAATTACTAGGTTTTAAACCTTCTATATTTTCAATTACTTCTTCTATTTTATATCCTTCAAAAATCTCCGTAAATGTTTTAACTTTGTTCATTAATTCTATCTCACTTTCTATATTTTCATCTTCCTCTTGAGTTATTATTTTTTCTTTATTATTTTCAAGTTCCTGTTTCACTACTGGTGCAATAATATTATTAAACGTATTTATTTCTATAGAAGAAAACTCATCTACAGATAACATTTTTAATTTTTCTTTAAAACTATCAGGTAAATTACGAAGTTTATTATTAAACATGCTTTCCAATACTGATATTATTTCCTTTTTTTGATAACCATTAAGACAATCAGGAAGTAATAATTTCTCAGGTGGTGCATAAAAGGATTTAGTCTTATTATTTCCAGAATCTTCTATAACTAGTCCTTGTCTTAGTTTATCTAGATTATCTAACGCCGCACTCGGATTATCCAAATAAGCTTCAAGACCTTTAACTTTTCTAGTGAACCTTAATTTTTTTAAAGCTCTTTTTTCTATTTGTCTTATCATTTCTCTAGAAACATCAAATTTTTTACCTATTTCTTCTAAAGTATGAGCAGTATCACCAGGTTGATCTATTCCAAATCGCAGTTTAATTACACTTCTTTCTCGTTCAGATAAATTGGTACTTTCTATTAATTCCTCTACTTTTTGTTTAAGTTCCTTCATCTCGTAGTCTTTTTCAATTGATACTTTTTCATCAGCAATAAAATACTCAAGTTCTGAATCTTCATCCTCTCCTATAAAAGTATTAATACTAATAGAATCATTTCTAACATTGTAAATTTCTTTAATAAAATCAAGAGATGTTCCTAACTCTTTAGCTATTTCTTCGATAGTCGGTTCTCTACCTAATCTACCTGCTAATTCATCAGCTGCTCTTCTATATTTACCTAATCTTTCATGAAAATGGACAGGTACCCTTATCGTTCTACCATTATTAAAAATACCTCTTGTAATGGATTGTCTAATCCACCAGGTAGCATAAGTTGAGAGTTTATACCCTTTATCTGGTTCAAACATATCAACTGCTTTCATTAAACCAAGATTACCATCTTGAATCAAATCTAAGAAAGGTACTCCTCTTCCAATATATTTTTTAGCAATACTAACTACTAATTTCAAGTTTCTTTCAATAAGCTCATCTTTGGCTTTTTTGTCTCCATTTTTCATTTCTCTTGCTAAGTAAAGTTCTTCTTCTGCTGATAATATTGGTTTAGCAATCGACTTTAAATATATCTTTACTGCATCAGATACATAAGGAGAATCACTATTATCTTTTAACAGTTTTTCATAATTTTCATTAATTAACTCTGCATCCTCAACTAAAGAAATATCTTTTTTTAAGCAATAAGCTTCCATAAAAGAGATTAATGTTTCATTATCTGTTACAGAAGAAAAATCAGTATTACGTATCTTTTCAATATTCTTATCTACTAATGGTTTAATTGCTTTTTCTAATTTTTTATTACTTTTAATAATTTCTAAAGCATCATCTTGAGTCAATGAATAACAAATATCTTTGAAAAAATCAGCTATCTTTAAAAACTCCTCAGTATTCTTTTTATTACTACTAGTAAAAGTTATATTAGCACCTGAAAACTCGTTAAATATCTTTAATCTTTCATTTTTCATACTAGTAAAAACAAGACCAATTGACTCATCAATATTTTCTTTTAAATATTTCTCTACTGCAAGATTTTCATCAGTATTATTACTTTTCAAAATATCAGAAGCAGCTTTATCTATTGCAAGATTAAATATATCATCATAACTAGAAAGATAACTATAGCTAGTACCAAGTTCTTCTCTAAATCTAGCAAAAAGTAAAACTAATTCTTCTCTACTAAATTCTCTTAATTGGTTTATTTTCATACTAATCATCTATCTCACTATCCTTTTGTTTTTAATACTTTCTGTTTATTAGTTGTTATTTTCTTATATAAAGTCATTCCATGATTAATCTTTTCAGTTACTGTTTCCGGACTGATTTTTAAGTACTCAGCTAGCTTTTCATCTGAATAATTTTCTTTCGTTATACTACCAAATTTAAGGAGTAATATTACCCCTTCTAAAGGAGTTACTTCTTTAACTATCTTGGAAAAGTCAAAGTCTTCTTCTATTTTATCTTTATTTAATTCTTCTTTAATCTTATCTAAAATATATAAAGAAAAGATTCTATCAGTGTTATATTCTTCTAAAGCTTTAATCAAAATAGTCTCAGAATCAATCATATTTGGTGCTATTTTTAGTTTAGCTATTATATTATCAGTTAATATTTGGTATTTACCTATTAACTTAATTTCTAAATCTATGTCACCTTTTCTAATTTCTTCAGAAAGTTTTTGTTGGACTTTCATTTTAATAAATATCTTTAAAATAACATCTTTAGATACTCCACTTTCTAAATTATAGTAACTTGTAAATTCTGTCAATAAAGTATTAAAAAAATCACCCGACAAATAATTAGCATATTCGCTATATTTTATCAAATTAAAAGAAATCAATTTTTCTCTTTCATAAGCATTAAAAAGTTCTTTCTCAAAGCTAGTATTTTCTATCTCCATGTTATTTCTCCCTAAGTACTACCAATAAGTTCATTATAGCACGTATTTTTAGGAAATCTAATAAAAATTAACTATTATTACATATTTAATAAATTTTCATCATAAAAGATAATGGTGATTAGATGTCTAATACGATATATGCTTTTACTTTATCAACCCTAGCAGGTCTTTCTACTCTACTTGGTTTTTTACCTATTCTTTTTAATTTAAAAGACGAGAAGAAAATTATTCTCAGTTCGCTTGCTTTTGCAAGTGGGGTGATGATTACTGTGTCTTTTATCGATTTAATACCAGAAAGTTATCATTTACTAACTACTACTTTTAAAAACTTTCCCGCCCTTTTAGTTCTGCTAATTTTTTTAGTCATTGGTATTATCTTTTCTATTTTAATTGATAAGTTTCTTCCAAGTACTGATAGTAGTGATATCAAAAATAAGAAATTATTCCATCTAGGTTTTGTTTCGATGCTTGCTATTGTTCTTCATAATATCCCGGAAGGAATCGCTACCTTTCTATCCGCTTCTGCTAATAAGAGTTTAGGTTTATCACTAGCTTTAGCGATTAGTTTTCACAATATTCCAGAAGGTATCAGTACTGCTATTCCCATCTATTTTGCTACTAAAAATAAGAAAAAAGCTTTTCTTTACACTTTTATTTCTGGTTTTTCTGAACCAGTCGGTTCTATCATTGCTTATTTAGTTCTTGCTAAATATATGAATAACTTTTTAATGAGTATTTTACTATCCTTCATCGCTGGTTTAATGATTCATATCGCCACCTTTGAACTTTTAAAAGAATCAATCTCTTATAAAAGATATAAAAGGACTTATCTCTTTTTTATAATCGGTGTCTTTTTTATGTTATTTTCTCTTCTTTTAACTAGATAATTTTAGGAAACTATAGTACAATAAAAATACGGTGATACTGTGAAAAAAGGAATAATAAAATTAATTCATATATACCAAAAAATTCCCGGCTTTTGTCACTCTAGTTGTCACTTTTATCCGACTTGTTCTAATTATATGATTGAAGCAATTAACGAGTATGGTACTATTAAAGGAGTGTATCTGGGAATAAAACGAATTTTAAGATGTCATCCAGGAGCAAGTTTTGGTTATGACCCAGTACCAGTAATTAAAAAGAAAGAAGGAGTAACTAATGAAGAAAAATAGACGTTTAATTTTGCAAATAATAATTTGCTTTACACTACTTTTGACAGTATGTGGTTGTAGAAGAGATAATATGGAAGATATTTCAATAATAACTACTAATTATCCGAATGAATATATTATATCGAGTTTATATGGAAAGCATGCAACAATCTCTTCGATTTATCCTGATGGTGTTAACACTAGCACTTATAAGTTAACAACTAAAAGAAAAAAGGACTTAGCAAATCAAGACTTACTAATTTACACCGGACTAATTGAAAGAGAAAGAAATCTTGCCGTAGAATTACTTGATTATAATAGTAATTTAAAAATCATTGATAGTTCTTACGTTTTAGAAAATAGTAACAATACTGATGAGTTATGGAACGATCCTTCTTTCATGTTAATGATGTGTCAGAATGTTAGAATTAGTCTAAAAGAATATGTTGAAAATAACTATTTACGTAAAGAAATAGATAAAAATTATGAAACTTTGAAAATAACTGTTTCAGAGTTAGATGCTGATATTAGATTAGCAGTAGAAAATGCTCCTTACAAGGCTATCGTAACAACAAGTTCTGCTTATAAATACTTAGAAAAATATGGGGTAAAAGTTTATCTAGTTAATGATGATACTTCCGATAAAGATTTAAAAGAAATTGATAATTTAATCAAGCAAGGAAAAATTACTAAGATATTTACTTATGAAGAAGATAAAACAACAGCAAATATTCAAAATATCATTAATAAATATCCAAATGTTGTTTCACTAGTATCATTTAAACATATGAATTTATTAACTGAAGAAGCTAGAAAAAGTAATAGTGATTATGTCACTTTAATGAATCAAAATCTTGATACTTTAAAAGAAGAACTTTATCACGGAACACAAAGCGAGTAACAAAAAGTCATCAAAATCAGACCTACTGATGTTGATGACTTTTTAGTTTCTTCAAAATATTAATATATAAATAAGAACAAGTAAGACAAAGGAGAAAAATTATTAAAACAAGTAACAATTGATAAGAACCAGTAAATACTATATCTAACTTAGATAAGATATTATAACAAGTAAAAATAACTAAATTACTTATCACTAAATATATTAAGGAGTTAGCACCTATCGATAAAATTAAGTTTGTCTCTTTTAAACAACTAGCTAGATATTTACTTAGTATAAAGTAAGTGTAAACAAATAAGTAACCACCCATAATCCAAAAAATAGATGGTGGAAACCTTTCTGGAAGTTGTTTAAAGGTATAAATAGAACCAATGAATACTATAAAACCAAGAAGAGCTATTCCTAAAATAGCCTTATCAAGTATCTTATCTTTCTTTGCCAAATAATCCCCTGCTAAGAAATAACTACTATATTGAATGATAGGAAAACAAGCAAAAGAAGTAGTTCCTATAAAAATACCAAGAAGAGGAATTTTAATATTAGTATAATCAAAGAAAGTAAAAATAAAAGATACTAACGCTAATCCTAAATAATGAATACCAGTCATTTTCTTAAAAGCCTTACTAAAAATATAAATTAGTGGATAAATAAAAGCAAAGCTTAGTAAGAACTCTGAATATTTTGCTATCTTTTGAAAACATAAAATTTTAACTAAAACTTTTGAATTAAAAGTTCTATTGATTAAAATTGTATAAGCAAGACCAGATATATAATAAGCGATAATTGTTAGTATAAATTTTTTTATTAAATGCTTTCCAAGATTAACATTACTCTTAGCAATATAAGCTTTATAGCAAACATAACCAAAAGTAAACATAAAACCAGAGAAAGCTACTAAATTAGTATATATTCCAAGAAGAGACATTTGACCTTTCCTTGAAAAGAAAAAAGTTATATGTGCAATTATCATCTGTACAACTAAAATACTTTTCATTAAATCAATTGATTTATCCCTTTGTTTCATCATATCATTACCAACTACCTATCATAATATGATTATAACAAATTTTCTATTTATTGTAAAAGTAAGTAAAATACTATTCAAAAAAAGACTAAGCTTCTTAACTTAATCTTTATTCTCTATCTCATTTTTTAATAACTTAACAAACTCATCAATACTAACAGTTGTAGTATCTTTCTCACCATGTAAACGATAACTAACTGTTCTATCTAATTTTTCATTATCTCCTAAAATTAAAGTATAATTGATTTTTCTTGTTTGGGCTTCTCTTAAACGATAACCAAGTTTTTCATTACGACTATCTAGTTCTACTCTAATTCCTTCACTAAGTAATCTTTCATAGACATTTTTAGCATATTCTAAATGATGTTCACTAGATACTGGAATGACTTCTACTCCTACTGGTGCTAACCATAAAGGTAAATTCCCCTTTGTCTCTTCAAGAAGGAAAGCAATGAATCTATCAAGAGAACCAAGAACAGCTCTATGAATAACTACTGGAGTTTGTTTTTCACCATTTTCTGCTACATATGTTAAGTTAAATCTTCTTGGTAATAAGAAATCTAACTGAATAGTTGATAATGCTACTTCATTTCCAACTGCTGGTTTAATCAAGATATCAAGTTTTGGTCCGTAGAAAGCCGCTTCACCTTCAGCTTCGACAAAATTAACACCTAAATCTGTTAATACTTTTCTTAAAGCACTTTCAGCACTATTCCACATTTCATCATCATCAAAGTATTTTTCTTTATCATTTTTATCTCTTAAAGATAATCTAAACTTCGTATCAGTAATATGAAAATCTTTATAAACTTCAAGAATTAAGTTTAATACGCCCTTAAATTCTTCTTCGATTTGTTCTTTAGTACAGAAGATATGCGAATCATTTTGGGTAAATGATCTAGCTCTTTCAATACCTTTAACAGCTCCAGCTGCTTCATATCTGAAGTCATTGGCAATTTCTGCTATTCTAATTGGTAAATCACGATAAGAATGAAGTCTATTACCATAGATAACCATATGATGAGGACAGTTCATTGGACGTAATACATAAGCTTCTTCATCTAGTTCCATGGCAGGAAACATATCATCTTTATAATGATCCCAGTGACCAGAAGTTTTATATAACTCTACACTACCTAAGTCTGGAGTATGAACATGTTGATAACCATGACTTACTTCCTTTTCGGTTATATAGTTTTGAATAGTACGCCATAAAGTATATCCATTTGGTAACCATAGAGGAAGACCTCTTCCAACAAGATCAGACATCATAAAGATTCCTAAATCTTTTCCTAGTTTTCGGTGATCTCTTTCTTTAGCTTCTTCAAGCATCTGTAAATGTTCTTTTAAATCCTCTTCATTCTGATAACATACTCCATAAATTCTTTGAAGCATTTTATTCTTTGAGTCACCCTTATAATAAGCACCACTACACTTTAGTAGTTTAAAGTTTCTTAACTCTTTAGTACTTTCAACATGTGGTCCACGACAAAGATCAGTAAATTCTCCTTGCGTATAGCAAGTAATTACTTCTCCTTCTGGAAATTCATTGATAAGATCAATTTTATAAGGATCATCTTTAAACATCTCTAAGGCTTCTTCCTTAGTTAGTTCATGTCTTACTATTCTTTTATTTCCTTTAGCAATTTTTTTCATTTCTTTCTCAATTTTAGGTAAATCTTCATCAGTTAAAGTCTTTCCCCCTAAATCAATATCATAGTAAAAACCATCACTAATAACTGGTCCTACCCAAAATTTAGCTTCTGGATATAATTTCTTTACTGCTTCAGCAAGTAAATGTGCACAACTATGGTTAAGTGGCATTAAAACTTTATCTTCTTTAATATTTTTCATATTTGCATCTCCTATCTATTACTAATATTCTTTGCTTTTTACTACATTAAATACCTTTGAATTTTAGTACTAAAAAAACTCCTATGAAATTAATCATAGGAGTGTCAAAAACACGGTACCATCCCTTGTTTTACTTTATTGTAGATAACGGTTATCCCGGAATTACTTTGCATAATTCTACTCACAAGGGTAGTAATAAAATATGTCTTCTTCATTTTCACCAACCATGAAGTCTCTAGTTAAGATTAATATTTTACCGTGTCCCCTATTCAAACGTATTAAAATAATAGTAGGCATAAAGAGGAAAAAGTGATCGGAGTAACTCTTTCCTCTTTACACCTACTATTTATACCAAATATAGAGAAGTTCTAAAAACAAAGATAAGTAATAATTTATGGTTACCGCATCGTTTTAAGATAATCCAATTTTTATCTCAATCTCTGTAGTAACTCCTCAAATAAATAATAGCACATTTTGTCGAAAAAAGTCAAATATTTTCAATAATAAATTTATAAATTTTTTCTTGTAACTGTATTTTATTGAATTCAAACTGTTTTTTTCTATGTCCATTAGCACCAGATGGGTGAGGAAAACCAAGTAAACATTGGTCTTCTGTTATAATGTTCTCACTTATTAATAATCTTAATATTTCTTCCACACTTTTTCCTAACGGAATGATTAAAGCATTACTTAATGACCTAACTTCCCTATAAAAGTATTTTTTCATATATGAAGTTAATATCTTATTATCTAATATTTTTGGATTAGAGCCTGTATAATTTTTATCATTAATAAAGACTGGATATGGTATAACCGAAGTAGTATGCAATAATTCATCGTGACCATTAAATAATTCTTCACAAGAATTTAATTGTAGTTTCTTATTTAATTCTAGCTCATCTAACATTTCTACTAAGTTTTTTCGCATACTTCCAGCAAAGCGAGAATTTCTTTTACAATTAATTTTTATTTTTTCATCATCCAAATTAGCAATCAAGCCCTTATGTGCCGTTTCATAAGCAATAGCTGTCTGCGTCCAACCAGGTGTTATTCCAATGATAAATATCTTAGCATTCAAATTAATAGTCTCATTGTGAGGTGCATAATATATCTTCATTTTATCATCACTATATAGTAAAAAATCATCTGTTAAGATATCTTTTTTATCAAAGTTCTGCATTTCTTTAATTTTTGAAGAATATTCATCAAACATTATATCACCTACTTCTCATTATGATTTTATCATTTTAGAAACTATATTTAAACCATTATTTTCTAGACAAAACAGTAAAAACGTGATATAATATGCCAAACAATGAGAGATAATACTGAAAGAAAAAAAATTAAGGGGGGATAAGTATGAATTACTCTAAACTTAATGAAGGACTTGATGAGTATTTGCAAAAATATGAAAATACCTTTTATGTTTCTAATTTAGATATGAATATTAATCTCATAAGAGAAGGAAATAAACGTTTTGATTTATTTAAGATGATTGGTTCTGATGAGATTAACTTAAAACCGCAAGAAAAAATAAGTGGTCTAGAAACACTCAACTTGGTTACTGAGTTTCTTTCTGAATTAGGTGGTAACTATTTATATTATTTTACAAGGACTTTTAATGAAGGAAATTTTGATTTTCACAATATGGATGAGATAGATAGTAAAAGAGTTAAAAATGAATGTGGTCTATTTAGCTATACAGTAAAGTTTAATGGTACAATAAAAGACTCTAGTGTTATAGTTCACGAATTTTTTCACTTTTTAAATATCGATAATTATAAACTTGCTCCAATCTTTTCTGAATTTATTTCAATTTTTATGGAAAATAAATTTTTAGACTTTCTTGATAACAAAGGTTATTCAAGAGAAGACATTGCTAAATTAAGGTTACAGAGATATGATGATTTTTCAAGCTGCTGCAATAAACTAAATCTCCAAAGCGACTTTTTAAATTTGAAGAAAAAAATTGGATATCTAGATGATGATAGCTATGATTTTATTTCAATGTATGGAGAAGAATTAAACTTTCCTAATTTAACCAAGAAATATTTTACAGATATTTTAATAGACTTTGATAACAAAATGAAAAAGAAGAAAAATGTAGAACAAGCTTTTAATCCAGCCTACACATTTAGGTATTATTTAGGAACTACTTATAGTAGTTATTTGCTATTACAAGATGATTCTTTAGATAAAGTATTATTATTAAATGATTACTTAATGCAGGAAGAAGAAAATACAAATATAGAAACAGCTTTTAAAATACTAGGAATAAATAAAAAGGATGATGCTTGTTTTATAGAAGCTACTAATAAGTATTATCAAAACGAAGCATTAATTTATAAAAATTCAAATGACAAAAAACAAGCAATCAGAAAATAAAACTACAAAAAAACTACTTAACTTTGAGTAGTTTTTATCTTACACAACTTTCTCACACAATCATTTAACTCACTGCCTGAAGAAAAATCAGCTTTCATATAAAAATCAACCACATCTTTTTCTTTAATAGATTGCATATCTTTACTATTTGCATCTAAATATGCAAAGATAGAAGTACCACCATGTTCCCTAATATATTTCATTACATAATAATCTGTTAATCCATCGCCTATATACACAACATCAGAACAATCTTCATCAGTAATTTCATTTTTTCTTAATATTTCTTTTAAAGCAGCAACCTTGTTTTTATCACTCATTAAAAAATCAAAAGCAGTCACTTCTAAGTCTTGATTATAAATAAAGGTAGTTGCATATATTTCTTTAAAATATTCAGCAATAGCAACCTTTTCTAAAAAAACTTTTACACCTGAACTTAACAAATAATTAGCAACATTATTTCTAGATAGCATCTTTAAAAAATCTGGTACTCCCCTATTATAAACAATATTGTCATAGCCAAAAGAGAAGTTTTCATCAGTTAATTTAAAACCAGCTTCTTTGACAATCTCAAAATATGTCTCGTAAATAGCAGTATATAAATCAATATTTTTGTCTTTAGCTCTTTTTCTTGACAGTTCTAAAAATTTTGGATTATAAGTGCCATTTTCCAGACCACTTTTTTCTAACAGTTCAAACTTGGGTAATGCATATGGTGTTAAGGTTCCATCAAAATCATAAACAATAATTTTTGCCATTTTATCCTCCTGTTAATATATAAGTTGTTACATTTATTATACTTTTTTGTACAAAAAAACTCAACCCTATAATAGAATTGAGTATTATCATTAGTGGTGCGGGTAACAGGAGTTGAACCTGCACGTCTATGACACTAGATCCTAAGTCTAGCGCGTCTGCCAATTCCGCCATACCCGCGAATAAAAATGGTGGACCCTGATGGACTCGAACCATCGACCGC
>UMBX01041534.1_pt1 | contig 44694 bp, 50 predicted proteins | sample 1964081 | NCBI WGS metagenome assembly UMBX01 (sample SAMEA4835952, study PRJEB28245) | human gut metagenome | biome: gut microbiome; material: fecal sample | place: Denmark | collected 2008
TACTTCCCATTATCATTTATCAGTATTCTTGACATTTTAATGATATCATAATATTTGACATTTAACAATAAGAAGATTTTTCCTATTCTTCGAAAGAAAAAACATACAACTAAATTGTGTATGCTTTATATAATAATTTGTTGAAATAAATTATTGAATTGTTCTAGTTCATCATTAGAAACTGGTAGTATTGTATCTCCTGTTAAGACTCCTAGATAAGTATCTTCTTCAATTTTATCAGGTTCTGTAAAGTAACTATATATTATATATTTTTTATCAACACTATCTACTTCTATTAATGGGTATATTACCTTTTCTTCACCATTAGTACTCACTACTATTTTATCTTGTTTTTCCATATTTTCTGTGATACTCCTTACTAGCTTCTTGCTCTATTTTTAGTCTTCTTACTTCGCTATGTTCTTTCCCATCCCAGTCTTCAAGATAATCTTTTAACTTATCATTATCAATTTCTAGGACATTATCATTTATATATCCTTCTTTATATATATCATATAAAAAGTCTGCTTTTCTTAACTCTACACTAGCTTTTTTCTCCCCAACTAAAGGAATACTAGTAAGTAAATCAATACTTTCTCCTGCTTCTGTTAAATACTTCTTGTCATCTTCCATAGTTTTTATATATAAATCAGCAATTTCATAACCTTTGTTATTAATATTAACAGTACCAGTTTTATAAAATTGTTCAAATAATGGATCAAACTTCTCTCCAGCTATTTTCTTTGAACTTTCTGCAAATAAATTGGCATAGTTATTGAATGGGTCATCAAATTTTTTAGGCGTTTTATTAGCCAAACCAAGACATAGTGAAGTAATAACTATTCCCGAAGTTAGAAAAACTCTTTTACCCTTACTTATACTCTTTATTGATAATTTTTCGTCAGTATTTTTTAACATAACTACTCCTATTCTAATATATTTTTCATATATTCATATAAATTATTTACACCATATCCATCAATCTTTATTTCTTTTAATGCTGCTGGATTATTATAATAAAGCATTGTAGATTCAGCAAAACACTCAGAAGGACTTTCATGGCCATATTCTCTGATATGTTCAAATTCACTATCATTTTTATTAATTTGATTAAAAACATCAGCATATTCTTCTGTACCAAGAGAAAACTGCTTGTCTGACCCTATTGAGTGATCATAAGAGTGTCCTAACTCATGAGAATATGTTTCTACTTGAAAATGGTAATTGTCACCACTAGCGTCAGCATACGTCATATCAATATTGATATCTTTACTACCATTATTATAGAAAGCTGCCCAACTACTATTTTCAATTTCTTCGTGATCATAATCAGTATATTCCAAAGTAAGTTTATTTATCGGATCAACTGCTAGCTTTTTAAAATTATCACCATATTTATCTGTTTCACCCATAATATCTCTATGATATTGAGCTGTTAAATAATAGTAATGATCTCTTTCATCTTCATTCATGTTTTTGAGATAGAAAATTCCTAAAGCCTTAGAGTATGCTACTTTTGCTATTGGAGCTATTACTTTAATACCATATTTATTATAATATTCAAAATATTTAGTATTAGCTGTTAATATTTTACCATCATGTAACTGAATACTTACATTACCATTTCTAAGAACGGCCGTAGTATTAAGATAAGCATAATTAAGTTCTTTATCTGCTTTCATCACTTCGTTAGCACATTTAATTTTATCTAAAATATTCATTTTTGAATATGGTTTCTTAGAAGTAATAAGACCTGTCCTCAAGCAATTTTCAATATTAGAAATATAAATAGCTATTATCATTAAAGAATTATCCATATTTTTCATTTGACTAATTAACTCTTGTGCACTAGTTTGTAATCTATCAGTTTCATTCATAATACTAGTACTATTACTAACTATCTCATTAGCACCCTTAATACTAAATCTATCATAATAATACTTAGTATAGTCTTCTTGTACTTCACTTCTGTTAGAGCCTGCTACTCTTGCCCCGTCATATCCTGCTAAAATACTTGCATTAGAACAAAGAATATGTTCTTTTTCTTCAATGCTTTGCAAATTCTGACCATAAGAGCTGACCAAAAAACCAATTTCAGTTACAAGCGCCGTTGCTTCTTTTTCACTTATTACACTCATTTTTTACTCCTTTGATGATAAACTGTACTTTCAAGTACTGTTACTTTAGTATAACTAACATCTTGAGACATTTGTTCTTGGAAAAGAGACTTAAGTCTTGAGGTATCTAAACTATCAGCAATAGCATCAGCTTTACCAATACTATTCGCCCCTCCAACAGTATCCCACACAAGCTTTAAGCCATCTAAATTTTCCAGAACTGAACTAATAGAAGACTCGGCAGCACTAACAGAATCTAAATTTTTCTTTTCATTATTTATATGGTCAACTAAATATTTAACTGTTTCTTCACTAACTTCCCCATTTTGCATTTATCTATCATCCTTATCTATATCATCTATAACTATATTAACAGTTTTACTAAAATCTGTAAAGTTACTCTGATACCAAGTAACTGGTAATTGATGATTAAAGAAAGTATATTGTCTTTTAGCATAATGTCTAGAGTTTTGTTTTATCTTATTTATTACTTCTTCTAAACTACATTCACTATTAAAATAAGGAATAAACTCTTTATACCCTATAGCTGTTTTTAAAGCTTTAGAAGTAGTAAATTTATCTTTTAAAGAACTTACTTCTTCTACTAAGCCCTCATCCATCATTATATCTACTCTTTTATTAATCCTATCATATAGTGTTTCTCTATCAGTAGTAAGTCCTATTATCTTGGCATTATATAATAACTTATCACCATTATTAGCTATTTCTTCATTATTTTCTAATTTTACTAACTCCCTTACTAGTCTTCTTTTATTATTACTATCTTTAGGTATATAGTTATACTTACTTATTCTATTTAATAACTCTTCTATTGATAAATCATCATAGTTAGTAGTATTTTCTTCTTTATTAAATCTATAATCATATAAAGTAGCTTTTAAGTAAAGACCCGTTCCTCCTACCATAATAATATTTTTCTTTTCTTTTAATAATTTATCTATTAAACTTCTAGCTTCTTTTTGATAATCATAAACACTATAGTTAGTATCTATATCTACATAAGAAAGTAAATGATGTTTAACACCATCCATTTCTATCTTAGTAACTTTAGCTGTCCCTATATCCATTTTTTCATAAACTTGCATCGCATCAAAGTTAATTATTTCTGCTTTATAGTATTTTGCTAGAGCAATACTTAATGCCGTTTTGCCAACACCTGTTGGTCCAACAATTGCTATTATCATTTTATCACCTAATTCATTACTCTTTTAAAGAGTCTTTCTAATTCATAATTACTATATGTTATTATAGTTGGTCTTCCATGTGGACAAGTAAAAGGATTTTCACATGTTCTAATAGTATCTAAAAGATATGCTGCTTCATCTAGTGATATATAATCATTTGCTTTAATACTTAAACGACAAGCTAAGGTTGTTGCAGTTTTTTCAATAAATTTTTCTTTAGAGAACTCTCCTTTTTCAAGTAGAATAGAAATAATCTTTTCTATAGAATCTTTTTCTCTTCCTTTATAAATAAAGGTTGGATGTCTTCTAACTAGAAAGGTATGGTCACCAAATTCTTCTAAATAAACACCAATATCTTTTAAAACATCTAAATATTCTTTAATCTTTAGAAATTCATCTTTTGGATATTCTATTTTAATTGGTACTAATAAATCTGTTGTATTTTTATCTTCCCTACTTAATTCTTTCATAAACTTTTCATAGTTAATTCGCTCTGCTATAGCATGTTGATCAATCAAATACATACCTTCTTCATTTTCTGCTACAATAAAAGTCTTATGAATAATACCTATTGGATGCATCTTTTTAATACGATAGATTACCTCTTCATTGGAAGTTGCTTCTTCCTTCTTAATTTCTTCTTTACTTTCACTTTCATTACTAAAATCAAATTTCACTTCTTCTATTTGCTTTTCAATAGGAGTAAAATCATCTTCATCAAAGATACTAGTTGGTTTTTCTAAAGGAAGAGCATCTTCTACTTCATAAATTGTTTCTCTTGTTCTAACGGTTGCATGAGGTATTAATAATATTTCTTTTAGTTTTGCTTCTATTAAACTAGTAACAAGTGTTAATAACTCATCTAACTTAGAAAATTTAATATCCATCTTTTGTGGATGAATATTTATATCTACTAAGATAGGATCTACTTCAATATTAAAAACAACAACTGGAAACTTATCTTTAGGAATATAAGTATGGTAAGTATCAAGAATCGCTCTATTTAATGCTTGATTTTTAATTACTCTCCCATTAACTAGTGTCGTCATAACATTTCTTGACGTCTTAGCAACTTCAGGATAAGAAACATAACCATTAATGACATAGTCATCATTCTCTCCACTTATTTCAATCATCTTTTTGGCAACATCTATTCCATAGACAGCATAAATAACTTTTAATAAGTTACCATCTCCTGTCGTGTTTAATAACTCTTTATCGTTATTTTCTAAAATAAACTTTATATCTGGATAAGACAAAGCCATCTTATTCATATAATCAATAATTAAAGATAATTCTGTTGATAAACTTCTTAAATATTTCAAGCGAACCGGAGTATTATAAAATAAGTTTTTAACGGTAATAGTAGTTCCTTTTTCTAAAGGATAGCGTTCTTTCTTAATAAGTGTTCCACCTTCTAGATAAAGATAAGTACCAATATCATTAACACTAGTTCTTAACTCTACTTTCGAAACAGAAGCGATAGAAGGAAGCGCCTCACCACGAAAACCTAAAGAAGCGATATGAAATAAGTCATTTAAACTTTTTAATTTACTAGTTGCATGACGAGAAAAAGCAAGTAAGGCATCATCTTCATCCATTCCTACCCCATCATCTGCTACAGTTATTTCTAGAATACCAGAATCTTTTAAAGATACTCTTATTCTAGTACTTTTAGCATCAATACTATTTTCTACTAATTCTTTAACAACATTTAAACATCTTTCAACGACTTCCCCAGCGGCTATCTTATTAGCTAAGTCATCATCCATGACTTTTATTTTACTCATCTTTTAATCAACTCCATTTTAACTGCAAGTACTACTTTTATATTTAGAACAAACAAGACATACTTTATACTCTAAGTCCATATTGAAATCTACATCTCTATTTCTTTTTACAATAATATAACTGCTACTATTACAATTAGCCGTTTTATCTTGTGGATCAGTTAGATTATCTAAATATCCTTCACTAGTTAACTTAGATGCCATTATTTTATAACTACCTCCGACATCAGGAATTAATCCCGTATTATATAGTAAATAGTTAGCCGTTGAATCTTTAAGTGTCTCTTCAAACTCTTGATAAGTAGTATCTTTAGTATGATTTATAAACTTACTCATTGAAACAACTGCTAGTGTTGCTAAAACTCCCATAATAGCAATAGTTGCTAATAATTCAATCATTGTAAACCCTTTTTTATTCTTCATTTTTTTCTCCTTCATCATTTTGTAAGACATCATATAAATTTTTTGCTACATCTTTTGGTAAGACTTCTTCTAAAGATGCAAGTGATGCTTCTTTCATTTTCTTTAATGAACCATATCTTTTTAATAATTCCCTCTTACGAACTTCACCAATTCCTTCAACCATATCTAAGTAAGAAGCAAACAAACCTTGACTTCTTAAACTTCGATGATAAGTGATAGCAAAACGGTGAACTTCTTCCTGCATCTTTGCTAAATAGATAAATAATGGACTATCTTTACTTACTTCTAAAGTATTTAAATCTTCATCAATAATCGAACTAGTTTTATGATGATTATCTTTCTTTAAACCAATTATTTTAATCGAAAGGTTTAGGGAAGCTAAGACTTCTTTCGCCACACTTACTTGGGTTTCTCCCCCATCCATTACTATTAAATCAGGAAGATAATCATTTTCCATAATTGCTTTAAAATAGCGACGATAGATAACTTCGCGCATTGCTCCTAAATCATCTTTCGCTTCACTTTTAATCTTATATTTACGCCATCTATTCTTCAAAGGAATAAAGTCTTGATAAACAACCATCGCGCCAACATAGTAAGTTCCAAATAGATGTGAGTTATCAAAACTTTCCATTACTGAAACATCTTTTCCTAAAAGTCTTGATAATTCTTTTAAAGCTTTTTGCTTTAAGTCATCATCTCTTTTTTCTTTTTCAATTTCTTCTTTTAAGGAAATAGCAGCATTCTCAGTTGCTAAATCAAGTAGTTTTTTCAAGTCACCTCGTTGTGGGGTATTAACTTTTACTGCTAGATATTCACTTAATAAGTCTTTATCTATCTCTTTAGGAACAAGTATTTCTTTTGGTTTTAAATTCTTTTCATAAAAGTTAATGATATATCGTAATAAATCTTCTGAGACATCACCAAACGATGATAATAAATCATGACTTCTTCCAAATAAAAGACCATCTCTTATAAAGAAGATAGTAATTGATAAGTAATTTTCTTCTTTTGTAAAAGCAAATAAATCTAGATTATAATTCTTTTTAAGATCAATTTTTTGTTTTGTTAAAGTAATATTTATATCATCTAACATATTTTTAAGTTCTAAAGCGCGTTCAAAATTCAACTTTTCACTAGCTTTTTCCATTTCAATTTTAATCTTATTGATGATATCTTTATTATTCCCATTTAAGAATTTCGTTATTTCTTCAGTCATTTCAAAGATAGTTTTAGAATCTACTTCTTTAATACAATAACCTAGGCATTCGTGAATATGATAGTAAAGACATTCTTTTTTCGGTAAATGTTCGCATTTTCGTAACGGATAAAGACGATTTAACATTAAGACCGTTTTTCTAGCAGCAGCGACATTGGGATAAGGACCAAATAATTTATGATTACTTTTACTTCTGGCATTACGTACTACTTTAAGACGAGGATATTTCTCTTTAGTTAATTCGATATAAGGGTAAGTTTTATCATCTTTTAAAAGTATATTATATTTAGGATCATATTTTTTTATTAAAGTTATTTCTAGAATAAGAGATTCTAGTTCACTACTAGTAACGATATATTCAAAATCATCTATATCTTCCACTAACATTGCGGTCTTACCAGTAACTGTTCTCGTAAAGTAACTTTTAAGTCGTCTTTTTAAATTTTTCGCTTTCCCGACATAGATAATTACCCCATCTTTATTTTTCATTTGATAACTACCAGGTAACTCTGGTACCAAGGAAAGTTTCTCTCTAAAATCTTTCATACATATCACCAATTTCTATAGATACTATATCATATTTTTTAGCTTTTACCAAAGATAGATTAAAAATTTACAACTGAACAATTTTGTTTCTTTTTTTAAAATTGTTCACTATAATCAGTTTAGAGGTGATAAAATTGATTAAAAGAGAGCACTATTTAAAAAGAATCCGTGGCTTTTACGATTCCGATTTAATCAAAATAATAACAGGTGTTAGAAGATGTGGTAAATCTATTATTCTAGAACAAATAATGAACGAGATAAAGGAAAAAACAGATAATATAATCTATCTTAATTTTGAAGATGAAAGAATAATATCAAATATTTCCAATTGTGAACAACTACTCGATTATGTTGATAATAATAGAAAATCTGGTTTATGTTATGTATTTTTTGATGAAATTCAAGAAGTTACTGACTGGCAAAAAGCTTGTAAAACTTTAAGATTACACAACACTTCTGTTTTTATTACTGAATCAAATTCAAAAATTTTATCAAAAGAATTTACTAAGGAATTCAGTGGAAGATATGTTTCTTTTAGAATAAGACCATTTGTTTACAAAGAAATGCTCGATTATTCTAAAGAAACTGGTAATGACTATACTATAACTGACTATCTTATTTGGGGTGGTTTTCCAAAGCTATTAGAATTTAGTAGCAAAGAAGATAGATTAGTATATCTTAATGATATTTATAGTTCTATCGTCAACAAAGATTTAATCGTTAGATTTAACATTAAAAATACTGAGTTATTTAAAAAAATAACAAATTATATTTTAAGGTCTAACGCAAGAATTTTTTCGAGTAGAAGTATCGAAAGCTATTTAAAAAGTGAACAAGTCGATGGTTCTATCAATACAATAATAAAATATGTATCTTATCTTGAAGAAGCATATATAATCGATAGGATTAAACCTTACTCTACTGCTACTAAAAAGGAATTAGCTTATTATTTCAAAATTTATGATTCTGATGTTGCTTTCAATTCTATATTATGTATCGATAATAGATATGATATAAGTCACAATCTAGAAAACATTGTTTATAATGAACTTATTTATATGGGATATGAAGTTAATGTCTTTAACAACAACAATAAAGAAATAGATTTTGTAGTTTTTAAAGATAATAAAAAATATTATATTCAAGTGACATATAGTGTAGCAGAAGATAAAACTTATGAAAGAGAATTTAGAGCTTTCAACAACATAGATAATAATTCTAAAAAAATATTAATCACAAACGATGAAATTGACTACTCAACTAGTGTTATTGAACATATCAAATTAAAAGACTTTCTTTTGATGAATTCTTTAGATGATTAATAAAAAACTACTAAGAATAGATTTAAACTGACTCTTAGTAGTTTTTTATTTATTAATTTAACACAACAGAACTTTTATTTTGTTTTTGTCATTTGATTCATAATATTATCACTAATACTAGCAAAAGTTCTGTTTCTAAGTTCTCTATATAACGGACTCTTATCAAACACTTCTTGATTTAATCCCTTAGCAACTACCTTACCATTATCTAAAACAATAACTCTATCAGCTATTTTCATCATATCAGGTTTATGAGTAACCATAATAATAGTATGATCTTGTTTTAAATCTTTCAAAATTAAACTTACCTTTGAAGTTGATTCTAAGTCTATGTTACTCGTTGCTTCATCAAATAGTAATATTTCTGATTTAGTTAATAACGCTCTTGCTATAGCTAATAATTGTTTTTGACCTTCAGAAAATATTCTTTCATCATTTTTAATTATAGTATTATAACCTTTTGGTAAGGTTTCTATAAATTCATGTATACCAACTCTTTTACAAGCTTCTAGCTGATTTTCAAAGTTACTATCTACCAATGATAAATTATCACTTATACTCATTTCAAATACAAAAGGCTTTTGAAAAATACCAGATACATTAGATGAATATGCTTTTTTGGTGTAATTATAAATATTTTCATCATCAACTAATATACTTCCTGAATTTATCCTATCAAGACGATACAATAAGTTAATGATAGTTGATTTACCAGATCCACAATGTCCAACAATAGCAGTTATTTCATTAGGATATATTTTAAATGATACATTATTTAGTATCGATTTACTTTTAATTCTATAATTTACTTTATCAAACAACACAGTACCACTTATATAATCATTAGTTATATCACCAAAATCTATATTATTTTGAGAATCATAATCAAGAATATTCTTTATTCTTTTTATTCTTATATCATAGTTACTTAAATCCAATAAATATTTAAGCATAGAATCAGTACAAGTAATAGTGAGTTCAAAGTAACTTATTAATAACACCAATTTATCAATAGTCATTTTATTACTTGTAACTAAAAATGCTAAATAGATATATAAAAGTATTTTTCCAATATAAACTACATAAGGCATTTTACAATATCTACTGGTCATAAATTTCCTTTTTTTCTGATATTCTTGAGCCCACTTTTTTCTAGTTCTGTCTAATTTTTTGTCCAGACTAGGCATTAAGTTTAATGATTTAATCTGCTTTAAATTAACTAACATTTGATTTAAAGTATCAATAACTTTATCTTCATACTTTCTAGTTCCTTCATAATACTTTGAAACATTCTTTGAATTACTGTTCATTAATATAAGATAAATAAAATCTATAAACAAAGTCATAAAGGCAACACCAATATCATAAAAACTGAAGACAATAAAAATAACAATTAATTGAAGCAACCTCATTAAGGCCTCACTAGCAGCATTTAATATATCAACTAAATATCTAACATCATCACTTGTTGTATCAACTATTTTACCCTTAGAAATCTTATTAAAAATAGAATCATTGTTGACTACATGATCAAATAATTTTTTTTGAACTTCCAAATGATAATAATTAGCAAGAACTGTATAAGTGTAATAATTCCAATTTAGCATTGTAAAATAAAGAATATAAAAAAGCAGATACAGTATTACATAATACCAAATACCATTAAAATTATTATTTGTTATTGCTGCTATTATTCCTGCAGTCGCAATTGGTGGTAAGAGATTTGATAAGTTATACAAACCACAACTTACAAACATTTGAACTACTACAAAAAATTTACCATTTGCTATCTTTAAAAGAGTTTTAACTGTATTAAAGTATCGTTTCATTTAATATCCTTGTCATATTCTATGTCATTAACTTCATAAATTCTATTTTTAGCTATGACGGACATAATTTTATTTACACACCAGCCAACAATAGCTAAAGCAAAGAAATAGATAATACCAAATAAACTAAATGATGGTCTCGATGAGGTAAACAAATCTATTAAGGAAGCACCAACACCCATCGATGTTACAATAGTTAAGTTACTAATTGATTTATTAGTTATGTCACTTTGTAAATCATTAAATAGTTTTTGGGCTGATACAACATAATTTTTTGTCATTGTCCATAATGATTTTATATAATCAAGTGTATCTTTCAAGGTCTCATAGCGATAACCAGATATAGCAAGAAATTCAGCTAACTCTTTATCACCCTTAGCAATTTTTTCTCTAGTTGGTAGATAGGTACTCATTTGATTAATTCTTCCTTCAATTAAATTTATTGTTTTAGCATAACCTTCTAATTTACTATTAAATTTGACTATATCTGAGCCTTTAACTCTAGCATTTTCCTTAACCTTATCTATTTTTTCCCAAATTATACGATGAAGATTTAAATATCTATGTAACTGACCCTTATATTCACGAATAAAGATTTGTTCTTCAATATATCGTTCAATATTTCCAATAGTTTGACTTTTATTATTTATAAAATAGTACTTGTCTCCTCTAGTAACATCATACTTTTCATTGTTAAATTCAAAGTATTTTTGCTTTTCAGTTCTTGAAATTAAAGACTCCATTTCTTCTTTTGTGGCATTTTCACACACAATAAAATATGGATATATAGTTTCTATATTAGCTAGTTCTTTTGGAACTGGAGCTCCTAAACTAAATAAATAATTGATTGCTGGTGACAAACGTTTCTCATAATAATCTGTTGCATGATCAATATCAGCAAATAATGTATCTTCACTAACAAGTTGATTATTTAAAATTATTAAACCATCTTCAAAGATTTTAACTCTTATATTTAAAGCAGTCGTAAATTCAACATATTCTTCACCAGCTACTCCATAATCAATTCTTCCTATTTCTAGACCTTTTCGAAATTCATTAAGTTTATTGGTATCAAGATTTAATTGAGTTTTACAATCTCTCAAAAAATCATAAATCTCTGACAATTGAAGCATTGTTCTTTGAAACCAACCACCTACATAAACATTACTTATTTTCATAATTTACCCCTAATTCATTAAATATTTTTTGAAAAGAATTTAGCGTCAACAACTTCAAATCCATATTTGTGATATAAACCATGAGCAGCTTTTCTAAAGTTCTTAGACCATAGTTCTACGCATTTACAGTTATGAACTTTTGCTAATCTAAAACATTCATCAAGTAACATTGTTCCAATATGTTCACGTCTTAACTCTGGTTTTACGCAAACATGATTTAATATTGCATAAGTATTCATATCTTCATAAATAGTTGGAATAATATTTACTTTAGCATGTGCTACAATTTCTCCTTCCATTACACCTATAACGTAAATTTGATTAACATCATTTTCATTTTCTTGATAAATTCTTCTTGCATACTCCAAAGAAGTAGTTTCATCAAAGCATCTATTACACAGTTTGATAATACCTTCCACATCTTCTAAAGTTGCTATTTTGAATTCAATATTCATATCATATACCTCCATTCTTCAAAGTAGCAGCTACCTTGTATACACATTATACTATAAAAAGTAAAGTTTTGGTTATTATTTACGAAATTTGTCAAATATATGATATATATAATTTAAAAAAAGAAAATAGAAGTATTCTAAACAACATAATGAAAATAAAAAGTATTGGTAAATATTTTATTATTTTTTTATTAATTTTTTTTGCATTAAAATCAAAATCATCTAAATTATTGTCCTCCTTTTCAAGCAACGTCTTTCCTAAAATAATTCCTTTTTCAATGTCATCTTCTCTCATTGCAACTCTCCCTCTTAAATTGATTAATAATTTATTTTGGACTTCATCTATTGTTTTTATTTGAAAGCGCAATTTGCGATCTCAAATTATAAAATTCTTGCTCTGTTAATTGAAAGCAAAAAGTATCAGGAAATCTTTTAATATTTCTTTTGATAACCTCATTGATTCTTCTGGTTTCTACTTGATAAATTTTGCAACATCTAAAGCTAGCAGCACTTGTGCTCCTCTTATTTCAAATATCATATTCTCTACACTAGTATTAATATCAATAACATTATTTTTTTGTTCTATGACATTAATATTTTCCATTTTATCACCACTTTCTGAAAAAAATTTATTAACAAAAAAATGATAACACATTAGTTAATCATTTTTTGTTTAAAATTTTAAATATTTTGGATTATCCGTGTGTCTTTAATTTTCCATTATCTGAAAATGATTTCCCGAATCTAGGTAAAGAATCCCTTTTTTACCATCAAGTTGTGGTAAGACATCATTATAATAGTTAATCATTCTAAACTTAGTAAGTGTTAGATAAACACTATTACCATCATCCATATAAAGTAAAAATCTATCTTTATCAAAGTCATTAGGGTCATAATAAAATTCACTAATACTACTTCTAACATTCTTCTTCACTTTTAAAAGATTCTTAAGCAAATCTTTATATTTATCTTTAGGTACATCATTTATTAATCTTGGAACAGTATAAGGAACCTCTTCAGTAGTTGTTACTTCTTCCATATTTTCTAATACTAATTTACCAGTTGTTTCTTTCTTTAATAAAACTTTATGTTCTACTACTTCAATCGTTAAAACATGATAAAAACTCTTTCTTACTTTAACGTTTTTAATAAACGGTATTTCTTCTAAATTCTTCTTTATTTTATAACTACTAGTTTTATAAAAACTTGGATAGTTAGTTAAACCCGCTTTATCAATTAGTTGTTGATCTGTTACTATTTCATTTCCTTTAATTACTATATTTTTAATTCTAGCATCTAGAATAACATCTGTAACAAAAACAATAAGAGCAATTACTAGAATAAGTAAAAAAAAAGGTATTAATTTTAATCTTTTTCTTTTTTTAATCTTTGCCATAACTCTACTCCCAATTTACAAATTCTTGTTCTATCTTTAAATCTACTCCATATTTATCAAGTACGGCATCATGTACAAACATAATTAAATCATGAATATCTTTAGCAGTGGCATTTTCTTTATTAACTACAAAGTTAGCGTGTTTTAAACTAACTTCTGCTCCTCCTTTAGTTAAACCTTTTAGTCCTAAGTCTTCAATTAACTTACCAGCAAACATTCCTTCTGGATTTCGAAAAACACTTCCTGCTGATGGATATTCAAGCGGTTGAGACTCTACTCTTCGCTCTCTTCGCTCTTTTACGACTTCTTCAATTTGTTTTCTATCACCTTTAGTAAGTTTTAATACTGCTTCCAAGCAAATATAGTCTTTATGTTTTTGAAGATATGAACTTCGATAATGAAAGTCCATCTCAGCATTTGTTAAAGTAATAATTTTTAAGTCATCTGTTAAGACTGTTACATTGGTAGTGATATAACCCATATCACTTTTGTAAGCTCCAGCATTCATATAAATTGCTCCACCAATAGTACCAGGAATACCAGAAGCAAACTCTAAACCTGCTAAACCTTTTTTCATGGCTTCTCTTGCTACTCGCATCAAAGAAGCGCCTGCTCCACAAATAACTTTATTTCTAACAAATTCTATCTTATCAAATTCATCCAACTTGATTAACACGCCATCATACAAGTCATCACTAAACAATAAGTTACTACCATTTCCTAATATTTTATATTTAATATCATTAGCTTTAATTAATTTACATAACTCAACTAATTCTCTTCTACCTTTAGGATAAATAATTGCTCTTGCAGTACCACCAACTTTATAGGTTGTATATTTTGATAATGGTGCATCATAAACAATTCTTCCTATTTCTCTTTCTTCCACTTCTTTAAAAAATGTATCCATCTATTTTTCATTCCTTACTAATTTTTCTACTTCTTTATAAATAGCTTCTGCACTATTTGGACAAGAAAATTCTTTCAAATTTTCCCTCATTTCATTATACACTTCTTTTTTAAAACAGTCATCTATTAGTGGTAATAAAGTTGTTTTATCAAAATCTTTTTCTTCTAATATTTTACAAGCTTTTTTATCTTCTAATGCTTTAGCATTTTTAAACTGATGGTTATGAGTTACATAAGGACTTGGTATCATAATGGAAGGAAGTAAAAGTGCTGTTACTTCTGCAATAGTAGAAGCCCCACTTCGAGTAATTAACAAGTCAGCATCTTTCATATATTTAGCATCATAAAACGGTACTACTTTAACATTAGCTGGTACTTTTACTTCTTTATAATCATCATAATAACCTTTACCTGTTACTACTAAGACTTGATAATTCTTATTAGCAAAAGCAGGAATTAATTCTTTCATTTTTAAAGTCATGGTTAAAGAACCAAGAGAACCCATAACAAGAATAATAAACTTACTCTTATGATTAAAACCAAAGTCTTCTCTATTTCCTTTTTCCATTAGAAGAATTTCTTCACTACGAGGATTTCCTGTATAAACTGTTTTTTGCTTCGGAAAACTAGTTTCACTTTCCTTAAAAGAAATACAAATCTTATCAACAAACTTAGAAAGTAACTTATTAGAAACACCAGGAATGGAGTTTTGCTCATGAATTAATGTTTTAATACCAAGGCGATGAGCAGCTACTAAAACAGGAGCAGTAATATAGCCACCTACTCCAATAACTATATCTGGTTTAAACTTTGAAAGCTCAGTTTCCGCTTTTTTTATCGCTTGGAGATAAATCTTTAAAACTGTTACGTTTTTCCAAACTTGCTTTCTATTTAAACCTTTCATTGGAATAGCAATATAAGGGATACTTCTTTCAGGAATAATATCTTTTTCCATTCTGTCAGTTGTACCAAAATATAGAAATTCACTATTTTTATCGTGACTTTTAATCTTATTGATAATTGCTAAAGCTGGAAAAATATGTCCACCTGTCCCTCCTGCTGTAATAGCTACTCGCATAAATCATTCCTCCTATTTATTATATTTATCTATTAATGATTCAAATTCTTCTTGAATCTCCTTTAGTCTTTCTTTAGTAGAAGCTTCAAATCTAGATGTTATATTAGGACCAGTATTACTAAATCTAACACTTGCCCAACCATCATTGAAAGTTACTCTAACCCCATCAATAGTATTAATATTATAATGCTTTTCTTTACAATATTCTATAACTTTTTCTACTACTTCTCTTTTTTTCTCATCAGTTGACTTATATTTTAACTCTGGAGTTGCTTCATAATGATTTATTCCTGTTAAAAGTTCTTCAATGGTTTTGTCATTTCTTGATAATAATTCGATAATTCTAAGTCCGGCATAAAGACCGCTATCAAAACCTAAAAATCTATCTCTAAAGTAAACATGTCCTGATAACTCACCACCAAAAGGCATATCAAGTTCGGCTACTCTACTTCTTGTATAGCTGTTACCAGTACGATAGCAAACAGGAGTTCCTCCTAGTTTTATGATTTCATCTTCTAATGATTTACTACATTTAACGTCATATAGGAAAGTTTTATTACTAACTTTATCAATTATATCTCTTATGATTAGTATCATATAATAGTCGATTGGTAAAAACTTACCCTTATTAGTGATAACACCTACACGGTCACCATCGCCATCAAAACTAACACCAATATCTGCTCCCGTTTCTAAGACTTTGGCTTTTAATTGTTCTAAGTTAGCTTCAATTGATGGGTCGGGATGATGATTGGGAAATGTTCCATCACTTTCACCATTAATGATAGTAAAATCAATTGGAAACATACTATATAAATCTTTTAGGATAATGGAAGTTGTCCCATTTCCAGGGTCTAAGATAGCTTTTATTCTTTTATCTCCAAAGTTAAGACCATTCTTAATCGCATTAAAGTATTCTTCTTTAACATTAATTTTATGAATACTTCCAGCACCATCTAGAAAGTCACCTTTTATTGTTTCTTCGTAAAACTCTGCTATTTCTTCTCCTTTAGCATTCAAATAGTCTTGAAAAGCGAATTTCAAACCATTATCTTCTTTCGGATTATGACTTGCTGTTATCATAACACCACAATCTATCTTCTCATAAATACAAGCATAATAGTACATTGGAGTAGTAGTTAATTCTAAATCTAAAATATTAACACCACTATCAATTAAACCTTTTGTTAAAGCGTTATGAATTCTTTCTGATGATAATCTATTATCATGACCAATTACACAAGTATCTTTACCCATTTTTCTAATATGAGTGGCAAAGCTTCTTGCAATAGTATAGACTACATCATCAGTTAAATCAGTATCTGCTATTCCTCTTATATCATATGCTCTAAATATTTCTTTATTGATTTCTTTTGTTATTTTCATCTTTTTATCTCCTTCTAGTATAACTACATTTAAAGTATATCATACTTTTCTAAGAGCTAGAAAGAAAAAGACTTCTAACTATGAATAGTTAAACGTCTTATTAGTTTTTTCATCTTTGAAGCATTTTCTGGTGGTTTAATTGTATTTAGTTCTTCCACTCTCGCTGAACGATATTCCTTATACTCATCATCAGCAATAAAACAATCATATGGAACGTTTTTAGTTAATATTTTCTCTTTCAAACTAGCTGGTAACTTAACATTTTCCTTATCAAAATTTCCCAACCAAGTTTCTTTCTTTATCACTTCAGGAAAAACTACTTCTCTAGCATTTTTTAAACTACATAAGTTTAAATCTCCACCAATATATTTAGATAAAATCAATGTATCAACATCTGTTAAACTACCAAGTTCTACATCACCATTTATAATACCTGGCAGAGAAAGTTTATCAGTTGTTTTTAGTCTTCGAAGTAATAAATCACCATTAATAATACTTGGTAACTGAGAATTATTAATTTCTAACAAATTTTCCATATTCAAGTGACGTCCAACTACTCTTGGTAGCTTAGAATTGGTAAGACTTTTTAAATCATCTAAATATACCGATCCAGTAACAATTTCTGGAAAGATTAGACCATCAGCAGATTTAAGACCTTCAAGAGATAAACTACCATTAATTGCTTGGGGCAATTCTAAATAATCAAATTCACTAAGATTCGATAGGAAAACTCCTTCTCCTACCATCTTTGGTAAAATTAAACTAGTTGTTTTATTTAGGCTTGACATAATAAATGACTTACCTACAAACTTTGGTAGTGATGAATTATTGATATATTCAAGTGCTAGTAGTTTTAAATCTCCTTGAATAGTTTCTGAAAAATTAACACTTTCCACCGATACTAAACTAGATAAGTCTACAGTACCACCAATCATTTTTGAAAAAATTACGTTACCATTAATTTCTTTTAATTTGTTCATAATTAAATTTTTCTCTATTATACGTGGTAGTACTAATTCTTTAACTTCTGTTAAATTAGATAAACACACACTACCACGCACTCCATCTGATAGAATAACTTTTTTGCTAGACACAAGACCAGAAAGATTCAAATTTCCTACTACATTACTTTTAAAAGTGAAATTATTTAGATATGTTTTTTCTTTTAAATTTACGTCACCTATTATTATTTCTGGTAGAACGTTCAAATCACCATTATCAAGAACTTTATTTAAATTAACATCATCTTTTAATATTTTTATTTGACCTTTCTTTTGCTTACATTCATCTATCGAAAAAGCTATTTCATCTTCAAAAACACTATATTCTTCACAAATTTCTTTAGTTGCTTTCAATCTATCAAGCATCATATTGGTATTTTCCCTCATTATTTCATTCCTCCAAACATAACAAATAATTAATTTTAGTTGTTAACCTTCCCACTTTCTATTAATATTTTCTTTTTCTTTCTCTTTGAAAGCAGCAAATAAATCTATACCTAACTTATTACAAACAATACATAATACTATAAAAACATCAGCAATTTCACTTTCTACCGTACTATAGTTTTTAATTTTATTATTATCTATTTTAATATTTGTTTTTTCTTTTCTAATTGCTTTTGCAAGCTCCCCTATTTCTTCAGTTAAAATAAGCATTGTCTCTTCAATGCTTTCATCACTAAAGTCTCTTATTTCTATAATTTTTTCTAAATATTCTTGTATCTGCATAAGTGTATTATCACTTTTTAGATTATTCCATAGTTCTAATTGTTTCTCTTGCATACCAATCTCCTCTAATTAATTGCTAATTATAATAACACAAATCAAGAAAAAAAGAAATATTATTTCTCATTAATATTTCTTGCTTCGCTTAGTAATTGTTCTAAAGTATCTAAGGTATATCCCCTTTGCTTAATGTATTTAATAACAACATCTAACTCACTAATATTATCTTTAGTTGGACTAATAGAAATAATTGAACCTTCTCTAATTTTACCTTTTAATGATAGATAGGGATTACTCTTAACTTGAATGGTAGGAATGATTGTATGCATTTTTTCTTTACTACATAACTCTAATATTTCTTTCTGGTCATAATTAGCAAGACAGTATTTTCCTCTTCTATTAGCAATCACTTGCAAAGTATCAAGAGCTTCTTCAAAAACTAATTTATCATAACTACCTTTATAGTTTAAAAGTTCTACTTCATTGAAGTCTTGTAATAAACTAGTTATTAAAATATTATCTTCTTTAAGTAAAACTCCATCAACAAAGAAAGTTGCTCTAACATCATTTTCTTTCAAGATATCTTTTATTTTAGGAAGTAGTTCTTTATCACTAATTTCAAATACTAACGAAACGTAATTAGTAAAACCATTACCACTAACGATATATTTATCATAATAATCATCTATTGATATAACTGGGTCACTTTCTCTAAAAGTCATCAACGATGAATTATATTCTCCATATTGCTTCATCTTCGTAAAGCTTTTATCTAAATCAACTACTACTCCACTATATCCTGGTATTAAGTAGTCACCATCAACTTTAGCATTAACTGACTTTTCTTCTAAACTAGTTTTTTCTTTTTTTATTTTAATCATAATTGGATCACTATCTTCCATTAAAGAAATAGCTTTATCAGTATAAAAGAAACTAGCTAATACTAAAAGACAAGCAAATAATATTTCTATTATTTTTTTCATAAGATATCAACCTCATTTAATATTATGAAAAAAAAGAAACTTCTATAACGAAATTTCTATCTTCTTGCTTACTAGTAGATGATAAATAATTATAACTAAAGGGTTAATAATTGTTTTTACTAAAAGTTTATTAGTAAATACTATAAGTGGTAATAACTCTATTAAAGTACAAATTAGTAAATAACTAATGTTTTCCTTTTTATGTTTATAAAGTAGTAAACTTAAAATAATAGAAATAACTAATCCAATACCTATCCCTAATAAATAATTATATTTTAAGAAAATAGCAAAGAGTAAATAATCAATTACTTCTAATAGAAGTATTTTTCTATCTTTATTATACCAACTAGTATGATTAGTATTATCAATATAATCAGTTATTATCTTTTGAAAATTCTTTTTATTAGATTCATACTTTTTAGGTACAAACGTCTTAGCTTTCATCAAGACTTTATCTAGTTTTGTGAAATCTCTTAATGCTAAGATATAACCTTCTTTTTCAAATTCATTAACGATTTGTTTTTGATGGTCATTAGTATGTTCCTTATATTTTGCAAGTCTTGGAGCAGCGATTACTTTTTTATTTAGTTCAAGAGCAGTTAGAATACTCCCTACTCCACCATGTGTAATGATTAAAGAAGCTTTTTCCATATATTCTTCAAATTCATCTTTAGAAATAGTATCAAACACTTCCATAACATTACTTTTATACTTTGTATAACCTGCTTGAACAATAACTTTTTCTTTGATATTGCCATTTATTATTTCTTTTTCTACAGCTTTTAATAATCTTTTAAAAGACTTGTCTTGAGTTCCAAGTGTTACAAATATCATTAGTAAATCCACCCCCCATAAGTGGCATTTTCATATAGTTTTAACATTGGACGCCACTGGACGATAAATAAATTAGCAATCTTAAATTTATAAAATAAACTTCCTGTTACTGTCTTAGTATTTATATTAGCAAAGGTCTCTATATAAATTACTTTACTACCAAATATCTTTGCTATAGAACACATTGGTCCAGCAGTATGTGCACCTGTTGTAATAACATAATCAGGATGATATTTTAAATAGTAAAACAAACTTAAAAAACAATTAGCAAGTAATTTAAAAGGATAAGATAAGAAATGGTCTTTAGTTCCATAGATTAAAAAATCTATTCTTTTATATTTCTTTCTTAATTTTTTATTAGATTTTGTATTTTCTGTAATCAAGCAAGAATTATATCTTGGAAACAAATTAGCAAGTTGTAATAACTCACTTAAATGTCCACCTGTACTAGATATAAACATAACATTTTTCTTCATAGTTACCTCTTTATTTATTAATTATTTTTAACCATTGTTCAATAACTTTATCTTTACTATACTCTTTAACTTTACTCCTACCAGCACTACCCAACTCTTTTCGTTTCTCTGGGTCTTTTATCAAATCATTTATCTTACTAACCATCATTTTATTATTACGATGTCTTATCAAGTAACCATCTCTACCAGAAGTAATTATCTCTTTAGCACCTTCAGCACTATCAAAAGCAAGACAAGGAAGTCCATTACTCATCGCTTCTAATAAAACTATACCGAAAGATTCTGTATAACTAGTCATAACGTAGATTGACGACTTATGCATTATGTTATTGATATAATCACTATCTTGAAAGCCATGCAATGTTACAGAAGATGCTAAATCATTTTCTTTGATATATTTTTCTAAGGTTTCTTTCTCTTTACCATCACCGATAATATCTAAAACCCAATCAGGATGTTTTTTTCTTACGTCTTTATATATTTCTAATAAAGATAAATACCCTTTTTCTTTTGATAATCTTCCTACACTTACTATTCTCTTAGCTGTTAAAGGACTCTTTGTTTTTGGAATATTTTCCAAAGTATTAGGTATATAAACGCATTTAACTTTATATTCCAGTAATTTTCTACGATAAAATTTCTGTAAATCTTTTGATACTAAAATGAAGTAATCTAAATTTTTCGCACTAGTTACTACTTCTGTGGCATATTTCATATCATTATGGTGATGATTATGTTCCCAACCTATCTTTAAGACATTTTCTTTTGCATATAAACCTACTAATTCATTGAATAAGGTTCTAGTAGAAATTATAACATCAGAATCTGTCTCTTTTATGTAGTTAATAACTTTCTTTCTTCTTAAATGTAGTATTTTAAGACTTTTAAAACTTTCTTTAATAAAGCTTATAGGTCTTAATCTATGAAGAGCATCACGCCACTCTTTTTCATTACTTTTAACTCCTTTTTCTAGGAGGTATTTTACCTTTATTCTCTCATCTAAAGGAAATACTGGCTTGTCATACAATTCATAAACAGATGCTATTTCTACTTCGATATCGCTATTAGCAACTAACAAGTTAGCAAGTGTTGAAATTGATTTTTCGATTCCGCCATAACCTAGATGTAATGCTATTATTGATACTTTTTTCATCTTGTCACCTTCCTTACATCTATAGTATAAACTACTTTTTTTAAAAAGCAAAAGAAAAACTGATGAAATCACCAGTTATTCTTAATTTTCTTTATGATTTTCTCTTTCTGCACGTTCTTGTTTTTTCTTATCACGGCAAGCTTTACAACGTTTAGGTTCATTAGTTAAACCTTTAGTTTGATAAAACTCTTGTTCACCAGCAGTAAAAACAAAGTCTTGATGACAATCGCAGCAAGTAATTGTTTTATCTTTAAATTCCATAACTCTTCCTCCTTCTTTCAATAATTGGACTAGTATAGAAATCATTAATAATCCAAAAATTGAAAGGTCAATATAGAATTCTTATAATTTTTATAAACGTCCAGTGAATAATCTTCACAATATAAATTATACAATAGAAACTACTTTTATGCAATTTATTTAGATTTGAGTTTTATTTTTCTGTTATTATTAACAACAAAATTATTGAGTGCTTACCTTCACCTAAATAAGAAAGACTTTTTAATTTCTTCTTTAATCATCATTATCTTCTTACTAATAGCCTTACTTTTTATTTTAGTAAAATAGGAACTATATAAGAAAAAAACAGCACTCAATCTAGCATTGATTAAGTGCTTAACCAAACCTGGGTAAGTACTCAACACAGCAAAGTTAAGTCTTCCCCTTTTTATTTTATGCAAATTTCTTTGACACATACATAGTAACATATTTATTAAACTATGACAATAATTTTTGAAAGTTATTCAGTCTAATAAATGATTTTGCATTTAAAGAAAGAATAGTAAAAGACTAAACATAAATAAAGCGATAGCTAACTTTATATAGATTTGTGGTTTCTTACTACCTTCATAGTTAGCATCAACTGTCCTGTCATAACAAGATAGAACAAGTGAGAAAGTTATTATTAAAGCATAAAATGGTATCGGTGCAATATATGGTACCAACAATTTAAAGATAATGATAAATAAATAGAAAACAAAACTCGTTATTAACCAAAATTCAAAATCACTGATATTCTTCTTGTATAACGTCTTTAACATCTTTGCATTATTTTTATTTATCTTATAAATAGATTTTTTCTGTGGCTTGTATTCTTCAATATATTTATATATCTCTGACTGTCTAGTATAAACATTTAAAATAGTTAATTTACAATTCTTTTTAATTACTTTATATTTTAAATCATACAAGTCACAATTAATTACTATTTTCTTATCAGATAACTTTTTATCATAAATATTAGCAATTTCTACTATTTCGAACTGATAAAGATTTTCAATATTCTCAAGAAGATAGTTGATGAAGTCTTCATCTTTTAGAAGTGTTGTTAACTTTCTACTTTTCTTTAAAGTTGCTTTATTATAATTAGTAATTAATTCTGTAAGGTCTTCTTCCTTCACTAACGGATTAACTCTTATCACCATCAAGCGATTATCATTAAGAACTAGACATGACAAATCAATATTTCTTTTACTAGTAAAATTGATAACCTCTAAGATAATTGCAACACAAACTGCTAATAAACCAATTAATAGCAAATTAGAATTACCAAAATAAAGAGATAAAAGTGCAATAAGTAAGAGAAATAAAAAATTGAATATTACTATAACTATTGAATCTTTAAATGGCTGATAATTATTACTATACTTTCTAGCTTTTTCGTCTACATATGTAAATATTTTCATTGTATCATCCTTCCTAGTATCTATATTATAACACGAACTTACAATATTTTTGACAAAATCAGTCGATTATGTTATAATACGTATCTTACCGATGGGAGTGGAAAGAATGAAAAAACATTTAAAAAAACTGAAAACTTATGTGATTTATTTAGGAGTAGTAACAACAATGATAATAATGATTATTGCTGTTGTTTACAAAAATCCAGACTTATTTACTTTTGCTAATGCTAACAATGAATTTTTTGAAGAAGAGATAGTAACTAGTCCTTTTAGTAATTCTAGCAATGTTGAAGTTGTAGCGAATACTAATACAGAAACAACAACTGCTAACAATAATAATGTTCAAGCAACATCTAATAATACGACTAGTCAGTCTTCCACTCCTACTTATGTAGCATTATCAACAGCAAGTGGTTATGTCTGGCCAACAGTTAGTGGATATTATATCAGTCAAGGATATCGTGGAACTAGTCACGATGGTGTTGATATTGCTGGTTGTCCTTATAACTCAAATATCTTTGCTGTCAATGACGGAGAAGTTGTTACTGTATCAAGGAAATGGGACAATGGTTTATATATCGTTATAAGACACGCTAATGGTTACTATACAATGTATGCTCACCTAGCTAGTGCTTATGTTTCCGTTGGACAAAGAGTTAGTAAAGGACAAGTCATTGGTGGTATGGGAAGAAGTGGTTTAGCAACTGGTGTCCACTTACACTTCTCACTTTGGAATAATTACCCTTATCGTGGTAGTAGTTTAAATCCATTCAGTTTATTTTAAATAGGTGTTTGTTCTATACACCTCTTTTTTTTTAGAATAAACTAAGGAAGAAAGGGGAAATTTTAATGAATAGTAAATATCAATATCGTCCTAATTTCAACCACTTTAGAGATAGTTCTAATTACTATCGTCAAATTAGTGATGACAATGATTTATTTTCTAGTAGTGAAGGATTTATGATGGGAAATATGTTTAAGAATACTTATGTACCTTACAAGGCTTATCGCCCTGCTAATCTTTCAGCTACTGATGAACAAAGTGATTTATTTTTAAGACTTAGTGAAGCAGAATTTGCAGCACATGACTTAAATCTTTATCTTGATTTACATCCTCAAGATGGTAATATGTTAGAAATATTTAATCAATATCGAAAGGAAGCTAATAGTTTATTAGAAGAATATGAATCTAAATATGGACCTATCAATACTTCTAGTAATACTCTAGATAATAGTCCATTTAGATGGGCAATTGATAGTTTTCCTTGGAATGAAGGAGGTATGTAAATGTGGCGTTATCAAAAGAAATTACAATATCCAATTAATATAACTAAGAAAGACTTAAAAATGGCTAAACTTCTAGTAACTCAATATGGTGGTAGTAATGGTGAACTTGGTGCTGCTCTTCGTTATTTAAATCAAAGATATACTATGCCTGATAATAAAGGGCAAGCCCTACTTACAGATATTGGAACTGAAGAACTTGCCCATATTGAAATGATTTCTACAATGGTTTATCAATTACTAAAAGATGCTACTATTGAAGAAATCAAACAAGCAGGACTTGACCCTCATTATGCTGAACATAAACTAGCTTTATACCCTACTAATGCTGATGGTGTTCCTTTTACGGTAGACTACTTTGCTACAACTGGTGACCCAATAGCTGATTTAGCAGAAGATATGGCAGCGGAACAGAAAGCAAGAGCTGTTTATGAGAACTTAATTGATTTAACGAATGATCCTGATGTCATTGGTCCATTATTATTCTTAAGACAAAGAGAAGTTGTCCATTATAATGCTTTTAAAGAATTATTTGATGAATATCAAAAAAAATATCAATAAAAAAAGTGGTGAACTAAATCATCACTTTTTAAGTTTAGTTAAATACTTCCATAAGAAGTGGTACAACGTGTTTCTTTCTTGAAACAACATCTTTTAAATAAGTACCCTCTTCCATTTCCTTACGATAAGCTAAATCCATTAAATCTTTAGCTTTTCTATTATAAATTACATAAGAACCATTTTCAATGATATCTGTTATATAAAGTGCTACTAAAGAATAATTATTAGCTTCTGCTACTTCGTCTAAAGTATCTAAATACTTATTCATATTACCTTTAATATCATCAAAGTTAGTAGTGAAGAATTGACCAATTCCCATTGTTTTATCATTAACATTATATAGTTTAAAGTCGTTATATAAAACATCTTCTTCACTCATACCTTCTAGGGAAGTACCAGCTTTAATCATATCAAGACCATATTCTTTATAATCAACTCCTGCTATTTCTGAAAGATAATGAACTGCTTCTACATCTAAAGAAGTAGCAGTTGGACTTTTTAATATTAAAGTATCAGACAAAATACCTGATAACATCATTCCAGCCATTTCTTTAGTTATTTCAATATTTTTTTCTTTATATAGTGAATAAATAATTGTATTAGTTGAACCAACAGCCATATTTCTAAAGTTTACTGGACTAGAAGTTGTAATTGATCCTAAATTATGGTGATCAAATATTTCTTTAATTTCTGCTTCATCCAATCCTTCAGCACTTTGAATTTTTTCATTATGATCTACTAATATTACTTTCTTAGGATGTTTAGCTTCTAAATCCGTTATTCTTAAAAGTCCTAAACATTTACCAGTTTTACCATTAATAACTGGATAATTGGTATGTCTTAACTTCTTATTAATTTCTAAGATATCATCAACATAAGTATTTTCATCAAAAGTTACAGCATCATTAGTAGTACGAGTCATATTACCAATATAATTTGCTAAACTAATAAGTCTTGATACGTGATAAGTGTCATAACTACTTCTAATAATATTAACTTTATTCTTCTTAGCAATTTCTAAATGTTCATCTTTGATTTCTCCATTACCTGTTAAGATAATCATCTTAACACCATTTTCTACAGCATATTCAATTACACTATGACGATCTCCTACTATTAAGATATCAGACTTTTCTAGTTTTACAGTGTTAAGAAAAGTAGTACTACGGTAAGAAGCTGCTAATAAGTTTCCTTCGATTTCTTCGTCAAATTTTAATACTTCTTCAGCTTTTAATACTTCTAGTAAGTTTTTATAAGATGTTCTAAGTAAATTGATTTTATCACTAATAAAATGATGTGCTAAATCTTTAATAGTTACAATACCAAGTAACTTCTCTTTACTATCTACTACTGGAACACCAGTTAACCCTTGATTTAACATATAAAGATAACTATCATAAATAGATTTAGATTCATCTAAGAAATAATGTTTATGATAATCAACATCTTTAAGTTGTAGTTTTACATCATTTAAATACTTTGGTATCTTAACACCAAAATAGTCAAGAGCATAAGCTGTTTCTTTATTGATATTTCCTAAGATACAAGCTTCAGTATTTTCTCCTAGTTGTTTTTTTAAATAAGATAAACTAATGGCACTACAAACTGAATCAGTGTCTGGTTTTCTATGTCCAAATATATAAGTTTTTTCCATCTAACTCCCTCATTTCTGTTTAAGATTATATAATAAGAGGCGCTTTTTGTCAAAAACAAGTGTTCAATTTTTAGTATTTACTATTATTTTCTTTATATAAGTGAAATTTTATCAGTTTTTTTGACAAAAGTTGTTGCTTTTAGTATGGTTATACGCTATACTAATTTCTAGGAAATGTTATGTGTCATATTCCATTTTATACGTCATTGTGGGCGAGAATGATTATTGTTAAAAAACCTTTATAAAATATAATAATTGTGGTAGTTCTAGTAGTATAATTGACGGACTGTTGTAGTTTGTTTTCGGAGGACACAAAAAATCAGTAAGTTTCCTTACTGAATAATAACGTTTCCTTTTTATTTTGGATTAATCGTTATTTCTTAAGATATAAGTATAAGAGTCACGACACATATCTTCTAAAGTTTTTGAAGGGGCAAAACCTAATTCTTCTCTTGCTTTAGTATTATCAGCATAACAAGCAGCAATGTCTCCTGCTCTTCTACCTACTATTTTATAGTTAACTTTAACATTATTAACTCTTTCAAAAGTTTTAACTAAATCTAAAACACTATAACCTTCACCAGTACCTAAGTTATATATACTTAGGTCTTTTGCTTTTTCTAAAGCTAAAACGTGTCCTTTTGCTAAATCAACAACGTGAATATAATCTCTTACTCCTGTTCCATCTTTAGTATCATAATCATCTCCAAAGACACTTAAACATTCTAATTTACCTGTTGCTACTCTAACGATATAAGGCATAAGATTATTTGGTATACCATTAGGACTTTCACCTAAAAGACCAGTCTCTTCATTACCAATCGGATTAAAGTATCTTAATATGGTAATAGACATATCAGGATTAGCTTTATAAATATCCTTTAACATCATTTCAATCATTAATTTAGTTGTTCCATAAGGATTAGTGGTTGATAATGGAAAACTCTCTTTAATAGGTAATTCCTTTGGTGTTCCATAAACGGTTGCACTTGATGAGAAAATAAATTTCTTACAGTTATATTTATTCATTATTTCTAATAGATAAAGTGTTGATATTAAGTTATTTTCATAATACATAAGTGGTTTTTGAACACTCTCTCCTACTGCTTTATATCCAGCGAAATGAATTACCGCTTCTATTTTCTCTTTACTGAAAATTTCTTCTAATAAACTCTTATCGCAAACATCACCAACATATAGTTTGGCACTTTTACCTGTAAGAGTTTCAATTTTTGTCATTGCATCTTTTTTACTATTACTAAAATTATCAATAATTACTACTTCATAGTTATTTTTTAATAATTCACAAACAGTATGACTACCAATATAGCCACAACCTCCTGTTACTAATACTTTCATTCTTTTTCCCTCCTGTTCACTATAATATCATTTTTTATTAAAGAAAAAAAGAGCAATTATGCTCTTGATACATATTTTCCATCTTTAGTTCCAACAAGAATCTCTTCATCTTGTTTGATAAATAATGGAACTTGTACTACCATACCAGTTTCAAGAGTTGCATTCTTCATAGCAGATGATGAAGTATTACCTTTAACGGCATCTTCAGTTGCTACTATCTTCATAACAATCTTATCTGGTAAGTTCATACCTAACATTTCTCCTTCAAAGAAAATGATTTCTACTTCTAAGTTTTCTTTTAAGAATTTTGCATCATCACCAATTGTACTCTTATCAAGTTCAATTTGTTCATAATCTTGCATATTCATAAAGTAATAAGTATCTCCCATACTATAAAGGAATTGCATAGGTTTTTTAGAAATATGTGCTGTTTCTACTTTTACACCAGCATTGAAAGTCTTTTCAGCGATTGACCCAGTTCTTAAGTTTTTAAGTTTAGCTTTTACAATAGCTGCACCTTTACCAGGTTTTACATGTTGACTATCAAGTACCATATAGATATTACCATCAGCTTGGATAGTAATTCCGTTTTTTAAATCATTGGAATTAATCATCGTTTTTCCTCCTTCTAGTTATTACTTCTTTTCTTTGTGTTCAGTATGACGTCCACATTTTGGACAGTATTTATTAAGGTCTAGACGGTCAGTTGTATTCTTAACGTTTTTTTCAACACGATAATTTTCTTCTTTACAAACTGTACATACTAGTGTTTTCTTTTGTCTGTTTCCTACTTTTGCCATGACACTACCTCCTTGTTTCTTTAAAATTATATCAGAAAAAACCCTATTGGTAAAGGTTTTTACTTATTTAATTCTTTTAATCTTTCAAGAGTTCTTCTCATTTCAAGATCATATTGAACCATATCTAGGCCACCGAATTCTTTTAAGAAGTCTTCTTCAGCCATTTGATACTTATCAGCTAATTCTTTAGCTTCTTTCTTAGCATCATCTAAACTTACTTCAATCTTTTCTAGTTTAGTAATTTCTTCTAACATTAAACGATAAAGTACATTTTGGTAAGCTTCATCTTTTAATTGTGCTCTTAAATCTTCTTCTTTTTGACCAGTTATTTGATAATATAAGTCTAAGTTTAAGCCTTGCATCATCATTGATTGTTCAGCACGTTTTAAAAGACGAGTAGTTTCTTCTGTTACCATTCCTTCTGGAATATCAACTTCTACATTCTTAGCTACTTCACTTAGCAACTTATCGATATAGATGTTTTCATTTTCCATTTCTTTTTGAGCTAAGATATTTTTCTTAACTTCTTCTTTTAGACTTGCTTCATCATTAACACCTTCTAAAGCTAAATCATCAAAAAAGTCTTGATCAAGTTCTCTTTTTTCTTTAGTTTTAATTTCATGAACTTTTACTTTGAAAGTTGCTTCTTGTCCTTTTAAAGAAGCTTCATGATAATCTTCTGGGAAAGTAACTTTAATTTCTCTTTCTTCTTCTCTTTTCATTCCGATTAATTGTTCTTCAAAACCAGGAATAAATGTTCCACTTCCGATTTGTAATGGATAGTTTTCCCCTTTTCCACCTTCAAAAGCTTTACTTCCTAAGAATCCTTCATAATCGATAGTTACTAAGTCATTAGTCTCAACAGAACCATCTTCTTTAATTACTAATTCTGCATATTTATCTAGTAATTTCTTAACTTCTTCTTCAATTTCTTCATCAGTAACTTCAGCTTTTTCTTCTTTAACTCCTAATCCTTTATAGTTTTTAACTGTTACTTCAGGACGAGAAGTAATAACAAATTTGAATGTTACATGAGTTTCATCTATTTCTGTTAATTCAACTTCAGCAGGTATAACAGGTACTACTTTAGCTTCTTCAATTGCTTTAGTATAAGCAGTTTGTAATACACTATCAGCTGCTCCATCAAATAATGTCTCAACACCTACTTTTTTATCATAGATATTTCTTGGACATTTTCCTTTTCTAAAACCATCAATGGTTACATTTTTTACTTTTTTCTTGAAGCTTTCATCTAAAGCTTTCTTCCAATCTTCACCTTCGATGTTGATTGTTATTTCATGAATATTATTATTTTTCTTTGCCATACTCTTTCCTCCAATAGGCTTATTATACCTTATTTATTAATTTGTTTCAACAATTTTTAGTCCTTATTTGTCGTTTTTTAATATTAACATTGCATCCCCGAATGAGAAAAATCTATATCTTTCTTCAACGGCATGATTATAAGCTTTTAAGATAAACTCTTTAGTAGCAATAGCAGATACTAACATTAATAGGGTTGATTTTGGTAAATGAAAATTAGTAATTAAACCATCAATAGAGTCAACTGTCTTTGATGGGTATAAGAATAAAGTTGTAAAACCACTATCTTCTTTAAAAGTTCCAAATTTCTCATAAATTGTTTCAAGGGTTCTAGTAGAAGTGGTACCAACTGCTATTATTCTTCCACCTTTATTTCTAGTATCATTTAATAACTGGGCTGTTTCCTCATCCATCATATAATACTCTGAATGCATCTTATGGTCTTCAATAATATCTTCTGTTACTGGGCGGAAAGTTCCAAGTCCAACATGAAGAGTTACATAAGCGATATTAACACCCATTTCTTTTACCTTAGCTAGTAATTCTTTAGTAAAGTGTAAACCCGCTGTTGGCGCAGCAGCACTTCCGACTTCTTTAGCATAAACTGTCTGGTATCTTGATTGGTCTTTTAAACTCTCATGAATATAAGGTGGTAGGGGCATAGTTCCAAGTTTATCCAACACTTCATAAAATATGCCGTCATAACTAAACTCTACTACTCTAATTCCTTCTTCCCCAATCTCTTTACAAGTTGCTACTAAAAGGCCATCGCCAAAAGATATCTTATCACCAACATGAATTCTCTTAGCTGGCTTAGTAAGACATTCCCAAGTATCACCTTCAATGTTTTTTAATAGTAATAACTCAATAACCGCTTTAGTAACTTCTTTTTCTCCGATTAATCTAGCTGGTAATACTTTCGTATTATTTAAAACTAGTGTATCTCCTTTTTTTAGATATGTTAAAATATCAGTAAAATGTTTATCAGCAATTGTCTTTTCTTTACAATCTAACACCATAAGTCTTGAACTATCACGTTTTTCTAGTGGTGTTTGTGCTATTAAATCTTTATCTAAATCATAATCAAATTCATCTAATCTCATCTAAATCATCCCCCCAAACAAATTATTTTGGTAACTAATATGTAACTGCTCATAAGCTTTCGGTGTAACACACCTTCCTCTAGTTGTTCTTTTCAAATACCCTTCTTGTAATAAATATGGTTCCATTACATCTTCGATGGTTGATACTTCTTCCCCAATACTACTAGCTAAAGCTTCAATTCCTACTGGTCCACCATTAAATCTTTCAATAATAGCTCTTAATAATTGATGGTCAGCTTCATCAAGGCCACCTTTATCAACCTTCAATTTTTCTAACGCTTTCTGCATCTCTTCTAAGTCGATTATCTCTTTTTTATCTACTAGAGCAAAATCTCTTACTCTTTTAAATAAACGATTAGCAATTCTTGGAGTGCCTCTACTTCTTTTAGCAAGCTCTAAAGCGGCATCATCAGCAATATCCATTTTTAAAACTCGACTAGTTCTTTTAATGATTTCCATCAATTCTTTATCAGTATAGAATTTTAGTTTCGAAACAATTCCAAATCTATCTCTTAAAGGACTTGATAAATCACCCGCTCTAGTAGTAGCCCCTACTAAGGTAAAAGGTGGTAAGTCAATTTTTATATTACGTGAATTTCCTTCACTACCAATAATTATATCAAGGGTAAAGTCTTCCATAGCCGGATAAAGTATTTCCTCAATATATCTTGGCATACGATGTATCTCATCTATAAATAAGACATCACCGGGTTCTAAGGTTGATAAGATAGCAGCTAAATCGCCACTTTTTTCGATAGAAGGTCCACTAGCGGTTTTGATATTAACACCTAACTCTCTAGCAATAATATAAGCAAGCGTTGTTTTACCAAGGCCCGGTGGTCCATATAATAAGACATGGTCTAAAACTTCATTACGCATTTTAGCAGCTTCGATAAAAACATGAATATTTTCCTTTACTTCACTCTGACCAATATATTCATCAAGAACTAACGGACGAATACTACTTTCTAATACTTCATCAGTCTCTTGTTCTTCACTACTTACTACTCTTTCTTCCAAACCTTGTCACCATCGCTTTCTTTTTATTTTAAGAATAAACTTAATGCTTGTTTAATTTGATTTTCAATTGTTTCACTACCATCTACTTTAGCTAAAACCGTTTTAATTTCTTTTTCTTTATAACCAAGTCCTAGTAAGGCATCATGTACTTCCATCAAGGAGTTACTATCAGCTGTTTCTTCGCCTTCTAAGTCTTCTAACTTACCTTTTAAGTCAAGAACTATCTGCTTAGCAAGTTTATCGCCTATCTTTGGAAACTTTTTAAGATATAAGATGTTTTCTCTTTCGATAGCATCTTTTATTCCACCTAAACTTCCAGTAGCAAGAATCGGTAATGCCATTTTTGGCCCTAGGCCTTTAACACCGATCAGTTTTAAAAACATTCCTTTTTCATTTTTCTCTTTAAAACCAAATAGTAAATGTTCATCTTCTTTTATCTGTTGATAAAGATAAACTTTATATTCTTTTCCTTCCTCAAAAGAAAAAGGATTGGGTGTATATATAAAGTACCCAATGTTGTTTGTTTCTAAGATAATTGCATTAGAAACTATTTCTTTAACTGTCCCAATCATATAGTCATACATAGTAACACCTAGTTTTCTTTAATATTACAGTAAACATTTTGAACATCGTCGATATCTTCTAAAAGTTCGTAAAGTTTTTCAACTTTTTCACGTGTCTCATCATCTACTTCTACTTCATTTTGTGCGACATATGTAACTTCTGATGTTAAAAATTCAGCTACTCCCATATTAGCAAGAGCATCTTTTACTTTGATAAAGTCTTCTGGCTTAGTAGTAATCATATAACTTTCATCAAGTTTTTCCATATCAAGTGCTCCCGCATCAAGGGCTGTCATCATTACCTCGTCTTCATCATACTCATTAGGAATTTCAATTAAACCAACACGGTCAAATAGATAACTAACAGAACCATCTGTTCCTAAGTTTCCACCATGTTTTGTGAATGTACTTCTTACAAATGATGCTGTTCTATTTCTATTATCAGTTAAACAATCTACCATAAAAGCTGTTCCACTTGGTCCATATCCTTCATAACGAACTGTTTCATAATGTTCATTTTCGCCGGCACCTTTAGCTTTATCAATTGCTTTTTGAATATTATCTTTTGGCATATTAGCAGCTTTAGCTTTTTCAACTACTAATCTTAAACTTGGATTAGCATCAGGGTCTGGTGTACCACTCTTAGCAGCTACATAAAGTTCCTTTGCCAATTTTTGAAATACTTTTCCTCTAGCAGCATCTATTAATCCTTTTTTACGATGAATAGTTGCCCATTTAGAATGTCCACTCATTTATCTCACTCCTCTTTTCTTTAATATGATATCATATTTTTTTTCTCTTTAAAAGAAAAAGAAGAACTAATTTTTCTTCTTTAACTCATAATCAGTAACATAACCAAAATTGTCTTTCAAAGTTTTTTTAACTTCTATCGTTTCTTTAGAAGCAAGTTGTTCATATTTATATGATACTTCTTGACCAGTACTAAATTTAAGAATGATTTCTCCTTTTGGAAGTGAAGTATCTTTCTTATTAGTTATTTTAAATTGCATTTTACTTCCTGCTCCTTTTGTATTTTCGATAAATAATTCAGAAGTACAAATATTATCAAGGCATTTTGACATTTTAATGTTGATATTAACATTTTCCATATAATCATCTTCTTCACGTTGTGCACTAAGATATGCTCCAATAAAAAGTGATATAACACCAACAAGCATAAAAACAATTCCTAAGATTTTTACTTGTTTCATTAGTTACCTCCTAACTGCAACTTGTTCCATCTATTCTACACTGAACACTAGACATATTGCCTGCCATATCATATAAGCTACAATTTATGTGTGTTTTAGAATCTGTACAGAAATTTTCTTGCTGTGATTTTGCTCCATTTGGAGTACGAACTGGGTGCATTACATTAGATGCAGTATCTGTTATACAATCAGTTTTTGATAAACCTGATGTAGAATCTTGAGTTGTTAAATGATAGCGATAATTAAATTCATAATTTTGTAATTGTATGCAGTAAGGTCCTTTATAATTTTTAAATCTTTCTACCGTGGCATAAGGTGGGGTACTATCATATTTAATAGTAGCTGTACATTTATTTGTTCCTTTAGCATTTGTTACATAACCGGTTATAGTATGTTTTCCATCGTAATTTCTAGTAGTAGTTTTGCTTCCAGAATTACCATCTATACCATAGCTTGTTACCTCACCACTGATATTCAAGGTTGCTTTTACTGTTCCACCTTTATACCAACCATTATTTCCTTTGGTACCACCAGATAGAGAAATAGTACAAGTTGCTTTTTTCGTTGCTGGGCAAGCTTGGGTATTACAATCTTCACTTTCTAATTCATAAGAGACTGTACCATCACATTGCGTAGTAGTAATAACACGGTTTCGATGACCACCACCACATGTTTGACTACAACTTGTCCAACTACCAGTAGTAACAGTTGGTCCACTACAACAACTCTGATTATTACAACTTTGAGTTTCATAACTAGTATAATAACTTCCATCACAATTATAAGTTCGAACAGCTCTTGACTGCGTACCGCCACCACAGGAAGCTGAACAACTACTCCAAGAATCATATTCTACTGAACCAGGTGTTCTACAACAATAATTATTACAACTTTGACTTTCATATCGGACAGAATAACTTCCATCACAGTTATAAGTTCTAATTGCTCGCGACTGATAGCCACCATTACAACTTCTTGAACAACTACCCCAAGAGTCATATTCTACCGAACCAGGAGTCTTGCAACAAGAAGTATTACAACTCTGTGTTTGTGTATTTTTGGTAGTATTACCATCACATGACTCAGTAGTAACTGTCTTAGATTGAGTTCCTCCTCCACAAGATTTAGAACAACTACTCCAACTAGTTTCTGTTATTTTTGGACCATTACAGCATTTTTCTTGACCAGTTGTTGTTTTACAAACAAGACCTGTAAATTTATCTTTAAATGTTCTAGTTGTATTTGCCGTTCCAACTCCTAGTGGAACACTACAAGTATCAGCTACAATTGTACTAGTAGTAGTATCGCACTCTTTATAAACTGTATAACTTAGTTTTTTAGCTGATGACTGGTTATTTAATTCATCTTTAGCTTGAATAGTTACAGTGTGATTTTTTCCATCAAGGCCACCCGAGAAGTTAATATCAACACTTATTTTACTAGTTCCAAGCGGATAAGTTTTCCAGCTAGAATAGCTTCCACTATCTATCATTGTACGGTAATAAATAACATTACCTTGCCCATCAACTCTATCAGTTATTCCAAAAGTAAGAGTAGCGTTTGATGAGTTATAACCACTAGTTTTACTAGCCAAAGTTGCATTTTTTATTACTGGAGCATCTAAGTCAATTAAGTATTCAGAAGTATTAACAGAACAAGAGTTACCAGCTTCATCATAAGCATTTATTTTTCCATAAACATGACCATTATCAGTATAACTAGTATCTGTAAACAAAGAGTTATTAGATCCTTTTAAAGTTTTTGATTTAGCACCAATAATGTTTACTCCATCATCTTTACAAACTGCTGAACCATTAGTACTTTTGAAACAATTCTTAAAGTTCCATTTATCAACATCCGCTTGTGGCGTTATTTTTAATTTAACAACCTTTGCTTGCCATTTATTTGCTACACTACCATTACTGCTTTCAATCTTTATCAGACTACAATCAGGTGGTGTTTTATCAATTACATACTTACCAGATGTTTTATCCGTTGTATTTCCACTTGAGTCAATGGCATGACCTTTAATTACATAAGTTCCTTCATCTTTTAAAGTAATAGTAACAGAATCAGTATATTGAGTCGGATCTTTTTTTGAAATAACTGTGCTATCTTTAATAACTTCATAAGAATAATACTCAACTTTTTTATTATCTTTTACGGTCATTACAACATTTATATTTCCATTTGTAATTGCTTTATTAGGATTAAAGGTAATTACTGGGTTTTTAGTATCAGCTTCTGTCTTATAACCATTACAATCTATCAAACTATAATAAACATAAGTGTTATTAGCAACTTTATAAGCATAGACCTTATTAGCATTACTATCTGTTGAAGTTTGACATTCCTTACCATTATAGTCTTTTAATCTACTTAAGTACTTTTTTGAATATAAGGTATCTAAATCAACAGTTGTTTTATCACCAATATTCTCTGGCAAAGCACTTCGAAAATCGGTAAAGTACTCTTTTCCACTTAAAGTTACTGTATCTTCTTGAGATGCATAAAATCTTTCTTTCGCATTTTTTAAATATTTACTATAAGATAAAATAACCCCTGATGATAAAACTCCCAATATTGCAATCACTGCTAGTAATTCTACTAGTGTAAAACCTCTTCTTAACTTTTTCATTTAACTAGCTCCTTATTAGTTTTTCTTACTAAATTTTCCGCTAAATTTATATCCATTACAATCAACATTCACATAATATTGATAGTTATTAATTGTTTTTTTATAAGCATAAACTTTATTTTCTTCTTTATTCTCACAAAGTTTACCACTATAGTCTTTAAGTTCACTTATATATTTCTTAGAATACAACTCTTCTAGACTAACTGACGTTTCACTACCCACCTCTTTAGGAAGCTTACTCCGATAATCTGTAAAAAAGTCTCTAGCACTTAAAACTAACATTCTCTCTTGACCATTATAATATCTTACTTTAGCATTTTTTAAATATTTACTATAAGAAAATATTCCTACTGTTGCAATAATACCTAGTATTACAATCACCGCTAATAGTTCGATTAAAGTAAAGGCTTTTTTACTTTTCCATAACTCCATATTATCACCATACCATAAGAAAAGTTTAACACAACTATTAGAGAAAAACAATTGCTATTAAAAATGATTTTTGCTATTATTTAGGAAAGGAAGTGCTTCTATGGATTATATTAAGGTTAAAAACAAAAAGATAAAAATTAATACTTTGACAAGTTTCAAAGAAAAGTTTAAAAGTATTCGTTTTAAACTCGATACTATAACAGAAGGATACTTTTTCAAAAAGAAAAAAGGTATTAATACCTATTTCTTTTGTCAGCGAGTAAATATCTATCAGTTAGATGAAAACAACAAGATTATTCGTTGCTATCTAAATATCAAAACGGAAAAATTTGTTTTTAGAAAACGTGATGTTAGAAATATCTTAATCTTACCTAGTAGTGTTAATGACTATTTCAAACAAGGAGATGTTATTGCTTTTTACAGTTAATTACGACGATTTTTACTAATTAATTCTAAATCAACTGTTAACTGATTAATTCGTTCAATAATTCTTCTTGCTTTTATTTTATCTATACCATTAGAAGTGTTACTAAGGGTAAGTTCTAATTCTTGTTTGGTTAGATTAGAAGTGAAAAAGGTAGATAGATGATTTTCCATTCGATATTGTAATAGTGGTGCTAAGACTTCATCTCTACTCCAATTAGTCGTATTTTCAGCACCAATATCATCTAAAAGTAGTAAAGGAACCGTCTTTAGTTTACTAAATTTTTCTTCATAGTCCCCACCAAAGCTTGATTTTAAACTTCTTAATAGTTCTGGGTAATAAACCATTATACTAGAAACATCTTTTTTAGCCATTTCGTTAAATAAAGAAGCGATTAAATAAGTTTTACCACTTCCAAAAGAGCCGTGAAGGTATACTCCTTTTATTGGTTCTTTTTTTAAATAGCTATCTATAAATTCTTTAAAATATTTAACTATTGGCAGGCGGTGTTTATCATCTTTATAAATATTGGTAAATGTTGCTTTCTTGATATCTTCTGGTAAGTCATAACAAGTAATTTTTTTCTGATAACTATAAAGTTCTTCTTCTAGTAAAGAATACTTACAAGGTACATAAGTAAAGTTTAGTTTATTATTTTCTAAGAAAGATTTAAAGCAATAACCATTAACACTATTCTTACATTCTTTTTTACTAGGACATTTCTTACAGTTAGCAGCTTCTATTACACATTCTTCTAACTTAGAAGTATATTTCATAAGTTCGTCATCACTTAGATCAATAGAACTAACATAATTTAAAAAATCTTCATCGTGACAAGCATCCATATAAGACTTTTCTAACTTTTCGATATTATTTTTGCTAATCATTACTTTTATGCTTTTCATCGTATCACCCCATTTAAGAAATTAGTCGGTCGGTCAGTAACCTTATTATAAGTAACATTTTACTTTTTTGCAAAACATATTTTAAGATAGACAAGTGGTTACTTTATATTTGTCTTTACTTAACTCAATTTCTATCGCACCATTCTTATCAGTACGATATATCTTAGTGTTATTTAAAATATTTAACACTTCTCTTTTCGGATGACCATACCTATTCTTTTTACCTACTGATAATAAAGAAATATTTGGTTTAATACTAGCAATAAACTCTTTGCTACTACTAGTATTAGAACCGTGATGTCCAACTTTTAAAATATCAATAGCAGGTAAATCATAATTACTAAGAATATTTTGTTCACTTTTCTTGGAAGCATCTCCCATAAATAGAAGATTAAACTTATCTATATTTATAAACAAAACGGTGCTTGAATCATTTTCTTCTTGGTAATTACTATTTAACACTTGAAAGGTAAAATTTCCAACTTGAAAAAAATCATCTTTTACTAACTTTATCACTGCAGTCTTTTTAGATTTTGCTGAGGATACTACTCTTTTTTCAAGACTATTAAAGCTATTACTATTAAGATATAAATTATCTATTTTATAGTATTTAGCAATCTTAAAATACTCTCCTAGATGATCACCATCACCATGACTGATTAAAACTGTATCTAACTTTTTGATACCAATTTTTCTTAAAAAATCACAAATATCATCACCTGTTGAATAACTATCTAAACTAGAACTAGCACTTCCACCAGTATCTAACAAGAGCGTTTCATTATTAGAGATAAAAAGAAAACTATCTCCCTGGCCAACATCTAACATATAAATTTTATCAAAAGAAAAGATATTATTATAAAAGTAATGTGGTATTAACATTATCAGTAAAAGATAAAGAGCTTTCTTCTGATAAATTGCTATAAATATCAATAATAAATAGACGATATAAATAATAAGATTAACTCTTCTAAAAATAAGATTCAAAGAGATATTAGAAAAGAAACTAATACTTTCTTCAAATAGTTCTATAATCACATAATAAATACTAGCTATGAAAGGAAACAACATCACTAGAAAAGCTAGTGGAAAAAGGACAAAACTTACTAGTGGAACATAAATCAAATTATAGAAAACACTAAAGATATTTATACTTGAAAAATTATAAAGAGAAATTGGTAGAGAAAATAAAAATGCTAAGAGTGAAGTTTCTAAGAGTTTGAGAAGACCTTTTCTTTCTTCTCTTTTTTCATAATAGAGAACAAGTCCAGTAGAAATAGTAAAAGAATAGAGAAAACCAGTGTCCAAAAGATAAGATGGATTTATATTTAAAAGCACTGTAAGTGCTATTATTATTAATTTGAAAGGAGGAAGATTAAAGTGAAAAGTATTATTTATTTGTCTTAGATATAAGAATAACAGACTTCTTGCAAGTGAAACACTATTTTCAACTATTAAAAAATAAATTAATATAAGTACAACGTTGATATATCTTTTTTTTGATTTATTTAAAAAGGAAATGGAGGTAACAACCAAAAATAAGTGAGTTCCAGATAGAGAAAATAAATGCGTTAAACCAAGTGCTTGAATATTCTTTTTTAAATTATAAGATAAATCATCTTTATTACCTAAGATAAATACTTTTAAATATGGAGTAATTTTATCATTAAAGGTTGCAAAGTAGTTATAAAGAAAGTTTCTTAAAAGATAAATAACATTTGTGTTTTTCTTAGTAATTTTAATTTTCTTAGCTACTACCTTATAGTAGATATCTTTATTGTTTAAATATTTCTTATAGGAAAAACAGTAAAAGTTATGTAATTCATCTATTTCTTCTAAACTACCAGTAACATTAATACTACTTCCTAAGTCGATACTATCATATTCTTTTAAATCATTAGAGTTTTTAATATATTTATAGATTAAAAAATAATCTTTATTTTGAACAGTTAAAATAAAATTTTTATTAGAAATCCTCTTTGCTACTACTTTACCTTTTAACGTAATATCTCCTTCCTTATAAAGAGAATTTCTAGGAGTGATAGTGTGTATGGTTATATGTATAAGTGTTAGACTTAAAAGAATAACTAGAAATAACTTAGAGTGTAATACTTTCTTTAATTGCTTCAAATAGAGCGTCTCCGATACCTTTCACTTCTTTTAACTGATTAATATCAGTAAACTCGCCTTTTTCTTCACGATAATTAATTATTTCTTTAGCTTTCGCGTAACCTATACCAGGAAGTGTTAAAAATTCCTCTAAAGTGGCATTGTTTAAAGAAACTTTTACATTTGGTACATTAACTACTTTACTACTAATACAAGCATCATTAGAAACACCATTATTAGAAGCACAAGCAGCTTGTTCTTGTTGTTCTTTTTCTTTTACTTTAGTAAAGTTTGCTACTTCGTCCCTAGAATAAACAATAATAACCATTTCATCTTTAATTTTCTTTGATAGATTTAAAACAGAAGTATCAGCATCATTTTTTAAATCTCCTGCTAGATGTATAACATCTATAACTCTACTTCCTGCTTTCATACTATAAGTACCAGGGTTATTAACTTCTCCTTTGATATCTACTAAATAATAAGTAGCATTATCTTCACTAGAAGCTTTTACTTCTTGCTTCTTAGAAACTAAAACAACTTTCCTCTCTTTCACACTCTTACTTTTCCTAAAGTGCTTACTAAAGATAAAAATAGAACTTATCAGTGCTAGCAAAAAGATAGCTGAAAGAACAATTAATTTTCTATGTCGGTAAGAAAAAGTCATAATCTTTCCTCCTTTCGCCACCACTATAACAAACTAATTTCTAAAAAGCAAAAAGGCAAAATGTCATTTTGCCCCCTATTACTACCCTGAATTTTGCATTTTCGGCGCTGAATTTGCCATTTTCACCCCTAAAGTATACCTGAATTTGCAAAATCTCCGATTTTTTTCATAAATTTCACTTTTTTTTAATTTTTTCAGTTTCTCTTATTTTTGTCTCTATTCCAACACGTTGTGCAAAGGTTACGGCAACCATTAAACATAAAGTAAAACTACCACCATAACTGATAAATGGTAAGGTTACCCCCGTCATTGGCATTAACCCTAAGATACCCATCAAATTAACACAGATATGGAGGAAGATATAAAAAAATACTCCATAACAAATTAAGGCCCCACGATTAGTATAGCTTTTCTTTCCTATCTGATAGATACGATAAAGAATAAAAGCATAGACAAGAATCAGTAAAACACCAGTTACTACCCCTAGTTCTTCAACAATAATAGCAAAAATAAAGTCAGTATAAGGTTCTGGTAGATATAAATATTTTTGCGTACTGTTACCTAAACCAACACCAGTTAACCCACCATTATTAATAGCAATATAGCCATTACAAACTTGGTTACCTTCATCAAGTAGTCGTGAACAAGGATTAGTAAAAGTTAATCTTTCCTTCTGTCTATCGTGAATTAAAGTTTTTCCCATTAAAGTAAGTCCAAAAGCAGCGATGATAACAGCAATTAGACCAAATAAAACTATTTTAGTTTTAACACCTTTCGGCATTGGTACTAAAAAGAAAAGAAATATTACTAATAATGAGAAAATAATTGCAGTTCCAAGGTCTGGTTGCAAGATAATTAAGAAAGCAATTACTCCCCCAATTATCAACGGTATCATACTAACTAACACACTTGATAACCTTTTCTCATTAACTTCATAAAATCTGGCCATAAAAGGAATTATTGCTACTTTAGCAAATTCACTCGGCTGAATGGTAATTGGTCCGATAGCAAACCAACTCTGCGCTTGGTTAGTTACTTTACCATAAAAAAGCAACGCCACAAGAGCTGCTATTATAAAGATTAGTAAAGGCGTAGAAGCTATTCCATAAACTTTAGTATTAAACTTTACAATAATAAAACTAACGATAGCACTTACTCCCAAGAAAATAGCTTGCTTAATAAAATAACCATAGGCACTCTTACCACTCATATAAGCCGTTACATTACTTGATGAGAAAACCATTATAAGACCAAAGAGAAACAAAAGCATTGTTGCTAAGAAAAGCGGTTTATCAAGGTATTTGATAACTTTTCTCGTTTTGGTCATGATATGTCTACCCTCCCAACTATTATAAATATACCACAGAATAAATTCTTTAGCAAAGTCTATCTAGTCAAATTCATTAACACCTTGACATTATTTATCATATTCTATATTAGAAAAAGGAGGAATCTATATGTATTACTACGGTGGCGGAAGCTGTGGTTGCGGTGGCGGTATGCCATACTATCCTACTTATGGATATGGTGGATACTACTCTCAATCAGGCGGTAACTATGCAATTATCTTAGTATTATTTATTCTATTAGTTATTGTAATTGGTGCTAGATACACAAGATAGAAAGGAGAAAAACCTTTCTTTTTCTTGGTATTTGTGGTAAAATAATGCAAGAAGTGGATGTGGTACTATGTTAAAAACGAGTGAAATATTAGATGAAAAAGATAAAAGATTAAGATTAGTTAGTGAAGAAGTAACTTTTCCCCTAGCTAAAGAAGATAAAGATTTAATTAATAAAATGATTAAATACTTACACGATAGTCAAATCGAAAAATTAGCAAAAAAATATGATTTAAGGCCAGGTATGGGAATGGCTGCTATTCAATTAGGGGTTGCTAAAAGATATTTAACTATTGTTCACGAAGTCGGAGAAGAAGAGTTTGATACTTATGTTATTTGTAATCCTAAAATAATAAGTAATTCAGAAGAAAAAATTTATGTTGATATGGGCGAAGGCTGTTTATCAGTTAATAGAGATGTTGAAGGTATCGTTCCAAGATATGCCAGAGTAACTGTTGAAGGTTATGATACTGATGGGAACAAAATAAGAATACGAGCAAGAGAAGAACTTGCTATTGCTTTTCAACATGAGATTGACCACTTAAATGGGATACTATTTATCGACCATATTGATAAGAAAAATCCTTATAAAGACCAAGATAAATATCGCGCTATCTAGACTTTTTAAAAAGTCTTTTTTATTTTGCTTTTAATAGGAAAAATTATTTATCTTTTGCATACATTAAATTGAGGAGGGATAAGTTTGGCATCATTTAGGGAAATTGTCACCAAGGCAGTTATTGGAAAAGGTAAAAAACAATTTACCGACAACTTATCATTACAAGCTGAAAATACCCCCACTACCGTTTTAGGCTGCTGGGTAATTAATCATACTTTTAGTGGTGAAAAAATTAATAATATCGTAAATATCACTGGTAGCTACGATATTAATGTTTGGTATTCTTATGATAATGATACAAAAACTGAAGTTTTAAAACAGCGACATAGTTATAATGAGGTTGTAACTATTCAAGGAAATAATCAAAGTAATAATAACGAAGAAATTATTATTAGAAGTTTATCTGGACCAAGTTGTGTTAAGGCGGAGATAAATGGAAATAATATTTTAACAACTATTGAAAAAACTCTTGGTATTGAATTAGTTGGTGATACTAAAGTAAGAATTAATGTTGAAGATAATTATAGTGATGATTGGGATGAAATCACCGATAGTGATGAGACCATCAATAAACAAATTGATGAAGAAGTTGTTGAAGACTATATCACCGATAAAGATGAAGTTTTAGAAAACAATACAGACTAAAAAGGAAAAGATCGAGTGTGTAAGAAATTCTGTGTAAATGGAATCTA